>Ga0153915_10005229_pt1 | contig 12060 bp, 14 predicted proteins | sample Opewatmetagenome_2_FD_107003 | JGI IMG/M metagenome (GOLD analysis project Ga0153915, IMG submission 107003) | Freshwater wetland microbial communities from Ohio, USA - Open water 3 Core 3 Depth 3 metaG | ecosystem: Environmental > Aquatic > Freshwater > Wetlands | place: USA: Ohio, Lake Erie...
GAAAGTAATGGATTTTTATATGAAGCAAAACTAGTAAGATCTCCTATTGTTATTATATCTGGTTGATTATATCTATTATCTGATGTTTCATCAAATTTCATTTCAGTTGTAACAAATTCATATTTTATATTTATTCCTTCCCCACCAAGAGTAATAAGATCAGATTGATATTTATATGCATTAGTATCTGAAACTGTATATGTTGCTACTTCATCAATTTCATTATTAAGAAAATCATAATTATATGGACAAATACAATCATGTTCTTCATCTACATTTACTCCTCCTATTTTATATGTAGCATTTGGATATGAACCAGATTTAACTATAGTATCTTCTGATGCTCCATTATATACTTTAAATAATGCTACCGATGAATTATTTCTTGCTCTATATGCTCTTGCATCCCAATAATAACCTAATACTTCATCTACATCAAAAAATTTCTCAGTAATATTTCCTATTAATGCCTTATTTCCTTTTTGTGATATAGTCTTACAATATAATTCTCCATTACCTAATGTCCTGAATGCATTAAGTGTCAATGTTCCTTTTGTATATACTCCATAATCTGATATTATTAATCCATCAGACACTTCGTATTCTCCTACAATATGTATATCTGGTACTTGGTCTAAGTTACGATATAATATTGCAACAACACGAACCATATCATAATTAGTATCAGCATCATTTATCTCAATTGTAACAGACTTTCCTGAGTTATTTGGATTACCACTATCATCTAATGCTTCTGATCCTTCATATAGTCTTATATTACTTCCTGTAAGTCCTTCACTTGATTGTGTAAGATGTATTAATGGAGTACATGGAGAAAATACTGTTTCTATCCCACCAATATTATAATACTGAAAGGCATATTGTATCTTGCCTACATAAAGATTACCACCACCTATATTTTTTACTACTGGTACTGCCAATGAAACAGAAGGTAATATATCAAGTTGATCAACAGATGATGGACCAGTACTAAGAATATTAATAAACCGGATCATATTAAAGTTATCCGTCCAGTATACTTTAATAATTGTATCACTCTCATAATATCCTATAGATTCTTCTGCAATCGGATGTTTAGTAGTTAGCATCATTGATGCATTCTCATATATCTTTGTCCATACAGGAGATGCAACAGATAGATCCGTTCTCCATATTGTACCTCTACCACCAGTTATATTATGACAATTTGTTGACCATACTACAAGATAATTACGAATAACATGTTGTCCAATTATAATGTCATCTGAATTTGTTGAGCCTGTAATAGTTATTGACTTATTTCCTTTAATAGAAGTTACTGCACCATTAGATAGTTCCTCAAATGATATAAGACGAAAATTCTTCATCTTATAATATGATCCTTTAGGATATTTATTCTTAGATGAATCTCTATCTATTCCCCCTTCATATGATGATACATGAACCGCCATAATTATTTAGTTCCAATGTTTAAATCTTCCCTACTCCCAAAATATGCAAATGATGTCTCATGATCCATTATTCGTGGCATCAATCTAAGTCTTGCCCATGTCCATGATTCCATAGTATCTACATCAGGCATTATAAGTGATGAATGTGCCGATCCTGCTCTAAACATTCTTCTTTTTTCTATTATATCCCAGATGTCTCTTGTTATCTTTCCTGCAGCTAATAGATTAAATGCTATCTTTTCTGATATATATTCTTTTGCATATTCAAGAACTTTCTGATCATCTGGTATTAATGGATAACCTCTTTCATCAATAGGAAATGCTTCATAACACATTTCTAATGTTGCAGTCTCATCTTCAACAAATATATACCCACCACTAATATTATATAATTTATCTACATTAGTATTATATGGTTCCTCATCTAATGAATGTTGAAATTTAGTAAACGTACCAAGTGATTTACGGTACACTTCTTTAGTATCATAATCTCTTATTCCCGCTTTTAGTATTTTTCTAAAATCAATAGGTAATGATCCCCTATATTGTGTTATAGTTATATTTGGTGTAAGTACATCCATACCTGTTATCTTTTGACGAAACATACCAGGTACTTTAAAGAATCCATATATTGCACCAACCCATTCAAGAACATCTGACACTTTAATATCCTGGATGAATTTATAATCTCTATATATCATCTCTATTATTTTCTCAATAGGTGCATATTGAAATTTATCCTGTTGTTTTTCTATAAGTTCAAATGGTCTCATTATATTAAAATTTAGTACAGAATTGAATATTAGGATCACTCATAATAAGTCTTGATAATAATTTCTTTGCTTCCGGTGTAATCTTAAATGAATATACAGATTTATTTTTCATACTACTATATTTCTTCTTCCAATGAAAAGACATATACCTACCATCTGAATGTTCATTAGTAAAATATACTTTTGGTTTATTTTTATATTTCTTAAAATCACTTCTCTTTAAACAATCAGGATAAAGTTTTTTCCATAATATAATTGTCTTATCCCAATCAACAACAAGATTTTTTGTATCTAATGTACCATCAGTTTTAAACTTTATTTTCTTTTTTGTTTGTGTTACTCCTAATGACCCTAACCTATATGGCATCTTAAATATATATCCTTGTAATAATCCTTCTATTACACGTTGGTTGAATTTCTTACATATTCTTAACCATTGTACATATGATACATTACATTCTGATGCTCGCATAGGTCCTTTAAATATCTCTTTATACATTCGATAAAGTCCAAAACTAAGAATTCCATTATTACCTTCTATCTGTGTAAATGATTTCATTTATGGTGTATCTGTTTTACTTGAATTATCATCATTACTTTTATCTACAGGTATAGTATATAATTCTTTTATATTATTTAATCTTATTTGATCTTTCATATAGTTCCATAAATCGAGACTAATAGGATATTCATCATCGAGGCTCCAACATGTTTCACCTGTAACATGTTTAAAATTTCCTAATTCTCTTGGATCTTCAAATATTCCTACTACTCCTACTTGTGATATAAGATACCAATAGTTCTTTATTCCTTTTGATATAATATATAGATATCCATCAAATATAAATGAGAATATCTGTGTCTTATTAAATCTACCATTACCACTTGCTATTGCTTCATTAAATTCAACGTGATTAAAGCGATTTGCAGCCATATCGACTGGCCCAGCACTAATGATACCATCCCATGACTTAAAATTGATTAGACGTGGCAATCTTCTCTTTGTGCGTAATATTCTATATTGTGCAGGAACATCTGCAGGAATCATTGATCTATCTACAGATATAACATCCTCTGTTAATACCTGTGATAACGTATGATCTACTTTAATAAATGCACTATCTCTTCTTGTTATCCACATTGCACGTTGTGACATAATCCAGAATTCAATCTGTCTATTAGTAAGAAGATCCTCATCTACTAAGTTATAGTTCCTTAATAAACTGCGTATGTCATACAAAAATTTGTAACCTGATGCCATTACTTTAAAGATTTATATACTAATAATCCACTTGTTGTTATTGCAACTATTCTCCATGTTCCTTTCCAAAATCGTTCACTCTTATATGATTTATTAAGTAATTTATTATCATCTGTAAGATTTGTAATTAATTCATTATTCAATTTTAATTTCTCATTAAGAGTACCTAATTGAATATCTTTATTATCTATTATATTTGATTTGATAATATTATCATTCTTACATAAATCTAATGTACTATTTAAATCTTTAACTAATCCTAAGTTATAACCAAGTGATATATGGTCCTGATAGAAATATCTTATTTGATTTCCACAATATGGATATTTAAGTAATTCATTATTTACATTAGGATTATAAGTAAATGTTATTTTATATATCGTGTCTAATGGTATATTAGTAAGTTCTGCAATGGTATTAAGATATTGCCTTTCCTTATCCTTCATTTGTTTTAATATTGCATCAGATACTTTCTTATTACTATCTAATTGTAATTGTAATCTTATATTCTCTTCATCTCTCTTTGCAAACTCAACATTAAGAGAATCAAACTTATTTTTAATAAGTTCTTTTTCTTTCTTTAATTCTTTACGTTCCTGTTTAATAGTTTTATATCTATCTGATTGAATCCAATTCGATATAAAGGATAATAATAAAAGTAATACACCTAATCCAATAAGTGTATTCTTTATTGATTTCCAATTCTGTTTTAACCATCCAATAAATTGTGTTATCATATTATTCTTTTTCTATTGGGTTATCTTTGATTTGTTCCTGTACAATTACTGGCATATGTTCAGAAATAAAATTAGATAATAACTTTGCTATTCCACCACCTGCTATTACCCATTTTCCTACACCATCAGGAAGTTCTGGTAATAATCCTACTACTACACTTAAAAATAATAGAATATCACAAAAGAACTTCAACATTAACGGAGTTCTTGTTTTCCAATTTTTAGTACCTAAACTATACTTTGTCTTTAAGATTTGCATGTTAGTTAGTTTTTAAATAATTAATAATAGCATTAATATGTAATGTTGAAATATTCTCTCTTCCTTTTTCTGACATCATATAATGACAATCTACTTCATTATCAAAAAATAAATTCTCTGTTAGTACCGCTGGACAATTAGTATGAGTAAGTATATAAAACTTACTTTCTTTATCAGGATCACCATCTATATAATCACTTCTTATTTTAAATTCTTTCAATGTTCTCTTTGCTTCATTATAAAAATAAGTAGCAATCTTATCACTTTCTGTTTCTCCAGGACTTGTCCATATCTCCCATCCAGTACCTTCATTTGGTTTTGTTCCTGCATTACCATGTATTGATACAAGAAACGATCCTGGAAATTTTTCATATAGTCTATTTGCCCTGTCACATCTTACCTTTAATGATAAATCAATTACTTCTGGTACAAGAATATTATTCTTAATATTATATTTATCTAATCCTCTTGAAATACGTCTTGAAATGTCTCTATTAAACTCATATTCGTATAATTGGGTTCCATCACCCCATATAGGACTTATTTTTCCAAAAGTATTTACACCATGTCCAGAATCAATTATTACCATTTTATTATATTTTAAATTGATTTCATTTCTTGAATAATATATTAATAAATACTTCTAATGCAATGCAAATGCCAAATCCTATATAAACCAATTTTTGTAACATTTCAATTTTCTGATCTCGTAATTGTAATTCTGTTTTTGTTACAAATGTTTTATTTTGCTTTACAAGTTGACGATGAATATGATTCATCCCTTTTAAACGACTATTCATAAGCTTTTTTGCAATTTTGACAGACTTATCCATGTCTTTAAATTGCAAATCAAAATACTTTTTCAATGTCTTAATCGTCCAACTCATTTTAGAGTATCTTTTTTAATCGTGTCTGATTCATAATAATATATCACTCCCCTGATTGTGATTTTATGCCCATTAGTTCTATCTATCTCCTCAATATTCCTTTCAAGAATTTTACCATAATGATATATTCGGTATTCTAAACTTATTCTGTCAATACACAAATAGATAAAAAACACAAAACAGAATATAAGTACAAATTTTCCCAACTTTAACAATATTTTTTTAGTCCATTTAATCATTATTTTCTTGAAAGAAGTTCGGTTACTTTTTTATCAATATTATTCACTGTATTTAAAACTAGTTTATTATACTCTCCTGATGCTCTTATGTGTTCTTCAAGTAATTCACGATTATGTTTGTCTCCATCATTCACAAATTCTTTTGTAGCAAGGTCTTTAAGTTTATAATTTAATTCATCTGTTTCAGATTTTTTAGCCTTCAACTCTCGCTGATTTGCTTTAATTTTTTCTTCGATCATAAAAATTATTATTGTTACAGATAATGAAACTAAAGTAGGATTTGGGATATTAAAAAATATACTTACTGAGATTAATAAAATTGCTACCGCTAGACAAAAACATATATTGAACCAAATTGATTGAATCCACGAAGTAGGCATATTAATCTTTTTTAAATATTAAAAACAATGTTCCAACCACAACCGACCATACACATATTAGACTCCATATTATTTGCCATACCAAATCATCCCAGAGTACCCATTGTAAATAACAACACACTAAATATATAGCAGATATAGAAAAATAAGGGGTCGGGACATACCAAATGAATTTTTGAACAATTCCATAAGAATATTTTATTCCAATAAAACACATTAATAATGATAATAGTGTACTACTTATACCCCATATTGAATTCCATACCGGAATAGATAAACCAAGAAAAGTTGTATTGGTAACCTCAACAGAATAATTATGTTTCGGCACAAAGAAATATGAAATATTGAATAGACATAACATGACTATCAGTATTGTTCCGGGAACAATAATTTTAAAAGCTTCCCAATCAACTTTTTTCATAAGAACTATTCCATTTTTTATTCCAAACAGTTAATCTATGTACATAATCAACATATCGAAATATGTATGTAGTTTTTGCGATTAATCCATTGCCGCCATCTGGGGGTTTTGGAGGAGGAGGAATTACTGGACTCATAATTTTAAGTTTTTAATTAATAAACATTTACAGCTCGAAATTTCCAAATTACATTTTTATTTAACACACCATCGCCATGTGTTAATGTGTCAGAACATAAATATATCCAATCTCCTAATTTTGTCATCCCTTCATCCTCACCATGAACTCCATAAATCGTATAATGAGGATGATCAAAAGTCAATATATTTGTCCATCCATCTGATTCTACCAACATAATCATGTTAGGAGTCGCGCTATTCACTAAATACAAATGATTATTATCAAAGTATAAAGATTCACCATTACCAATAACGGACGTGATTGTTGCAATCAATGTGCCATCAAGTTTATATGTTCTAATTCCCTCTGTGGATACTCCCTTATACCAAACACCTCCGGCTCCACTATTTAGAGAAGCATCATAAGAAATTGAACCTGCCCCCGCAGCGGTTGCACTTGCAAGTGTAACAGTAGATAATAAAACTCCTGTAGCAGACACATTGCACATCTTGACTTTATTGCCGTCAGTTGAATCATTAATTAATATAAGATAAGTTCCGTCAGGTTTATATGCGACCCCCTGCAAGGCATTAACAGGTAAAACCCCTGTCAAAATAATACTCGAAACTTCTGCTCCCGTTGAAGGATTATATTTTTGAAGTTTACATGCAGCCGGAACGGTCGTGTATAAACAAGCAACAAGATTTGTCCCGTCGTTAGTCAATCCTGTATTTGTCCATACCCCTGTATCTATAAAATAATCCCCTCCTGATATATGTGCATTACCCGCAATAGTATATTCAGGATTATAATAGTAAAACGCAATTGCATTACTCGTTGTTAATGTTCCATCATAACTACTAACCTGATCTGTCCAGTCTTCCCCTAAACCGGTATATTCGTGCTGCAAAACCCCTGCAAGATTATATATTTCTACATTATAAATTATTCCTTCTGTATATGATGTGACGTTACGGTAACCTATTGTATCAAATACAGATGCCGAATTAACAGTAGGTTGATTAGATGGTGTTCCCCATGCGTGTGTTCCTAAAGAACCAACCGGAACAATCTTCATAAGAACCGATAACCCATCTCTTTTGATATATATATCATACCATGCTCCTGTCTCAAATTGACATGCATGGGTCGGTCTTGATGTATTTCCAGGTATCTTTAATTGCAGGGATGCTCCGCCTAAAGGAACATATATGTAATTATTTGACTCGTCTACACTTGATGAAAAATAAAAATTACCTCTGGAAATATCTGCTTTAAATGTGAATTTCAAAATCCATTGCGTCCCGCTTACAAATGGACTTGATGTTACGACTTTATTTCCTGCTGAAAAGTTTGTTCCAGTCGTTGTTATTTTTGTACTTTGAAATGGCAGAACGTTGTTTGTCACTACATGGGTTCCTCCTGTTTTATTAAATGTAATAATTAATGAATCATTATAAACAACAGGAGTTGAGAGAATTAATGTCAAGACATTCCCTGTCCATGAAACAGAATTAATAGTAAATCCTGCAATGGTAAAATCAGTTGCTACAAGTGATGTTTTTGCGCTCGGAAATGTCAATACAACATTTGTCGGTGCTGCATTTTCAACTGTTGCAGAAACAAGTGTCGCCCAGTACGATGACCATGAGAAACTATTGCCACCAAGTACAGATCTAATACCTAAACCATATGGTAATCTTCTTAATGAAGTCATAACTTATCTTATTAACCAAATAGATCCACTTGTAAGTTCAATTTTAGATCCTTTCTGACCACCTGGTACTAATAATACCGGATCTGTAACATATAATGTTTTAGTTGATATACCATATAACACAATAAGATCTATTCCAGATTCATCTAACCATTCTTCTATTACTGTATCTTCTCTTATTACTATTGCCCTATGTGAAATTGTATGTTCATCTGCATCATCAATGATTAATGAACCATGATCAGCAAGCATTATCGAATTAAATTCATTTGTATTCATATCATTATATTTTATAAGTAAACATTTGGATCAATTGGTAAGTATATATTACTATTATATTTATTTAATACTTTGTAACAATAATCTATAAGTGATCGCATTTCTTCTTCTGTAAGATCATTTGTTAAATCATTTACTATTGTATTACCTACTGGTACATAATCAGTAAGTATATCTTTTATTTTTCCTACAACATTATTAATACTTACAAGTTCATAATAATCTCCTGATTGTCCTGTATGTCTTTTAAGTATATTACATAATTCATTACCAAACCTACCATGTAATGTTTGTATACTTGCTAGTACTATATTTATATATGATTGACTTAATGCCATATTATTTATAATTAACTTGTTGTACCTGTTACTTCATTAACTGTACCAGATGCATGTATTCCACACACTCTAAAATTATATACATTACATGTATCATCAATTGCTATTTTACCCCATAATTCTATAGTATCATTTGGATCCCATCCTTCTATATCTTCGCTAAATGTAGTATTAACTGTGACATTACGTTCAGTACCTATCGCAATACCATTTCTATAGATTCTTCCATAAACACTTTTTGTTGGTGTAGTAGGAGATAATGTGAATTTTATTCGAAGAGTTCTACTGTATTGCACATATGCTCCAAGAGTGATAGTTCTTAACAATTCATATGTTAATGATGTAGAGGATGCTGCAACATCATGAGAAATAAGAATATCGTCACTTACACCAAGATAAGGATATATATATTGTTTTATTCTTGCCTGTGGTATATCTCCTTCATGATCACCTCCAATAACAAACCATTCACCTTCTTCGGGAGGAAATAAACCTCCTCTAGTTTCCCATAATAATATTACTGCTTTTCCACCTGGCAAATCTATAGATGATCTACGTATCCCATCACAAATAATAGGATTTCCATTACCATTAATATAATAATGATATTTACTAGCTTCCTCACTAGTCCATGCACCACCACCATGTAAATGACTAATTATTAACATCTGTGCAGTTCCACTCTCAGGCAATCCGGTTGCAGGTAAATTTATAGTACTATCATCAAGATTATCTAAACAATAATAAAAACTAGTTATAGGTGCAGTTAAATTTAATGGTGTTGTTTGTTGAGAATAATTATAAAACATAAGACTACTCATAGTTAGTAATCCATTTGTATTAATTGAACACCAACCTCCGCCTCCTCCTGCTCCTGCTTCTATAGATGTTGTACTAATAGTAAATCCACCTATTGCTCCAGCTTGTGCATTTATATTACCTGATGTATCAATATAGAAATTCTTAGCATGTAATGAAGCTACTGTACCAGATGAATATAATGTTATATCACCTGCATTTGTTGTATATCCTGAATGATCCTCAGTACCAGTATATATTGATGTTGCATTTATTGTCCATCCACCTATAATTGCTGATGTAGTTGTTAATGTTCCCTTAAATGTTGTTGTTGCTAATGATTTATCATAGAATATTCCTTGTCCACCAGAATAATTACCTATTATAACATCTCCTACATTTGTACCACCAATAATAACTTTAAATACATCTGCTGCTGCATCGTCAATTACTTGTATTCCTGTATTTGTATCTGGAAATATTAATACCCTTGCTCCTGATGCTGCAGTAGAATATGAACCACCAAGTAAATCAAGTTTATTTGCATCTGGTACTGCTATCCATTCACCTGCCTTAATTTCATCATCTCCTGCATTCGTAGCACGATACATTTTATTACCATCATTAGTATCGTACCAAATATCACCAATATTTAATGATGTAGGAATAGAATCCTGAGCAAAAGTTTTAACTTTTGTCGTTTCTATTAATATCCATTCACCAACTTTTATTTCATCTGCACCTACTGATGATGCTCTATATGTTTTATTATCATCATCAGTATCAATCCAAATATCTCCAATAGCAATAGATGTTGGTATAGTTGATTGTGCAAAAGTAGTTACTTTTGATGTTGGATCATATCCAGCATCAAATGTTGTTGATCCACTTATTGTAATATTATCTGCATCTATTTTTATACCCTCAGCAGATGAATTAATAGATGCTATTACATTAGTACTTTCTACCACTACAAAATTAAGATGTGACGTAGTTATTGTATCTGCAGTTATTCTTCCACCATCTATAGTTGTTCTCTGTGATGCACCACCAGTGGTCCACCATGTATCTTCTGCAGGAGTATGTCCTGATGCAGGAGTAACATTTATATAGTTCCATAAAGTAGCAGAAGTTGGATAACCTACCTGATCTCCTATTTTATAAGTAGTTCCGGCATTATAAATACCTTTATATGACAACCATGAATTAAGAAATGTTACAGATCCATCTATTAACACTTGTGGTGATCCAATAACAAGATTTGTTAATGATGTTATTGTACTTGTATCTATTTCTGTTGCAGTAATCGTTCCTGTCTGTATATTACCTGCTACAATAGTATTTGCCGCTATCTCATTTGTCGTTACTGTACTAGCAACAATATCTGAACCATTAAGATAAACACCACCAGCACCACCAAATATCTGAAACACCGCTTCTGTACCAGGTGCAACAGTATTTTGTGCAACACCAACCAATACTTTACCTTCTCCTACTGCATTTAATGCTGTTGTAGTTGTTTGATATTCCGTTATTGATATCGCAGTATCTAAATATATATATGTCCTTGCAGACATATCACCTGTATTATTTGCACCAATAGAATATGATGTACCAGCAGATGTAGTAAATGTTCCTGATGTCCATGATACAGTATTTATATCAGTAGATGAAAATATACATGTCTGCATCCATCCTTGATGTGCAATATTAGTATCCGAACTTGCTACATTTCTTGGAGTACATGTAACTACATTTGAATAATTAACACTAAGATTTCCTGATGTATCAACTGCTTTTATCCAGTAATATAATACAGTTCCTCCTATCCTTCCTCCATCAATAAAATAATTTGCTCTTGTATTACCTATTAATGAAGATGTTGCACTATCATTAACAGTATTTCTATATATATTATAAGATTGTAAATCTATATCTGTTCCTGCAACCCATACTATTATTGCACTCTGTATACTTGCAGTTGCAGATGTCACAACAACATCTGATGGTTCAACAGTATCAGATGGCATTAATTGTGATATATTTGAGGAATATGCAGATGTAATACCATATTTATTAACACTTAATATACCAAAATTATAAGTTGTATTTGGTGTCAATCCTGATATTATTAATGTATTTTCTTTAGTATCAATATAAGTATAGTAAGTATATGATGATACTTTATATCTTATAGTATAATGATCTATAGTATCTGATGATATTGAATCCCATGTTAATACAACATATGCAGTCTGTGAACCTCCAATACCTATACTTAATCCCATACTATCTACTATAAGTCCTGTCGGTACAATATCCGATGACGAATTCGTTACATTTATAACTTCATCTTCTACTGCAACTATATTTTGTATAGATACTATTTCTGCAGGAGTTAA
>Ga0153915_10005230_pt1 | contig 12060 bp, 4 predicted proteins | sample Opewatmetagenome_2_FD_107003 | JGI IMG/M metagenome (GOLD analysis project Ga0153915, IMG submission 107003) | Freshwater wetland microbial communities from Ohio, USA - Open water 3 Core 3 Depth 3 metaG | ecosystem: Environmental > Aquatic > Freshwater > Wetlands | place: USA: Ohio, Lake Erie...
AATATCCTTTAAATCTTAATCTTTTTTGTGCAATAAAAGACTTCTTCTTAATTTACTACAGAAATTAAAGCAATTTTCAAAACATACCGGTTGAGAAGAAGATGAAAAAATCATACTTTCTGCTTATAGCAACAATTACGGTTCTCTGTTTTGCTTATCCCAATAGTACATCCGGACAGGCAAAGGGAAATAAAGTTCCTGCCATTGAAAAAAAGACGCTCGAAAACTGGGTCAATCATTTATCATCTGATACGATGAAAGGGAGAAAGAACGGTTCCCCAGAAATGAAAACCGCATCGGAATGGATTGCCGGAAAATTCAAAGAAGCAGGATTAAAACCATTTAAAGGGTATAAAGATTATATACAGCATTACTCATTCAAATCGTGGCGCGGAAATGATTTAATAAAAGAATCGAATGTAATCGGCTATATTGAAGGGAGCGACCCGAAACTGAAAAAAGAATATATAGTAATTACCGCCCATTTTGACCATGTAGGCCTCGGCCGTCCGGTTGACGGGGATTCAATTTACAATGGCGCAAACGATAACGCTTCGGGTACATGCGCTGTAATAGCTGTTGCAAAAACATTAAATCTTATGAATGCCAAACCTGCGCGCTCCATAATATTTGCGGCATTCAGCGGGGAAGAGTTAGGCATGCAGGGTTCGCGCTATTTTGCAGACCATTGTCCGGTTCCTGTTGCATCGTTTTACCTTAATATTAATTTTGAAATGCTCGGGCACTGTAAAGTCCTGGGGGAAAAAAGATTCATGATTACCGGTCCGCAGACAGACAACCTTGCCTCAATTCTCCATGCCTACAATAAAGATAAAGAATGGAAGCTTATTGATACAGTAAAGAACCTTTCTAAATTATTTTTTGCATCTGATAATATTTCATTTGCGCTTTTTAAAAAGGAGAAAGATTTTTCATATGGCATTCCGGCCCATACATTTGTAATATGGAACGGCGAAGACCATCTTCATAAGCCGAAAGACGAGGCAAAGTATTTCAACTTCGATAATTATCAGAATTTTATTCAATATATAAGCGGTGCGGCGTTATATTTATCCGATTGTAAAACGCCTATTAAATGGAAATCGGAAAAATTTAAAAAATTGACCGTGGAATAATTTATATTATTAACGGAAGATATTATTTTTTGGCAGGATATATAAGGGAGAAGAAAGTGAAGCAAAATATTTTTTTAGTTATAGTATTGTTTGCGGTTTCAGTCTATGCCCAAACCGGCGGAAGAAATAGTTTTCAGAGCATAGTAAAGAATCCCGGCTCTGTAACAATTGTTACTGAGCGGGGAAAAGGGGAACTGTTGTTTGAAAACGATTTGTGGAAAAGGGGAAATATCGAGGTTAGAACAATAATTCAGAAAGCAGGAATGAAAATTGAGCTTTCCGCTCCCGGCGAAGCTGTTAAATATGTAATATTAAGATGGGAAAACAGTCCTCTTTCAGGATGGAGATATCTCGGCGATACATGGGAACGCGCTTACGGAAACCTTCAATGGCTCTCTTTGGAAGAGACAAAAGAAATGCCCTGGTATTTTCTTTCATCGGATGGAACTGTAACTCACGGATACGGAGTTATGACCGCTCCGGCATCGATGTGCAGCTGGTTTATTTCCAAAGACAGCATTACTCTTAAAATGGATGTCCGCAACGGCGGCAAAGGAGTTCTGCTTGGCGGCAGGAAACTGGAATTATGTACCGTTGTAGCCCGAAGGGGAAAAACAGGAGAGAATCCTTTTAAAGCTGCTCAGGAATTTTGTAAAATTATGTGTCCTAAACCGTTATTGCCGAAACAGCCTGTTTACGGTTTTAACGACTGGTACTGCGATTACGGCAAGAATAGTCCCGAAAGCGTGCTTTATTATGCATCATTTGCAGCGCGTCTGTCGCCCAAGGGGAAGAACCTTCCTTTTATGGTTATCGATGATGGATGGCAGAAAGATGGAGGGAATGGTTATGGCGGACCATGGGATAAAGGAAACGAGAAATTTCCTTCAATGTCTCAACTTGCTCTTGAAATTAAAAAAGCTGGCGCGCGCCCTGCAATATGGGTGCATCTATTGACTGCCCAGGAAAATCAGCCTGAGAACTGGCGGCTGAAACACAACAAGAAAATCCTCGATATTTCGCTTCCTGAAGTGCGGGCATATATCTATGAGACAGTTGCGCGCATTAAAGGATGGGGATATGAATTGCTTAAACATGATTATTCGACATTCGATATTTCGCAGGGATGGGGAAAGAGCGCTGGTGCAGCGCCGGATGCTGAATGGACATTTGCAGACCGCTCCCGTACAACTGCGGAAATAATTCTGGATCATTACCGTTCAATACGGGAAGCTTTCGGGGATAATCTTATAATAGGGTGTAATACGATAAGCCATCTTTCAGCCGGGGTTTTCGAAATTCAGCGCATCGGCGATGATACAAGCGGAAAGGAATGGAGAAGAATTGTTAAATACGGCGTTAACTCTCTTGCATTCCGCGCTCCGCAGCATAATACTTTTTATGCCGCCGATGCCGATTGCATCGGTTTGACTGAAAAAGATATTATCCCTTGGGAAAATAATAAACAATGGCTCGATTTATTGTCCCGTTCGGGCACTCCTCTTTTCATTTCATTTAAAAAAGATTCTATCAGTCCTGAACAGGAAAAAGAAATTGCCGAAGCTCTCAAACGGGCCTCGGTTAAACAGCCTCTTGCAGAACCTCTGGATTGGTTTACAAATATTCAGCCGGTACGCTGGAAATTGATGGGTAAGGAAGTTAATTACTCATGGAGCAAAGAAGGCAAAATAATTCAATAATTTTTCCCCTCCTGTATTTTTAAAAACAACATAGATGTCTTATTTATGTTGTTTTTTTTTATACTGAAAATCTATTCATAAAATGCCGGAAAAAGATTTTTATTTATTTAAATAAAAGATTATTTATTCGATTATCGAATTAAATGGAATGATTATTTTACGGTATATGTTTAGAGGTTTTACGGAAAATTCAAATTAGAACGGCTTATTAAATATATTCTAACCGGAGCAAATATACTTGAGGTGTGCAAGTGAAAAGTATAAAAAGTATTTTTAAAAAAAGCGAATTGCATATTTTCTTTTTATGCTTTTTTTCTATCCTTTTTTTGTGGCCTATAATCTCAATACCTTTCAATAATGTTGTAAATACTTTCATCTATTCATTCATTATTTGGATATTAATTATCATAGTACAGTTTATAATAACAAGAAGCGTTGATTAATTCCAAAAATTATAGGTAATTATTTTGAGTACTCTATTAGTTATAGCAGTAATTATTGCATATATGGGCTCTCTTTTTTTTATAGCGCTATATGTGGAAAAAAAAGCCCGTTCAGGAAAAAATCTGGGCAACAATGCCGTTATTTATTCTCTGTCTCTTGCTGTTTATATAACTTCATGGAGCAATTACGGCGCAATCGGGATGGCCGCTAATCAGGGGATGTATTTTGTTTTCGGCTGCGCAGGGCCTACGATAGTTGTTTTAAGCTGGTGGACTCTTCAAAGAAAAATGATAAGGATAAAAAACGCTTACCGTTTAACGAGTATTGCCGATTTTATTTCCACACGGTATAATAAATCGCGTTCAATTGCCGCGATTGTTACTATGATAGCGCTTTTGGGTATTGCTCCTTATGTATCGCTGCAGTTAAAAGCAATATTCTCTACATTTGATATTATAACCTATTCAAATATTCCTCAGCCTGAATGGCAGGGTTTTCTTTCTTACAGATTATTGATAGTTGTCCTGCTTATTCTTTTCACTATTATTTTCGGGGTCAGGCGTTTAGCGCCGACCGAAAAGCATCAGGGAGTTGTTGTCGCTCTTGCATTTGAGTCGGTGATAAAGCTCATAGCATTTCTCTCCGCTGGCATCTTTCTCGTTTATTTTCTTTTCGACGGATTCGGTGACCTGCTTAACAAAATTGTACAAAACAAGGCGCTAAGAACTATCCAGCAATCGCCGGGTTCTCCTTCTTTTTTAAGCTGGGCTTCATTTATGATTATTTCGATGTCAACTATTTTATGCCTGCCAAGGCAGTTTCACGTAGGAGTAATTGAAAATTTTAACGAAAAACATCTTAAAACGGCAATGTGGCTTTTTCCCCTTTATATGTTTATAATTACAATTTTCATTCTCCCTATCGGAATGGGAGGCATACTGCTCGGTTATCCTTCTCAGCTTGCCGATACATTTGTATTGCGCATTCCAATGGATTCAGGCGCATCGCTTCTTTCTCTTCTGGTTTTTATTGGCGGTTTTTCCGCTTCTATGGGAATGATAATTATTGAAGCAATGACAATTTCGACAATGTTTACCAACCATATACTGATACATATAATCGACTGGACAAGAATATTCACATTTCTCAAAAGGTATATTCTTCAGCTTAGATGGTTTTCAGTTGCGTTGTTTATTCTTATAAGTTATTGGTTCGAAAGGGGAGTAGGCGAGTATCACATGCTTAATCAAATGGGTGTGATTGCTTTTGCCGCAGTATTCCAATTTGCTCCTTCAATGCTCGGTGGACTTTTCTGGAAAAAAGGAAATTCTTTAGGCGCCAGGCTCGGTTTGCTTGCAGGGTTTATTATATGGTTCTATACTTTGATAATTCCCGTATTAGTTAATGCCGGTAAACTTCCTGATTTTATAATTCAATCAGGCCCATTTGGCATAGATTTTCTTAAACCGAATCAGTTGTTCGGATTAAAAGGTTTAGACCTCATAAGCAACGGGGTTTTCTGGTCTCTTATTTTTAATACCGGGTTATATATACTCGGCTCGCTTATTTTTGAACCTTCGGAAGATGAAAGGAAAATTGCCGCCCATTATGTCGATATTCTTCATATTGAAAAGATTCCTTCATCTAAATTTGTTTCAACGCCCACTATTTATCTTGAACCGAAAAAAGGGCCTATTTTAAAACTCCTTACTCAATTCTTTTTCGAAAAAGAAGCGCTTGTGATTTTGGAAAATTCCCTGGAATCAATCGGGTTAAAGAATAGACAGAAAATTTCAGTTATGGAACTTGCGGAGCTTTACAATAAGATTGAAGGCCATCTTTCCTCTTCAATCGGCTCCGCGGTTGCGCATCATTGCATGAGGAAGGATCTTGCTTTTACCGATGAGGAAGAAAAACAGCTTAAAGAAGTATTTGCAGAATTAATTACCGATTTACGCCTTACGCCGGCCGAACTTCAGGAAAAGATAAGTTTTTATGAAGAAAAAGAAAAACTGCTGATTCAGCATGCCGGGCAGCTTGAAGAGAAAGTAAATGAACTAAATAGCGAAATTGTACAAAGGGTAAGAATTGAACAGGCTCTGCGCACTTCTGAAACGAAATATAAAACCATTTTTGAGAATGGAGGCGCGGCTTTAATCATAATCGATGAAAACACTACGATTGTAATGGCCAACATGCGGTTCGAAAAAATGGCTTCTTTACCCAAGGGAGAAATAGAAGGGAAAGCTAAATGGTTTCAATTTGTACCGGATGCAGAAGACCGGAAAGCGCTGGCGGACTATAAAAGTTTAAGGCTGACAAATTCAGGTAATTATGCTTTTTCTTATGAATTTAAATTCCGGGACGCAAATGGCGTTTATAAAGATGTTCTTGCATTGATTACCAAAATGCCCGATACAAATCAGGCTCTTGTCGCTCTATCCGATATTTCCGACAGAAAAAAAACAATGAGGGAGATTGAATTTAGAAATGCACTTCTTCTTAATCAGCAGGAAGCTTCTATTGACGGAATACTCGTAGTTGATGAAAACAGGAAAGTCCTTTCATATAATAAAAAATTTATCGAAATCTGGAAATTATCTACCGATTTGTTTGTAACCGGGGACGACTTTGTTTTATTGCAAGCCGTTAGTTCACGTTTAATTAATCCTGACGCGTTTATTTCTAAAGTTAACGATATCTACAAAGATAAAAGCAAATCTACTTTTAACGAATTTTTTATGAAAGACGGAAGAATCCTTGACTGCTATTCGGCTCCGGTAATAGGAACCGGCGATAAATATTTTGCAAGGATTTGGTATGTGAGAGATATTACGGAGCGGAAAAAAACGGAAACTGCATTAAAAGAATCAGAAGAAAAATTTTCAAAGGCATTCCGTTATGCCACAGATATTATCGGAATTATAAGAAATTCGGACAGGACTTTTATGGAAGTCAACGATGCTTTCTTTTCTCTTTTCGGTTATTCGCACGATGAGGTACTGGGGCATTCATCGGTTGATTTCGGGCTTTGGTACGATTTTTCCAAAAGGGATGAATTATATAAACTCTTTTCGATTCAGCCTTATTGCAGGAATATGGAAGTAAAATGGAAATGCAAATCGGGCGAAGTAAAAACAGGCCTTTTATCGGTTGAATTTATGGAAGTAAACGATGAAAAATGCCATCTGTTTGTATGGCAGGATATTACCGAAAGGAAACAATATGAAAAAGAAATCAGCGAGATTAATTTAAAGCTTGAACAAAGAGTAAAAGAAAGAACCGCCGAGCTTGAACTTGCCAATAAAGATCTTGAAGCATTTGCTTATTCCGTTTCGCACGATCTTAGAACCCCTTTAAGAGCTATTGAAGGTTTTGCCAATATTCTTGCTGAAGATTACTCCGGCGTGCTTGATGAACAAGCTGCAGGGTATCTTGGGAGAATCCGTTCTGCAAGTTATCATATGAACGAAATTATAGAAAACATGCTTCTTCTTTCGAGAATAAAAAGAAGCGAAATTAAATCTGTGACATTTGATATTAGCGAAATGGCGCAGGCTCTTGCAGATGAACTTGGCGCTTCGGATCCCGGCCGTAATGCTTTATTTGTGATTCAGAAAGGCTTAACTGTAACGGCGGATTTAAGCCTTCTTAAGATTGCCATGTCTAATCTGCTCGGGAATGCCTGGAAATATACAAGCAAACACCCATCGGCAAGAATTGAGTTCGGCGCTTTTAAGGAAAATAATGAGACTGTATATTTTATTAAGGATGACGGCGCAGGTTTCGATATGCAGTATGCCGATAAACTATTTCATCCGTTCAAAAGGCTCCACACTCCTTCGGAATTTAAAGGCACCGGCATTGGACTTGCCACTGTTCAAAGAATTATTGGAAGACATGGGGGAAGAATATGGGTTACTGCCGAAGTTGAAAAGGGCGCCGCCTTTTATTTTACTCTGAATACAGATAAATAGTAATATAAAAAGTAATATTTTTTTTCCAATTTAATAAAGAACCTTACTCAGCAATATGTCTCTCCTGCCGCTTATATCTTTTCAGTCCTTGCAGTAATAAAGTTTGATGCAATTACTTTAAAAAATTAAACTGCAGAAAAGTATGGGCAAAAAACGGCTGTATTTAAAACACTGCCGGATAAATTCTTATCAACTTAATTAAAATTTATTCGTGTATTTGCTCCACAATTCATCGGTTAACTGCCAATAGCGGTTAACCGCGTCTTCGGCTGTTTTAACGGAATAATCCGTAAGCATTTTTCTTGCTTTTGCTTTATCCCTTTTATAGGCCTGCAAAACTTTTTTCTCAAATTCTGCCTGATTATTAAAAGCGTTATTTTCAATTCCGCGCCATACTTTTTCAACATCCTGAGTCATTTCCTGAAAACGGAAATAGCATAACTGGCTTACCTGACGGAATGCCCACCATGCGCAATCGCTGCGGAATTTCTCGCGCCCGTCAATCATATAGCTTTTAGGCATTGTTTTAATTCCCGCATAAAAAGGAGTATGAGGGGTTGTAACTGGGTTGTCGTACCCGAGCCATACAATTCCTCCTATTTCATTCGGCAGCCAATTCCTCGATTGTGTTATCTGTACATAAGTTGCTCTTTGGCATGCAATTGTTCTTTCGCTTTTAACTTTGAATAATTCTTTATATTCATTGTTCATAAAAGGGTTTGCAACCGGACTTTTGATAACTTTTCCGTCTTTATCCTTTGCAGTAACCGAAGCAGACATGTCAAATTCCGTATTCTGGTAGTAATCCCTGAATATATCGAGTATATCTTTAACCGTAAATTTTTTCTCTGCTTTAACTGAGAATGGATAATTCTCGGCATTCGGATCGAGATTAAGGGAAGGAGCGGCGATGCTTAACACTCTCCATTCTCTTCTGCGGCATGCCATGCTTTTTCTATCGGCGTAAGCGTAGCAAAATTCAAATGGTTTTCCATCTTCCGGTTTCCAGAATCCCATTTCCTGTGCAAGAGAAAAAACATTATCGGAAGCCATATAATTATCGGGGTCTTTCAAATTTATTTCCCTTATTCTGCTTAGGTTTACTGAAACCCCTATATTATAGTCGGGTATTCTCACAGCCGCCCATACAGCGCCAATTTTACCGGCTCCCGGCCCAAGTATTTCAAAATGCCACACTTCATTCGGGTCAGCGAATGTGAAACATTCGCCTCCGTCGTTGTAACCGTATTTTTTTGTAAGCTCGTCAATTATTCTTATTGCTTCTCTTGCAGTTTTTGCCCTTTCAAGCGCAAGCCGGTACAGTTCAGGGCAGTCGAGGAGTCCTTTGCTGCTTACCATTTCCTTTTTACCGCCGAATGTTGTTTCTCCTATCGCAAGCTGATATTCGTTCATTACAGGGTAGGCCGTGTTTATATATGCATACGTTTCTTTTGCCTGAGGTATTTCGCCTACGGAAACTGCGGCGGGATCGTTATAATATTTTGTGTTCTTTGAATCTTTATAAATTTTTACTGTTTTGCCCGGTTTGTATTTTTTTGCCGGCACAACATTTATCCATGTGCGGTCTGTTCTCGAATCGCACGAATGAGAAGTCATTGTAGAACCGTCTGCGCTTGCGCTTTTTCCTACCATTACGCTTGTGCATGCGTCTGTATCAATTGTCTGTTTTCTTTCCTGCGCCGTTAATATAAAAGTGTAAAAGAGGAATAATATAAAAATTAATCTGGTTGCCGTTTTCATCATTCGTCCTTGATTTTATAATGAAGGTAAAAAAGAATAATGAAGAATTAAAAGGAGGGGAGCGCAGTTATTTAATTCTTCATTATTCTGTTAAAACAATTACTATCTGGAGAGCGCAGAAGCGGGAACTTCCTGCCAGCCGAATCCAGGGCATTTCCATTTAAGCTTCAGATCAGAGCTTCCGCTTCCTTGAACATACATAATTTTTATTGCATGGAAACCTTTTGCAAGAAGCATTTCTCTTTCTTTTGTGGCAAAGCTGTGCATTTTATCGTTGTCTATTTTTTCTTTTTCATCAACAATAAGAATGCTGCCGTCATCAGAGCCGATTGAGAATGTGTATAATCCGTCAGCCGGAACATTAACATATCCCGTAAAAATAAAGCCGAAATATTCATCTTTCAATTTTGCTGAAAGATCGACAACTGACTGCGTTCCGGCTTTAACCGGAGTTAATTTGGAATAGTCGGGTATTTTGCTCCATTTCCCTTCGAAATAAGCATAATTAATTCCGGGCTTAATTTCTTTTACATCTGCCGCGGGGAGCAGGGACATTTTTTCGAATGCAGTTGAAATTACTTTTGAAGGAAGTTTCCCCTTTGCTACGGCAAATGCTTTTAGCGTTGTTGCGTTTGAAATTGTAACAGGGGAGCTGTAAACATTTGATTTAACTGTCGGTTCAGCGCCGTCGAGCGTATAATAAATAACAGCTTCTTTTTCCGGGTTCTTTAATTCGAATGTAACCTTATCGGCAAATCTTCTCGCAGATTCACTTACATAAGGTATAGGAGTAATTACCGATTCGTTAATTTCGTACACCGGAGCCGCAAGTCTTACATAATATCCTTTATCGGGCTGAGGAGTAAGTTTCAATGAGAATGCGCCTCCTTTTACGATATCGCTGTGGAGAATATAATTTTTTGTATAAGCTTTGCCGTTTAATTTAAGGTCGGAATAGTAAATTGAATTAGCGTCTTTTTTATCGGCTGTAATAGAAAATGTTTTTCCCGATGTATGTATTTTTATTGAACTGAATACGGGGGTTCCAAGTTCGTAAATTCCGCCGCAGGGATTAACAGGGTAGAATCCCATAGCGGTTAATACATACCATGCGCTCATCTGTCCGCAGTCTTCATTTCCGGTAAGCCCGTCAGGTTTAGCCGAATAAAGTTCATCTGTAATCTTTTTAAGAATAGCGGCGCCTTTCCATGCGTTGTCGGTATAATTGTACAGATAAGCCATATGGTGGCTCGGTTCGTTGCCGTGAACATACTGGCCTATAAAACCTGTCATATCGCTTAATTCTTTTCCCGTTGTTATACTCGGGGCGCTAAAAAGATCGTCAAGCATCTGTTCTAACGCCGCCGAACCGCCTATATATTTTTTCCATCCTTCAATATCCTGAGGAACGTAATAGCGGTATTGCCATGCGTTTGCTTCGGTATGATGGCTGTTTATTTCAAAAGGATCGAAAGGAGCTATAAAGCTGTAATTGTTTTTTGCGCGGAAGAATTTTGTCGTTTCGTCGTAAAGATTTTTATATGACTGCGCTCTCTGAAGATAACGGGAATACATTTCCTTGTTGCCTGCAAGTTTTGCAAGCTGGGCAATACACCAGTCATCGTAGGCATATTCCATATTTTTCGATACGCTCTCATTTGTGTATTCCGACATTACCAGCCCGTGGTCATTATAATCTTTATATCCAACTCTCTCTTTATTCACCGATACATCCATTGCTTTAAGCATATCCTGCATATTGAACTTTGCGATTTTTTTAATATAAGCGTCAACAATTACAGGAATTGAGTGATTGCCTATCATGCACCATGTATCGTTTGAATATAATGTCCATACAGGAAGGTTTCCTCCTTTCTGGAAATCGTCGAGCATTGTTTTAACCATTTCTTCAACCATTTCGGGGGCAATTATTGTGTACAGCGGGTGAGCTGCGCGGTATGTATCCCAAAGCGAAAATGTGGTAAACTGATTATGTCCTCCTGTATTATAGATATTCAAATCAAGCGCGCGGTAACGCCCGTCAACATCCTGGCACATATTAGGAGTTACCATTGCATGATAAATTGAAGTATAGAAAATAGTCTTCTGGTCTTCCGTTCCGCCGGTTACTTCAATTCTGTTCAGATATTTATTCCACAATGCCTGCGTCTGTTTTACTATCGCATTAAAATCCCATCCCGGAATTTCTTTATTGAGGTTCTTTCTTGCTCCATCAATATCCACCTGCGAAATGCCTACTTTAATTTTAAGAGGTTCTCCGCCGCTGTTATCGAAAAGGAGGGAGGCTATATCCCCTTTGCCTTCATTCGTTTTAACAATATCTTTTATAGGTTTTGAAAACTTAGCGACGAAAAACACATGTTCCTTTGCCGACCAGCCGCCCGAAATACGGTATCCTTCAACTTCGGTATCGCTTACTTTTGTCAGTTTTGTATCTTTCACCTCATCGCGGTAAAGCAAATCTATTATTACGCTTACAGTCTTCTGATCTTTAGGGAACTGGTATTGATGGAACCCTGCGCGGGGAGTTGCCGTAAGTTCAACATTTATATTATAATCTTCAAGGTAAACCTGATAATATCCAACTTTTGAAGTTTCTTTTGAATGAGAAAACTTTGAACCGAAAGCAGGTTTGCCCTCTTTATATTTAAGCGGAGGATTTCCGGTAACAGGCATAAAAAGAACGTCGCTTAAATCTTCGCATCCTGTTCCGCTTAAATGAGTATGTGCAAATCCGTAAACATATGTGTCGTCATAGTGATAGCCGCCGCATCCGTCCCATCCTTCCATTCTCGTATCGGGGGCAAGCTGAACCATTCCGAATGGAGTGGTTGGCCCGGGGAATGTATGCCCGTGGCCGCCGGTTCCTATAAACGGGTTTACATAGTCAATGTTTTTTTTCTGTGCATAAATACCTGCCGATGCAAAACAGGCAAATAGCGTTATTACTAATAACTTTTGCAGTAGGTTTTTCATTTCTTCTCTCATAAATGTTTTTTTGTGTGGCAGAAATATATCGAT
>Ga0153915_10005231_pt1 | contig 12060 bp, 8 predicted proteins | sample Opewatmetagenome_2_FD_107003 | JGI IMG/M metagenome (GOLD analysis project Ga0153915, IMG submission 107003) | Freshwater wetland microbial communities from Ohio, USA - Open water 3 Core 3 Depth 3 metaG | ecosystem: Environmental > Aquatic > Freshwater > Wetlands | place: USA: Ohio, Lake Erie...
ACGTGGCGGCCCATTTCGGGCGTGAGATGCCGGGCTGCGTCTACAAGACGGGGCCGATTCCCGTGAAGGAGCCGGCATGAGGGCGGCGATCCTCGAGGGCGTCCGGGTACTCGATCTCACCAACGTGCTGGCCGGCCCGTTCGCCACGCTCCACCTGGCACTCCTCGGCGCGGAGGTCATCAAGGTCGAGAACCCGAAGGACGGCGACCTGGCGCGCAAGCTGGGTGTCCTGACCGCCCTCAACGACCAGCTGATGGGGACGAGCTTCCTCGCCCAGAACGTGAACAAGAAGTCCATCACGCTCAACACCAAGGCGCCCGAGGGAAAAGAGCTGTTCCGCAAGCTGGTGCGAACCGCGGACGTGCTGGTCGAGAACTTCCGCCCCGACGTGATGCAGCGGCTGGGACTCGGCTACGAGGCGCTCGCGGCGATCAACCCGCGGCTCATCTACTGCGCGATCTCCGGGTTCGGGCAGACCGGCCCCGACGCGCTCAAGCCCGCCTACGACCAGATCATCCAGGGCCTGAGCGGCGTGATGGCGATCAACGGCGACGAGCGCCTCAACCCGCTGCGCGCGGGGTTCCCGCTGTGCGATACCGTGGGGGGCCTCAACGCGGCGTTCGCGGTGATGGCCGCGCTGTACCATCGCGAGCGCACCGGAGAGGGGCAGTGCATCGACGTCGCCCTGCTCGATTCGATCATGCCCCTGATGGGCTGGGTCGCGGCCAACCTGCTGATCGGCAAGCAGCACCCCGTCCTCATGGGGAACGACAACTTCACCGCGGCGCCCTCCGGCACGTTCCGCACGCAGGACGGCTACATCAACATCGCGGCCAACAAGCAGGAGCAGTGGGAGGCGCTGTGCAACGTGCTCGGGGTCGCGCCCCTCAAGGCCGATCCCCGCTTCCAGAAACGGGACGTGCGGAAGCAGAACCGCAAGCTGCTGACCCCGCTGCTGGAAGCGAAGCTCGCGGAGCGTCCGACCGCGGAGTGGGTGGACCTGCTCAACGCGAAGGACGTGCCGAGCGGCGCGATCCTCAGCCTCGAGCAGGCGCTCGCCCAGCCCCAGGTCGTGCACCGCAACGTGTTGCACGACGTACCGGTCGAGGGGATCGGGGTCCTGAAGCTGTTCGGGCTCACGGCACGGTTCGACAGGACGCCGGGTCACATCGCCGCGCCGCCGCCGCGCCTGTCCCAGCACACCGACGAGGTGCTCACGAGTCTCGGCGTGACGCGGGACGAGCTGGTCGCCCTGCGGGCCAGGGGCGTGATCTGACGGGAAGGGAGAGGTCGGTCATGGGAATGACGGTGGTTCAGAAGATCCTCGCGCGCGCCTCCGGGCTGGCGACGGTGCACGTCGGCGAGGTGGTGGAGCCCCGGGTGGATCTCGCCATGTCGCACGAGAACGCGGCGCTGGTGATCAACCAGTTCGCGGAGATCTACCAGGGCACGGCCCTCAAGCCCGTGATCTGGGACTCGGCGCGCGTTGCCGTGATCTTCGACCATCGCGTCCCGGCCGAGTCCCCCAAGACCGCGAGCAATCAGAAGAAGGTGCGCGAGTTCGTGGCGGCGCAGCTGATCCGCAAGTTCCACGACATCCGGGGCGACGTGGGCGGGATCTGCCACCAGATCCTGCCAGAGAGCGGCTACGTCCGGCCCGGCGCGGTGGTGGTGGGGACGGACTCGCATACGACGAGCCACGGCGCACTGGGCGCGTTCGCCTTCGGGATCGGTGCCACCGAGATGGCGAGCGTCTGGGCGCTGGGGACGGTGCTCAACGTCGAGGTGCCGGCGACGATCAAGGTGGTGGTGAAGGGCCGGTTCAAGCGGCACGTCGGCCCCAAGGACCTGATCCTCCATCTGATCGGCCGGCTCAGCGCCCAGGGCGCCAACTTCAAGGTGCTGGAGTTCCACGGCGAGACGATCGAGCGCATGTCCACGTCCGGACGGCTGGTGCTGTGCAACATGGCCGTCGAGGCGGGGGCGACGGCGGGCGTCGTTCCGGCTGATGCGGAAACCGCGCGCTACCTGCGCGACGAAGCGGGCGTGACGGACGGCCTCGAGCCGGTGCGGCCGGATCCCGACGCCCCCTACGACAGCGTGATCGAGATCCGGGTTTCGAAGCTGGAGCCCCAGATCGCCTGCCCGCACACGGTGGACAATGTGAAGCCGATTACCGCCGTCGTCGGCAAGCGCATCCAGCAGGTTGTGATCGGCTCCTGCACCAACGGCCGGCTCGACGATCTCGCGGTCGCGGCGAAGATCATGAAGGGTCGCAAGGTGGCGCCGAACACGCGCATGCTGATCTTCCCGGCATCGAGCAAGATCTACCGCCAGGCGCTGGCCAAGGGCTACGTCGGCGCGTTCATGGAGGCGGGGGCGGTGGTGATGAACTCGGGATGCGGGCCATGCCTGGGCGTGCACGAGGGCGCTCTCGGCGACGGCGAGACCGCGCTGTCCACCACGAACCGCAACTTCAAGGGCCGGATGGGGAACCCCAACTCGGAAGTCTATCTCTGCTCGCCGGCGGTGGCTGCGGCGTCGGCTCTGACCGGCGTGATCACCGATCCGCGGGAAGGAGCGCGGTGATATGGCGACGGTCGTCTACAAGGTCGGCGACGACATCTCGACCGACGTGATCTACCCCGGACGCTACATGGCGACGGTGCTCCCGACGGAGACGCCGCAGTTCGCCTTCGCGGACGATGCGGCGTTCAACGGCAGGCTGAGGGCGAAGCAGATCCCGCCGGGGAGCGTGGTGGTCGGCGGCCGCAACTTTGGCTGCGGCTCGTCGCGCGAGCAGGCGGTCTCGTGTCTCAAGGGCCACGAGCTCGTGGTCGTCGCCCCGGATTTCGCGCGGATCTTCCTGCAGAACGGCATCAACCTCGGGCTCCACATGGTGACGTGCCCCACGATCGAGGCCGAGGAAGGGGACGAGCTGGACATCGCCGCCGACGCGGTGGCCAATCGCAGGACCGGCAAGCGCTTCGCGGTGGTCCCGCTGCCGCGCTCGCGTCAGGCGATCATCGATGCCGGCGGGCTGATTCCGTTCACGCGGCGGCGGCTGCTGGCGGGGGGGTAGTGGGGTAGACGACGCAGGCCCGGGTTGCCGCAGCGCGCGGAGCACGCAGCGGCCTTCTGCAGGTGCGTCTGCGGTCTGTGCGATCTCTGCAGTGCCTCTGTCCGATGTCCTCTAGCGCTAGTTGGCGGGGCGCGGGCCAACGCGCCGGTCACGGAACGGCGCGGGTCGCCACCTGACCGGCGGGATGGCCGATCGCCGATCCAGCCGCCGGAGGCCCAACGCGTCCGCGATCCTGAGCGCTTCGGCGAACTCGTCCGACCGGAGCCGGCGGTTCAGCTCCGCGTAGCGGCCCGCCCCGACCTTCCCGGCGGGCCGGTACTGATCCATCAAGTTGATGTACGTGTCGGGCCCCAGCTCCCGCGCCACCCACTCGAGGATCGCCCGCGTCTCGTCGAGCGCGCCGGGCATGACGAGGTGGCGCAACAGGACCCCCCGGGCCGCAAGCCCGTCCGCCGTCACGCGCAGCCTCCCCACCTGCCGGTGCATCTCGCGGATCGCCACCCGGGCCACCTCCGGGTAGTCGCCGGCCTTGAGGTAGGCACGACTCAAGGCGGGCGACCAGTACTTGAAGTCCGGCATGTAGAGGTCCACGATGCCGTCGAGCAGCGCCAAGCTCTCGGGCGCGTCGTACGCGCTCGTGTTGTAGACGATCGGCAGGTTCAGCCCACGGTCGATCGCGATGGCCAGGGCCTCGAGCACCTGCGGCACGACGTGCTCGGGGGTTACGAGGTTGATGTTGTGGCAGCCCTGCTGTTGGAGGCCGAGCATCATCGCCGCCAGCTCTTCGGGGGTCGAGCCCTCGGTCGTCTCCCGAGCCGTCACCGCCTGGCTGATGTCGAAGTTCTGACAGAACACGCAGCGCAGGTTGCAGTGCGTGAAGAAGATCGTGCCCGAGCCGTTCCAGCCGCGCAGACAGTCTTCCTCGCCGAAGTGGGGATAGCAGCTGCTGACGACGGCGTAGCGCCCCGTCTTGCACGCCGACCACCTGCCGTCGAGCCGGTTCACGCCGCAGTCACGCGGGCACGCGCGGCAGTCGGCGAGCCGGGCGATCGCGCGCTGGGCACGGGCCCGAACGACGTCCCGGGCGAGCTCGAGATAAGCTGGCGGACGGCTCCCGATCACGAGGCCCAGCCTCCGGCAAGAAAAAAACCCGCCCGACCCCCAGCCGGTCGGGCGGGCACATCTTTACGGACCGGGTCGGCGACTGCGGGAGGACCTCCGTGTCCTAATGCGCTATCTAGAGCCGGAGGCAAAGGCCGCCTTGATTCCCAAATCCGTGAGAGAATCCTAGTCCCCCAAGGCTAAAGTTTCCGGGAAAGTTGTCTGAAGAAACGTCAGGATTGGGCCCGCAGATTTGACGGTGGAGGCGGTACGACTGGCTTTGCCCCGATCCCCGATGTAGCGTTCCTGCGCTGAATCAGCCCACGCCCTCGCGCGTCGGGCCCCGGCGGAAGCGGCTCGCAAGTCACGATGAGCCAAGGCGTTGCCCAATCGGCCCTTCGCCGACGTCCCTGTCCCCCAATGGGTGGTGTCCATGTCATTGTCTCAGCCAATTCGTCCCGGTGAGTCCGCGCTCCTCCTGATTGACCTGGCCAATGACTTCGTCTACCCGGGCGGGGTCATTGCCGATGCCGGGGGGGCAGCCTATCAACGGCGGGCGCAGGAGATCATCCCCCGGCTAAAGCGCCTGGCCGCCGCGGCGCGCGCCGCCGGGGTCGCTGTGGCGTACGCGACCGACGCCCATACCGCAGGCGATGCGGAGCTCGCGAAGTGGCCTCCCCACGCCATGAAAGGCACACCCCAGGCGGAGATCGTGCCCGACTTGGCGCCGCTCGCGGGTGATCTCGTCGTGGAGAAGCAGACCTACAGCCCGTTCGTCAGCGGCGACTTGGACGCGACGCTCCGCGCCCGAGGCATCCGGCGGCTCTATGTCGCGGGTCTCCACACCGACTGCTGCGCCCGGCATACGTCCGGTGACGCGTTCCAGCGGGGCTATGACCTCGTGTGGGTGACCGACGGTCTGCAGGCCTTCACGCAGGAGGCGCACGAAGCCGGCCTGGAGTACTTCCGCGCCTGGTATGCGTCTGATCCGGAGCGCCAGCTGCGCACCACGGACCAGCTGGTGGCGGAATGGAAGGCGGCGGCCCGAAAGTAGGGCCGCCGCTGGTTCAATGGCGGTCGTGGCGCCGCGCGTCCGGGGTGCGGCCGAATCCGATCAGACGGCGTGCGAGGGAGCGGGCGTAGGACCCCTGGCCGAACGCCACGTCGGTGATGGCGTTCGCGAGGCAGCGGCCGATGGTGCGGTATGCGGCCGCCTGCAGCGGCGACGGTCCGTAGACGAGGCGGGCGAGGATCCGCGCGGCGCGCAGCTCGGGGAGAACGTGTCGTCGCAGCGCGGTGTCGTAGGCCGCCCCCGCGCGCGCCTCGTCGAGTTGCGCGCCGATCAGCGCCTCGGCGGCCAGGCGGCCGCTCAGCGCCGCGTAGCTGATGCCCTCCGCCGTGAGCGGGTCGGCGAGGCCCGCGGCGTCTCCCACCACCATGACCCGGCCGCGCATGAACGGCGGGCGCTCCGGCCGCAGCGGGATGACGTACCCGTGGCGGGCGGCGCTCCGGGGCACGATGCCGACGTGACGGAGATAGGTCTCGAGCGCGCTTCCCAGAGCGACCTTGCCGCGCGTCGTGCTGAGCACCCCGACCGAGAGGTGATCCGCCTTGGGGAACACCCACGCGTATCCCTGTCGGGGGATCCCGAAATCCACGCGGGCGCACCCGCCGAACCGCGCGAGCGTGGCGCCATCCACCCGGGCCTCGATCTCGAGCGCGGGCGCCGCCCGCCGTCCCGCCGTCCAACCTGCGGCGCCCGACACGGCGCCCGTCGCGCCGTCGGCCGCGACGATGACGCTCGCGTCCAGCGGTCCCCGATCGCTTTCGAGGCGAACCCCACCCGGCTGGTGCACGAGCGCTCCCACCCGACACGGGGCGAGCAGCTCGGCGCCGGCGGCGACCGCCGCTCCGGCCAGGAGCTGGTCGAGCGGCGCGCGACGCGTCATCCGGATGATCGGGTCCGCGCGGCGGCAGACGAAGCTCCAGCCCTGCGGCAGCAGGCCCACGGCGACAGCCCGGCACTCGTGCTCGACGACGGGCGTGATGTCGGCCGTGAGCCAGCGCACCGCGCGCGGCACGAGCCCGCCACCGCAGGTCTTGTGGCGGGGGAGCGCCTCGCGCTCGACCAGCGCGACCCGCAGCCCGGCCCGCGCCAGGTGGTACGCGGTCGTCGAGCCGGCCGGCCCGGCCCCGACGACCACGACGTCGTACGGCACGCGGCGCTCAGTCCGAGGGATGCGAAGGTGCCGGCGGGACGCCGAGCTCCCGCCGCAACTCGGCCAGCTCGACGAGCCGCCGGGCCACCGCGGCATTGACGCTCCCGTCCGGGTAACTACCATCGGCGTCGCGCGCGCCAACCGGCAGCCCCGTGAGGATCTCGAGACCTTCGTCGACCGTGGCGATCGGGAACACGTGGAACCGGCCCGCGGCGACCGCCTCGATGACATCGTGGCGGAGCATCAGGTTGCGGGCGTTGGCCTGCGGGATCACGACACCCTGCCGTCCCGTGAGCCCCCGCACGCCACAGGCGTCGAAGAACCCCTCGATCTTCTCGTTCACACCGCCGATCGCCTGCACGTCGCCGTGATGATTGATCGACCCGGTCACGGCCACCGCCTGGCTCAGCGGCACGTCGGCGATCGCCGACAGGAGGGCGAACAGCTCCGCGGCCGATGCCGAGTCGCCTTCCACTCCACCGTACGACTGCTCGAACACGAGCGTCGCGGACAGTGAGAGCGGGCGGTCGGGCGCAAACCGCGCGCCGAGGAAGCCCCCGAGAATCAGCACGCCCTTCGAGTGGATCGGCCCGCCCAGCTCCACCTCGCGCTCGATGTCGAGCACCTCGCCCTCACCGATCCGGACTCGCGCGGTGATGCGGGTGGGGTGGCCGAACGTGAACGTGCCGTAGGACGCGACCACCAGGCCGTTCACCTGCCCGATCCGCGCCCCGTCGGTGTCGATGAGCAGCGTGCCGCGCTCCAGGGCTTCGAGGTACCGCTGGCGCGGGCGGTCCGCCCGGGCGATCTGCGCCGTGATCGCGCGCTCCGCGTCCTCGGTCTGGACGACGCCGTGCCCCGCCGCGGACGCCCAGTGGTTCGCCTCGCGGAGCAGGTCCATCACGATCGCGATCCGTGCCGAGAGCTTCGTCTGGTCCTCCACGAGCCGGCCGCTGTGTTCCATGACGCGCGCGACGGCGGAACGGTGCAGCGGCCGGAGCTTCTCCTGGCGGCACACCGTGGCGAGGAGGCAGGCGTACTGCCTGATCTGCTCCCCGTGGGCCGGCATCGTCTCGTCGAAATCTGCGGCGACCTTGAAGTGCTCCGGGAAATCCGGGTCGAGCGTGTGAACGAGGTAGTACAGCGACGGATCGCCCATCAGGATCACCTGGACGGCGAGCGGGACGGGCTCGGGCTCCAGCGAAACGGTCGTCGCGAAGCCGGACCCTTCCGCCGGGGGCTCGATCCGCACCTGGCAGGCCGCGAGCGCACGCTTCAGGGCGTCCCATGCATAGGGGTTCCGCAGCAGTCGGTGCATGTCGAGCAGCAGGTAGCCGCCGTTGGCGCGGTGCAGCGCCCCGCCCTTGATCAGGGTGTGATCGGTGAGCAGGGCGCCGAATTCGGCCGTGTGCTCGATCCGGCCGACCAGGTTCTCGTACGTCGGGTTGTCCTCGTAGATGACCGGCGCGCCCGACTGCCCCGTGTTGTCCACCACCACGTTGACATGATACAGCCGCAGCATCGCTGCCGGGTCGGGGCGTCCGGCCGCCTCGAGCCTGGTCGCCGGCGGCCCCTCGCCGCCCGCCATCTCGCGCGCGTGTTCGACGACATGACGCTGAACCGCGTCGAGGTGCTGCTGGACGTCTGTCAGGTCGCGGTATTTCTCGCGCACCTCGCTCAGGGGATGCTCCACCGCGAGCGCGGCGGTCTCGCGGCGCAGGGCGCGCTGCCGCTCGCGCCGCTCCCGGTTCCAGCGTGGCACCTGCCGCAGCGTCTGTTGCACCTCCGCCTGGAGGCTCTCGACCGCCGCGTCGAGCCGGGTGCGCTCCTCCGCCGGCAGGTGCTCGAACTGCTCTTCCGTGAGGACTTCCTCGCCCTTGAGCGGCGCGAACGTGAGCCCGGTGGGCGTGCGCAGCAGCGCGAGCCCGGCGCCCCGCGCCCGGTCCCCGATCTCGACGAGCCGCTGCTCGGGACGCTGCTTGAATTCGTCCTCGATCACCTGGCGGCGCCGCTGGTACTCGTCCGCGTCGAAGGCGGCCGCGACCACGCTCTGCAGATCTTCGGCGAGCCGCTCCAGATCGCGACGCAGCTCGGTACTGCGCCCGGCCGGTACCGTCAACGCCTTCGGGTTCTGGGGCTCGTCGAAGTTGTGGAGGTAGCACAGGTCCGGGGGAGTCGGCTCCTGGCGGGCCAGCGCCTCGAGGTACTGGCGCAGAAACGAGCGCTTTCCGGTCCCCGGCAGGCCGAACGCGAAGATGTTGAACCCCTGCCGGCGAATCCCGGTGCCGAACGCGACGGCCGCCGCGGCTCTCGGCTGGCCGACGATACCGAAGACGTCCTCGAGCTCGTCGGTCGTCTCGAACGGCGGCAATTCCCGGTCGTAGTGGCGGACGAGGGCGTCGGGCGGAAGCTCCTGGGGGTGCAGCGGTGATCGAGCACTCATGATCGGGCCATCCTGCCGCTTCCCGCGGCGCTGTGGTGCAACGAGCTCACGCGGGCGCCATCCCCGGCTTGTAGATCGCGCCGCGTCCGTCCCGCCCGCCCATCACCACGACGACCGGCTGGTCGAACCGGAGGTGGCGCACGAACCCCAGCTCGCCTTGCGACGGCTGGGTGGCGATCCAATCCCAGTCCACGAACCCCTCCCCCACTTCGGCGTTCACCGTGAAATAGCCGACCTGGAACGAGGTGAGATTCTGGAAGAAGTGACTTCCCTGGGACGGCGTCACCCGGAAATCGCGGAACCCGGTCTCGACGATCACGCGCGCCCCGGAGATCTCGTCCCAGGTCACCGGAATCCCCAGCCACGGATCCGTGGACCCCCACCGTCCCACCCCGAGCAGGGCGTAGGGACGCCGCTCGGCCGAGAGCGCGGCGTTGAAGCGGGCGATCTCCTGTGCCGCAGCCCGGCTCTGGGAGCGGTCGAAGCGGTGGAAATCCACCACCACCATGTCGTGAATCCCCGTCAGGCGACCCTGACCCAGGGCGCACGGGCTGAAGCAGATCAGGTGATCCCGGCGGCCTTGTTCGAGCGACGGCCCGTCGCCTTCCCGCAGCAGCACGAGCGGCCGCATCTGGAGGAAGCCGAACTCGTGGACCCCCGTCTCGCTGCCGAGCCGGACGGCGAACTCGATCTCGGCCTCGCGGTTCATGCCTCGGCTCCCGAGCTCCAGGAGGAGCGCGAGGATCTCGGCGAGCGGGAACAAGCCGTGCTTCAGGACCGGGGCGAACGTGACGAGCCGGATGCCGCGCCGGCCGAGGCCGTCGTAGACGGCGTGGTTTTCGGCGGAGTAGGTGGAGCCCAGCGCGGCCAGCGTCCCGTCGGCCTCGGCGGTCGCGATCGCGAAGCGTCGCTCCCGCATCGCCTGCTCGGGATCGAGGCCCGGGTCCGCCGGGCCGAGCTCCAGCGCCCAGAACTCGCGCTGGGAGTTGGCGACGACGTCTTCGGCCGACGAGAAGTTGAGAATCTGCTGCGGGGAGCGTGGGCAGAAGCTGAGGCACGGCTCGCCCTCGACGACCGTCCGGCCCATCCCGAGGGCCACCGCCGCCACGCCGTCCTGCGGGCGGAGCGGCGGGACGGGATAGAAGTTGTGCGAGCGCGCCACCCCCGAGAAGTCCGGGTAGTAACGCCCCCCGTGCGGCGCGCCCACCACCTTCTGGAGGATCACCGCCATCTTCTCCTCCTCGAGCCGGTAGGGCGTCGCGTGCAGGTAGGCCTTGGCGTGGCGGCTGAAGGTCGAGGCATAGACCCGCTTCACGGCCTGCGTCAGCTGGGCCAGCCGTTCCCGCCCGTCGGGGTGTCGGTTGGGCAGCATGTACGTGCTGTAGACGCCGGTGAGCGGCAGGTACTGCGAGTCCTCCAGCAGGCTCGAGGAACGTACGGCCAGCGGCCAGCGCGCCGCGTCGAGGAAGCCGGCCAGGTCCGCGACCACGTCGTCGGGCAGGGGTGCCGCGAGGAAGCGCGCCAGGATCTCGCCGTCGTCGGTGTCTCCCAGCGCCAGATCGAGCAGGTCGTTCGCCGCGAGGAATCGGTCGAAGCAGTCCGTGGCGAGCACGACGGCCGGCGGCACCGCGATGTGCACTCCCGGGAAGTGGCGGCCCACGACGTGGTAGGTGAGCAGGTAACGGACGAACGCCAGGCCGCGTGCCTTGCCGCCGAGCGACCCGCCCCCGATGCGCGCAAAGAAACTCCCCGCGCCGTCGAACGACTCCCTGTCGAAGTCCGCCACCAGCGTCTCGCTCTGCCCGCGCCGATACTCCGCGATCGCATCGATCAGGTTGTGGCGCAGGTCTTCGAGCGTGGGGAAGTCGGAGACCTTGCGCGGCCTGAGCCGGTCGGCGAGGGCGAACTCGGTGCGCGCGGTGAGCCAGTTGGAGAAGTGATTGCGCTCGCCGTGGTACGCCAGGCTCTCCACCGGGACCGTGTGGAGCAGTGCCTCGAGCGTCTTGAGGTCGCTGGCCCGTCCGACTTCGCGGCCGTCAGCCGTGCGGAAGATGAAGTCGCCGAAGGCGAACTGCTCGATCATGAAGCGGCGCAGGTCGCCGAGCAGCGTATCGGAGTACTTGCGCAGGAACTCGGCGCCCACCGCACGGGCCCCGGGCGCGAACTCGCTGCGGCTCGACTGCAGCAGGATCGGCAGGTCCGGCACCGCGGCGCGCGCCATGCGCGCCAGGTCGAAGCCCGCCTCGCGGGACGGCGTTCCGCCGCGCGGGAACTCGACGTCCGAGATGAGGCCCTGCACGTACGGGCGGTAGCGGGTGAACAGCTCCCAGGCCTCCTCGAAGGTGGTCGCGAGCAGAATCTTGGGACGCGCCCGCATCCGCACCAGCTTGTGCGAGAGATTGACGCCCTCGCTGATCAGCCGGTGCGACTGGCTGATCAGCTCCGTGTAGATGGTCGGCAGGAACGACGAGTAGTAGCGGACGTTGTCCTCGACGACCAGGATCACGGGCACGCCCACGATCGCCGTATCGTGAGCCACGTTGCGCCGGTCCTCCAGGCACTTCACGATGGCGACCAGGATCCGCGCGTTGCCCTGCCACAGGAAGATGCGCTCGATGTCGCTGGTGTCGTGCCGGGCCACGAACTCCTTGCGCTCGTTGTTGTCGAACGCGAGGACCACCACCGGCACGTCCAGTCCCGCCGCCTTCACCGCCCGTGCCAGCTGCGTGGCATCCATGTCACCGAGGTTCGGCGCCGTGATGATCAAGTTGAAGCGCCGCTCGGCGCGGGCCATCGCCAGGGCCTCAGCGCCGCTCGCCACGTGCGTCAGGCCGGGCGTGTGGTGCAGCGACAGCTCGAGGAACTCGTCCAGGATCAGCTCGTTCAACCGGCCGTCCTCCTGCAGCGTGAACGAGTCGTACAGGCTCGCCACGAGCAGGATATCCTGGACCCGGAACGGCATCAGGTTCTGAAACGCCTGGTAGGGATTGCTCACGTACTGGGCGAACTGTCCGGGCTCGCTCGTCATCGACGCTCCCCGAGGAACGGCAGCGCGGGGTGGACGAGTCCACCCCGCGCTGTTGTTGGCGACGTCACCGTCTCAGACGACGCCCTGGTCCATCATCGCGTCGGCGACCTTGAGGAACCCGGCGATGTTGGCGCCGTTGACGAGATTCCCCGGCGTGCCGAACTGCTCGGCGGTCTCGAAGCAGGCC
>Ga0153915_10005232_pt1 | contig 12059 bp, 14 predicted proteins | sample Opewatmetagenome_2_FD_107003 | JGI IMG/M metagenome (GOLD analysis project Ga0153915, IMG submission 107003) | Freshwater wetland microbial communities from Ohio, USA - Open water 3 Core 3 Depth 3 metaG | ecosystem: Environmental > Aquatic > Freshwater > Wetlands | place: USA: Ohio, Lake Erie...
AGCCATTCCAGAAGACGTTCCAACAATGTCGACATATAAGCATCATAGGCATGGACTTCATCGATAATTACCGTTTTATTAGCCAGACCGAAGAGGCGCACAAAGACATGGCGCGTTTGCAAGACAGCCAGTAGAGACTGGTCGATAGTGCCTACTCCGAAAGGTGAAAGCAAACCACGTTTGCGATAAGTAAACCATTCACCAGCAACTACTCCCGAGGATACCCCATCGTAAGGCTTGATATTATCATTGATTGAGATTCTTTCCATGACAACCGCCTTTTCAGCCTTCTCCTTGAGTAATTCGAATTCAGCAGATAAGGCGGCGTGACCGTGAAGCAGAAGTAAATTCACGATTCGATCAGGATAACATCTTTGGAGGTAATCTTGAAAACGCTTGAACATCTGATTGCTGGTAGCTTGAGTGGGGAGAGCGAAATAGCACCCTTTCTGCCCCAAATCAGCATTCCAGAAGTCAGATAAATACATAGCTGCTTCCGATTTTCCTTCTCCCATTGGGGCTTCGATAATTACCAGTCCCGGGGAGTCTTTAATATTGCCGGCAAGTTCGATAATTGAATTTTGCAACGGTCTAATAGTCTTGATAAAAGGAAATAACGCACTAAAACTATGCGGTGCGATAGGGGACTGCCATTGCGACCAATACAGCTGTCTGAGGGCCTGCAAAGCTTTTTCTTGGGAATCCGCATATTTGGCACAAATATCAATTTCAACATCAGCGATAGGAAAGAAATCTTCGTTTGAAGCAATCCAGTCGGCCACTGTAGTCAATCCTGCCAGGAACATAAAAAAAGGTTGAGATTGGGGTAAATGCGGTAGTTCCAGGACATCGGATCCAAGTTCTTTAGCAAGATGGAAGAGTATTTTTTCCCTGATATTGGCGTATTCTTTATTTCCCCAATCTCGTTTTAGTTTAGGAGACACCAGCTCATCAGAGCGGGGGAAAACTCCATGATGGCCGCCAATCGTGACGGCTAATTGCTTATTAAATTTAAATTGATTTATTAGAATATAAGAGGTAAGAATATCGTGCCTGTTCTCTTCAACTTGATATCGAAAGGCCGGGGTAGCCTTGCCGATATCGTGGATACCAACCCAGAAAGAAATCAGCTTCCCTGTCTGCTCTTGAGTCAGACCTATTGCTTGTGAACATGATCTCCTGGCCCCTTTTTGAAGAAGCGATTGCCACATTTCGCCAGCCACAGCCGCAGCATCAAACAAATGAAAAATCAAGGGATACCGCACTTCCGGATCCCCTTTCTTTTTTCCCCATAATTGTAATAATTCTTCAGATTCAGTCATATACCATCATCCTGAGCTTATTTATATATCTCCCCCATGTCCCTCGCCCATCCCTTGAACTTATTTCTTAGTTCTGGTGGTTCCAGAACCTCCACATCCGGTCCCCAACCGCGCAGCCAGGGAGTAATTTCCAGAGTGCTGCTGACTTTCAGCGTCATAAGGCAGCCTCCATCGGGAAGATCATTTATAGCCTGTGAAGGATGCCAGATAGACTCTTTAACGCGGCGGGCTACGGCGGGAGAAAATCTGAGCTTCACCTGGGACTCTTCTCCCCAGATCACTCCCCAACTGGAGCTCAGCAATTCATCCATTCTGATCTCGTGCGGCATTTCATAATTTTCATCGATGATTTCGGCTTTCTGGATGCGGTTTAATTTAAAGGTGTAAATCCCCATGCGCTCGCCACACTCCGCATACCCGATCAGATAAATTGAAAAGCCAACGCCAGTAATCTCCACAAAATAAGGATTGACGTACCACTCTTCAACGCGTTCGCGGTGAAAGGAATGATATGTAATACGCAGTCGCTTGCGGGTGACCCAGGCCAAAGAGACTTTTTCAAAAATATCCAATTCTTCTGGTGATGAAGGTTTTAAAGCTATCTTCTGTAAGCTTTGGGATAATTGAGTAGCCAAAGGTTCCGGCAACGAGGAAGTCAGTTTACTAATAGCGCTGCGCAGGTGAGGATTGTATTCATCCGTCTGGCGGATGATAAGCCTGGCCGCCAGGAAAATGATAAGAGCTTCATATACCGAATAAGAGACCGGGGGCAACAGGTAGTCTTGAAGTATTCCATAGCGGTCATATTTTTTATCAATCAGTGGGATATGGAGATCACTCTGAAGTATCAACAAATCTCTTTGAATTGTACGAACTGCAGTACCACAGAGATTGGCTAATTCTTTTGTAGTTAATCCATGAGGGTTTTGGTGTAAGAAATGCTGGATTTGAGTCAGGCGCACTAAGCGGGTAGTAGAATGATGTTTCATAAGCACAAAATCCTTTAGAAATTTCGAATACGCTTATTATAACATAAGTATACGTCAGTTTAGGTCGTTTTAGAAAGATAAAATAGAATTAAACTATTTTTCGATTGACTTAAAAGCAGGAGATTGTCTATAGCTGGATAAATAGGCAGTTACACAAAATTTCAGGAATATATTATCAGTACAGGCATCACAAAATGGGACATGATCCAAACATAATGTCAGTTCAGCCAGTGTTTTAAGCGGAGTCCGGGTTAAACTTCCGGATAGACGAGTCAGGGTTATGGATGGGGAATGATAGCAATTATCGGATAACAGGAACACGCCGGCCTGTATTATCTATCTCATCAGGACCATAACGCCAGAATACTCGGTACGCTCCCGGAGTATCTTGTTGAGGATAAGCCTCAAAAATTATTTGAGCATCCTTGATGGCTTGCCTGGAAAAAACCAAGCGCCAACTCACCAGCCAATCTCCTCTTCACATTTCAATTTTCAATTTTGACGAGGGTTTCACCAATAGTTATAATGATAATCGTGCAGCGGGGATACTTCTGAAAATTTTCAAGGTACATTTTCCGAAGATTATTGCCCAATTCATCATTCCTCCGACGTCAAGCTATGGATGGGTGTCCGAGCGGTTTATGGTAGCGGTCTTGAAAACCGCCGAAGCGCGAGCTTCCGTGGGTTCGAATCCCACCCCATCCGCCAGCATTTTGGAAGCTGATTTCCCGTCTTATTAATGATAAAGTGTCGCCATTGGTCAGAAAACCCAGGACTTTAGCCATTCGGGCGGCGCCTTCCACACTGCCCAGATGAGCCAGTTCCAGGAGAACTGCCTGAAGTCTGGTAGTCTGGTGCGCATGGGGTTTGAGAACCTGGGGAAAAGGTGCCACAGATAGGGCAACGGGCCTCTCTTTTGAGTGGGACCAGATGAATAACATAGATCTCAGGCAGAACAGAGATTAAGATCATCTGCCAGATTGAGATATCGGGACACAGACTTTGGATATTCATGAGAACCTCCAATTAGCTTGACTAATTGAAAGTATATCTCATGAGTACCTATCCTTGGCTTCAGCTATTCATAAAAAGGGCGAAAGAGCCAATTCCTACATGCAAAAAACATCCGCAGTCCCATCCGTGTTTCTGGCGGGGAGGGGGGTAGTGTCGGACTCCATCTCACCGAAATATTCTTAGCATATTAAAACAAAGACGGATATTGGGAGTATTATTCCAAGATAAACCGTATTGACAATTGCCACTACATGTAGTACTATTCAGCAGTGAGATATGAGGAGCTGATATAAAAGTTTTTAAACGATCAGACACATATCACAGTGGATGATTGCGATAGGCTTCTCAGAGGTTATGATTATGAATATCACAAGAGCGGCGGCAGCCACCGGAGTTACCATAAAAAGGGTGATGCCCCGATCATAGTGATTACGCCACATCATTCCAAATATGTTAAGCCAGGCTATGTGAAATTGATAGTCAAAAGATTGAAACTGGAGGAAAATGATGGTAAGTAAAGCAGAACGTAAGCCTCTTGAATACTATTTCGGACTTAAATATCCGATTACTATAACCCCCGATATTACAGGCGGTTTTGTAGCTGAAATTAAGGACCTTCCCGGATGCTTTTCTCAGGGTGAGACTTTGGAAGAAACTTATCAGAATATTGAAGAAGCTCGCCGACTTTGGATGGAATCCATGTATGAGGATGGCAACGAAATACCCTTACCAGGAAACGAGACTGAAAAGCAATACAGTGGTAAATTCAACGTCCGTATTCCCAAAAGTCTGCATCGCAAGCTGGATGAAATGGCGGAACAGGAAGGAGTTAGCCTTAATCACTATCTAGTCTCTACTCTATCCCGAGCCATTGGACAGGAAGAATCCTCAAAAAGCAGACCGCATAGAAAACACGCTGCCTGAATGTCTGGTATTACCGACAGCAAAATTGTAAATAATTTATTAACGACCGCAGCATTTCTTATACTTCTTGCCGCTTCCGCAGGGGCAAGGGTCATTTCGGCCTACTTTTTCAAATGGTTTGAGGGCCGTTTTTGCCTCCCTTTGGGGCGGTAACAAGATGACATCATCGAAATCACCTGATGGAATTCGACCGCCCCTGAAAAGGCGGTAAGCTTTCTCGAATTCCTCTGGTTTGGAGGAATCTAAATCAAATTGCCGTACAACAATGCTTCCACCTGATTGAGAACCGATACCTGATTTATCAACCGGCATAATTTGAATCCGGTATCCAGTCTCTTTTTGCACCTTATTAGCCATGTTCGTCAGTGATAGAAATAGACTTCTTCGCAATTCGTCTGCCATCTTCCTCTGACGCATCAAGTCCGGAAGCTTTTCCAGGTAAGGAATAGCTTCCAGATATCTCTTCTGCTTCAGCAAAATACCGGTAATGGCATCCACGACTTCAGGATCTTCCGGATCTTGCTTGAATACTTCCTTGTAATGGGGTAAAGCCAGATCCGGTCGATTGCCGTTATCTAATATCTTCGCCAGTCGCATTTGCCAGTCGGGATTCTGGGGTTCCTGCTCCACAGCACGGCTAATAAAGTGATAGGCCTCAGCTACGGTTTTAAATTTGCGTCCACCGGCCATGATTCCTTTGACCATTCCTTTGACCGGCAGGTCTTTTGTATCCATCTTGCCCGCTTGGCTTAATTTGATCAGCATACCCAACTGGACAGGAAGCGAATCAAAGGCTCCATGCACCAGTTCATACGTTTCAATACTGCCGCAACCTTTGCATTGGATAATATCACCGATAATGAACTCGCCCTCTTTTTCACCCAAGTACACACATTCTACCGGATAACGATAAACACGGTTACAGACCGTACACTTCAAAGGAACCTGAAGTTTCTTTTGTGTTGTGAACTTAATGATATCAGCTTCGGTTTTCAAAGAACTTAATGATTCATCAACAGCTTCCGCTTCCTGGATAACTGAACCTAAACGCTTATCTGTAAGATTATTGATCTCCGCAATAGTTTGGATATGTTCAGCCATTGCGGGTTCCCCGGGGCGCCATTCGTTTAATAACAGATCGAAAAATAACGGCGAAGCGATTTCTCCCAATAATTCCACGAAAAACCGTGGGTCTGAGGATGTAAAATAATCGTGGAAATTATCTACCAGATGTTGTACTACCAGTGGAACGGGATACATCCGCAACCAGAAAGGGGCATCTTCCGGAAGATCTGCTTTCCAGAGTTCCAGTGCTGTCTCAACAATTTCAGGCCTGATCTTGTTAACGATCTCATCGGCATCATCAGCAATATCCGTACCCCAGCCATAATTCAAGGCCTCTAAAAGAAGCTCATGCCTGCCGGATATATTAGCAGCTTCAAGACAACGGAAGGCATATTCAGCAAAGGTCCACCCCTCCTCAGAGTCGAAAACTTCTCTAAGACTGGATATGACCCTCGATGGATTCTGGCTCTCAAGAAAGCTTACCAGTCCTGCATCGATGGTAGTTGTATTCCAGGGGCGCATGGTCAGAACTCGCCATAAATCAGCGAGATCCAAGTCCTCCCGGGATAATGATATACGGCAGGCTGTATCCCGCAAAATACCCAGGCTGCAAGATTGCAGTAGCGGGAAGAAATACGAGATGGCTTTGTTGCCCAGGCTCAAATGCTCCTTGAGGGAGGCGGTAATAGATCTATACCTGACCGAATAACGGTTAAGCTCTTTTATTAACGAGGGAAACCGCGCTATTCCTTCAGAAGGAGATTCAGCCTCTCGGCTTAAGACATCCTCCAGTAGTCTCAAGGCGCCTGAAACGTCCTTCACTCCTAAAACATCAGGTAAACGGCATCGCCATTGTTCTGCCAAGTCCTTCAACGTCTGGCGTTCTTCCTGGGGTTTATCATTGCTGGCTAATAGCTGATACAGATCGCCTGAGCCGCACCCATAGGCCAGATTATGGAAAAGTCCTGATTCCTCTGTTTTGGCTACCAGCGAACGCTTCAACATAGCTGAAAAACCCGTCTCAGTCGATGCCATGCCAGTCATATTTTGCAGGGGCATGTCAGCTAATTCTTTTTCAGGGAAAATATATCCATAACGATTTAAAAGAGTGGCTGCTCTGATTCTATCAATCTGGCGGTCTGCCATCTGATAATACTTTAATAATGGTTCTACTTTTCCCTCATTTGAATCCAATTCACGAAGATCATCCAAGAGAAAGGTGACCACATTCTGGGATGCTTGGGGAAGAATATCAATCATTTCGTCTTTTAGATCAGGATATAGCTCCAGAATACGACTGGCTGCCCATGACCTCACGTTCTTAGAAGGATGGCTTAGAAAAGCCCGTAATTGGTCCCGGCTCCAGATATAATCCAATTTCAATTCATTTTCCACGCAAATAGACCTCGATGGATTGTTGTTTAAAGTATTCAAAAACTTATAACATCATTTTAAGATATAGCGAATAATTGAAACTAAACTTTTAACGGAGACTTGCTCTCAGCGTTTCCTGGTTTTGGGTCCACCATGCTCTCCTGCAAGGCGGGCTCGAACACTGGCTTCAGCGGATTCTTTAGTCTGTGAGCTACCCACTATTTCATTGCGGTCTTCGTTGATAATTACCCACGGTGCAGATTCACCCTTAGAGTTCTTATAGCTTTTCTGGTATTCAATTCGGTAAGGCATATGCACCTCCTTTTACCTTTGTTCCATTTTCTTCATTCCTTCGTATGGTGCCCCTCGATAACGCGAAACCAATCACCATCTTTAGTCTTGAGTATCTCACCAGCTCCGATGATGGTGCCACCGGTAGAATCGGTCTCACTTTGCAGTCGGTATAAGTCCCAATGCTCCGCCTCGCTGAATCCTGCCCGCCTTAGTATTTCGCTTCCGGTTATCCTGTTGGAGGGTACATTGATTTTCCGGTTATTAACAAAAACATGTATGCCCCTGTGTACTGCCATCCTATTCACCTCCAATGTATCTCTCTTTCAAAATCAGGCCTATTTAAATACTATAATGCCCGCGCTCAAAATCCAATTGAGTTTTCGTTGTAGACAGGATTAGTAATGAAGACATCAAAATGAGGGAAAGCTCATGGCTCAATTCCGCTAGTTCACCATAGCAGGGATAACTTGTAATTTTTGGCCAGGTTCTCCAGATCGTTGGCGATGTATACGGAAGCGAAAAAGCTCCATTACCCCCATAGTTCGGTTAGCCTGGAAATAACCGAGCTTATATCTTGCCGGGGATTCTCAGGAGTCCGACCCAAGACCAGTTCACTTAGAACAACTACGCTCCAGGCATCCACTGGTAAGGAAACCTGACCATGAATTATTCCGGCGGAATATTTCCCGATGCCGGGTATCTCCATCAACTTCTTAAGGGCTTCTTCTTCAGATAAAGTGGTCAATTTTATCAGAGAAATGGGATGTTCATTGGGGGACCATCTGGAGCAAGATGGCTAATATTACCCTCCCGAATACATCATCCAGCAGGCCTACCCGCATACCATATAGGTCTTTGACCGTAATCGATAAGATGGGGTCTCCCTGGGCTAATTGATAGAAACCTGTCAGGTCCTCATCAGCATCCAATCCTGACCGAATGATTGTCTTCAGTTCGGAAATATCCTGATCCGCTAATTTCGATCCGGAAAAAGCAACAATATTTACCCTGTTTCCGGCAGCAGTCATCCTGAGGCCTAAGGGATTGTTATTAAGATAGATACCACTCCAGAAAACCTCATTTAAACGGGGCAGCTGTCTTAGCAACCGGAATAACAGCCGGAATGACGGTCCAGGAAATCGAAAACCCGGACCTGGGATATGCGCCTCCCTTCGTCCCGGTTTTTGATCCCGTGTTTATTGCCGCCAGTGAATGAGAGAAAAAAACTAGAGGGCGATGCAGTGCCGCCAAGGTCTAATCCTGAACATACGGTTACTATTCTAAAAGAACTCTGTAAAGCAGGGAGCAAACCTGAGAGAGATTAAAATTCGAGTCTGATCTATTTTCAAGCATTGGCATCGGCCATCATTTTAGTAATAAGTTCTTCTAAAACCCTCACGTCACTATGTTCAGTATCTTTGGCGCTATATATAAGTGTTATATTGGCTTGTTTTACCTTTTGGGCTATATTTTCCATTAATTTGATTTTATCCGGAGATGAGAGTTCTTTTTGGTACCGTTTCTTGAACTCATCCCATTTCTCCAGATCATGGCCGAACCATTTGCGCAGTTCGGTACTGGGCGCGAGATCTTTTAACCATTCATCAATATGCGCTTCAGATTTACTCAGTCCCCTTGGCCACAAGCGGTCAATAAGTATCCTCTGGCCATCAGCGGCTTCTACGGGTTCATAGGCTCTTTTTATTTTCAACATTCCGGTTCTCCGTATAAAACAATCATTCTTATTTAACGGGGGATAACCTTCACCGGGTGCGGCACCCCAGCCCCAAAAACATAACCCAGCTGGTTCCATTTGTGTTTGGCGATATCCCAACCCTTCTCCGGGGCGTGATGGTAAGGTCACCGGCTCTGGCATCGAAAGTAAATTCCCAGCGGTTGCCTGCTTTCTCAATATTCGGACCGCTTAGCCGGGCTTCTGGAGGGGTCATCTTATAGGGGGGTGTTCCACCTTTCACCGCTAGCTTATCTAAGAATTTTTGCACGGTTGGATACAGGACGGGTTTAATAGCTGTCTTCGTTTTGGCAGCAGTTTGCATAATTTTCTCCTTGGGATTTTTTTGCATGAATAATCGATGTTCCCCAATTATGGCTATATTAAATTCTTTCTCTTTTTACAAATCCTCGATCATTTTTATACCAATGGATCCATCAATAAAGATACCTGGTCCGGATGAAAGTGTAGAATGATTATTAGGGTCAAATGCAGATTGATTTAATCCGAAAAACTGCTTGAAGGGAGGTGCGGGGATGGCTACAGGAAAACCGAAAGAAGCCGCTAAGGAAAATATCAAGAAAGCCCAGGAGAAATGGCACTCGATGAGCCCTGAGGAACGTGCCCAGTCTCAACCTGGTAGGTGCCGGCTCTACCGGTTATGTTCTGGCCAATCGTTTAAGTCAGGATTCCTGGCGCCAAGTTCTTTTAATCGAAGCGGGATCAGATTACCCGGATATCAACTTAATGCCACCGGATATTGTCCGGGGTTTAAGCGTGGCAGCTTCTCATGACTGGGGATTTGTTAGTGAACCTGGGGTATTAGATCGACCCATTGACCTGCTCAGGGGAAAATTGACCGGAGGTTCCTCAGCTGTCAACGTCACTTTAGCCGTTAGAGGATGGCCGGACGATTATGATTGCTGCCACCCCAAGAGTGGATCCTGGTGTAAAGAAATTAGCCCTCGCATTGGCTTCTACGTATTCACGAAGGTGAAATAAGATGAATACAGCGGTGATTTCAGAAAATGGAATACGACTCGGCATGGAAGATGCTTATTACCTGGACCCGGATTTTGGCGGTAAGGGCTGGATTTATGGCGGTATTTATGATGGGCATAATGGCGACTATGCGGCCAAATATGCGGCAGAAAGATTGCACCGGATTTGTCTGGAGAGGCTGCTTTCAGGACTTGCACCCGGACAAGCCTTTACTCTCAGCTATGAAACTGTATCGCAAGAAGTCAGCCAGCAGGAGTCAGGAACCACGGCAGTCGACTTCTTAATTCAAGACCGAAGGATTTTTACTGCTAATGTGGGGGATACCAGGGCGATTGTCATCAGGCAGAGTGGTGCTTCCCAGCTAACCGTTGATCACCGAGTAGATAATGCCGAGGAAAGGGCGAGAGTTATAAAAATGGGGAGTTATATCGATTATCCCTATGTAGTCCGGGAAAACCTGGGGCTGATGCCGACACGGTCTATCGGTGACCAGTATTTTAAGGCAGTTGGAGTCATTGCTACCCCCTCAATAAGCGAACATCTCATAACACCAGATGATTTGATGTTGGTAGCTGCTTGCGATGGCTTATGGGACTTTATAAATAATGAAGAAGTAGCTGCCCTGGCAAGAGAACATCCGGAACCCAAATTATTATTAGACATTCTGACACATGAGGTTTTAGTTAACCGGCTGGGAACGGACAACCTGACGATGATCGTGGTTTCCCTTCACAGGTAATTCTCGCTGTTAGTTTGTGAAATCTCCCCAAAATAGAGTAACACATAATCAGGAGGTGGGTTCGATGAAGGTCAGAGACATAGCAGTGAAAGAAGTATACTGTGCTTCCCCGGAGGCCAGTCTAAATACCATTGCTACTATGATGCAAATTCATGGAGTTTTATCCCCTGTTTGAAGTGTTAAAATAGCGGCCGGATGCTAAAGTGACGGTCTTTAAACCGAATAATAATAGTCATTATCATCATGCGATGGTGGGTTTGGTGGAGACGGGGGAGACGCGGTCTCGGCCTGAAACACAAAATATCGCCATGAATTTTCTTGGCGACGCCGTTCCCATAGCCATTGGTTAAAAAACAAATTTTAATCTCAGTCGTCAGCGTCTTCTTGAGTAGCTTTCTCAAGCATAGTAGATATTATAGGTTTTAATTTGGGAAAGTCTTCTTTAAGGGTCTTCCAGATTATTTGCAGGCTCAAACCAAAATATTCATGAATCAGAATATCTCGAATACCGGCTATTTCTCTCCAGGGCAAATCCGGATTCTGTCGCTTAATAGATTCAGGGATCTCTTTGGAGGCTTCTCCTATTATCTCCAAAGCCCTAATCACAGCGAACCTGGTCTTATAATCGAAAGAAAATCGTTCAAAATCCATGCCCTCGGTAAATTGCTCGGCCTTTTCTATAGCGTCCAGAATGTCTTTCAAGTAATCTACATACTCGCGTCCTCGTTTCATACCGCAACAACCTCGTTGAGAATTCTCTTGCCGATGGCTGGCTTCAGGGCATCCTTCATCACCAGGTCGACTTTAACTCCGAGGAGGTCGCTCAAGTAATATTCCATTTCTATAAATTTCAGGAGACTGGGTGGATCATAAAATTCCACCAGCAGGTCCAGGTCGCTTCCTTCATGCTGTTCCCCGCGAATATAGGAGCCGAAAATACCTAGCGTTTTTACTTTATAGCGCCGTTCAAGCTCCGACATCTGTTGCCGTAATTCTTCCATTGCTCTGTCCAGATGAATCGTTTTCCTTTTCATAACTAAAACACCTGGCTCACAATAGCTTTATAATCTTTAGTAAGATTTATTGTAATTCCCGCAGGCATAAGATAGAATCCATTGTTTTATTTGAATTATATCACCTTCTTACTTTTATGGTATTAGAAAAATACAGACTATAAAAGTGTCATACTCAGGAGATAAGGACTAATTCATAGGGTTCAGGAGATGCTTCTACGATTCTTTATGCGAACTCATAAGCAGTCAGCCATTGAGCCATCAGACTGTGACATCAAATGCGGAGTAATAAACCACCAGTTAAGCAGACTGCGGCTGGTTTCGGTGGCTCCGCGATAGCCAGTGTCCCGCCAGGACTTAACCTTCTGGCGCAATGCTGTCACCAGCGGCGGCAGCAATTTGTCCATGCCGGTCTCGCGTAGGGCTTAATCCGCCGGAAACCAGCGGATTAAGGGGTCCAGAATATCATAAGGTGAGACGGGGAAATCAGGATGTAAGGCTATTATTTATCTCCTGCTGCAAGCTGTTTAAGGCTTGCGCTCTCAGTCAGTAATTTCATCTGGTGGATAGCGATTTGATTGAGCTTGCCAA
>Ga0153915_10005233_pt1 | contig 12052 bp, 12 predicted proteins | sample Opewatmetagenome_2_FD_107003 | JGI IMG/M metagenome (GOLD analysis project Ga0153915, IMG submission 107003) | Freshwater wetland microbial communities from Ohio, USA - Open water 3 Core 3 Depth 3 metaG | ecosystem: Environmental > Aquatic > Freshwater > Wetlands | place: USA: Ohio, Lake Erie...
GGCGGGACCGAGTCGATGACGATGGTTCCGATGGGGGGGAACAAGCCGTCGTTCAACCCGGAGATCATCGAAAAGCGCCCCGAGCTGTTCATGCCGATGGGGCTGACGGCCGAGCAGGTCGTCCGCAAGTACAAGGTGACCCGGGAGGACCAGGACGCTTTCGTCTACAACAGCCACCGGAAGGCCCTGGCCGCCATCAAGGACGGGAAGTTCAAGGACGAGATCGTGCCGGTCGCCACGACGGTCTACGCGGCCGGGGAGGGGGAGAAGCCCGTCCCCCGCGAGATCGTCTTCGAAACGGACGAGGGGCCGCGCGCCGACACGACGATCGAGGCGCTCGCCAAGCTCAAGCCCGCTTTCGACGCGCGGGGCACGGTGACCGCCGGCAATTCCTCGCAGATGAGCGATGGAGCCGCCGCGGCGGTCGTCGTCTCCGAGAAGGCCCTGAAATCCCTGGGCGCCGAGCCGATGGCGCGGTTCCTCGGATTTGCCGTGGCGGGTGTTCCTCCCGAGATCATGGGGATCGGCCCCATCGTGGCGGTCCCGAAGCTCCTGAAGCGGCTCCGGATCAAGGCGACGCGCATCGACCTCGTCGAGCTCAACGAGGCGTTTGCCGCCCAGGCCCTCCCCGTCATCCGGGAGCTGTCGCTCGACCCGGACAAGGTCAACGTCAACGGAGGCGCGATCGCCCTCGGCCACCCGCTCGGGTGCACGGGCGCGAAGCTCACGGCCACGCTGCTCGGCGAGATGAAGCGGCGGGACGCGAAACTCGGACTCGTCACGATGTGCATCGGCGGCGGCATGGGCGCCGCGGGGCTGTTCGAAAGGGCTTGACTTGACCCCGGCCGGGAATCCGTGGCCCCCCTCCGCGGCATCAAATCGGTGTCGGGAGGAGTGCCGCGGCGATGGAGATCCCCGGAATCCACCATGTGACGGCGATCGCGGGCGACGCGCAGCGTAACGTCGACTTCTATGCCGGCCTTCTCGGGATGCGGCTCGTCAAGCTCACCGTCAACTACGACGACCCCACCGTCTACCACATCTATTACGGCGACGGGACGGGTCGGCCCGGCAGCGTCCTGACCTTTTTCGCGTGGCCGGGGGCGTCCAGGGGGCGCCTCGGGACGGGGATGGCGGCGGATGTCGCCCTCGGTATTCCCGCCGGCGCCGCCGGGTATTGGGCCGAGCGGCTCGGGCGGCATGGCGTGGAGACCGCGAGGATGAACGTCCGCGACCGCGGCGACGTGATCGCCCTCAGGGATCCGGATGGGCTCGCGCTGGAGCTCGTCGCCCGCGCCGGCGGAGACGATGTCCCGCCTTGGGACGAGGGCCCCGTTCCGCCGCGCTATGCGGTCCGGGAAATCTTCGGCGTCACCCTGTTCGTAAAGCGAGCGGCCGCGACGGCCGCGTTCCTCGGGACGCTCGGGCTCCGCCCCCGGTCGGCCCGGGGGAGCCGGTTCCGGTGCGTCGCGGGAAACGGCGGTCCCGGGACGGCCATCGACGTCGCGGAGTTTCCACTTCTCGCGGCCGGGTCGGTCTCCGTGGGGACAATCCACCACGTCGCCCTGCGCGCCCCCGATGCCGCCGCACAGCGGTCCTGGCGGGACAGGATCGCCGGCGCCGGCGTGCCCGTCACGCCGGTCAGGGACCGGACATACTTCCGGTCGATCTATTTCCGCGAGCCCGGGGGCGTGCTCCTCGAGATCGCCACCGACGGCCCGGGCTTCGCCGTCGACGAGCCGGTCCAGCGGCTCGGATCGGACCTCAAGCTTCCCGAGTCGCTCGCGTTCGTGAGGGCCCGCTTGGAGCGGCGTCTTCCGCCGTTGCGCCTTCCGCGCGCCGCGTGATCCGCGTTCGGAGCCGCCCGGGTGCGAAACAGGGCTTCGTCGCCCGGTGGGGGCCGGGCGGCGAAGCCTTCAGGCGAAGGGATAAGGAAGGAGATGGGCGCAAAAGGGAGAGGGGTGGCTCCCTTCTGCATACTGTATACGCAATAATACGGGTCGCTCTTTCCCATGTCAAGAGAAATATCGCCCGGTGCGCCCGGATATTCCAATAAAAATGTTGACGCTCTCAGCGATTGCCTATAATATCCATCATATAAATCGTGATTTATTTTCGCGACTGGAAAGGGGTGACGCGATGTCGAAAACGTACAAACCGGAAACAATTGCGCTGCACGGGGGGCAGAAGCCGGACCCCACGACTACGGCGCGGGCGGTGCCGATCTACCAGACCACGTCCTACGTCTTCCACGACACGGCGCACGCCGCGAAACTCTTCGGCCTCCAGGAGTTCGGCAACATCTATACGCGGATCATGAATCCGACCACCGACGTCTTCGAGCAGCGGATGGCCCAGCTCGAGGGCGGAACCGGCGCCGTGGCCGTCGGATCGGGACAGGCGGCCGAAACGCTCGCGCTTCTCAACATCGCCCACGCGGGCGACGAGATTCTCTCCGCGGCGTCCCTGTACGGGGGGACGTATAACCTCTTCCACTACACTTTCCCCAAACTCGGGATTGACGTGAAGTTCGTCGACCCGTCCGACCCCGGGAACTTCCGGAGCGCGCTCACGAAAAAGACGAAGGTCGTCTTTGCCGAGACAGTGGGGAACCCGAAGCTCGATACGCTCGATCTGCGCGCCGTTTCCGACATCGCCCACGGGGCGGGTATCCCTCTCGTCGTCGACAACACGATGCCCACGCCGTTCCTTCTGCGCCCCTTCGACCACGGGGCCGACATCGTCATTCACTCCGCCACGAAGTTCATCGGCGGGCACGGGACCTCCATCGGCGGAGTCGTCGTCGACTCCGGGAAATTCAATTGGGGGAACGGGAAATTCCCCAACTTCACCGATCCTGATCCTTCGTACCACGGCCTCAAGTTCTGGGACGTATTCGGAAACTTCCCCGGCCTCGGAAATGTGGCCTTCATCATCAAGCTTCGGGTGCAACTGCTTCGCGACCTGGGCCCGGCCCTCTCCCCGTTCAACTCGTTCCTGTTCCTCCAGGGGCTCGAGACGCTTCACCTCCGGATGGAGCGGCACAGCAAAAACGCCCAGGCGGTCGCCGAGTTCCTGTCGAAGCACCCCAATGTCTCGTGGGTCAGCTACCCGGGCCTTCCGAGCCATCCCGACCACGATCTCGCCAGGAAGTACCACCACCGGGGCCTGTACGGGGCCATCCTCGGATTCGGTATCAAGGGGGGGATGGACGCGGGGAAAAAGTTCATCGACAACCTGAAGCTTTTCTCGCTCCTGGCGAACATCGGGGACGCCAAGAGCCTCGTGATCCATCCGGCGTCCACGACGCACCAGCAGCTGACCCCGGAGGAGCGGGCGGCCACCGGCGTGACCGATGACTTCATCCGCCTGTCGGTCGGCCTCGAACACATCGACGACATCCTCGAGGACCTCGACCAGGCGCTCCGCAAGACCTGATCGACCATGCCGGAACGGAAAGGGGCCCGGGGGGCGTAATCCCCCGGGCCCGCGATTGTTGCGCACGGCCGGTCGGCGGACGGCAATCTGATCGTGTGCTTTTCGGGTGCCGATGCGCAATAATGGGGCGAGATCGCTCAACGTCCCTGCGATCGTACGGGGCGACCGGCCCTCACGACGAAAGGTGGACCCTCGGATGGCAACGAATAAAGCATTCCTTCCTCTTGTTCTCGCCGCGCAGATTCTCTTGGTCTCCGGTCCGCTGATCGCCGCGGAGCGGGGGGAGGACGGTGGGGAGACGCAGAAGGGAAGGGCCGAGACGTGCGTCTATCTCAAGGCGGAGCAATTCGTATGGAAGGAATTCCAGGGGGGGAGCCGGCTCCTCAAGGAGTCCGGCCCGAGGTACGGGCTCGGAATAGACCGCCTCTACGAGAGGAACCGGATGACGTTCCGACCGATGGCGGAAGCCTACGGAGGGAGTGTCGACTACGATGGGCAGACCCAGGCCGGTGCGCCGGTCGCGACGGAGACCAACTACCTGGGAGGGAAAGCCGGATTCGATGCGGGAGCGGTGATCACGCTGGGCCCCGCGTTACGCCTTGAGCCGATCGTGGGGTTGCGGGCCGATTACTGGGAACGGGACATCGAGAGCACGGGCGAAGCGATCGGATACCGGGAGCGCTGGGAGAGCTTTTCCCTGCGCGGCGGCCTGCGCGGCGAAACGGGATCCGGGCCGGCGGGCATCCGGGTCTTCGGTGAAGCGGCGCTCACCTGGCCGTTCTCGAACGCCAACCGCGCCGATCTCCCGGTCGTCGGGAAGGTGAAGGTCCGGCCGGAAGGCAAGCTCGGCTGGTCCGCAGAGGCCGGCATGAAGGCAGGACCGGTCAGAATCGCCTTGTTCTACGAGGCGGTCAATTTTTCGAAGTCCGACGAAGCGGTCGTTCCGATCGGGGCAGGACTCGCGTTGGTCGTCTTCCAGCCCGATTCGGAATATTACGTTTACGGCCTCTCGGCGGGGTGGGTCTTCTAAGGCCATCCCTGCCGCGCTGCGGCGAACGCTTCTCCGGTCCGGTCGCCGGCTTCGGCGCGGGAGCCGGGGGGGCGGCGGGCGATTTCGCGTTCCCGGCGCTCCCCGTGATGAGGTTCGTCAGGAACGCCGCGAGAAGGCCTCCCATGCTGTCGCCGCCCTGGACGAGCAGGTCCGGCGTCACCTTGACGTTGCCCGCGGCGATCTGCTTGGCGATCTCGATGGCCGTGACGCCCTGCTGCCCGACGGCCTTGTTCTGCAGCTCGTAGGCTTTCGCGGTCGATTCGCCGATCGCGAGGATCCGGGCCCCTTCCGCGTCGCCCTTCGCCCGGATTCCCTTCGCTTCCCCTTCCGCCCTCAGGCGGATGCTCTCCGACTCGCCCTCCGCGAACCGGATCGCCTTCTGCTTGTTCTGTTCGGCGATCTTGACGCCGATCTCGGCCTCGACCAGGTTTTTCTGCTGGTCCGCCTCCGAGCGCGTCTTCTCCGTGGCGATCCGGGTCTGCTCGGCCTCCTGTTGCGCGGAGTACATCGCCCGCTGCTGCTCGGCGATGATCTTCTTGGTCTGCGTGTCCATCAGGTCCTGGGGCAGGGTGATCTGGCAGATGAGGACCGAGACGCACTCGACGTGGTACCGCTCGAGCTCGACCCGGGCCCGCTCCTCCGCCTTGCGCTGCTCCTCCTGCCTGTCCTGCATGAAATTCATCGCCGAGGTGGAGGACGCCTGGTTCCGGAACGAGGAGTCGATCATCGGGTGGATGACGTGGAGAATGAGGTTCTCGATGGAGCCGATCTTGGCGACCATGTACGGGGCCTGGTCGGGCCGCACCCGGATGACGACCTTGACGGAGACGCTGATCTGGAACCCGTCCCTCGAGATGACCTTCAGGGGATCGAACCGGGTCTCCTTGGTCTCGTCCCAGTCGATGGTGATGTTCGTCGTGTCGACGATGTAGACCATGTAGGCCCGTCGGTTGAGGTAGTAGAAGCCGGGGCCCGCGACCTCCTGCTGGATGCCGCGGTACCCCTTCGGCACCACGTAGCGCTCGATTCCGGGGCCGAGGCGCGACTCGATCGCCTTCCCGACGTCGGCGCTCGGCTCGGCCTCCTCGGCCCCCTCGCGCCGCGCCGTCTCCGCGATGACTTTCTTGACCTGCGGCGGCTCGTCGCCGACGTTTGAGACGACCACGGCAACCTGCCCGCGCTCGACCACCGCGACGTCGTCCTGGTCGACCTTGAACATCATCGGGTTGATGTAGTAGGTACCCGGTTTCAGGACGTCGAACTGCGGGCCCCGCTGGCCGCCCGAGGCCAGAAAGTTCGGTGCGTCCTGGAAGTCGTTGTGCCCCGGCACGGGCTTGGCCACGTATTCCGACTCGGGGAGCGGCTCGCCGTCGAGGGCGGTGACGAGGCCGATCTTCTTCGCCGGGATAATGGTGGCGTCCTGGATCTCGACTTTGAAGAGGTCCAGGTTGACCCGGTAGGTCCCCGGGAGGAGGATCTGGATCTGCGGCCCCTTCTGCCCCCCGTTGTTCAGGAACGCCTGGCCGCTCTCGAAGTTGCTGTGACCCTCAACCTTCTTTGCCAGGAGCCTCCCCGGCGGGATGCCGCCGCCGTCCATGGCCGTGACCAGGCCGATCATTCCCTTGTCGATCACCGTCACCGGCATCTTGCGCATCCTGAAGAGAACGGGGTTGATCCGGTAGGTCCCGGGCGGCAGGATCTGGATCTGCGGCCCCTTTTCCCCGCCGTTCGCCAGGAAGAGCTCCCCGTCCTGGAACGCGTTGTGTCCTTCCACGACCTTGGCGAAAATCTTCCCGGGGGGGACCGGGTCGCCGTCGATCGATTCCACTACGCCCACTTCCGTCTCGGCGATGCTGGTGAAAGGGTATTTCTTCGGGATGTAGATGAACGGGATCAGGAAGTGGAGGCCCGGCCCGAGGGTGCGCGCCTGGATCCCGACTTCGTTCGACTGCGCGACGACGCGGCCCTGCGGCATCTTCGCGCCGAAATATTTCCGTTCGACGACGGCGATCTCCGTTCCGCCCACGATGACGATCGACTTCCAGAGGAGGACGATCCCCGCGAACGCGAGAAGGTATGTGTAGTACGCCTGTACCAGGGTGAGAAGGTATTCCATGGTTCCTCCCCGTCGCGGATTTCGGGCCCGGGGCAGGTTGCGCCGGGCCATGCGAAAGAATGTCTCACAAGCGCCCCTCGGGGGGAAGACCCGGAACTCAAGCCGGCCGTGCGGCCATGGTAAAATGCAAGGCATGGCCGGCGACAAATTGTTGCAGGGGGAAGGCGACCTCGCGCCGATGTCCCGGGAGCGCATGCTCTCGGCGATACTCGACAGCCTGAGCGACGCCGTCATCACCGTCGACCGGGACCACCGGATCGCCTCCTTCAACCGCGCAGCTGAGCGGCTCGTCGGGATGCCGGCCCCGGATGCCCTCGGCAGGGACTGCCGGGAGGTCTTGAGCGCCAATTTCGGCCCCGAGCAGCACAACTGCCCGATGGGCGACGTGGCCGAGGGGGGAAAGCCGCGGACCGACGTGGACGGCGCCCTCCGCCGCGCCGACGGCCGGATCGTCCCGGTCAGCGCGAGCTGGGCGTTCTTCACGGACGAAGCCGGCGACGTTCTGGGCTTCGTGATCTCCTTCCGCAGCTTCGAGGAGATCGAGCGGATCGCGGAGGAGCGCAAGGCGAAGTTCCCGTTCCGGGACATCATCGGGAAGACCCCCCGGATCCGCCGGATCTTCGACCTCATCGACGTGGTCAAGGACACGGACTCTACGGTCCTTATCACCGGCGAGAGCGGAACCGGGAAGGGGCTCTTCGCCCGGGCGATCCACGACCTGTCCGCCCGCCGGGAGGGGCCGTTCGTGAAGGTCAACTGCGCAGCCCTGACGGAGACGCTTCTCGAGTCCGAGCTCTTCGGCCACGTCAAGGGAGCGTTCACCGGGGCCATCGCCGACAAGGTCGGCCGCTTCGAGGCCGCAGACGGGGGGACAATCTTCCTGGACGAGATCGGGGAGATCTCCCAGGCCGTCCAGGTGAAGCTTCTGCGGGTCCTCCAGGACCGCGAGTTCGAGCGGGTGGGGAGCAGCAAGACACAGGGCGCCGACGTCCGGGTCATCGCGGCCACCAACCGGGACCTGAGGGAGGCGATGAAGGCGGGGCGGTTCAGGGAAGACCTCTTTTACCGCCTCGACGTCATTCCGATCGTCGTTCCCCCGCTGCGGGAACGGCGGGAGGACATCCCCCTGCTCGCGGACCATATTCTGAAGCGGCTCCGGAGCCGGGGCCTGGACCGGGTGCGGGCGGTCTCCCCGGAGGCGATGCGGCGGCTGATGGATTACCCATGGCCCGGAAACGTGCGGGAGCTCGAGAATGTCCTGGAGCGCGGGGCCGTCTGCTCCCGGGGCTCGGTCCTCGGCGCGGAGGACCTGTCCGAGGAGGTGCGGGAGTCCGGGCGCCCGCACCAGGCGGCCGACCATCCGTCGGGCACGCGGGACGGGGCAGCGTCCGCGGCCTCGTCGGAACGGTCTGCCGGCGCCGATCATTCCGCCGCTCAGAGGGAGAAGATTGCTCGCGCCCTCGACGAGCACCGGTGGAACCGCGGAGAAGCCGCCGCGGCCCTCGGCATGGACCGGACCACTCTCTGGCGGAAGATGAAGAAGTTCGGTCTCGCGTGACGAGGCAATTTGTTGCAGTCTGTTGCATCTCCACGCCCATCTCGCGTTAGATCCTGCGCGTGCCGGCGCGCGTCCCGAAAAACCTTATGATAATCAAGCGCCTATGAAAGCCGCACGCCGCCGCAAAGATGGCACTGTCCATGCAAACCTCCGGAATGGCCGATCGAACGGTCGCGGGGGACCGAAAGGAGAGGGAGCAATGAACGTTGAACGGTGGATCCGGATGATCGCGGGCACATTCGTGCTGACAAGCCTCCTGCTCGCGGTGTACGTTAATAATTACTGGCTCGTATTCACCGCATTCGTCGGCTTGAACCTGTTCCAATCCGGGTTGACGAAGTGGTGTCTGATGGAGTCGATCCTTAAGAAGCTCGGCGTGCCGGAACGGTAACGGGAGGAGACGATGCCGCTTTACGAATACCAATGCGGTTCATGTTCGCGGGTGTTCGAAGCGTACAAGCGCCTGTCGGACGAGACGTCGGCGGAGCGATGCCCCGCCTGCGGGGAAAAAGGCGTCAGGACGGGCATCTCTCTCGTCAGCGCCAAGCCGGGCGGGTCCGGACAGCCGGGCGGCGGCGCTTCGTGCGGGGGCGGCTCCCGCCGCTCTCCGTTCAGCTGAGCGTAGGAATCGGGGCCCGGCGGTCGCCGGGCGCGCCGGTTTCGAGTCGTGGGGAAGGGGACACGCGATGTGGAGCGACTGGGTGCCGCTGGCGCTGATCGCCGTGGTGGCGGCGCTGTATCTGTTCACCGGCGGTGGGGGCGGCTGAGGCCCGCGATGCTAGCGGCGCGGCCCCGGCCGTGCGCCGGGGGAGGAGGTGTGCGATGCTCATCACGGTGAGAAGCAGAAAATCGATCGGAGAGGTTCGCCAGAGGTTTGAGGACGCCGCGGCCGAAAGGAAATTCGGCGTCCAGGGAATACACAACGTGACGGCGACGCTCCAGTCGAAAGGGCTCGCCTTCGACCGCAAGCTTTACGTATACGAGGTCTGCAACCCCGGGGCGGCAAAGAAAGTCCTGGACACGAACATCCGGATCGCGACGGCCCTGCCGTGCCGGGTGTCCGTCTACGCGGACGGAAAAGACGTCGTGCTGGAGACGATCAGGCCCACCGCGATGGTCCAGATGTTCAACGAGCCGACCCTGGAGAACACGGCGCGGGAAGTCGAAACGGTGATCGAGGAGATCATGCGCGAGGCGGCGAAGTAGCCGGATCCGCCGGGACCGGCGTCGCGCATCGCCATGGCCCGCGTCGTCCCGGTCGTTCTTCTGGCGCTCGCGAGCGTTGCCGCCGCCGCGGCCTGCGGCAAGAGCGGGGAGTTCCGTCATGCGGCGCACGTCACGGTGACGAAGGGGGAATGCGCTCCCTGCCACGGCTCCGACCCGGCCGCGCCGCGGCCCGCGGTGGACGCCGACTGCGCGGCCTGTCACAAGCAGGCGCAGGACCCGTCTCCACCGGGGGCCGGGCCGTACCGCGTGGGGACAGGCGCTGCCGCGGCTGCGCGGCCAACCGGCTCCGGCAGAGTGAAGTTCCCGCACGCGCCCCACGCGGCGGCGGGGATCTCCTGCGCGGAGTGCCATGCGGCCACGAGGTGGCGCGGAAACAGGTTCGTCGGCCCGACCTCGGAAGAGTGCGAGATTTGCCATTCCAGGACCCCGCAAAGGGGCGCCCGCCATCCCGAAATGCGGCCCGGAGAAGCCGCGACGGGTCGATTTACAGAAAAACATTGAATTGATTTTTGTTTTAAAAAAGGCTAGCGTATCTCGATTCCGGTTTGAGGGCGGGGTTTTTCAACCGACAGGTCTGCCGGTCCACCCGGCAGCCAACTCACCAAGGAGGATGACATGAAGAGTGCGAAGTGGGCGTTGATCCTGGCAGTGATCTCCGCAATGCTTGCGGCTCCGGTGGTGCTGTTTGCCGCCGACGCACCCGCCGAAGCTCCGAAGGCCGCGGCCCCGAAGGCCGAAGCGCCCAAGACCGAGGCCCCCGCCACCGACAACCAGGCGCCCGCCGCGGCCCCCAAGGCCGAAGCGCCCGCCGCGGCCCCCGCGAAGTAGCGGCTCCGCGAAGCGACCGTTCAGGAGTTCAATCGATTTCGCGCCCCCGGCCCGCAACGGGCCCGGGGGCTTTTTTTATCTCAGGATGTTCAGGGTGGGCTTGATCAGCTCGAGGAACTCCATCCGTGTCGATTCGCGGGTCCGGAAGACGCCGAGCATCGCGGAGGTGACCGCTTTCGAGTTCTGCTTTTCCACGCCGCGCATCATCATGCAGAGGTGGAATGCTTCGACGACGACCGCCACCCCGTGGGGCTGGAGCGTGTCCATGATCGCCGTGGCGATCTCCTGGGTCAGGCGCTCCTGGACCTGGAGGCGCCGGGCGTAAAGCTCCACCACCCGCGCGATCTTGGAGAGCCCCACGATGTTGTGCCGGGGCATGTACGCGACGTGACACTTCCCGAAGAAGGGAAGGAGATGGTGCTCGCACAGGGAGAAGATGTCGATATCCTTGACCGTCACCATCTCGTCGTACTGCTCGTGGAAGATGGCGCGCTGGAGCACTTCGCGCGGGTCCTGCTCGTACCCCGAGGTGAGAAAACGGTACGCCTTCTCGAACCGCTCGGGAGTCTTCTTGAGTCCTTCCCGTCCCGGATCCTCCCCGATCTTGATGAGCAAGTCCTTGATGAGTTCCTGCATAATGGAGTCATCATATAGCACGGGAAGGGGCGTTCGATATGAAAAAGGGACCGGGCAGGCGCCCTTCCGGCGCTGTCGCCGAAGGGTTGAAAAAAGCGCTCATGAACGAGATCGAGGGGCGGGAGTTCTACCGGATGGCGGCCGGGAACGCGGCGACGGCGGGCGTGCGGCGGATGTTCGCGTTCCTGATGGGGGAGGAGGAGCGGCACCGCGAGGCGATCCTGGCCCAGATCGCCCGGATGGCCGAGGGGAAGGCCCCGGGAATCGTCCGCGGGGCGGCGTCCCGAAAGGGGATCGGGACGTTCCGGAGCCCCTTGTTCGCGCCCGATTTTGTCGCGAAGGTGAAGAACGTCGATGGCGAGGTGGCGGCGCTGTCCATCGGGATGACGTTGGAGAAGCGGGCGATCGCCCAGTTCGCCGCCCTTCGGAAGAAAGTTGCGGGAGACGGCGCGGCGGAGACGCTGTTCGACGACCTGATCGCCTGGGAGCGCGATCACCTCGACATCCTCGCCCGCCAGTACGACCAGCTCCGGGAGATGTACTGGGAGGAGGCCCGCTTCTGGCCGTTCTGAAGCCCGGTCCGAAGAGGTGCGGATGAGGACCGACGAAGAGCTGATGGCGCTCTACCGGCGCGGAAGCCGCGATGCCTTCGAAGAGCTGTTTGCGCGGCACCACCGGAAGGTCGTCCACTTCTGCTACCGGATGACGGGGGACCAGGCGACCGCCGAGGAGGCCGCCCAGGAGGTCTTCCTCCGGATCGCGCGCGGGGCGGCGACGTACGAGCCGACGGCCAAGTTCACGACCTGGATGTACACCGTGGCCCGCCGCGCGACGCTCAATTTCCTCCGGGACGAGAAGGACGAGCGGGACCGGCAGGCGGTCTCGGAGGTGGAGGACGCCGAGGGCGCCGCACCCCTGTCGCGTGTTCCCGGCCCCGAATCCCTCAATCCGGAGTCCATGGCCTGGAGCGCGGAGCTTTCGGAGCGCTTCGTCGAGGCGCTCCGCGGGCTTCCCGAAGGCCACCGGTCGGCGCTTGTCCTCAACCGGGGCGAGGGGCTCTCGTACGAGGAAGTCGCCGCCGTGCTCGGCGTGACGGTGCAGGCGGTGAAAAGCAGGATCTTCCGCGCCCGGGAGATGCTGCTCGAGCGTCTCTCGGGACTCCTGGAATGAAACCAAATTCCCCGAAAAGGGGTTCATA
>Ga0153915_10005234_pt1 | contig 12051 bp, 8 predicted proteins | sample Opewatmetagenome_2_FD_107003 | JGI IMG/M metagenome (GOLD analysis project Ga0153915, IMG submission 107003) | Freshwater wetland microbial communities from Ohio, USA - Open water 3 Core 3 Depth 3 metaG | ecosystem: Environmental > Aquatic > Freshwater > Wetlands | place: USA: Ohio, Lake Erie...
CTTTTTATATCCTTCTGCCAGTCAATTGGCATATAATCCCCTATAATTTTTGTCCATATATTTTTGCTGTTTTCCAGGTGGCTGGGTCGGAGGATAAGACTTAACCAATTGCCGGATTTATCAAAATCTGGAACGGCAAGATTATGATCATACCTGTTATTTTCCAATCCAGGAGCCTTTTCCGAATAAGTATTTTTCTGCCATCCGCTACCCAGTAGATCAAACCTATGCTCACTATTTTTTTTTGAAATGAACTCGAGCGAATCAAGATCGAGACTGGAAAAATCAAGTTCCCGGATATTAAACAAGGACTTATGTATAATGGCGGTTCTGTTCCTTTCACGTGTTTCATGTGAAAGATCCCAAAATCTTTTTAAGGCTCTTTGAAGTTTTGTAAAAGGAAACATTAAAGTCTTAATTTCCTGGTTTCTGATTTATGGCAGGATTGTCTGATCCGTTGTAAGTTAAGGTTTATTATTTTTTACTGCTCTGAATTTTTCCAACAACCGGTCGACGTGCTTATCCCATGTATAGTAATTAAGTACTTTTTCTCTTGCCTTCTTTTCCAGGCTATTCCTTAAGGACTGGTCATCTGCAAGGGTTTTCATGGCAGTTGCCAGATCTTCTATATCGCCAGGTTTAACAAGATATGCGTCTTCTTTATGCGATAATACTTCTCCAATCTGGTCGAGATCGCTTGCAATAATTGGTTTTCCAATCGCCATGTATTCAAACAATTTCGTGGGACTGCCAAAGAATTTTGTTCCATCCTTATTCGGGATATGGGGAGATAGGAAGACATCACAGGCAGCAAGGTATTCGGGTGCAGCCTCCTGATCGACCAGGCCGGTTAATATCACATTATTTTTATGATCAGAAGCTGAGATTAATTTTCTCACCTCGGGCATGAGAATCCCATCTCCAATCAATAAGAACCTGGCATTTGGTACCATCTCCGGATATCGGGAATAAAATAAAATTATAGCCCTGGCTAATTCCAGGATACCATGCCACTGGCCAAATGTTCCGATAAATCCAAAAACCAGCTGGTCTTTACTTATATTCAGTTTTTCCCTTACCCTGCTACCATCTAATGTGTCAGAATATTTTTCCGGGTCAACGCCATTTGGATTTACCAGGATCTTTGATTCATGAACGCCCATTTTAAGGAGGTTTTCCTTTAATGCTTCCGAAACGACCGTTACTATTGAAGCCTGATGCAGATTATATCTTTCAATTCTTTTTGTAAGCGGTAACCTTATAATCCTGTTGAACAAATGCCGTAAAAAACCTTTTGGAAATTTTTGCTGGATGGTCCAGTTTTTTATTGCCCAGACAATAGAAGAATTGAATTCAAGGATTAATGGGACTGAATAGGTTTTTGCAAACCAGGCTGCGACAAAAGAATTACCGGTATAGCGATGGTATATGGCATCATAATTTCTTATCTCCCCTTAAAGGATCTTTCTCAATTTGAAATTATACAGCATTTCATAAAGGTTATTCTGCGGCCCTTTTCCAAGAATGCCTGGCTTAATGATCCTAACTTCAGTTTCCACTTCAGGAAGCACGTCATTTGAAACCACTTGCAACTCAACCTTCTTTTTCAGTGAATTAATAACACCTGCGGTATGACTGACAGATCCTCCAGCCTTAAGATTAAAATTGAAAAATGTCCTGAGATAGATGAATTTCATAGTTATTTTACAGCCCTGGCAATTATGTACCAGCCTAATTTTTTTTCAAGCATTTTAATTTGAAAAGATGGAATTAACTTCCTGAATATCGAAAAATGTGATTTGTCAAGATGCCTGATATATATTGACACCTTGCTGAAATCTCCCAGCATAATTCTGAGTTCCCTTTCATTATAAAGCTTTACAAGCGGTTTGATAATTATTCCATCCGCGCCTTTTTCAATGGTGGATAACAGGCCATCATATCCAAGCCTTTTCCGGTCCCCTTTCAAGAGGCCCCTGAAAAGCAAAATTGTGAATAAATAATAAGCGCTTCTCCTGTGGTACAGCGCGACCACCAGTTCTCCACCCGGTTTCAGAACCCTGTGGGCTTCAGAAAGACATCTGATTGTATCAGGAGTATGGTGCAACACTCCAAAGCTATAAACTGTATCAAAAGTATTGCTTTCAAAATGCAGGTTACTGGCATCTTCAAGGAATAACTCGGCTTTAATACCTCTCAGCTTAAAATTTTTTGTTGCCAGTTCGAAATGCTTTTGGGCAATATCGATACCGTAGCATTCCGCACCAGACATGGCAAACTGGCACAGATCAGTCCCCTGCCCGTAACCTATTTCCAGCACCTTTTTGTTTTTATAATCAGAAAACCTGAAGAAATCCTTCATCCATGGGGCATAGTCATTGTACCTGTTGTTTTCAACTTCAAGGAAATAATCAATAGTTTCCTTATTGCCTTCAATTTCTCCGCAGGGGGTCTTATTCCACTGATCCCGGGCCGATTTTTTCCAATCTGTATTCGATTCAATCATTTTGCGTCTTTCGATTCGTTAAAGCTCAGCCATTTATTAAGGGAAAAAATGACCCATAACCTGCTTCCAAGATAAACCATCTTGTTCTGGTTATAAAGTTTTCTGATGAACTTTTTTGAAATATATTTGTGAACTGGAGCATCACTCTCAATGATCTCTCGGCAATACCATTCAGGAAGAGTATTCCTGAAGAACGGAGTCAGCATCATTCCAAAACCGATTTTAGGATGGATTAGAATATAATCTGGCAATTTGTCTTTCGCTATGCCTTTCAGTATACTTTTGGCACCATTTTTCATTTTCACTGAAAAATCAAGAGAAGAAGAGAACTCGATCAATTTATAATCCATGAAAGGAGACCTTGCTTCAACACTGCTTGCCATTGTGGGATAATCAATCCTGGCGAGGATCAATTCGGGAAGCCTGAGCTTATATTCAATATTTAATATCTTTCGTGCGAAGCTGTCAGGGAGATCATCACGAATTTCTCTCATATAATTGTTCAGGTATTCATATGAATTCATATCCTTTGCCCCTGACCAAAACTTTTTCTTTTCAATTTCGAAAAATCCATGAACGTGCCTTCTTGATATAACTTCTCCCTTGTAAAAACAGTCGTATTTCCTGGCATATTTTACAGGAAGTGCCCTCAGGGCATCCCTCAAAAAGGGATTAAGTTTTCTGAGCCTGAGATACTCATCCTGTAATTTCAGGTAAATTGTATATCCTCCAATTTCATCTCCTCCTTCGCCAACCATCAGAACCTTTCCACCTGAATCATGAACCATTTTTGAGATATAATATAATAGTATTGTATTGGGATCACCCGCAGGCATATCCATCTGGATATTAAGATATTCTGAAATGGTGTTATTAAGGATGTCCTCATTGACCGTCAGAGATTGGAAGGGAATATCTAAATCTTTTGAAAATTTACCGGCAATCTCTGATTCATCATATTTGCTTTTTTCAGTGTAAGCAAGGTTTACCGAATTAATTGTAGGATTCAGCTTCCTGCTGTAAAACAAGCTCAGGGAACTGTCAATACCGCCGCTTAATGCAATGGAAATTGGTACATCTGCGACATTCCTGTAATACATTGATTTCTCAAGCAAATCTTCTGTAATTTTCCTGGCTTCAGGGAATTCTATTTTATTCTGCTGGTTGATAAAATCGGCTATGTCCCAGTATTTATTTTTTTGAATGCCATCTTCGCTGATCTTCAATATATATCCCGATTCAAGTTTGTAAATGTTCTCATAAAAAGTGTCTGGTGCAGGCGTTGTAAGAAAAGTAAGGTAATTATAGATTGCTTTATCGTTAATTTTTTTCTGAACAATATTTGCGGAAAAAAGGGGACTAATTTCCGAGCAGAAATACAGATTTCCTGAAACAGTTGTATAATAAAGAGGCTTTTTTCCTAACCGGTCCCTGATTAAAATAATCTCCTGTTTTGTTTTATCATAAATTGCGATGGCAAACATCCCGTTAAGCCTGTGAATAAAATCCAATCCCCACTTTTTATAAGCGTAAATAATTACCTCTGTATCTGAATGCTCAGATCTGAACTTATAAAAGGGCTCGAGTTCCTTCCTTAACTCCAGATGGTTGTAGATAGCTCCGTTAAATACTATAATCACTGTTTCTTCGGCATCAGTCATCGGTTGTTTGGAAGCCGGGCTGAGATCCATTATGGACAGCATCCGATGCCCGAAAGCAACTTTGCTGTCTGAATAAAATCCGGAACCATCGGGCCCGCGATGACTTAACTGATCAGTCATTCTCATAACCTGCCCGGTCACATTGTCTGTAATCAGGTTGTTTAATCCAATGCAACCGGCAATACCACACATAAATAAAGTCCTTTCGTTAACTGGTAGATTGTGAGATGAGGATTGATATTTTAGTTGTCTGGATCAGTTCATTTAATTCAATTGGCCAGGATTTTTCTTGTCCTGTAAGCGACCTATAGAATGCCAGCCATTCTTCCAAATGGCCTTTCTGGCTTGATGGGGTTTTGATTTCTTTTAATTTAAGGCCAAAACCCTGCAGGATTTTATAATCTTCCAGTACAATGGATTTTTCATCAAAATGGATCTCCATATATTCTTTTGACAGGTCCCTACTGCCGACGGCAACATATTCTATGGTAGCAATTGAACCATCTTCATATTTCAGTATAAATGATTTATTGTCTGCTTTGCTGAATTTCCCGGTTACAGGATTCAGACTTTCAAAACTCACAGAAACGACAGGTTTTCCTGTCAGGTAACCTGCGAGGTCGATAATATGGCATGCTTCACCGACAATCCTTCCTCCGTTTTCGTGGACCCAATGGTCAAGCGGAATATAGCCAGCATTCATCCTGTAATGTAGAAAAAGAGAATTGATCCTGGCGTCGGTTTGTTTTTTAATTTCGCCAGCGTAGGGACTGAACCTGCGGTTAAATCCGACCATAAGAATAGGCTTATCCCCGGATGAGTCCTCCTTATAGAATGTTTCAAACTGCTCAAGGTCTGATAATTTTGTTGCCATTGGTTTTTCAACGAAGACATGTTTTCCCGCCCGGAGTGCTTTAATAGCAAGTTCAGCGTGTGAATCATGCGGTGTTGTTATGAGGACTACATTTACCTTTTCATCCTTCAAGATGTCATCGATGCTTGTAGTTGAATATGCAGCCCCATATTGGTCTGCAATGGCTTTGGCTTTATTGCCCTGCTTATCGACGACAGCATGGATTGAAAAATATTTTTTCAGGCCGGCAAGATTTGGAAGATGCACTGCAGTTGCGAAATTCCCGGCACCAACAACAGCAATTTTAATAACATCATTTGCAATTGGTTTGTGTGAGATCTCTATTTTACCGGATATTTCAATTTTGCGCTCATGTTCAGCATAGGATTGCAGATTTTCAAAATCGGGCAATCCATAATCCAGGATCACCATCAGTGGCCTTTTTTCTGAAGATTTAAATATGCTGAAAGCCTCAGTTACATTATCAATTGGATATATCCTGTCAATAAGGGGATTAATATCGATGTTCCCGCTGGCCATCAACCTGAGATATTCTTCAAGATTTCGGTTTTCAGTCCAACGTACATACGAATAGGGATAATCAATTCCTTTTTCTTCATATTGCTTATCATATCTGCCCGGGCCATAAGAAGTGGAAATAAGAAAATCTATTTCCTTAGGATAAATATCTTTCCTGTCAATGGTCATCCCTGAGACACCAACAAGTACAACTCGGCCTTTTCTCCGGCACATCTGAAAAGCCTGCGAAAGAGGTTCGCTTGAAGAAGTTGCTGCAGTGAAAATTACTGCGTCTGTACCATGTCCGTTGGTATAATTCAAGACCTGTTTGACAATATTTTCAACTGAAGGATCGAGTCCCAATTCAGCTCCGACATTTTTCGCTACATCCAGCCTGTTTTTATCAGGATCAATGGCGATAACCCGGATCCCTGAAATCCTTAGCAGCTGTATAGTCAAAAGTCCAAGGATACCGGCGCCTGTTACAACGCAGAATTCGCCAAGTTTTAATTCGGCTCTCCGCACGCTCTGAAGTGCGATCGCCCCAAGTGTCACTGTTGAAGCCTGTTTAAAGTCAAGGCTTTCAGGTATTTTTACAACCAGGTTGACCGGTACATCAACATATTCAGCATGATTTGCAAGACCACCGCCGGCAGCGGCAACATGATCCCCAATTTGATATTTATCAACACCTTCCCCAACGCCAATTACAACTCCACTGATTGAATAACCTGTGGGTTTGCCGGCCTCAAGTTCACCCCTGACCTGGCGATAAACTTTCATAATTCCCTCAGAACGGGCAAGGTTGAGTACCTTAGCAATTTTCTGGGGCTGCTCCATAATCCTCCTTATAAGCGGAGTCCCGCTGGCAGCAATTCCTGACAATTCAGTTCCGGCGCTGATACAGCTGTTCACGACCTTTATAAGCACTGAACCTTTTGACACTACTGGTGCCGGCACATCTTCACCTATAACAATTCCTTTCTTTACTAATGCTTGTTTCATGAATTGGTGATTTTCTTTTCTATTTTCCGGTAAACATCCAATAATACCCTTGAATCATTTTCCCAGTTGTATTTCTTCTTTACCCATTTATAGCCGTTTTCCCCTTTGATCTTATGTTTCTCCTTGTCCAGTCCTGCCAGGATATTTGCCAATGCTTGCGCATCATTATAAGGGTAAATATAACCGGAACTGGTCTCAGTTATAATCCTTTTAATCGGCATGCAATCTGATGCAATTACAGGCTTGTGCGCATACATATACTGGAAAAGTTTATGAGGTATTGTTGAATCAGTGTGATCGGATTTAAGATGAGGGATTACAGTAATGTCTGCAATCATCAGTTTTTCAATCATTTTATTGTAAGGTTGCCATCCCATAAAAGTAACTAATTCCTCAATGCCAAGTCTTTTCGATAATTTCTCAAGCTCATTTTTATAACTTCCCTCGCCTAGTACCCAGAACCTGATATTGGGTTTTTTATTTTTATTTTTTTCAAGGGCATAAAGCACAATCTGCAATCCCCTGTGATAATTTATTCCGCCTGCATAAAATAATATAACATTGTCACTTTTGTTAGAGGATTCATTAGAAGTGAAACTTTTAAAGTTCAGAGTGTTTGATACAACATTAGCGCGATTTGGCTCAAGCCCAAGATTTATAATTCTTTCTTTTGCCTCATCCACCACAACAATTACCTGATCAGCCAGCAGGAGATATTTTTTTTCATATTCAGTCCATTTCCTGTTCGGTGACAGAATTCGTCCGGCAATTGATGCGGTATGGGCTGAAATACGAAGATATGCCGGCCAGTTTTCATGAAGGTCTGAAATAACAGGTATCTGGAATTTTTCCTTCATTTCAATTCCGACTTTTAAGAGCGGAAGATCATGAATATGAATCGCTTCAAAAGCATCCGAAGTGATTACTTCATTTATAAATTCTCTCCAGAAATTGAAATAAAAAGGGAACGTTATTGAACCCACACTGCTTTTATAAATAAAATCAGTGATTGGTTTCCTGTGGATCACCAGGCCGTTGTTAGTTTCCTTCAGGTTCCGGCCGGTCCGTGTATAGCATAACATATGAACCTCATAACCTGCAGAGGTCAATGTTTCAATTTCATTTTCAACTCTCAGGTCAGGCGGAAATTCCCTGTCAAGGATCATGCATATCTTTTTCATGACTCCCCGATTAAATTTGTCAATACTTCTGCCAGTTCAGCTGTCAGATTTCTTCTTGAAAATCTTTCTATTTTGGATGAATCGGCTTTAAGATTTCCGGACCTGAACTTATTATATAGTTCGACAATATGATTTTTCAGATTAAGAGAATCATCAAAATTGAAGATCCTGCCGCTTCTGGTTTCATTAAGAATTGCAGCTGCATCACCGTCAATCGGTCCAATTGCTACTATTGGCCGCCTGGCTGCCAGGTATTCAAATAATTTTCCCGTTACAATACTTCTGGCATTGGGAGCATCATTTAATGGTAATAGCAGAACCTCTGCTTTTCTTTGATACTGGATCACCCGGTCATGTTCCATAAAGTCTATTTTCCTGAAATGGGATTCAAGTTTGAATGCGGAAATATTCTCAATTATGCTGTAATCAATTTTCCCTATAAAAACAAGTTCAAGATCTTCAGCAAATTTCTCGTCTTCACTTATCAGTTCTGAGAGAGCATGCCATAATTTCTTTGGTTCCCTTGCCTGATTCATGATGCCAGTGTATACGATACTGAATTTGCTATCTTTTTCAATCATGGCATCCTTAACGTCCTCTTCATCATAACCATTCGGGATGACGATGATGCTTTGAGAAGTCAATCCGGCAAATTCTTGTTTCATGGTTTCACTTACGACAATTATCCGATCAGCCTGATTGAGCACTTCCTTTTCAAGTCTATGATGCTTTCTGTCAGCATATTTTGTCAGTAAAAGCTCCCTGTAGAAATCAATCCTTGTCCATGGATCCCTGAAATCGGCAATCCATTTAATATTTAATTTTTTCTTCAGTCCGAATCCAATAAGATGCATACTGTGAGGGGGTCCGGTAGTGATCACAGCATCAACGGGATTTGTTATAAGATAATGGGTGAGAAATCTAACGGAGGATTTGATCCAGAATTTCCTTGCATCCGGGATGAAAATATTGCTGCGGATCCAGTTGGAGATATTATCCCTAATCCTACTTTTTTTTGTTTCGGAAGTAAATCCTGTAAGAAGATTTTCAGCCTTGCCTCTACCTGTAAACCATTTAAAAAGCTTGTATGGTTCCCAGATTTTTTTTTTCAGGATGACAATATTTCCGGGAATATCTTTCGCAAAACTATTATCGATCACCGGATACTGCGGATCAAGCGGTGCATAAACTACAGGTTCATAATTGAAATGTCCCAGATATTTGACGAACTTGACCCAGCGGACAACCGCGCTTCCCCCGCCGGGCGGCCAATAATAAGTTATTATCAAGATTTTTTTTCTCACATTCAGCCGAAATGAATTACCTGAAATTCTCCAGAAGCTTCCTCATATTTATTTTTTCCTGAACAATTACGGTTACTTTGCTTACCGGGATCCTGTCCTGTTCCATCGAATCACGATACCGGATGGTTACGGTATCATCTTCCAGGGTTTTATGATCAACAGTAATACAGAAAGGTGTTCCAATAGCATCCTGGCGCCTGTAACGTCTTCCGATTGAATCTTTCTCTTCGTACATGCAGTTAAAGCTGAATTTAACTTCATCCCTAATTTTGCGGGCAATTTCAGGCAGGCCATCTCTTTTGACAAGAGGCAGGACAGCCAGCTTGATAGGAGCGAGAGGTGCAGGCAAACGAAGGACAACCCTGTCTCCTAATTCTTCGCCCTCCTTCTCAACTTTTTCTTCAGCATATGATCCTGCAATAACTGACAGGAATGTACGATCAAGTCCGATTGAGGTTTCAATCACGAAGGGTGTGTAGCTTTCATTTGTTTCATTGTCGAAATATTGGATCCTTTTGCCGGAATATTTCTGATGCTGGGAAAGGTCATAATCTGTCCTGGAATGTATGCCTTCTACTTCTTTAAAACCAATGGGGAATTCAAATTCAATATCAGTTGCAGCATTTGCGTAATGAGCCAGCTTTTCATGATCATGATAGCGGTATTTTTTTACCCCGAATCCAAATCCAAGATGCCATTTCAGCCTTTCTTCCTTCCAGTAAGTGAACCATTTCATTTCCTCACCGGGCTTGACGAAAAACTGCATTTCCATCTGTTCAAATTCTCTCATCCTCATGATGAACTGTCTGGCCACGATCTCATTCCTGAATGCTTTGCCCACCTGGGCTATACCGAAGGGGATTTTCAACCTTCCTGATTTCTGTACATTAAGGTAATTGACAAAAATACCCTGGGCAGTTTCAGGCCTGAGATAAATCTTACTTGCGCCATCAGTAACTGAACCCAGTTTGGTTTCAAACATCAGGTTGAACTGTCTGATATCGGTCCAGTTCCTTGTTCCCGATTCAGGATCAACGATTTCACAATCAACAATTATCTGCTTGAGCTCTTTAAGGTCATCTTTTTCAAGAGCCTTTATAAAGCGGGAATGGACTTCATCATACTGTTTTTTGTATTCAATTACCCTTGGATTGGTAGCGTAAAACTTTTCATTGTCAAAGGAATCCCCAAATTTCGCTGCGGCTTTCGAAGCTTCTTTGTCTATTTTCGATTGTATTTTTTCAAGCCATTCCTCTATAAGCTGGTCAGCCCTGTATCGTTTTTTGGAATCCTTATTATCAATTAGTGGATCATTGAAAGCATCTTCGTGCCCGGATGCCTTCCATACTGTCGGATGCATGAATATTGCTGAATCTATCCCGACAATGTTTTCATGCAGGAGGACCATGGAATCCCACCAGTATTTGCGGATATTGTTTTTCAGCTCAGATCCATTTTGCCCATAATCATACACGGCACCAAGGCCATCATAAATCTCGCTTGAAGGAAAAACAAAACCATACTCTTTGCAATGTGAAATAATTTTCCTGAAAAGGTCATCCTGGGCCATGACTTTGAAATATATTGTTTTAATAACGGACAAAAGTAATTATTTCTTTGATATTTAAGGGGACAGATGATCCAGGACAGGCCACCGAATCCGAATTCATAATAATCATTTTTAACGCTATCTTTACAATCATTTTTCAGGAAAAGCTATGAAAAAGAAAGTCGATTTCCTGGTGATTGGGACAGGCCTTGCAGGATTAAGCTTTGCTCTTAAGGTTGCTGATCACGGTAAAGTATGCCTTGTAACAAAATCAAACCTTGAAGAAACAAACACAAGTTATGCCCAGGGAGGGATTGCTACCGTAACTTATAAGCCTGATACCTTTGAGAAACATATAAAAGACACGTTGGTAGCCGGTGACGGCCTTTGTGATGAGGAGATAGTACGCATGGTTGTGACTGAGGCTCCGGAACAGATAACAACACTGGAAAACTGGGGAACAAAATTTGACAGGAGACCCGACGGAAAATACGAACTTGCTAGAGAAGGAGGCCATTCTGAATATAGAGTCCTGCATCACAGGGATCAAACCGGTAAGGAAATTCAGAGGGCTCTCAGCCAAAGGGTCAGGAAACATAAGAATATCGAAATACTGGAAGAACACTTTGCAGTCGACCTGATAACCCAGCACCACCTTGGCCAACTGGTAAAGAGATATTACGACAATATTAAGTGCTTCGGAGCTTACGTCCTGGATCTTAAGAAAAATGATGTAATAACGATCCTTTCAAAAGTTACCCTCATGGCTACAGGTGGCGTGGGAAATCTTTATACTACAACTACAAATCCTTTTATCGCGACCGGTGATGGAATAGCCATGGTATACAGAGCCAAAGGTATCATTGAAAATATGGAATTTGTCCAGTTTCACCCATCATCGCTATATAATCCGAATGAAAGGCCATCCTTCCTGATCACAGAGGCTATCCGGGGCTATGGAGCAATATTCCGCACAATTGATGGAAAGGAGTTTATGCATAAATACGATAAACAGGGTAGCCTTGCTCCAAGAGATATCGTTGCCCGTGCAATTGACAATGAAATGAAGGTCAGGGGAGATGATTATGTTTACCTGGACTCAACCCATCTTGATCCAGAAGGACTGAAATCTCATTTTCCGAACATCTATAAAAAATGCCGCAGTATCGGCATCGATATCACAAAAGATATGATCCCTGTTGTGCCGGCTGCCCACTTTATCTGCGGCGGTATTAAGGTAGACAAGAATGGCAGAACCCATATCAATAAACTGTTTGCGGCAGGCGAAGCCACCAGTACAGGTCTTCACGGAGCCAACAGGCTTGCGTCAAATTCCCTGCTTGAAGCTGTTGTGTATGCTGACAGGGCATCCAGCGAAGCAATCAGGGAAATGAAAATGACAGAGTTTCAGGATAATATTCCCGACTGGAATTATGAAGGGACAACCCATCCTGAGGAAATGGTTCTTATTAC
>Ga0153915_10005235_pt1 | contig 12048 bp, 10 predicted proteins | sample Opewatmetagenome_2_FD_107003 | JGI IMG/M metagenome (GOLD analysis project Ga0153915, IMG submission 107003) | Freshwater wetland microbial communities from Ohio, USA - Open water 3 Core 3 Depth 3 metaG | ecosystem: Environmental > Aquatic > Freshwater > Wetlands | place: USA: Ohio, Lake Erie...
GACCGCGTTCCTTATGACGAATCCCGCTACCTCGCGGCCCTCAGCCGCCGCCACTCACCCCTAGCCACCACCCTTCACCTCGCCGCCTGATTCTCCTTGCTTCGTTGCCCTCAGGTGTTGGTTAGCCCTCCGTTATGTCGCTCTTGAAAACACCACGCCGCTCTGCCGCGACCACGACCGCAGCGGTGCCATAGTCGTAGCAGAACTCGAAATCGACTCCGGCGACATCGATCTCGGTCTTCAACTGAAGGAAAGCCTCGGATAACGCCGTGACCTCTTGCTTCGCAGTCTCGATCCGCTCTCTGGCTTCCTTCTCGGTCAAGCTCTCGCGGTTGTGCCACTTCGAATAACACACGACAACGACTCTTCCCTTTTTATCTTTCCGGATATTGAGGCCGCCAAAAAACAATGGCCGACCGCTCAGAAAATCCTGCCAGCGGTGCGTGACTTCTTGCTCAAAGCCACGGAGCAAATCTGGAGGAATCGCGGGCATCTTTTTTTGGCTAGACACTATAGGTGCGTGAGGCAGGCCGCAGACAGAGGATGTGCTGGTCCCCGGAAGCGCGGGTTGCTCGCGCGAAGCGAGTCTATCCGCATGGTGGAGGTGTAGGCCAGAACCACCAACAAAGGAGACCAGCACATGAAGAAGATTCAGCGATATGTCGGACTCGATGTCCACAAAGATACCACCGTGATAGCCGTCGCCGACCAGGGTAACACCGGGGAAGTGCGCATGTATGGGACGATCAGCTCCGACCTGCACGCCTTCGAGCAGGCCGTGGCGAAACTCCGGGTGGACGGGGCCGAGCTGCACATGGCCTGCGAGGCCGGTCCGACGGGCTTCGGGCTATATCGGCATCTACGAGAATGCACATCGACTGCTTGGTCGTGGCGCCCTCGAAGATGCCCGTGCCCGTCTCCGCCTGTCCCCAACAGATACCCTGATCGAGTTGAGCTTGGCGCTGTTCCCGTGGGCGAGGTGGCAGAAGGACCAAGCCTCTTTGAGACTGAACGTCCTGCTGGACCTCCGAGAGGACATCCCCGTCTTTGCCAGTCTCCACGAGGGGAATCGGCACGAAGTCGTCTCCCTCGACGAGATCCCAGTGTATCCCGGATCCTACTACGTGATCGACCGCGGATACCTCGACTTTGCGCGCCTGTACTCGCTGCATCTGGCCGGGGCCTTCTTCGTCACGCGCCTGAAGGCTGGCATTCGCTTCTACGTTGCTCAGTCGCGGCCTCTCGACGAGACCACGGGCCTTCGCTGCGATCAAACCATCCGGCTCAACTCCCGCAAGAGCAAGAAGGCCTACCCCGAACCGCTTCGCCGGATCAGCTACGTCGATACGGAGAGCGGTCAGAACCTCGTGTTTCTCACCAACCAGTTTGCGTTGCCAGCCTTGCTCATCGCCCAAATCTACCGCCGGCGCTGGGGCATTGAACTGTTCTGGCGTTGGCTCAAACAGCACCTGCGCTTGCGGGGATTCTTCAGCACTTCGTACAACGGCGTCCGCGTCCAAATCTGGACGGCGCTGTGCGCCTACCTCCTCATCGCCATCGCCAAACAGCGAAAGAACCTCACCGCTTCCCTGTACGAAATCCTGCAAGTCGTCAGTGTCTCCTCTCTTGAGCAAATCCCTTGGAGGAGCTGTTTGTGAAAGTTAATACAAGAATCCACCAAGTTGATATTCCTAAACAACTGGAGATCAACTATTCATAACTGGACACCCGTGGTCTTCATCCTTATTGGTAGGTACGGCGCTTAAAGGCACGCACATCGTCGCTCGTCAGCTCGAACCATTCACTATTTCTAATTCGTTTAGTAGCAAATCTATTGTGCCAATATTCTTCAATTCCGTTCGGGTCGTCTGTCGCTATCGTATGAATCTGATGCGTCTCCTCAGGTAGCTCAATACTTACATCCCTAAACCTTCTTGTGGGTGAATTAGTGAAACCTATCTTATATCTTTTTCCGTAGCGCAGCATATAGACATATCCCACGATACGCTCGAACCTGCTCGGCTCCTCTTCTTCCTCTTCTTGATGCTTTGCCAGATACTCCGATGCCCAATCGGCAACCATCGCAAAACTTGGCGTATTCCGACAGAACGGTATCAGCTTAGCCGCAATCTCCATTTTCGAACCCAGACGCCCAAATGTTTTGTCACTTGGGAAACCATCATCACTTTGGGTCTTCAAACGCAGATCAGCCCCAGTCGGCAGGCGGCCTAGCTCCACTGCAAGAGCAGCATATCGTTCGAGTAAAACCGAATCGCTATATGCTTCTGTAAGTCGGTTCGGTGCGAAACCAGCATCGGCCAAAGCGTCGTTCCATCGCGCCCAATAGACACCACACCAGTCAGAATAATTGATGCCCGCTTCTTTCTGTAGCTTACGCCATCCCGGGGCGGCGCCACCGCTTGCGGCGGCCAGACGCTTAATCTCTCCGATGATGTGGGATTTTTGCATTCTTATGCCCAACGTTTCAGGTCAGGGGCGCCGGGCCTCCGGCTCGGTCGAAGAGGACGGGGCTGTTCCCGGCGTTCCCTGTAGTGACTGGTTCGCCCAGTTTTCCATAACTTTTCGTCCACTACTTTCAGTATGGCTATTCCTGTCTTCAAAAGGGTGTCGCAGTATTTGACCATGTCATCCTGCTTTCTCTGGTTTCTTTTTCGTCTGCTTCCATCCAGATCGATGTCGAGTTCATGAATGATCTTATTCCGGATAAGGAAGATATCCCTCAGCTCTTTCGGATTGAGTTTGGCGGCTGCCGTATCGACGCCTAATGCGGCCGCCGCCTTCATAATCTGATCGGCGGACTGTAGACTATCTCCGGTAAGCTCGCGGATGTACTGATCAATCACCGCACCTTGCGTAGATGATGCTGCCAAGACCTTGGCGAAGAATTTAGCTCCGGCATAAGCCTCTGATCCGCCATCTTCTGATTTGACCTGTCTTTGTATGAACTTCTCAAGCCCTTCACTCACCCGATAATCGCCATCAACCAAGAAGGGCAAAGTGTCTCTGATGAGCTGCTTCAGCATCGCGTCAAAGCCAGAGGCCGCGACAACGAGCGCTGCTCGCAGGATGTCCTGCTCCGCGTCTGTGGTCGCTCCTGCTTTGCCTTTCTTAGCGGTCCGCGACGTGTCGTAAGCGGTAAGAAGCGACATCACGCTCGCATGGGTGTACTCGTATATTGTCGCCGCTTTGGCAGCAGGTTCCTTGAAGGACGAGATTGTCGCTGGGGTAGATAGCGTGGTCATGTATATTATGGCGAACAGGGTAATTATGCCACGAGGGGTTGTGTTATATCAGGGGTAGAAAGGGGGAGGATTCCGCGGGGGCGCGGGGGGAAGAAAGCGAGATCTCATTGACAGGAAAAATCTTGAAGATCAAGCGCTGCGCGGAAGGGGAGAAACGGAAAGGAAACTGAATCCGTGAAAACCGGCATTGAAAGAAACGGCACAGGCTGTTTCCGCGAGGTCAAACCGGGAGATCGCTGTCTTTGGAGTGGAAGTCCGGGTCGGCGTGGCGCCTCGGGACGTGTTGGCATAACCCGGTCCACGAGCAGAGCCGAGAATCGTGGCCGAGTCGAGGGGGCGGGGCTCGCAATCAACAGACGATGAACTCACTTGCACAAGAAGAGGAATCTGCGGGCAGCCCTCCAGGAGCCGGTCCCATAACAGGGAAAGCCGGCGAAACAGGCTCCTCATGGGAAAGGCCTGTCTATTTCCCGGAATGGAAGGCGATCCTCGATCTCGAGCCGTTGGAGCCGCAAACCCGAGAGCGGTTTTCACGCTCCATCATCAACTGCCTCGCGCACTGCAGGCAGACGCATGAGCGTGCCTCAATCGCGGGGGCGAAGCGCTACCTCGATGCCGCCGCGACGGCGCGCGGGCACCGACCCTGGGACCGCGACGCTCTGCGCTGGTTCTTTCGCGCCTTCCGTCGCATCCGGGCGGATTCCGGCTCTTCCGAAGCGCCTACCGCCCCGGTGCGCACCACCCGGCGGATCCAATCGAGCTTGCGGTCCACTTCGCGCGCCAGCAGCAATCCGCCGTCGCTGCTGACCTGTCCGCCAGGCTGGATCTCTTCATTCCGCCTTCAGCTCGGAGGGAAAGCGGTCGAAGGAGCGCTCGACCTTGAGCCCCCGGAGATGGCGGTCGGCGAAGTCCATGAGCGCCGTCCAGTCATCGTCCGTGAATGCGTGCCCGTGCGGCGCGTAGTTGACCCCCAGCCGGTCGCCGGCGCCGAGCAGGCTGTACACGACGCGCGCGCCGAGAACCGACTGCCGGACGGCCTCGGGCAGGGAGATGACATCGGTCTCGCCTTCGAGGGCGATGAAAGGGCGGGGAGCGCAGAGCGCGAGGAACCAGTGCTGGTCAAAGGGGAGGCGGTCGCGGTGGCCCCAGAATTCATGCAGGCGGGGGGAGAACCAGTTGGGGTATTTCTTCTGCATGATGTCGAGCGTCTCGCTCTTGCGGGGCCCGGCGAAGCGATACGCGCCGATCCCGCCGCCGCCGGTGACGACCGGGGCCGCCATCAGGCGATCGTCGAAGGCTGCGGCGACCATCGACGATTTCCCGTAGCGCGAGGCGCCGGTGACGATCAGCTTTGCGCGGTCGATCGACGGATCTGTCTCGAGGTAGTCGGCGATCCGCGACACTCCCCAGGCCCAGCCGGCGAGAATGCCCCAGTCACAGTCCGGATAAGCGGGGAAGAATCGCGTGCGGCGAAATGCCCAGCTCCCGTCGGCGCAGCGCAAGGTGGTGTCCTCGGCACAGTCGTTGGGGTTGAACACGACCAGCGCGTAGCCGCGGCGGAAGACCTCGCGATGCCTGCCTGCGACAGCCTCGGCGGTCTCGGGAGCGACGGCCGGCTTCGTGGCGACTGGGGATTCGGGACCGACGAGGAGGAGAACGTCCTCGCCGCGGCCCTGGTTGGGTCCCGGCGGGAGCCGCGGGAGAACCTCGGAGCCGGGCGGCGGGCCGCCGTGGAGGATGATAGCGGGGAACGGGCCTGCGGTCGCGGGGGTGAAGATGCCGATGTCGAGGCCGAGCCTGCTGTCGGGTCCGAAGGAGAGATGGACGAGGCGATAGCCGGCCTGACCGCCGAGGACGGCCTGGGCGGCAAGCTGGCGGCCCCGGACGTTGCCGGGAGGCGGAGGCATCCGGCCCACGGCATAATAGGCGAGCGTGCGCCTGATCTCGGCGCGGCGCAGGGCCCACTGCCCGGGTGTGGTGACCCGCGTGCCGTTGTCCATCACGAGCGGGTCGGGCATCTCGCTGCGCACGGGCAGATCGGCCATCCCGGGCAGGCGGCCGGCGCCGGTCTCGATCGAGGGCAGCGGGATCTCCCGGGGATCCGGCCCTGCGGGAGCAACGGGCTCAGCGGCGCCGAGCGCGGCCGCGAAAAGGACAGCCGGAAGCAGCGGGCAAGTTCTCGGGGTGATTCTCACGATGATCAGAGCTTCCTGGCCTCCTCGGAGGCGATCTGCGAAATGTGCTTCATGAAGTCGGGATCCTCGCCCTCGAGCAGCTGCGGGAGCATTTTGCGAAAGTCCTTCCGCCGGCACCAGTAGCGCATGTAGTCCTCCCACGACATCCAGAGCCGCTGGGTCTGGCGGTCCATTTTCTCCTCGTAGACCAGAAGATAGGCGCGCTCGAAGATGGAGATGAGAAGCTCAAACAGCACGGCCCGCTGCTCCTGCTGCTGCGGGGTCAGCTCCGCAGCCTGCCCCTTGGAGTGCATCAGGCCGAGGTCCGCGTGATCGAGGACGATTTTGAGGAAGTCGGCGTACTCGTCGGAGAGCCTCTGGTAAAGCTCCTCGGCCTCGTTCTGGCGCTCCCGGTGCTGCTCGTGGAGGAACACGAGAATGGCGAAGGGGAGGCCCACGATCGTGACCACGTAGGAGGCGCCTTCCATCCACTGGAGCAGCGTCAGGTCTTCCATGGCCGCAGACTATCGCGCGGCGCAGGAGGATGTCGAGCCGGCCGGGCTCAGTAGTTCTGCGCGCTGGGCCAGGGCTGGCCGCAGAGTTTGCACTCGAGGAAGAGGCGGACGTCGGCAAGCGTGCGCAGTTGACTGGCCTCCTCGTGGTCGATCGGAATGCGCAGCACATCCTCGGCAAGCATCACGATCTCGATCATCGTCAGCGAATCGATGCCGAGGTCCTCGGAGAGCCGGAGTTCCTCCGCCGGCCTGGAAAATTTCGGCCGGAGATCGGGCTCGACATAGCGTTCGACGACACCCTGAACGATCGCCGGCAGATGCTCGGTGTTCCCGGTGAGGCGGAAGCGCCGCGCGGCCTCATAGGTGGCCGGCGAGCACCGCTTCAGCGCTTCGCGCAGCAGGGAGTCGTCCTCGGAGGAGAGAACAACACCGGCGCCCTTCGGCGGGCGGCACACGGAGAACCGACTCGAGGCAGCGGTGTTGATCATATCGGTACCCATTACGGTCTGAGATATTTCTATGAAACATCAACGCTTTATCCACTCAGCGAGCGCGAGTCCGCCCACGGCGGGCTTCTGTCTGATCTCATAAGCCGATATGGATTAGGAATAAACGCGTATGCCAGGGCCGCTCGGCGCAGTTCCCACGCATCCAGCCGGTCATTTCTCTCCGACGGCTTCCTTGAGTCCGTGCAAGGCGATCTCAGGCGTCAGCAGCTCTGGCAGAATGGTCGGCTCTGAGCGTCCGGGGACGTAGATCAGGTCGAGCGGGACCGCGCTCCGGTGGAACGACGCCAGCGCTTCGGTGATCCTGGGATCCCGGTTGGTCCAGTCGGCCCTGAGCAGGGCGACGCCGTGTTTCCTGAGGATGTCCTTCACGGCGGAGGAGGAGAAAACGACGGCCTTGTTGCTCTGGCAGGTGGCGCACCAGCGCGCCGTGAAGTCGACGTAGACAACCTTCCCTTCGGCGCGCAGGCGGGCGAGCGTCTCGGGGCTCCATTTTTCCCAGACGAGATCGCGGGAGGGCTCCGACGGCCAGCCGACCACCGCGCCCGAGGCAAGCAGCACGGCGGCGATGAGAGCTCCGGCGCGCCTCCGCCCGGAAGTGGCGCCGGGCTGCGTGCAGCGCCCGTACGCCCAGGCCGCCATGGAGACGAGCACGAGGCCGAAGAAGACAAGGAGCAGACCGGTGTCGGGCGTCTGCCCCGCGAGCACCCAGACGAGGTAGCCAACCGTCGCGTAGAGCGGGAAGGCCATGAGCTGCTTGAAGGTCTCCATCCACGCGCCGGGCTGGGGCAGCAGCTGCACGGCCCCGGGGAAGATCGAGAGGAGTAGGTAGGGGGTCGACAGGCCGACGGCGATCGCGGTGAAGACGGCGAGCGACTCCACCGGCGAAAGCGCGAGCGCGGCGCCGAGGGCGGGCGCGAGGAAAGGCGCCGAGCATGGCGTGGCCACGACGGTGGCGAGGATGCCCGTGAAAAACGAGCCGGCGTAGCCCGACTGCATCTGCAGGCTGGCGCCAACGCCGACCGCCGAGAGGCCGACCTCGAAAAGTCCGCTCAGGTTGAAGGCGAACACCAGGAGGAGCACCGCCAGGGCGAAGACGAAGCCCGGCTCCTGGAGCTGGAAACCCCAGCCGAGCTCCCGCCCCCCCGCCCGCAGGGCGATCAGCATCCCGGCTAGCACCCAGAAGGAGACGAGCACGCCGCCCGCGAACACCAGGCCGTGCAGCGTGACCTTGCGTCGGTCGTGGCCGGCTTGGTTGACGAACCCGAGGATCTTGATGCCGAGCACCGGGAACACGCACGGCATGAGGTTGAGGATGAGCCCGCCGAGGAGGGCCAGGGCCATCGTGCCGGCGAAGCCGGAGGAGGCCGGAGCCCCGGCTGCCGGTATCGTCGCCTGGGCCGCGCTCATCGCGGGCGCCGCCGCGCCGAAGGGAATATCGATCCGGATTCCGGGCACCGGGCCCCGCCCGAGCGCGAGAACGCCGACCAGGCGGGAGGCGTCCCTGGGCGCCGCCGCATCGATCGGCAGGCTCAGGGTCCACGCGCCGACGTTGAACGCCGCGGATTGGGGCTGGTCGTAGGCAACGAGGTTGTCATCGGCGAAGAAGTGCATGTCTTCGGCCGTGAAGGCCGGCGCGTCCGCGGGCGGCCGCACGGTGAGGGACACGGTTTTGCCTGCCTTGACCGCGCTCAGCTTCCAACCGGACGGCGTCCCGGGGAGCCTCGCGTGCGCATCGGAGAACTTTGGGCCCCAGGCCGGATGGGCCGCGGGCGGAGCCGCATTGACTGGCAGCTCGAGCGCCAGCGCAGCCTGGCCCGGCATGCAGACGTCCTTGCACATAAGCCATTCGACATCGGCCTTGAGCGAGACCTTCGATCCGGGGGCAAGGCCGGCCGGCGGAGTGAGGATCACCGGGAGGAGCACCTCGCCGTCGTAGCCGTTGCCGACGACCGCGCCACTGGAGTCCTTGAGGACAATCGGCACGGGCCACTGGATGTCGCCCGCGCTCCAGCCCTCCGGCAAGTCCCACTTGATCGAGGTCGGGTAGCCGGTGCCCGCGTTGATCCAATAGGTGTGCCAGTGGGCGTCGTGCGACAGGCGCAGCGCGACCTCGAATGGCCGCCCTGGCTGCACGGAGGCGACCGCCGGGACGAGTTCGGCCTCGACGGCGCCGTTGCGCACGGGAGCCGCGGCAGCGGGCGAGGCCGCCCAAAGCACGGCTATTGCGGAAACGGCGAGAATGGCGGTGAAACAGCTCAGTTTCATCGGAAAGGAAGGGAGGCGAATATGGTTGGGGAACGCGCGGGATGCAATCCGGCCGGAGGAGTTATTTCGCGGCGTCCGGGGCGGCGAACAGCCGGGTCGAATAATAACGCTCGGCCCTGTCGCAGAGGACGGTGGCCACGCGCGCCTGCCCGCCGATCGCTTGGGCGGCCCGGAGGGCGGCGACGACGTTGGCGCCGCTCGAGGTCCCCACCAGGAGTCCGAACTCGCGGCTCAGGCGGCGGGCCATGTCGAGGGCATCGGCGCTGTTCACCTTGATGATTCCATCGAGCTTCGCTTCGCGCAGCAGCGGGGGGACGTAGCCGCCGGCGATGCCCTCGATATAGTGGCAGCAGGGACATTCCCCGGAGAGCATGGCGGCCTCGGCCGGCTCCATGGCGAAGATGCGCACCGCAGGATTGGCCGTGCGCAGCGCCCGGGCGCATCCCGTCAGCGTGCCGCCGGTGCCGTAACCGGCGACGAAGGCATCGACGCGGCCTCTCGTCTGTTCAAGGATCTCGCGGCCGGTGTGCTCCTCGTGGTCGTGAGCGTTGAGCCAGTTCTCGAACTGTCGAGGGAGGAAGTACCGGGGATCGATGGCGGCCATCTCGCGGCTGAGGTCGATGCCCGTGGCGTAGCCGTGGGTGGCCGTGAAAAGCTGCACCTCGGCGCCGAAATGCTGCATGAGACTGCGCCGCTCGATGCTCGCGGTATTGCTCATCAGGATCCTGACGCGGTAGCCCTTGACCGCGCCGACCATGGCGAGCGAGATGCCGGTGTTGCCACTGGTGCACTCGAGGATGATCGAGTCGGCGCGAAGCAGGCCGGAGCGCTCGGCGTCCTCGATGACGCACCGCGCGAAGCGATCCTTGATCGATCCCGACGGGTTGAGAAACTCGGCCTTGGCGAAAACGGTGACGCCTTCGCTGGCGAAGGTTAGGGGAAGGAGGGGAGTGTTGCCGATGAGGTCTAGCAGAGGCAGGCGCTGGCGCGCGGCGGGCGTGGGCATGGGGAAAGCATAGGCCGGCCGGCTGCCTCCGGCTATGGGCCGAAGGGACCAAACGCCGAACTTCGAGACGGGCGCTTCATCGCAGAAGCGCGATGAGGCGGGAGCGGTTCGAGAGGCCGAGCTTTTCGAGAATCGAGTGCAGCTGCTTCTTGACGGTCGGCACCGATTTGCCCAGCGCGGCGGCAATCTCCTTATTGGCGAGTCCGCGGCGCAGCGGCGGGACAAGCTCGCGTTCCGCGGGGCTGAGCCGGCTCAGAAGCGCGGTTAGGTCGGTGCCTTCAGCTTGGCCAGTTCTGTCCACCTCGGTGATCCGGATGAGGAAGGTCGGCGCGGCCAGCCTGAGCGCATGGGGGCGGAGCAGGGTGATCGTGGCCTGAAGGCTGGGCTGGGCGGGGTGGCTGAGAGTGCGGCGCAGCAGGCGGATGCCGCCGGAAGCCGGCGTGGACCACGCCGAGCGGAGTTCCTGGCAGGCGGCGAGCAGGTCGGGCGGCACCTCGAGGCGCGGGCCCATCTTGAGAGCCCGGGCCTTGTCGAGTCCGTGCGCCCATGCGGCGCACATGCGGGCGGCGATGTGGTTCGCCTGCTCGATCCCGAGCTGCCAGTTCAGGAGGAGCGTGGCGATCGGCAGGTCGAGCAGGCTGCTCTCGAGGTCCGTGCGCACGGCCCGTGCGCTTTCGAGGAGGCGCACGCGGCGCAGCGCGGCGGCGAAGTACGGATAGGCGTCCTCGAAGATCCCCGCCTCGCGCCGGGTGAACGCCGGCTGGTCGAAGGCGCGGTTGACGAACAGCGTGCTGTCGACGACCGCTCCGGTGAAGAAGCCCATCCCGAGAAAATCGTGCCACCCCTCGGGGACCATGAAATCGCGGAACCACGCGGTCTTCTCCAACTCCTCCATCGGGGGAAGCACCTGCCCCTGCCCGCGGTAGACCATGGGCTTGTGACGCTCCATGTACTCGTTGACCAGCCCCGACGCCCGCTGCCGCTCGATGAGCTCCTCGCGGGTCCGCGCGCGCTTGGTCGTGAAGTCGCTGAGCGTGATCAGCGCCTGGTCGCTGTCGAAATCGAGGTAGCTCAGCATCACCTCGCCGCTCTTGTGCGGTACGGCGACCCGGCAGAACTTCACCGCGGCGTCGGCGAAATCCTCGTAAGTGACCGCGGCGCAGACGTCGAGCACAGCGGTCGTGCGCACGGGATTTTGCGCTAGCGGCACGGGACAATGAGAAGGCGACGGCGGGATGACGGTCGAGAAAAACAGGTCTTTTCAACCCTTGGGACCATAGCTCTTGGCAGGGAAAATGGTTTAATCCCTTCCGAGCCGGTAACACAAGCCCTGCCACCAAGAAACCAACATGAAGTCGCAACGCCTTCTTATGCGCCGCGCCCCACTCCGCGCGGCCGCATTCTTCATCCTGATGTCCGTTTTCGCACGCGCGCAGACCGTGCCCGCGGCGGAGACTTCCACGGCCGCGGATAAAGCCGCGGGAAAGGCCGCCGCCACCGAAGTCGTCAAGACCGAGACGAAGAAGGACACAAAGGCCCAGGATGCCGAACGCGTGGTCGCTCTCGAGAAGGTCGAGGTCACCGGCACCCGCATCCGCTCCCTAGTCGGCGAGCAGACGGCGCTCCCTGTGCTGACGATCCCGCAGGTCGAGCTCGAGAACCGCGGCGTCGCGCGCCTTGCCGACGTCCGCTGGGGCATCACCGAACTCGGCGCGACCATCGGCTTCAACGACAACCTGGTCAACAGCGGCCCCTCGCGCGCCCAGCAGGTGAGCACGTCGCTCAACCTCCGCGGGCTCGGCGGTAACTCCACGCTCGTGCTCATCGACGGGCGCCGCGTGCCGCACAGCGGCCAGTCGGCTCCCGCCGGCGCCGGCGGACGCGAGGACTTCAACATCGACGGCATCCCGGTCTCGGCCATCGAGCGCGTCGAGGTTCTTCCCCAGGGCGCGGGCGCAATCTACGGCACCGAGGCCATCGCGGGCGTCGTGAACATCATCCTCAAAAAATCGTACCGCGGCACGGAGGTGAATTTCTCCTATGACAACACCTTCGATTCGGACGTCGCCCAGAAAACCTGGACGGTCACCTCAGGAATGCGCTCCGGGCGGTTCTCGGCATTCATCACCGCGAGCGACACGCAACAGGCCGGCCTCAAGTCGGTCGACCGCTGGTGGAGCAAGAACGGCGATCTCACTCCGTACGGCGCAAGCTACAATTACCTGATCTACAGCCCCTATGCCGGCGCCGGCACTCTCGCAAGCGGCTACTATCCCTTCAGTTCGACGACGGTCTACACCATCCCCTCCGGGACAA
>Ga0153915_10005236_pt1 | contig 12044 bp, 8 predicted proteins | sample Opewatmetagenome_2_FD_107003 | JGI IMG/M metagenome (GOLD analysis project Ga0153915, IMG submission 107003) | Freshwater wetland microbial communities from Ohio, USA - Open water 3 Core 3 Depth 3 metaG | ecosystem: Environmental > Aquatic > Freshwater > Wetlands | place: USA: Ohio, Lake Erie...
ACCGAATGATCTATCGTGCCATCACAGAGGCCTACCGCCACGTCATCCCTTCTGGAAAATTCCCGGTGGTTGTCCTCTTCCTCTGGCTCCCTCCCCAGAGCGTAGATGTGAATGTTCATCCCACGAAAGCTGAGGTTAAGTTTCGGGATCCTGAAAGGGTCTTTCGTGTCGTCCACGGAGCCCTTGCTTCAATGTTGGGCGACCTCTCGCCCCTGATGGGGCCAACGGAGAAAGAGGAGGGACGGAAAGAGCCGACGCTCCAGACGAGATCAATGTCGTCTTTGCCTCTCTGGCCTCCAGCGGACCTTCCGCCATCCACCTTCCGTGAGGGGGAAATGGCCCCGAAGGTCAAGGAAAGCACGAGTTTCGAATGGGAAAGAGATCTTGGAAAACCGTTTCGCCTCCTAGGGCAGGTGTACGGTACGTACCTGGTGTGTGAAGGGGAGTCAGGGCTGATCTTCATCGATCAACACGCGGCTCATGAGCGCCTCCTTTATGAGAGGTATAAGCAACAATTCGAGTCGAGATCGGTCCCGGTAGTCCGATTGCTCCTTCCTGTGCTGTTGGAGCTCCCGGCAGAAGAATCGTTCATCCTCGAGTCCTCATTGAAAGAATTTCAGTCGATTGGATTTGAGATAGACCCTGCAGGACAAAGAATGTATGCACTTCGATCGATTCCTGCCGTCTTCGATCAGATGAACCCTGAGAGACTGTTCCGGGAGACCTTACACGACATTGCTTTTCAAACAGAGCGTGGGAAGGCGACTGAGACCCTCGAGAACGTGCTCCTCCTTTCGGCCTGTCATGCAGCGATCCGAGGGGAAGAGCTCCTCAAACCGCAGGAGATGGAGGAGTTGGTGAGGAACTTAATGCCTTTTCACCTATCGATGACCTGTCCTCACGGACGGCCCATCTTTTTTTCCCTCACTCGGGATGAGCTCAATCGACAGTTCCGGCGCACCCATTGACCTCTGTCGACAAGGGTGCCTTCGATGATGCCTTCTTCAGGGGAAGAGGGGGGACTGGCAAGGCCCCTGGGGTTGGGAAGGGAGCGGCTCATTCATCTCCGCCGTGGTCCAGCCCGTATTTCTCGAGACGATACCGCATCGATCGAAAGTTAATATGGAGGAGCTCGGCGGCTTTCTTCTTGATGCCTCTGGTGCGTTCGAGGGCCTTGACTAAAAGGGTTCTCTCAAGTTCTTCAATCACCTTTTCCAGGTCAATGCCCTCGTTGGGAATATCAAGATCGAAGGATCCTTTCTTGATGTGAATTTGCTCATCGAGATAGGAACTGAGGTGCTGGGGGGTCAGTTCCTGGCCGTTCCCAAGGGCTACCGCGCGCTCGATAATGTTCTGAAGCTCGCGGACGTTCCCGGGGTATCCATAATTGAGCAGGAGGTTGAGGGCCTCCGGAGAGATCCTTGAAATATTCTTACTCAATTCTTCGGAATACTTTTTCAGAAAGTGAGCGGCCAAGATTGGAATGTCCTCCCTCCGTTCCCTGAGGGGAGGAAGTTTGATTTGGATGACATTCAGCCGATAGAAAAGATCATCCCGGAACCTTTTTTCCTTAACGGCCTCCTCCAAGTCCTTGTTGGTAGCCGCGATGATGCGCGCGTCGACCCGGATATCCTCCGTTCCTCCCACGCGTTTGAATTCCTTATCCTGCAAGACCCGGAGTAATTTGACTTGCATGAGGAGTGGAAGCTCGCTGATTTCGTCCAGGAAAATGGTCCCCTCATCCGCCATTTCAAAGAGTCCCTTCTTCGTGGCAATGGCATCGGTAAACGCTCCCTTCATGTGGCCAAAGAGCTCGCTTTCGATGAGGGATTCAGGGATCGCACCACAGTTTAAAGTGACGAAGGCTTTATCCTTTCTTGAACTGTTGTAATGAATCGCTTTGGCCGCCAACTCCTTGCCGGTTCCACTTTCTCCGGTGATCAGGATATTCGTCTTCGTAGGAGCGACCTTTTCCAGAAGGTCGTAAAGGGCGATCATTTTCGCGCTCTGCCCGATAATGTTTCCAAAACGATAACGGTCTCGCACCACCTGCTTGAGCAGAAGGTTCTCCTTCTGCAAGTTCCTCTTTTCGAGCGCATTCTTAATGATCACTTTGATCTCATCGACCTTAAAGGGCTTCGTAATGTAGTCATAAGCCCCTTCCTTCATGGCCTTAATTGCCGTGTCCGCTGAGGCATAGGCCGTGATCATAATGACAATCGTTTCTGGGGAGGTCGCTTTGATCTTTTTGAGGACGGCGAGGCCATCGATCTTAGGCATCCGGATATCGAGGAGCACCAGATCAAAAATGTCCTTGTCGATCAGTTTGGATACCTCCTCGCCGTGCGACGCCAGCGTGACCTGGTATCCTTCCCTCTTCAGCATGATATCCAGGAACTCTCTCATGCTCTGTTCATCGTCTGCGACCAAGATTCTGTCTTCTACCATTCCGGCTTCTCCTCATCTTCATCGGCGGGCAAAAAGATTGCAAACGTGGAGCCTCGACGCACTTCACTTTCCACTTTGATCATCCCCTGATGGTTTTCAATAATTTTGTGGACGATCGACAGACCCAATCCCGTCCCCCCCTCCTTGGTGGTATAGAAAGGTTCGAAGATCTTTTCTTTCTCCACAGGAGCGATTCCGCTCCCGGAATCAGAGATCGCCACCTTGACCCACGCCTTCGTCTTTCTGGAGGACGGCCGGGGAGGGCTTGGGGAAGGGAAACCATTCTTGCTCTTCTCGATCTGGATGCGGATCTGTCCACGGTTGGACATCGCTTGGGCGGCATTGAGGATTAGGTTCCAAAAAACCTGTTTCATCTGGTCTGGGTCGATCCGAATCAGAATGTTCTGAGGACCCTTCGGTCGAAGGATCTGAATGTCCTCCGGGTGTTCCGTGGAGTTCAGGAAGAGATCGATCGTTTCGTCCATGATGGTCCCTATCTTGGAAAGCGCCTTATGGGTCTTGGGAGGTTGAGCGAAGAGCAGAAAATCGGTGATCAGAGAGTTCAGCCTTTCGGACTCTCGCAAGATGATATCCATGAGACGATGGTTCGAAGGATCCAACACGAGCTCCGACTTCAGCATTTGGATCGATCCGGTGAGGGAAGTCAGGGGGTTTCGGATTTCATGAGCCATGCCCGCGGCCAGTTGGCCAATGGCGGCCATCTTGTCGAAGCGGATCACCTGTGCTTCCATCTCTTTGAATTTGGTGATGTCTTGGAAGATCAAGGTGTGACCCATGAGGGATCCGTCCGGGCCGGTCAGAGGAGAGATGGAAAATCCCAGATGAACCCTCTGCCCTGTGGGGTGGATAAAAAGGGTTTCATAGCGCTGATACTCGGAGGACGGATCGGGGTTCTTCTTCTTGATCTGCTCGATCCGCTCATGAATCTTGGGAAATAAGCTGTAGACAGAAACATTCCGCAGACCGTCCCCGTTGACATTCAAGATCTTCTCTGCGGTCCTGTTGAGGAAGTTGATCCTTCCCTCGAGGTCAATCGTGAGAAGGCCACTGTCGAGACTCTGGATAATGTTACGGTTGAAGGTTTCGAGTTGGTTGTAGTCGTCCTGCTTCTGGATCAACTCTCTCCCTTTTCGTTTCAGCTCCTCGGAGATCTTGCTGCTCAAGAACGCGACAATATAGAAGGTAATCATATAAAGGGTCAACGAGTAGAAGATTTGACTGGTCTCGAAGGCAAGGGGGAGCTGTCCCACCGGGTCGATCCACCGATGGTACTGAAACAGGAGAAGGAGACCATACAGGAGAGTGGCAACGGACGCCGAGAAGAAGGCCCCCTTCTGGTAGAAGAGGATACTGCTTCCGATGATCGTGAAGATATAGGTGATCGGGAAAAAGCTATCTCGGCCCCCCGTAAAGTAGACGAGGCCAATGATGAAGAAATGGTCGAGGAGCAGCTGGACAAAGGCGAACTGCCGGAGGTCTTTTGCCCGATTGAGCCAAAAGGCATACAAGATGGTGACCAGATAAAAGAAACCTGTAAAGTAATAGAACTGATTAGTGAGAGGGATAAAAAAAGATTTTCTTTCGGAAATCTGAAACAGAAAGGCAATCGCCAGGAGAAGGGTGAGGATGATGATGCGGCAAAGCATCAATCCCTTTACACCCTTTAGGATTCTTTGCTGAGGGTCAAGGGGACCTCTTGCGTTTGGATCGATCAGTCTCACCCCCTGTTGCGGTCGTATCCGACGGGGCGGTTATTTCACGGCAGAAGCCATATTGAATATCGGCAGATACATGGCAATAACCACCCCTCCAATGACGACCCCTAGAAAGATCATGAGGAGGGGTTCCAGAAGGGAGGTCAAATTGGCGACCGCGACATCCACTTCTTCCTCGTAAAACTCTGCGATCTTGCTGAGCATCGAATCCAGGGCTCCGGTGGATTCTCCCACCGCGATCATTTGGATGACCATCGGTGGGAAGATATTGCTCCGAGCCAACGGCTCGGCGATCGTTTCCCCTTCCCGGATGCTTGCTCGTGCATTCATGATTGCGGTTTCGATGACTTTGTTACCAGCCGTTTTCGAAACGATGTTCAGCCCATCCAGGATGGGGACGCCACTGCTCACCAAAGTGCCGAGGGTACGGGAAAACCGGGCCACGGCTATCTTCTGAAAGAGAGGGCCAAAGACTGGTAATTTGAGGAGGAGACGATCGAGGACCGTCTTCCCATTTTCCGTTTGATGGTACTTCTTGCCCAGATAAAAGAGCAAAATGATGGCGGGGATCACAATGAAGATGTATTTCTGGGCAAACTTGCTGATCACCACGACCACGAGGGTGGGAAGGGGGAGCTGAGATCCTGCCTCCTCGAACATCTTTGAAAAAACGGGGATCACAAAGAACATCAAGATCATGACCACGAAGACGGCGACGGTTACGATCACGGCGGGATACACCAAGGCGGACTTCACCTTCTTCTTCAGGGCCTCTGCCTTTTCAATATAAGCGGCCAGACGTAACAGGATATTATCGAGAATCCCTCCCTCTTCGCCAGCCACCACTAGGTTGGTATACAGGTCGTTAAAGGTCGCCGGATGTTTCTTGAGGGCTCCGGCAAAGGTGGAACCGCCCTCTACGTCTTCCCGGATCTCCCGGAGGATGTTCTTAAAAATCTTGTGTTCCTGCTGGGACGAAAGGATTTCTAGCGATTGGACGAGCGGCAAGCCAGCATCAATCATGGTGGCCAGTTGCCGGGTAAAGATAGCGATCGATCTCTGGTGAACCTTTTTACCGAAAGGCAAGGAGATCTTGATCTCTTTGCCTTTGGCAGCGATTTTTGTAGGGATCATATTCTGCTGCCGGAGATGGATGCGGATGGCCCCTTCATTGGGTGCCTCCATCTCTCCCTTCTTGATCGTTCCCTTGAGTGTTTTCCCTTCCCATTTAAAGACTGGCATGAGTCGTCCCTTTCACGTGGATTTAAGCGGTTTTCGCCAACCTTTCCTTTCTCCCTGAAGGAATATTGGATGTGGAAAGCATCTGGCGAAACTCGTCCTGATTCAAACTTCTTTCCAAGGCTTCCTCGAGGGTGATGAGATGGCGCTCATAGAGTGAGAGGAGGGCTTGGTTCATCGTCTGCATCCCGAATTTAGCCTGTCCCACCTGCATCAACGAATAGATCTGCTGGATCTTGTCCTCGCGGATGAGGTTTCGGATGGCCGGATTGGGGATCATCACCTCCATGGCCAGCACGCGTCCGGGACCGTTCGCCCGGGCAAGTAGCTGCTGGGCACAAACCCCTTCGAGAACAAACGAGAGTTGGGTTCGGATTTGCTGCTGTTGATAGGGCGGAAAGACATCGATGATCCGATTGATCGTTTCCACACAGGAATTCGTGTGGAGGGTGGCGAACGTGAGATGCCCTGTTTCTGCCGTAATCAGGGCTGCCTCGATCGTCTCCAAATCTCGCATTTCGCCGATCAGGATTACGTCAGGATCCTGCCGAAGGATGTGGCGCAGGGCTGAAGAAAAACTCTTGGTATCGGAGTTGACCTCTCTCTGATTGATGATACACTTCTTATGTTTATGGAGGTATTCAATCGGGTCTTCGATGGTAATGATATGGGCATTTCTCTCCTGGTTGATCTTGTCGATCATCGACGCCAAAGTTGTTGACTTTCCAGTCCCGGTGGGTCCCGTCACTAAGACCAGACCTTTCGGTTTCTTGATTAGTTCGTTGACAATGGGGAGAAGCCCTAATTCAGAAAAACCGAGGATATCAAAGGGGATAGCCCGAAAAGCTCCAGCCACGGCTCCCCGCTGCATGTAGATATTCCCACGGAATCGGCTCAAGCCTTTGATACCGAAAGAAAAGTCGAGCTCGCTTTCTTCCTCAAATTTGTGGCGCTGCGCATCGGTCAAGAGGCTATAGCAGAGCCTTTTCGTATCGGTGGCATTGAGTAGCGTCGTATCGAAACACGCGAGCTTTCCATCAACTCGAAATTGGGGCGGGGCGCCTGTCGTAAGATGCAGGTCCGATGCCTTTTTTTCAATGACGGTTTGCAGCAGTTTTTCTAATTCCACCATGATAACCCCCTCGTGTTTTGAGTCGATGAATCATCGATCTTCCATCGTGGCTCTTAAGACCTCCTCAATGGTGGTCATGCCAGTCTTGATCTTATGAATGCCACTTTGGCGTAAAGTTTTCATACCCAGGCGGATGGCTTCCTTCTTAATTTCATTGGTGGAAGAGCGAGCCAGGATGAGTTCCTTAATTTCTTCCTTCATGGGCATCACTTCGTAGAGGCCGAGGCGGCCTTTGTAGCCCGTGTTACTGCAGATGGGGCATCCTTTCCCCTTGAACGTTGGGAAGCTCTTGACCTCATCTGGCGGAACGCCCAGATCAATCAGCAATTGAGGATGGACCTGAGTTGGTTCTTTACATTCCGAGCAGACCTTTCGAATCAGACGCTGGGCCAGGATCAGGATGACCGCCGAAGAGATCAAGAAAGGTTCGATGCCCATGTCGATCAGTCGGCTCACTGTCCCAGGAGCATCATTCGTGTGAACCGTGCTGAGGACGAGGTGTCCGGTCAAGGCTGCCTGGATGGCGATCTGGGCGGTTTCGAAATCGCGAATCTCTCCGACCATGATGATGTCCGGATCTTGCCGCAGGAAGGAGCGGAGGGACGAGGCAAAGGTCAGGCCTATCTCCTCGTGCATTTGAACCTGATTGATCCCCATAAAGTTGTATTCGACCGGATCTTCTGCCGTCATAATATTTTCAGTCTCTTTGTTTAACTCTGATAGGGCGGAGTAGAGGGTGGTCGTCTTTCCACTCCCGGTGGGTCCCGTCACTAAGATCATTCCCACAGGCCTGTGAATGGCCGCATGCAGGTCTGCCAACGAAGATTCCTCAAACCCTAGTTTGGTCATGTCCAATTGCAATGAAGACTTGTCGAGAAGACGGAGCACAACCTTTTCGCCATAGAGGGTGGGAAGGGTGGAGACACGAAAGTCCATTTCCTTTCCTTTAGAAAGGCGCAGTTTGATCCGTCCATCTTGGGGCAATCGTCTCTCAGCGATGTCCAACTTCGACATGATCTTGAGACGGGAGACGAGGGCATTCTTTATCTGCATGGGGAGCGACATGGCGCGCATCATCACTCCGTCAATGCGATACCTGATCCGAAAGGTCCTCTCATAAGGTTCAAAATGGATATCGCTTGCCCCCATCTTGATCGCTCGAATAAGAATCCCATTCACAATCTTGATGATCGGGCCCTGGATGTCCTCCGAATCCTCAGCCGCCTGTTGTTCCACCACTTCGACGTTCTCAACCGCACCATGGACCAAGGCATCGAAGTCATCGACGTTGACAACAGCATCGTCGAGAGCGACCCCCTCGTTTGCAACGGCCGCCATGTCTTCCTCGAAGTTATAATCGGAGGCATCGATCGTTTTTGAACCCAGTCCCGCAAGGTCCCCACCCCCCCCATAATACTTTTTGATCGCATCAATGATCTCCGTCTCCGAAGCCACCACAGGCTCCACACGGAACCCCGTGATGAACTTGATCTCGTCGATGACGGGAATATTGCTGGGGTCTACCATCGCAAGTGTTAATTTGGTTCCAATGCGGTTGGTGGGGATGACGAAATGTTTCTTGGCGGTGCTTGCGGGGACCAATTTCACTACATTGGGGTTAATCTCAACTTTTGAAAGTTTGATGGAAGGGACACGATATTGGGCGCTTAAGAAGGAAAGGAGTTCGTCTTCCTTTATATATCCCAGCTTGACTAGGGATGACTCCAATCGGGCTCCGTTCGATTTCTGTTCTTCCAGCGCCTTCTTAAGCTGTTCGGGAGTAATCAGATTCTTTCTGACCAGTAATTCACCCAAACGTTCTGACAATTTTCGCTACCCCCTTGGTTTGAAATCCATTAAATGATTATAAAACAATCAAGTACAGTCAAGTGGACAGCAAGCAAAATAAGTGCCAATTTTTGTCCTTAACTCACAATTTCGATATTCTTTAATCGATTGAAATTACTAAAAAATTATTCGACGAGGTTTAGATCGACCTTCTCGATGATTCTTAAAAAGATCAACGATGGTCAAAAAATGTCCAATTCTTCTGAAAAACCTACTCAAATTGGATAAAGATAACCCTCGAAGAACTTATTGAGGAGGGAGAGGTAGTCTGACAACAAAACGGCTTCCCTTTCCTAATTCACTTTCGACAGAAATCTGACCTTGATGGGCCTCGACAATCCATTTACAGATGCTGAGACCAAGGCCGCTTCCTCCCTGATCTCGAGATCGGGCCTTGTCCACCCGGAAAAACCGATCAAATACCCTCTCTTGATCTTCTTTGGCAATGCCAATGCCGGTATCCATGACGATGATCCTGACGGATGCATTCTGTTCCATTCCATCTGCGGAAAAGAGTTGTTCATGATCCCTTTCTAAGATGATGTGGATCGAACCGCCTGGTTCCGTATATTTGATGCTGTTTTCAATGAGATTGAGAAACAATTGTCTGAGGCGCAACGCATCAGCGAAGATGTGAACCTCGTCGTCATGGTTGGAGGTGGCCATCTCAAGATTCTTGGTTTGGGCCAAAATACTCAATTGATCGACCACTTCCCTTAAGATCTTTGTCAGATTAACATTGTCTCTGTTCAAAGGAATCTCACCCATGTCCGTCCGTGTGAGCAACAGCAAGTCCTCAACGATTCTCGACATCCGATTGACCTCCTCGAGATTGCTTCTCAAGACCTGCTCATACTCCGAGGAGTTTCTCTCTTTACGGAGCGCTACCTCCACTTCTCCTCTGAGGATCGTCAGAGGGGTCTTCAGTTCGTGCGACGCGTCGGTGCTGAACTGCTTGATTTGATTGAAGGACTTGTCCAATCGGGAGATCATATCATTGAAGGTTTCGATCAGTCTCGCGATCTCGTCGTGAACCTTTGGAGGCGGGATCCTCTGATTAAGGTTCTGGGAGGTGATCGTCCGCGCCGTCTGAGTCACTTGATCGACAGGCTTGAGAGCCTTATTGGCAAGAAACTGTCCACCCAAACTTGCCAGCAAGAGAGCGGAAGGGACCGTAATGATCAGGATGATCAGCAGCGTCTTGAGGGCGTCTTCAACATCCTCCAAAGAAGAAGCTACCTGAACAACCCTTACCATATGGGTATTCTCTAAGACAGGGAAGGTGATCATCCGCAGGGGTGGATTTCCGCGCGAGCGGACCGTCTCCAAAGTGGTTCTCCCCCTGGAAGCGTTTATAAGAGCTCTCAGGGTGACAGGCAATTGGACATTTTTCAAATTATCCGACCCTTGTCCGATCCGTCCAGATTCGTCTAGAACTTGTATGAATTTTCCCACGGGCCGGAGTTTCAAGGATACAGCGAGCACCTGGTCGAGATCCCTAAAACCAAATTGTGAAGAGGGAGTCCCGGATTCTGAAGCGATCAGACCGGCCAAGGCCTGCAATTTATCGTCTACGCCGTGGTGAAGGCTCTTGGAGAGCGTGACATAGAGGAAGGTACTGAAAGAGATTAGGAGAATCCCCAGAATGACGACATACCAAACCGTGAGCTTGAAGCGGAGGCTCTTTAGATACATTCAGTCGCCCTTCATCATGTAGCCGATCCCTCTGATCGTATGAATCAACTTGAGTTCAAAATCCTTATCAACCTTCTTTCGGAGGTAGTTGACGTAAACATCGATCACATTGGTCATGGAGTCGAAATGATAATCCCAGACATGTTCCGAGATCATCGTCCTTGTGAGGACCTTATCAGGATTTCTCATGAAATATTCCAACAGTGCGTATTCACGACTGGTAAGCTCGATCTCCTTCCCTCGTCTCATGACTTTGTGGGTGACCGGCGACAAGATGAGGTCGGCCACTCTCAACAGGGGTTCCTTTTCTATTTTTTCCCGCCGAAGCAGTGCACGGGTTCTCGCAAGGAGTTCCGCGAAGGCGAACGGTTTAGTAAGATAATCGTCGCATCCAGCATCCAGTCCTTTGACGATGTCCTCTACCGTGTCCCTGGCCGTTAGGACGAGGATGGGGACATTGTTCTTTTTCCCTCGAACCCTTCTCAAAACCTCCCATCCATCGATCTTGGGAATCAACAAGTCGAGTACAATCAGGTCGTATTCGTTAGTTTCAGCAAGGTAGAGGCCTTCTTCTCCGTCCCTGGCCGTGTCGACAGCATAATGTTCTTCCTCGAGGCCTTTTTTGATAAAACTGGCAACCTTCTTTTCATCCTCGACGACTAAAATTCTCATCTGATCATCACCCCGAAGGGATGCCGTCAAACCCGCGGCATCGTGCTCACCCGTGCTTCGGCCGATGGCCCGAAGGATCGAAAGTCCTCTAACATTATAAATTTAGTGTGAAAAAATGCAATAGGGGAATGCGCGGGAGACTTGAGACAAAGATGGCTTTTCTCATCGTTGACCGAGCGGGTAACCTTGACACCTTCTCCTAACTTTGTTAGCATTTCTAAACATTTTTCAATCCATCCAGCGAGGTGCCCTCTTGACGAAATTGGCCGGGATTCAGATCGTTTGCTCTGAAGACAAAGAACGCAATGTCGAAAAAGCGGCTAAATTTGCGGAAATCGCTGCCGAGAAGGGGGCTCAGATCATCTGCTTCCAAGAATTGTTCACCACCCATTGGTTTCCCAAGGAAATGAAACCGGATCATTTTTCGCTGGCAGAGACCGTAGAGGGTCCCTCCATTACGAAAATGCGTGAGATTGCTGAACAGAAGGATGTGGCCTTGGTCTGTCCAATCTTTGAGAAAGGGGAGGGGGAAACCTATTATAATTCGGCGGTGGTGATCGATGCGGGAGGGGCGATTTTGGGATCTTATCGCAAGGTGCATGTTCCTCAGATTCCCCTTTGGGAGGAGAAATACTATTTTAGTCCTGGCAACCGTGGGTTCCCGGTTTTTGAAACGAAGTTTGCGGTGATTGGTGTCCAGATCTGTTGGGATAATTTTTTCCCGGAGGGCCCACGGATCCTGACCCTTAAGGGGGCCCAGGTTATTTTTTCTCCGACGGCAGCTGCATTTGCCTCCCACAAGAGATGGGAGACGGTGATCGCCGGCCATGCCATCTCCAATGGAGTCTATCTATTTCGAGTGAATCGCGTTGGCAGCGAAGAGAAACAGGATTTCTATGGGAAGTCTTTCTGTGCCTCCCCGGAAGGCGAGTTGCTCGATCGTCCTACCGGAATGAAAGAGGGGATCGCCCTGATCGACGCCGATCTGAAAAGCATTGGAAGGGTCAGGAAGGAGTGGTCTTTTCTTAGGGACAGGAGGCCGGAGGCTTACCAGGAAATCCTCGGAGAAGCCCGTCAGAATCTTACCGAGTCGGAGTAAGGAGAATTCCTGAGATCTCTTCACGGCTTTTCTGTAGAAAGAGAGAAAAATGGGAAAGAAGAAGTTATTCAAAGAGTACATCGAACCGATCATCATCGCCATTGTGATTGCCCTGTTCATTCGCACTTTTGTCGTCCAGGCCTTTAAGATACCCTCCAGCTCGATGGAACCTACC
>Ga0153915_10005237_pt1 | contig 12043 bp, 11 predicted proteins | sample Opewatmetagenome_2_FD_107003 | JGI IMG/M metagenome (GOLD analysis project Ga0153915, IMG submission 107003) | Freshwater wetland microbial communities from Ohio, USA - Open water 3 Core 3 Depth 3 metaG | ecosystem: Environmental > Aquatic > Freshwater > Wetlands | place: USA: Ohio, Lake Erie...
ACATTATTAAATGCATATAAGGAGGATTTTCGATGGATAAACCGAAAGGCGTTTCTCAAGCTATTGTTGTGTTATGGATTACAATCTTTCTGACTGTAATTTACGAAGTCATTCAAATGAGGGCGGGCGAATCCACAGCGGTAGAATTTTTATTAGTCTTAATTTTTTATGCTATTATTTGTATTGTACCTTATAAATTATCTGAAGGCAGTAATGCGGCTCGGCAAGCTTTTATTTTTTTATTTTTTATATATGCTTTATCACTATTAATTGTTTTATCAGGAATACTTCCAGATCCGACTCATACCACCAGAATAGATGTGGCCTTTTCTGTTGTATTGCTTCCTGCTCATTTTTTTGTCCTATACAGGCTATTTCAGCCTGAGGCATCTTCCTGGTTTTCTAAGCAAGACCAAAATATAAAAGGAGATGGTACGGAAGTCGAGTATCCGACAATATTAAGAAGATATTTATCTACAGTTATTGACGGTTGGTTAATTTTAACAATATTGTTCATTCTTCCTTATTTTATTGAGGACAAAGAAAACACGCTGTATTTCAGATTGATAATGGTGGCAATAATGTTATTTGGTTATGAACCATTATTTACAAGTAAACTCTGCACACTTGGTCAAAAAATAATGGGAGTAAGAATTAGAACATTTGGTAATTATCAAAAACTTAATTATCCGGCTGCTCTTTTACGTGTCACAATTAAAGGGTTTTTAGGCATTATATCTTTTTTTACAATAATTTTTTCAAAAGACAGAAGGGCGCTCCATGATTATGCTTCAGGCTCAATAGTAATTTACCCCAGAGACTTAGCCTCTTAATTAACCAGACCTGGCTATAAAACTGCCAGGCTGGTTATCAAGCCATACGCCCGGATATATTATTTCTGCAAAGAATAACCCTCAAACGGAATGCCCCGGATGGAGACCGTTATCCCATCAATAATGTTGTGCAATTTTTGGATGTGCATCACGGGTTGAGAGCTTTTAAAAATAAACTGCGTTTTAGCTTTGGCTTCTCTATGCTCATGCACTATTTTTTCTTCAAGCGATATTTTAACGCCGCAAGTTTTTTCAAACAATTCAGGCGGACCTGAGATTGACAAAGTAACCCCTTGGGCCTCAATCTTGAAACCAAGTTGTTGCAATTCAGCTATAGCTTGGTTGATTGTCTCAGGAGACGGCAAGTATGACCTTGGGTCAATCGGCGCGGCGTTGCCTTCGCGCAAGGGTGAACGCCCGCTATGTGACTTGAGGTAGACTGTGGCCATAAGGATCTTAGGGCTGTCCGGCGTAGGTTCCAATTGCATCCCTCCTCTTGGAGTCAAGCCGGACGGGGAACTCCTCTCCCCCTTCCGGCTATCCATTTTGATGAAATAATGATGCCTCGAACTTTATCGCAAAGAACCGCCGATGCAGATGGCGCAATTGTCAAAGCCGTGCCTTCGGGCCTGCTCCAAGTCGGCAAGAGGCATTTTATTGTATGAACTCATTTTTGCTACCCATGGACATTCCCGTTTGTGGATTTCCAGACTCCTCCTATTGCCTATGTAAGCGAAAAACGAAAAGTTCACGATCTTTGAATAACTGTTGACGGTGCTGCCGTCGACCCGCAAAGTGGCGACAATAGAGTATGTCCCGGCCGGTACATTCGCGGGTATAGAGTAATAAATCGTGACTTTGGTCTTCTCGTTGGACTTAAAATCCATGCCTTCCAGTTCACCAATGCCACCAAGATGCCTGAGCGTTGTGTAGATTTGCGATTGGCCGGTGACTGTCATGTGATCCAAGGCAGCCGTATCTGCCAGTCGTTTGACCACCTTGACCAGAACGACAGCGGCAGCCGGGAAGTTGTTGAGATTAATCTCAAGATCAGCCTGATGTCCGGCGCCTTGCGGTCCTTCAATGTAGAAGCTCCAGTAAGAAGATCCTCCCGGAACAATATCTTCTACATCGATGTTTTTCCAAGCCACATTGTTGCAATTGCGCACCATGTTGACGAAGTCATCCGTCGAATGAATGGCCGTCAAATCGGGAGCGGGATCATCAGGACTGTCCAGGATGCTGATCATGCAATAATGGCCGCTGCCGGGAATCTGGGCATCCGGCCAGACGAGCGGGCCGACAACGCGAAACTCTCCCGGCAGAAGACCTTGAATCGCCACCTGACCGATATTGGTCCAATGCGTCGGATCGGCAAACATGCCCGGATCGGTGAAGTACACTGTGGCAGTGCAGTTGCCGGTCAGTGTGCCCCGGTTTTGCACGCGGAGGTAAACATAATTGTCTTGCCCGTCCTCCACCTTGTCGCACAGGTCATAATTGTGCTTGGCGGTCTGTCCCAGTTCTCCTTGCGGGTCGTCAACCTGCTCATTGCGCACGATGATGTCGGGGCTCGCATAGAGCCGGTCGGCAACTACCGGCTCTGTTCCATTGTCCTCAACGCTATCGCGAATGTAGGGATTAAATTGATTGGCCTGCAGATAATTTATTGCCGCCTGCCCATCGATCAGGCCGAAGCCTGTGGCTGCGTCCCATCCGGGATCGGCGGCGTCGCCATTTGCGCTTGAACCTATCTGGATATCCCGCGCCGAATTCTCCAGGATGTTCTTCACTGCCATCGGTGTCAGGTCAGGGTGCTGCTGCAATAACAAGGCGGCCACTCCGGCCGTCTGCGGAGTTGCTGAGGATGTGCCGCTGGCAACGAGCCAACCATCGTCGGTTGCGGTGTTGTCACCATTAGGGAATGCCCCTGCGCCGGCAAACTCTTGGTCTAGAGTGTCATTTGGTTCGGTAGGCAACATGATCAAGCAGCCAAGGGGTTGTTCTCCGACCAAACCTGCCACATCAGGACAGTGCCTCTGAGGGTTTGTAAATATGGTGCTTTCAAAACTGCTGGCGTAGTTTGATGCCCGGAATCCGCCGCCTTGAATAGGGTAGGCTCCGCCAACTGAGATCAAATTGGTGTGTGATATTATTCCAAAGGAATCATCAATTGCGCCGTTGCCTGCTGCAAAGAGGACGACAATGCCGTTGGCGACGGCATTGGCAACTTCAAGAAAAATAGACTGCTGATCGGCCCCCCCAACTCCCCAACTACAGGTGATGATATCCGGATTCTGGTGTTGCATCGCGGCCTGAAACGCCGCTAGCGGGAAATCGAGATTTGGACCGGCCTTCACAAATGAAAAGGTGCAACCCGGCGCTACGGCAAGAAGATTAGCTGCTATCCCGCTGCCATGGCCGTATTCGTCGGTATTGACATCAAGTCCCCCTACCGTTCGGATATCATCAATATTGTAGTTGTGCGCCAGATAGTGGGGATGGATGCAGCTATAGACAACTTGAACATTCGTCGCAGCTCCGGCTAGCGCGGTTCCCAACGTAATAATGCCGCCCGCGAAGCTGCCGCCGGTAAAGTAGTTCGTGCCGGCATGCCCTGGATCCGTGGCGAGCCATACTCCCTGAACATGCCTCACCGCATGGTCGACAGTCACATGTGTGGAATTGGTAGAAACATGTGTTTCGGTAATGCGAGTGACAAAACCGCTGTCAACCATGGATACCCGAACACCGGCCCCCGTTGTTCCTGCCGCATGCACGGGAGTGACGTTAAGGCGCGCGGGGACATCAGTGAGCACGTTTAGGAAATAATAAGGCGGGTTAGGCGCCGGTGGATTGGCATCATGGAAAGGGATGCCCGGAATAGCCAGTTGCACGGCTTCTGCAATCGGTTCGATCCGTCCGCTCATGAATTGCGGCCGACTGGCCTCATAAAACGAAAATTCTCGCGGGCGAATGCCGGGCATTTGCATGAGCTTCGTCCTTCTGCGAATCGTGACGCCGAATTCCGATTGGAAGAGGTCCTCTGGACCGGAGAAAGAAACGCCGACCTCCGTCTGAGCTTCTATGGTGAAGCCTGCTTGGATGAGTAGGTTTACGACTTGATCCACCTGATCGGTTTTCGGACGGAAATCGTCTATCCTGCTTAGTGACAGCTTGCGAATGTCTCTAAACACAGATAAACCGCTACGCGATTTCAAAGTCACAGATGCCATTACTTTTTCGTTTGCCATGGTAATTCTCCTTTCTATTTATGTAAATTTAGCGCCTGTGCTGCAATAGCAGCACTCATGTAAAGAAAATTAAATTCTGCCAATTAGTATCTTGTTTCTGTTAAGTGTAAAAATAAAAACGTTGAGTTATATTCTTTTGTCATTTGTTATGGTTTATAACCGGGAAACATTAAAAGGTTATTGTTAATTGGGGAACAGAATAAACGCACATGAAACGAATAGCCGCTGAAATACAAAATCGAGAGGAGCTTCTGATAAGGAATAAGTTATACCAATTGGAAATAAATCAGTTGCCGAGAATGGGAATTATGAAATCTGGATTTTTTTGTATTATAACAGAAGGGAATATGGAAAGGCCAGGAGATAAGTGCCTCCCAATTTCTCTTGCTCCCTCATTCAATTCTTTTATTCTTACAATTCTCATGCCAACCTTAACTTTTTTAAGAATACCGGAAATTGTTAATTGTAGTATAATGAACCTTTCAAGGATTTATCTTGTTTTGGAATGGAAAGATTGTGCTTAAATATTTTCTCGAATTGAAAGGTTTAGAACTATATGGAAGTAATAAATTTGCACATTAATTTGTGCGTTAAATACATTGTGCCATTGGTTTTAAGCGGGAGCGCCTTGTTGACGGTAAAAAATATCGAGAAGGAAATCGAATGACTAAAATATTCAGTATCTGTTGGGATGGATGGACACTATGGCGAAGCTTTTGTAATCATCTTAATGTAGCGTATTCTTCTCTTCCGGATGTATTAGTTATAACGTCTTCTTTAAAAATATATGATGAATTCGGCTCCTTGGATCTTTCTTATCCTGATAAACCTTTCTGGCCACAAGGCGCAATTTCAACTCAAGAAGCGGTTTATGAAAAGAGTTCCAAGGGTTCATGGCGTCATTGGAAATCGGATATTATTATGGAGGAACGAAATGCCGGCAAATTATACTTTTTCAACTGCCACTGTCTCTCTTAAGATTATGAAGATAAGCATGAATGCGATCTTATTGATTGCCCTTACCTATGCCTGCCCGGCAATTGCCTTTGAGGCAAACGCAATATGGCTTAAAGGGGAAGTTCGCCTGGATAAATATGGAAGATCCTGAGATTGAAAAATGGAAGCCCGGCGTCCCGAAGGCAGCGCTGTTGCTTATTGCCGGGGTGTTGTGGATAGGCGTGGGGCTGATGCTGGACATTTTATCCTATTCCTGGTTGAGGAATGAGATATTACATAAGGCGCTCATATCGGCAATCATCGGGTTTGTGGCTGCCCTCATTATTCATCATTTAGGGTTTCTCCGCGTGGTAGATAAAAATCTTAATAGAATTCTTCCCATGGAAGGAAGACGATGTGTCTTTTCCTTCATTTCCTGGAAGAGCTACCTTCTGATTGCTGTCATGATTTTTATGGGTTATCTCCTTCGGCATTCACCGTTGCCGAGATTGTATCTGGCAGCACTGTATGCAGCCATAGGAACAGCCTTGATTCTTTCAAGCTTTCGTTATTTGAGGCATTTAATCGTGTTGATAACGGGCAGGGACAAATTAGACCGATTAAAATGAGATGCCTTCTGACACTCTTCATATTATTAACAGCGGTGCAGGCGCATCCCATGACCCGGGAACCTGTGGTACTGCTTCATGGTCTGGCAAGGACGTCCAGGTCCATGGCAGACCTGGAGAAGGCCCTTTCTAATGAAGGCTATCCGGTATTGAATATCGACTATCCTTCCAGAAAATTTCAGATTCCTGAACTGGCAAGGATAGTCAGGGCTGAGATAGCATCAAAGACCGCCGATGCCGAAAAGGTCCATTTTGTCACCCATTCCATGGGCGGGATTATCCTTCGTCCCCCCCTTTATTAACTATTCCTATTATTGCTTTGTAATTATTAAGCAGTTCACTCGACCCCTGGACCCCTTGAACCCTCGAATCCTTATCTGATCTTCAAATGGTATGAGCTAGGCCCTGAAAGTATTTGGAGAAGGACGGTTCTTTTTATTGACTTTGGAGGGCAGTAAATCTACATACATCCTATTATCAAAAAGTTGAGGCAAATATGGAAGATATTCAGAACCATATGGACTATAGAAATATAGACATTGATCAGGTAGGCGTGAAAGGGATCAGTTACCCCATCACCGTTCTTGATAAAAACATGGGAAAGCAACAGACAGTCGCAAAGATCAATATGTATGTAAATCTCCCCCGGTACTACAAGGGGACCCACATGAGCCGTTTTGTGGAGATACTGAACGAACACAGCAACCGGATCTCCCTTCAAAATTTTTCCGAAATCTTAGGCGAGATGAAAAAACGCCTGGACGCTCAAAGCGCTCACATGGAAATAACCTTCCCTTATTTTATTAAAAAAATGGCCCCGGTGTCCGGCAGCGAAGGCCTCATGGAATATAGATGCACATTAAAGGGCTTCTTGAACAACGGGTGCGATCTGATAACCATTATTAATGTGCCCATATCAACACTATGTCCATGTTCCAAGGAGATAAGCGATTACGGCGCCCATAACCAGAGGGGAGAGGTTACACTCCAGGTCAGGTTTAAAAAATTTATCTGGATTGAAGACCTGATACATCTTGTGGAGGAATCGGCCTCCAGTGATGTTTATTCTGTGCTTAAAAGAGAAGACGAGAAATTTGTCACCGAAAGGGCCTATGATCATCCGATGTTCGTGGAGGATGTTGTCAGGGAGATAGCGCAGAAATTGAATAACGACCCGAACATTACCTGGTTTGCCGTGGAATCGGAAAATTTTGAATCCATTCACAACCATAATGCCTATGCGTATGTTGAAAAGCATAAGGATATGCCGGCAGCCTGAAGCTGATTGGGCGATTGGCAGCCTTGTTTTAACTTTGCAGGTAAACTGAAGATGGCGCAGGGCACAAGGTTTACGGTATAAGGTGTAGGAGGGCATACGTTAAGAATTGGTATCACATTGCGGCCTGTGCCTGTAAATAAAGTGTTACCAAAATAAATTACTATTCACAGCGGATTTTTTTTGAAACCTGCAACATACTACTATGAGGAATGACATGACCGAAAATTTGAAAAAGATGTATCGAACAGTTATGGATGATCATTTTCCGTCGGAGCTTACCATATCATTCGGCGATCAGGTCCTTGTCTATCGAAAGAGGAGTTGGATGATCCCTGATGAAAAGAGCGGGGAACTGATTGAAAAGGGACTACGCTATGGCGAGAACCCGGGACAGGAGGCAGCCCTTTATGAGCTTGTTAACGGGAACCTGATATTGGGCGATTGCAGGTTTATTGAACCTGGTAAAGGTCTTGTTTCCTCCATACCCGTCGAGGACATGATACAGGTCGGCAAACACCCCGGAAAGACCAACCTTACCGACCTGGATAACGCCGTTAACGTCATCAAGTATCTCCCGGAAAGACCGGCGGTTGTGATTGTCAAACACAATAACCCATGTGGGGTGGCCTATGGTGCGACACTGTCGGATGCTTATATTCGAGCCAACATGGCGGACAGGATAGCCGCCTTCGGAGGATGCGCCGTATTTAACCGTGCCCTGGATAAAGAGACTGCCGAACTTGTATCCCGGAACTACCTGGAGGTAGTGGCAGCCCCTGACTTTGAAGAGGGTTCGATCCAAATCCTGACAAAGAGCGCCAACCTCAGGATCGTGCGGATAAACCGCATTGATAACCTATCATACTATTCGGGTGCAAGGTTTGTGGACTTCAAGAGCCTGATCGACGGCGGGATCATTGTCCAGCAGTCCCCCCTTAACAGGATCAAGACCGCCGCAGACTTTTTGCCTGCCGCAGTTGAATACAAGGGAAAGACCTATTCCATTGCAAGAAAGCCATCTGAAAAGGATTGCGCGGACATGCTCTTCGGCTGGCAGGTGGAGCAGGGTATCACCTCCAATTCGGTGATCTATGTCAAGGACGGTGCAACCGTAGGCATAGGCACCGGAGAGCAGGACAGGGTGGGCGTGGCCGAGATCGCCGTGTTCAAGGCATATACCAAGTATGCCGACGCCATCTGCTTTAACCGGCACGGTCTGCCCTACAAGGACCTTGAACTCATGGTCAGCAAGGGACAAAGGGACAAGAAATTATTGGAGGAAATAGATAAAGAGACAAGCAAGGCCCGGGGAGGGCTTATAGGCTCAACCATGGTGTCTGACGCATTCTTCCCCTTCAGGGATGGCATTGATGTCGGCATCAAGGAGGGCGTAAAGGCCGTTGTCCAGCCTGGAGGCTCCATGAGAGACTTCGAGGTCATTGAGGCATGCAATGAGGCAGACCCGCAGGTGACAATGGTCTTCACGGGGCAAAGGGCATTTAAGCATTGATAAAGACGAGGTGTAAGGTCAAAAGATAAAAGAGTTTAAACATAAGAGAGCCGGACAAGCCGGCTCTCTTATGTATTCAGAAGATTATATTGAGTGTCCTATCTTGGCGCCGGCCGCGATCGCGTCTACTATGTATCCAGGTTCGTTGGCGTCGCCTATTGCATACACCTCTTTAGCCTTGCCCTTCATGCTGTTAAAGAATGCGGCGTCGGGCTTAAGCGGGAGGGCTGTGATTATTGAACCACCCTCAATAAGCTGTTCCTTGCCGTCCTTTGTCGTCACCACGAGGCCCTTGCCGGTTATCTCTTTGTACTTAACCTCGGTTACGAACTTGACGCCATGGTCCTTAAGCCAGTACATAAGAAGGGGCTTAAGAAAGACCTCAAGCAGCCCATCGCCGATATCCTTTTCAGTGCCTTCATCGACTATGGTTACATTCCTTCCCATATGAAGCAGGTATTCCGCTGTCTGGCATCCATGCAGCCTGCCGCCCATGATAACGACGTTCTTCCTTACAATCGGGCTCATAACCAAGGGGAGTAATGAAAGCTTTCTCATGAGTTCGGGAGAGAAAAATTGAAGGAAGAATTTGCCCATGTGGTGCATCTTCTCGCTGGTAGCTACCTTCAACTTGTTTATGCCTGGGATATTCGGAATAGTATGCGCCCCGCCTGTTGCAACAATTATAACATCAGGCTTTATCTCATCAACGGTGGCAGGCGTGACCTTTGTGCCCGTACGGACATCAACCCCAGCCTTTCTGACCTGTCTGTCAAGGTATTTGATAAGTCCCGGGATATCCTCCCTCTCCATGCCCTTGACCATAGACGCCAGCCCCATAGAGCCGCCGAGCTTGGACATCTTATCAAAGAGCACGACCTTGTGTCCGCGCAGGGCCAGCACGCGGGCCGCCTCACAACCGGAAGGACCGCCGCCGATGATCATTATCTTCTTCTTGACTGCCGCCGGTTTGATCTCATATTCGCGTTCCTTGCCGAATGAGGCGTTTACGCGGCATATAACAGGCCTGAAGTGCTCGCCCGAGTCAAAACATGTCATACATGAATTGCATGGATTTATATCTTCTGTCCTGTCCTCGAGGACCTTTTTGGGAAGCTCAGGGTCTGCGAGAAGCCTTCTGTTCATGCTTATTATGTCAGCCTGGCCTATTTTAATCGCCTCATTGCCGTTTTTCCAGTCCATCTTGCCGCATACTATGACAGGGACATTGACTGCCTTCTTTATCTCTGCAGCCATCAGGACATTGGCCTGTTTTCCGTATTCCTTGCCGTAAACCAGGGGATCGAGCCTGCCTTCGTGTCCAGGGTAGAAAAAGATATCCGGAAAGTGAAGGCTTTCGCGCCTTTTATTATCATCTACATGAATGTAATATTCTGCCCTTACCTCAATGGCGTCGGCCCCGGCCTCAACAAGCTTCCGGGCGAACTGCCTGCTTTCCTCGATTGTTATGCCGTCTTTTAAGTCGACCTCCATGGCGTTAATAAGGGCTATAATCGGCCAGTCCTTGCCGTTGCGTCTCTTTATCTCTTTTATGATATTAACAAAGAGTCTTGTCCTGTTCTCTAGGGTCTGAGTCCCGTATTCGTCTGTTCTCTTGTTCCATGCCCTTGAAAGGAAATTGTTGAGCAGATGATTGCAGGCGCCGTTAACCTCGGTTCCGTCGAGTCCGGCCTTTTTAAATCTCTCTGCAGTACTCGCGAAGAGATCTACCATGTCCTCAAGCTCAGGGATGGTGATCTCCCTGGGCACATTGAACCGCGGTATTGGAGAAAGCTCATTCGGTATTGATGATGCTGAGACACCGGCCGGGGCTTCTACAAAAAGCGGCAACATGGGGCCAAGATGAAACAGTTGATGGAAGGCCAGACAGTCGTATTTGTGAATCGTATCAGCCCATTTCTTCCATCCGGGGATAAACTCGTCGGTCCGCATGCGGTATCCCGGCATCGGCGCATCAATGTCTCTTGTAAGGGGGCTTGTGGCAGAAGAAACAAGGGCAGCGCCGCCCTTTGCCAGTGCCTCAAAATAGGCAATGTACTTGTCATTCATTCGACTTTTGTCTGCAGGGTCGTCCCAGAAAAAACCGGTCCCGTTTTTCATCATCCTGTTTTTCAAGCGCACCTTGCCTATGTAAATAGGTTCGGCTAAGTATTCGAATTTTGTCTTACTCATAATATCTTTATCCTCACTTATAAATTGAATCCGGGGCTATTACACCCCCAAAAAATTTAAAAAAATCGGTGTCAGAATTACACAATTTACAGAATAAATATATTTGTAAAATATGTACTCCGACACTTGTTCCCCATATTCGGAATTTATATTGCCGGTCAGGAGATGGTGATCACAATACTGCCTTTATAGGTTCCCGCCGCAACTGGAGCCGCGGCGCCGTTGACGGTCATTGTCACAGTTTTGCCCGCGGGAGCCTTGATAGCCGCGCCTTTCCCGATGGTCAGGGCGGTGAGCGTGCTTTTACCGGTCACGTTCCAGACGGAGCCGGAATCAAGCGTCAGGCTGACGCCGTGTACGGCTTTGTAACCGTTGGGGTCTATGATATAGGTTTCAAAGCCCTTTTCCTTGCAGAGAGCATTCCAGCTCCCGACCGTGCCGCTGATGATTTTACCTGTCAGGGAAGCGCCTGTCAAGGAAAGGTACATATCCCGCTGATAATCCTCGTTCAGGATATCTCCCTCCGCCTTCATGTCCGTCATTCTGACCTTCACGCCGGGATAGACCGTTCCGTCAGGGACCTTCGTCATAAACATAGTGTCGTTGTTGATGACGGTGTGAATCAGCGCCCCGGCGCCCTTCTTGTCCGCTTTGACCGTCGCCTTGTCCAGAAGGATATCGGCGTTGGCGCTCTTGACCAGAATCACAGAGCCTGCATGATGGTTGATATATGCCTGCCTCTCAGCGGGGTATTTAACGCCTTTGTCAAGGCTGAGCTCGGTTGCCAGGGTGCTTCCGTGTACCGAGATCTTCCCGTAAAGGAAAGGAAGCTCTTCCTTGCTGTAGCCTTTGTTTACCCAATAGGGGGGAAGATTGACGCTGTGGATCATAACGGCGTTGCGGCCTCCGGTGATAACCGAGCCTGCGCTCTTGTCGCTCCGGGCGTTCTTGTCGGCTGCGTTGAGCTGTGCAGCCAGCGTTTTGTTGGCCTCTCCGTCCCCTATGTTGCCGACGGTGACAGCGCCGTAGGTTCCGCTGATGATGCCGATCTCGGCTGAGTCCATCTTGATGCCGTAAAAATATACATTGCAGAAGAGGTCGGAATATGTACCGTAACCGCCCTCTCTGGTTTTTGAGGTGGCGCCGTAGGCGTAGACGCTGAGCTCGGTCTGACCCGGCTTCGTGACCGCAGTCGCGGCGTCGGTGGACAGGGCCGCCCAGTTTTTAGTGATGACCTCGGAGTTGATATAGAATGCCTGCGACTTGCCCATGGTCAGGGTGGTGCGAATGGTGCCCGCAACCAGAAGGTTCCCGGGGTTTCCGGCCAGAGGCGCTGTCGCCACCGACGTATCGCCGTCGACACGGGAGTTGCGAACCACAAGGACGGATTCGCCGGAGTTTTGAATGGC
>Ga0153915_10005238_pt1 | contig 12042 bp, 10 predicted proteins | sample Opewatmetagenome_2_FD_107003 | JGI IMG/M metagenome (GOLD analysis project Ga0153915, IMG submission 107003) | Freshwater wetland microbial communities from Ohio, USA - Open water 3 Core 3 Depth 3 metaG | ecosystem: Environmental > Aquatic > Freshwater > Wetlands | place: USA: Ohio, Lake Erie...
CCGACCTGGGCCTCCGGGTCGTGCAGCACCACCGCCACGCAGCTCCCGAGGCCGAGGCAGGCCAGCGTGCCCCCACCCCGAGCCACCGCGTAGTGCCCGAGCCCCACGGCCTGACTCCCGGTCAACGCCGTCATGGACGCCGGTAGATCCGCTCGCGGGTGTCGTCGAGTTTCAGCCGGCCGCGCGCCGCGCCCAGCAGCGTCTCGACCTTGCCGAGCACCAGAAGCCCGCCGGGCGCCAGCGCGTCGGCGAACCCCGCGAACAGGCGATCCTGCGTGGCGCGATCAAAATAGATCACGACGTTGCGGCAGAGCACGACGTCGTAGGGCGCCCGCGGCGGCGGGTCCCGCAGCAGGTCGTGCTGCTGGAACCGCACCAGTTCGCGCACCGCGGGCACGACCTCCCGGACCTCGCCGGGCGAGCAGTACCGGTCAGCGAGGTCCGGCGGCATTTCCTCGAAGGCGGGGGCGCGGTAGCGTCCCACCGCGGCGCGCTCGAGGCTCACGCGATCGAGGTCGGTGGCATCCACCTGCGCCTGGGGCGCTCCACCCCCGCCGTGCCGGCGCGCGCACTCGAGCAGCAGGATCGCCATGGTGTACGGTTCTTCGCCGGACGCACAGCCCGCGGACCAGCAGCGCACCGCGCCGCGTCGCCGCGTCCACACCGCGGGCAGGTAGCGCTCCGCCAGCGCGTCCCACGTCTCGCGATTGCGGTAGAACTTCGTGACGTTGATGGTCAGGGCGTCGAGCAACCGATCGTACTCGCCCCCGTCCGCCGCCAGCACCCGGGCGTAGTCGGCGTAGGTGTGCGCCCCGCGCGCGCGCATCCGGACGGCAAGCCGCCGCCGCAGGCAGCTCTGTTTGTACGCTTCGCAGTCGAGGCCGCGCGCCCGCGCGATCTGCGCCAGGAGCGCGGCGAGCCCGGAATCGTCGCTCGCCACCATCAGACGAGCGCGCTGAGCGTGTCGAGGTTGGTCCGCGCCAGCTCGTGGCTGGGGTTGAGCTCGAGGGCCTGCTTCCAGTACGCCGCGGCCTGGTCCCGCTCGCCGCGCCGGTACGCGATGTTGCCCAGCTTGAAATACACGTCGTCGCCCAGATCCGGCTGCAGGCGGACCGCCCGCGCATAGGCGCCGGCCGCGTCGTCGTACTGCCCCGACCGGTACAGCAGGTCGCCGAGGTTCTTCGACAGCTGCGGGACGGCGGGCTCGTCGGCGAGCGCGTCGCGCAACAGCTCCTCGGCCTGGCCCGCGTCGCCGACGAGCTCGACGAGGGCCGCCAGGTTGTTCGCCAGAATGGCGTGCCGCGGGTGTCGCTCCAGTCCTTCCCGCAGGAACCCTTCGGCCTGGTCGAACGCATCCTGCCCGGCGGCCGCGAGCGCCCGACCCCAGTACCACACCGCCGGCAGCGGCTTCTCACCCGAGACTTCCCGTGCGCGGTCGAGCCGCCCTTCCGCCACCTGGTAGTCCCCCCGCTGCAGCGCCGCGATCCCCCACCCAGTCAGGATCCGGGGATCGTGTCGGGCGCGGCTGGCGGCGTCGCCGTACGCCGAATCGGCCCGATCGAGCAGGCCGAGCTGCTCGTAGGCCAACGCGAGATTGTGGAGCACGCCCGGACGGGCGCCCAGCAGGTCGGCAGCCTGGCGCAGCGACGCCTCCGCGTCGTGCCACCGCGCCTGGCGCAGCGCGACGAGCCCCAGATGGAAGTGCGCGCCCCCGTCGTTCGACCGCAGATCCGTGACCCGGCGGAACTCGCGGGCCGCCTCGTCCAGCATGCCGGTCTTGTAGAACGCGATGCCGAGGTTGCGGTGCTCCTGGATCCGGCTCTCGTTGACTTCCTGCACCTTCGGCGCCTGGCTCCGTCCGACGCGATGCGCGAACCCGGCGGAGATCAGGCCGTAGAGCGCCTTGCCCACGTCGAACTCCCCCAGGCCCGAGTCTTCGGTCACCCGGGTCACGTCCCGCTTGCCGTCGATCAGCCTGAGGATCTGGGCCTGCTCCGGCGTGAGCCCCACCTCGGACGCCTGGAGCCGCTCGGCCTCGACCGAGAAGATCAGATCGAACGACGGGATCTTCTTCTCGATCAGGCTCCACTCGTCCACCCGTCGCGCGCCCTCCAGCAGCAGCGATTCCGGGTTGATCGACACGAGAAACTCTTCGCGGTCGGGCCGGACGTCCGACTCGAAACTGAACGTCCCCTGGGTCCACGTGAACAGGAAGTAGACGGCCTCCTCGATCTGGAGGCGCATGTAGCGCTCCAGCTCGGCGCGCGAGATCAGCCCCTCGCCGATGAGGATCTGCCCGAGCCGCCGGTCGCGTTCGCGCTCCTGACGTGCGATCGCGGCCTCCAGCTGTTCCACCTTCAGCTTCCCGGCCTTGACAAGGATGTCGCCCAGCCGGTCCCGCCGGTTGACGATCGACGCGTACGAGATCCGGCCGTGGTCGAAGTAGATGTACCCGAAGTTGTTCCGGTCAGCGATCGACAGGCAGCCCGTCTTCTGGCCCAGGGCGAGCAGCTGCAGCACGTCCGGCAGGGACGCTTCCTTGAGGCTGCCCTTGATCGCCATCAGCCGACGTCCTCGATGATCCGGTCGGTGATGTTGGGCCAGCGCCAGACCACCTTCTCCCGGCTGCGCACGCCGCCGCTCGGGGAGACCACGATGCCGCTCGTCCGGAGTCGCGGTGTCGCGCGGCGCGCCGGCTCGGGCGTCCCCTCGAGCAGCGCGCGGGCCTGGGCGACCGAGGGAGGCCCCCCCTGCAGCTCGGCTTCGCCCACGACGCGCTGGACCGTCCCCGTCACCGTGCGGAGCGACGTCGCCGGCCGATCGGCGAGGTAGGCCGCGAGATCGGGATCCACCTCGCCTTGGCGGCTCTTGAGCTCGCGCGTCACGACCGCCAGCCGCAGCTCCCGATCGGGTGGCTGCAGCTCGGCCACCAGGCCGCCGCCGAGCCGCGTCACCAGCCGGTCGTCGATGCCCTCGAGCTGGCGCGGCGGCACGTTGGCCGTGAACACCAGCTGACGTTGCGAATCAAGCAGGGCGTTGAACAGATGGAACAGCTCCTCCTGCGACTGCTCCTTGTGCGCCAGCAGATGGATGTCGTCCAGCAGGAACGCCGTGGCCCGGCGATAGCGGGAGCGCCACGCATCGACGCGGTGGCGCTCCATCGCCTGCACCAGGTCGTCGAGAAAGTCCTGGGCGGAGAGACAGGCCACGAGGGAGCCGGGGGCGGCGGACAACGCGTGGCCGATCCCGTGCAGCAGATGCGTCTTGCCAAGCCCCGTGGGTCCGATCACGACCAGCGGGTTGTACATCGTGCCCGGGTGCTCGGCCACGGCGCGGGCGGCGGTGAGGGCGAGCTGATTGGATCCCGTGCCCACGAAGTCCTCGAACGCCCACGCCGCCGAGGGCCCCGGCGGGGGCGCCAGCCCCTCCTTGGCCGCGTGCACCAGCGCCTCGGCCTCCGCCACCCGGTCCGGATCGCGGAACACCGGGTCGCCCGCCCGCGCTGGCTCGAGCAGCGTCATCTCCTGCTCGAGGGCCTGCAGGCGCTCCACGTCCTCCTCGAATCGCTTGATCAGCAGCTCGGCCCCCACCGGCGTGTCCTGCTCGAGCGGACCGGTGATCCGCTGCACCCGATACCCGCGACCCTCCCAGTACGCCCGGGCCTCGTGCAAACGGCGGCGCCATGAGTCCATCTGCTGAGCGAGGGCCGCCCCGACCGTCGATACGAACTGGGCGAACTCGTCGGTCGTGCCCGCCACCGCCGGCGCCTCGGCGGGCCGCGCCGTCTCCTCCAGGCCAAGCAGCGTGCGCACGCCGTCGGTAGTCAACGCGCCCTCGTTCACGGCCTGGAACGCGATGAGCCGGTTCAACAGGCCCAGCAGCTCGCGCACGTTGCGCGCCTCGAACGCCGCGACCGCCGACAGAATCGCCCGCTCGAAATCGACGCCGCGCTCCTCCGCCTTGCGTTGCAGAATCGCGAGCCGCGTCTCGAACTCCGGCGGCCCGATGTCCACGACCAGTCCGCCCGCGAAGCGTGAGATGAGGCGTTCGTCGAGCTGCTCGATCTCCTGCGGGGGGCGGTCGCTGGACAGCACCACCTGATGCCCCGCCTCGAGCTGCTGCGTGACGAGACGGAGCAGCTCGGCTTGCGTCTCGAGCCGGGTCGTCAGGAACTGCACGTCATCGATCAGCACGATGTCCACCGCGTCGAAGCGGCGGCCGAACGCCTCCCCCTGGCCGGCCGCGACCGCGGCGTGGAACGCCTCGACGAATTCCTCGAGCGTGAGGTACGCCACCGACAGCGTGGGAGAGAGCGATCGGGCATGCGTGCCCATCGCCATGAGCAGGTGGGTCTTGCCGAGTCCGCTCGCACTGTAGATGAACAGCGGGTTGTAGGCGGTGCCCGGGCTCTCCGCCACGGTGCGCGCGGCCGTCACCGCCAGGCGGTTGCTCGGGCCGGCGACGAAGCCGTCGAACGTGAACCGGGGGTTGAGCTCCGCCGTCACGCGGGTGCGCCCTCGCTCAGCTTGCGCAGGACCCGCTCCGAGACGGCGCGCAGCGTTTCGAACACCCCCTGACCGGTCACGGCCGCCGCGCCGTAGCTCGGGACCGCGCGGAAGTTGAGCTGGTCGTCGAGCTCCTGCGGCGTCAGGATGAGATCGCGCGGCAGGTCCTGCTTGTTGTACTGGAGCACGTAGGGCACCTCACGCACATCGATGCCGTGCTCCAGCAGGTTCGCCTGGAGGTTCTGCAGGCTCTCCAGGTTCTCGTCGAGCTGGCGGGCCTGGCTGTCCCCGACGAACACCACGCCGTCCGCGCCCTGTAGCACGAGCTTGCGCGTCGCGTTGTAGTAGACCTGGCCGGGCACCGTGTACAGCTGGAACCGGGTGGCGAAGCCCGAGATGGACCCCAGCTCGAGGGGCAGGAAGTCGAAGAACAGGGTGCGGTCCGTCTGCGTTGCCAGCGAGACCATCCGCCCCCGCCGCTCTTCCGGCACCCGTCCGTAGATGTACTGCAGGTTCGTCGTCTTGCCGGAGCGGCCCGGGCCGTAGTAGACGATCTTGCAGGTGATTTCGCGGGTCGTGAAGTTGACGAGCGACATGGCAATTACCGGAACAGGGTGGCGAGACTGCCGTTCAGGTCCCGCTCGAAGTCCGCAGCCAGCGCGGGGGCGTCCCGGGACGCCGGCGGCGCCGCTTGGGCGAGGTCCCCCACGAGTTCCTCGAAGAATAGCTGCACCAGCCCGATCGATGAGTCGGGGCCGTACACGACGAGCGCGAGCAGCGCGCCGCGCGGCGAGTCGAACTGTGCGAGGAAGATCCCGTGCCGCGGGCTCTGGTGATTCAGCGCCCGGAAGCTCCGCTCCTCGAGCATCCGCGCCAGCTCACCCGTCGAGGCGGCAATGCCGGCCCCGAGCGCGGCCGCCGCCATCACGTCCACCGCCCGGACGAAGCCGTACTGTGCCAACACCTGCCCGGCCGGGGTCATCAGGAGGGCGAGCCGCGCGCCGGTCTCGCCGAGGAAGCGCTCCAGCGGCTCGCGCAACCACGGCTCGATGACCCGCGCCCGCCTCATGCCACCTCCGCCACCGCGCGCAGCATCTCGAGGCGGGCCAGGCCGAGGTTGACCCCGGCGTCCGTGATCGTGACGAGTAGCACGCCCTGCCCGGCCGGCACCAGCAGCAGCGCGCCCCGCGCCGCCTCGAGGTGCACGAAGGTCGCGCTCCCGACCCCGGTTGCCGCCGCCGCACGCCCCAGGCGGCCGGCCAGCGCGGCGGCCAGCGCCGCGAGCGCGTTGCCCCGCACGCCCTCCATCAGCGACTCGGCGATAACGAGCCCATCCTCGGCGGCGACGAGCATCGCGCCGCGCACCCCGCGGACCCGGGTCACCCGGTCGAGGATCCGCACCAGATGGGCCGTCATCCGCGCTGCGCCTCGAGCCAGCCGCGGGCCGTCGCCGCCGCCCGCCGGGCAAGCAGCGCCACGCGACCCGGCGGCACCGCGCGATCCCGCTTGACCAGCAGCAGGGCTTCCGGCGCCGGTGCCGACAGATGGAGGTGGCCCGCCGCCCCCTCGACCACGATCGCGCTCCAGTCACCGAGGTCCAGCAGCCGCGCCGTGCGCTCGGCCTCCTGCGCGGCGCCGGCCACGTACGCCGCCACCTCCTCGGCCACGTCACCGCCGGCGACGCTGCGCAGCGCCCCACCGAGTACGAGCCCGCGACGGTCCGCCAGAAGCAGCCCGTGCTCCGCGCCTTCGAAGCCGGCGAAGATGTCGGTGCCGGCACGGAGGCGTCCCTCGGCGAGCCGGCGCTCGGCCTCTTCCCGCACCGTCTGGAGCGCCTGCACCACGCTCTCGTCGGTCGGATCCACTCCCAGGGCGCTCTCCAGCCGGTCGAGCGCGCCGTCGAGGTCGCCATCGCAGAACGCCAGGTACGCCAGGCCCTTCAGCGTGCCCACGTGGCGGGAGTCCAGGGCGAACGCCCGCTCCCAGGCCTCGCGGGCGGCGTCGAGGCTCCCCGCGTCGGCCAGAATCCGGGCATAGAGATCGTGCGCGTCGGCCAGATCGGGGTGACGCTCGAGACCGGCCAGCACCACCGTCGCCGCCGCGTCGAGCTGCTCCCGCAGGCGCAGCGCCTCGGCCAACCGCAGGAACGCGAGGCTGTTCGGGTCGCGCGCAAGCTCGGCGGTCAGCGCTCGGATGTCATCCGTCATGGTGCCCCTTCAGGTAGCCTTGTAGCACGCGCGCGGCGGCCAGCGCCTTGGTCAGGCGTCCCCGCAGGAGCCCGTCCTCGCCCCCGTCGCGCACCAGGGCGAGCCAGCGCTCCCACCACGCGGCGGCGTCCCCGAACTGCCCCTGCGCCAGCAACGCGTCCCCGAGCAGGCGGTGCGCGTCCGCCAGGGCCGGGTCGAGCCCCAGCGCGCGCCGGGCGGCCGCCTCGGCCTCGCGCGCCCGTCCCGCGGCCAACTGCACCTGCGCGGCGGCAAGGTGCGCCCGGGGATCGTTGGGATAGCCCGCCGCCAGCGCTTCTGCCTCGAGACGCGCCGTCTCGACATCGCCCGCCTCGAGCAGGCGGGCCACCTCGACCAGCGTGTCCTCAACCCGTTGCGGCCGCGCCGCGTCCACCTCGGCCCGCCGCACGTCGTGCAGCGTTACCACCCCGCTGCTGTACAGCCCAAACACCGTCTTGGCCACGTCGAACTCTGATCGCCCCAGCGCCGCCGCCATCTCGCGCAGGTCACGGGCGCCGTCGATCAGGGCCAGCACTTCCCATTCCGGCGGCCGAAGGTCCAGCACCACCTCGCGCTGGCCCGCCCCTGTGGCGAGCGCCGGCACCACCCCAAGATGCGGCACCTGACGCTCGATCCGCGACCACTCGTCGATGCGCCGCGCCCCCTCCATGAGCAGGGCCTCGGTCGGGATGCGAATGCCCGCCTCGGTCCGCACGCCGCCCAGCGGGCCCTCGGTGAACGAGAAGTAGCCTTCGCGCCAGCCAATCACCTCGAAGACCACCTCCTCGATCTGCATCCGGATCAGCCGCTCGAGCTCGCGTTGCGTCACGGCGCCCAGCTCGACGAGGATCTCACCGATGCGTCGCGTGTCGCCCGCCTCCTGACTCGCACGCGCACGCGCGAGCTCCGATTCGGTGATCTTCCCGGAGCTCACCAACAGCGCCCCCAGCGGGTGCGGATTCGAGCGGATCTCGGCGGCGACGACGGCACCCTGATCGAAGTAGATCGTTCCCTGGTTCCGCCGCAGCGGCGACGTGACACGCAACACCCCCGTTTTCCGGCTCAGGTCGAGCAGGTGGAACACGTCGTGCAGTCCGAGCTCTTTGAGCGGTCCCTCGATCGCCATGCTCAGGCCGCCTCGACGCGGAAGATGTGCTTGAGGTCCAGCGCCGTCCGCGCGTGCCGCCGTGCCCGCTGCGTGTAGGGTCCGGTGGGATCCAGCGCCACGACCCGTTCCCAGCAGCGCACCGCCTCACTGTAGCGGCGCAGCCGCGCGAGCGCGACCCCCGCGTAGAAGTGCGCCGCGACGTGCTGGGGATCGTGCGCCATCACGCGGCGGAACGCCTGGAGCGCCGCCTCGAGGCGGCCATCGTCCACCAGCGCGTGGGCCAGCGCGAGCAGCGCATCGAGGTCCGAGGGATCGCGCCCCAGGAGGTCGGCAAGCAGGTTCACCGCGACGCGCGCCCGGCCGGTGCGGCGCAGCACCCGGGCGAGCAGGACCGCAGCCTCACTGTACGTCGGCAACCGGTCCAGCGCCGTGCGGTAGGCGGTTTCCGCCGCCTGCCAGTCCTCGCGCCGCTCGTGGACCGCCCCGAGGGCCACGAACGCCTGCGCGAAGCGCGGATCGAGGCGCACCGCCGCCTCGAACGCGTGCCGCGCCGCGCCGAGGTCTCCGGTGCCGAACGCGATATCGCCTTCGAGCTTGAGCACGTCGGCCCGCTCCGGCGCCCGCTCGCGCGCCAGCCGCACCGCCTCGAGCGCTCCCCCGGGGTCGCCCGCGGCACGTCGCGCTTCGGCCAGGACGATCAGCACGTCGGGCTCCGTCCCGGCTTCGGCCGCCAGTCGCTCCACGTCCGGCAGCGCCTCGCGCCCCCGCCCCAGCGCCAGCAGGGCGCGCGCCTCCCCGAGACGTGCGTCGTGACGCTCGCCATCGTGGGCGCGGGCCGCGCGAAACCGCTCGAGCGCCTCGCCATGCAGCCCGCGGCGCGCGAAGATCGTCCCGCTCAGCGCCAGCGCCTCCCGCTCGTCGGCGCCGCGCGCCACCGCGCGGTTGCACTCGGCGGCGGCCAGCTCCAGCAGGCCCTTCGAGAGGTAGTCCCGCGCCATGGCCAGCGGATCCTTCACCCGCCCGGCGCTCGGCCGCCGCAGCGGCCGGTCCAGCTCCCGGAAGATCTGGTCGAGCACCCCCTGGTCGAGCTGGAGCGGCTGCGGAGCGAGATCGGTCGTGACGTCCGCCGAGATCTCGGGGGCCACCGCGATCGTCGGATCCTTGTACTGCAGGTCGATGGTGAGGCCGAACTTCTGGGGAACGTAGTAGGGATCCAGCGTCTGCGCCCGGGTGACCGCGCGCAGGGCGCCATCGTAGTCTCCCAGCGCGGAGAGCGCGAAGCTCAGGTTGTAGTGCGCCTCCGCGGCGGTGGGATCGGCCTCGACGGCGCGCGCGAACGCGTTGCGCGCGTCGGCCACCCTCCCCAGCTCGTTCAGCACCAGTCCGATGCCGTTCCACGCCGGCGCCGAAGCGGGATCGAGCTCCAGCACCTGGCGATAGACCTGCAGCGCGAGCTGGTGGCGGCGCAGGCGCGCCAGCAGCAGGCCGAGGTTCAACCGCGGGACCGCGAGCTCCGGCCCGGCGCGGAGGGCGTCGTGCAGCGCTTCGACCGCCTCGTCGTGTCGACCCTGGTGGGCAAGCGTGACCGCGAGGTTGTTCCGCGCGAGCGCATAGTCGGGCGCCAGATCCAGCGCGCGGGTGTACGCCCGAATCGCCTCGGCAGGCTCGCCCAGCTGGTGCAGCACCACGCCGTACTCGTTCCACAGCTTCGGCACATCGGGGGCTTCGCCCGTCAGGCCGGCGTACAGCTCGCGCGCCGCCGGGTAGTCCCGTCGCAGCAGCTGCACCTCGGCCATCGCCTGGAGTGTGCGCCGCCGGTCCTCGCCCCGCTCGAGGCCCAGCCGGAACTCGCGCAGCGCGTCGGCGAAGTAGCCCTGCTGCCGGAACGCGAGCCCGAGGTTGTAGTGCGCCAGCGCCTGCCCTTCCGCGATCTCCGGCACCAGGACCGGCGGCACCCGCACGGGGGCGTCGCGGCGGGCCGTGGGGTAGCGTTCGAGCGACAGGTTGGTCTGCGCCCGCCCCAACGCGGGGTTCAGACGCTTGGCCCGGGCGGCGGCGTCGCGCGCCTCCTGAGCCCGCTGCAGATCGCCGTACACGAACGCCAGCAGGTAATGCGCGTCCGCGTTCTCCGGGTTGAGTGCCACGGCGCGCTCCAGCGCGGCCAGGGCCTCGGCGTTCAGTCCGCGGTTGTACAGTGTCTCACCCAGGTAGAAATGCACTACGCTGCTCTGGTCGTCGAGCTCGCGCGCCCGGATCAACCACTCCGTGGCGACCTCGAGTTGCCCGCGCAGCTTCTCGGCTAGGCCGATCTGCAGGATCGCCGGCAGGTCCCGCGGGTTCCGCTCTACCAGAACCTGGAACTCCTGCGCGGCCGCATCGTGCTGGCCCAGCGAGGCGTACGCGCGCCCGAGCTCCCAGCGGGCGTCGCGATCGGTTGGATCGGCCCGCAGGCGCTCCTGCAGCTCGGCGACCCGGCGATCGTAGTAGCCGGTCTGCTTGTAGGCGATCTCCAGGTTCCGCTGCGCGACAAGCATCTTCGGATCGAGCTCGAGCGCGCGGGCAAACGACTCGATCGCCTCGTCGATCAGGCCCTTCTGGTAATAGAGGACGCCGAGATTGTTGTGCGCGCCCGGGTCGGAAGGATCGATCCGGCGGGCGAAGGAGCGGAGCGTCTCCCGCTCCTGCGAAGGGAGCGCCGGCGCGTTCATCACATCACGTCAGGCGAATGGCGTCGAAGATGGCCCTGAGGGACGCCAGGTCCGGCAGCAGGAGAAAGTGCCCCTGCAGGCGGCGGTCCGCTTCGGTAAAGTGGAAGTCCGTGTCGATGCAGAACACGAAGTCGCGATCCTGCCCGAAGTTGAGATACGTAGTGGTCAGCACCGCCGCCGACAGATCCACCACGAGGCTCGGCACCGAGGGCAGCAGCAGCATCCCCATGAAATCGGAGAGGGCGCTCAGGTACGCGCCGCCGAGGATGTTCCCGGCCTCCTTGAGGCCGGACTGCTCCAGCTCCCCGAACGTTCGCGTCGTCCCGGGCGTCCGTCGCAGCAGCAGATCGCACAGCAGGTGCGCGTTCTCCTCCGGGAACAGCAGCAGCGTGCGCCCCGTGAGATCGCCGAGCACGTGCATCAGCACCGCGGCCACCACCGCCTCCGGGTCCCCCATCGTCTCCGGCACGTCCTCCAGCCGTGAGATGTTGATCTGCGGCACGTTGATCATGATGCGCCGGCCGGTGAGCTGGGACAGCGCGGTCGCGGCATGGCCGGCGCCGATGTTCGCGACCTCCTTCAACGCGTCCAGCTGCAGCTCTTTCAGGTCTCGCACGTCATCCATGCGCCGCTCCCCCGGGGTCTCGGACTCACCCGTCACACCAGCCCGCCCGCATCCAGTATCAGAACCGGCTCGCCATCCCCGAGCACCGTTGCACCGCTGAAGATCCGCAGGGTTCCGCGCGGGGGCACGAACGACTTCACCACGATTTCCCGCTGTCCCTCCATCCGATCGATCACCAGTCCCGTCCGCCGGTCGCCGAGCTGCAGGATCACCACGGGGCGCTGCGTCGGCGGCTCGCCGTCCACCTGCAGGAGCGTGCGCAGGTGCACCAGCGGCAGAACCTCATCGCGCACGAGCAGGGCGTCTCGCCCATCGAGGCTCGCCGTTGCCCAGCTGCCGAGCTCGACGGTCTCCGCCACGTGCGTGAGCGGCAGGGCGTAACGCTCCGTCCCGACCCGCGCGAGCAGCGCCGGCACGATGGCCAGGGTCGGCGGCAGACGCAGCGTGAAGGTCGTGCCCGCCCCCGGCGTGCTCTTGAGCTCGACCGAGCCCCCGAGCTCGCGCATCCGCGTCACCACGACGTCCACGCCCACCCCTCGCCCCGAGACTTCGGACACCTGGTGGGCCGTGCTGAATCCCGAGCTCGCCAGCAGCCGGAGCAGCTGATCGTCGGTCAGCTCGTCGGCCCCCGCCTCGGCAACGCCGCGTCGCCTGGCTTCCGCCAGGATCTTCTCCCGGTCGATGCCGCGGCCGTCGTCCGACACCATGATCACGATCGTCCCGCGGTCGCGGAGCGCGGCCAGCACGATGGTCCCCTCGGCCGGCTTGCCCGCCGCCGTCCGGCCCTCCGGGGTCTCGATGCCGTGATCCACCGCGTTGCGCAGCAGATGCACCAGCGGATCGCCGATCTCGTCGAGGATCGCGCGGTCCA
>Ga0153915_10005239_pt1 | contig 12041 bp, 7 predicted proteins | sample Opewatmetagenome_2_FD_107003 | JGI IMG/M metagenome (GOLD analysis project Ga0153915, IMG submission 107003) | Freshwater wetland microbial communities from Ohio, USA - Open water 3 Core 3 Depth 3 metaG | ecosystem: Environmental > Aquatic > Freshwater > Wetlands | place: USA: Ohio, Lake Erie...
CGCCTCAAGCCGCTTCCCGGAGCGCAGGTCGTCCGGCTTGCCCTCTCCGCGGCGGCCGGCCGGGAGGGCGCGGGAACCGGCCGGATCCAGTGGGACGGCGCCAATTACCGCGAGACGGTGTCTTCGGCCGGCTGGACGACCGCCCGGGGCATCCAGGCGGGCAAGGCCTACTTCACCGACGAGGACGGAGTGACGCGGGTGGCTTCCGAGCCCGTCCTTGCGGAGCTCCTCACGAGATCTTACTTCTGGCGGCGAGCGTACCTCTTCGACGATCTGGAGCAGGCTCGCCTCGCTCTGGGACCGGCTGACGAGAAGACGGTTTCCGTCGAGCTGACGCCGCGCGGCGGCAACGCCCTCCGGCTCACGTTTGCCGCGGGCGGCGACCTCGTTTCGGCGAACTCGCCCCGGTTCCATCTGGATTTCCGGGACCGATCGCGTTTCACCGATCGTTCGCGACCGGCCGTCCCCGTCGAGGCGGAGGTCCGTTCGATCACGCTTCCCGAAGATTCGATGGCCGATACGCAGGCGGGCGGGTGGTCCGCGCGGTGGACCGCCACTCCGGCGGAAGCTCCGCTGGCCAGGATCGGCCGCGGGGTCGCGGTGGACGGGAAGATCGGCGGCGTGCCCGTCCGCATCGCGCTCGATGCTGCCGCCGACGGGCCGCTGCGCGTGCGCCCCCGCCTCGCGGGGCGGCTCGGCCTCTCCGAGCGCGGCGACGTGCTCGGCCGGCGGGTCTCGCGCGGTGGCCCGCTGTCTGTCGCGACCCTCTCCTATCCCGGTCTCTTCCTCGAGATTTCCGATGAGGTCCCGGAAGGGGCCGACGCCGAAGCCGGCGGCCTTTTTCTCCGGGAAACGATCGTCGAGCTGGACAGCGCCGCGGGGAGCGTCCGCTTCCACGATCCGGCGCGCTGGGCCGCTCCCCCCGGCTATTTCCGGGGTCTCCTCGACGACGACGGCGATCGCGCCGTGGCGATTCTGCGCCGCGGGTCGGGGACGCTGAGGCTCCGGGCGGGCACGGGATCGGTCAGCGGGATCGAGCTCGCGCCCGAATCCGCGCGCCGCGCCGGTCTCTCCGCTCCCGCCTCGGTGGCGACGGACCTCAAATGGGGAACGGCGGCCGTCCCCTCCCCAGCCGTCACAATCCGGCAAACGGGATTCGACGAAGATTGGGGAGACGACGGCTCTCTCGGCTTCGAGCCGCTCCTTCGCTTCCACGTCTTCCTGGACATGCCGCGCCGTTGGGCGTACTTGCGGCCCCTCGACGCGCCTTCAGGAAGCCCGTAGTCCCTGATCCGGAGTCCGCTTCCCCGATCTCCTGACCAGGGACCCAGGACCAGGGACCAGGGACTGATCACCTCCCGATGTCGATGGCCCGGGAACCGGCGAGGGGAATCGTCGCGTCGCAGCCGGCGCAATGGACTTGCGGACGGAGCGCCACGACTCTCGCCTCCAAACACAGGACGGCGGCGCAAAACGGGCATTCCACTTCCAGGGTTTCGGGAGGCGGCGTCTGGGTCTTGTCCGGCGCGCCGCGGCGCGCCATTCCGGAACGGGGAGAAGGGTCGAACGGCACGACGTTCTCTTCATTCACCGCTGTTCCTCCTCTGGAAAAGAGGACAAAGGGCGTGGATCCGGCGGAGCCGGTGGAGCGAGCGACAGCCGCGCGCCGGGCCTGCGGCTTCTCTGAAAAACCAGAGCGGCGCCGCTGACGACGAGCAGGAGACCCCCCGTGAGCAGCAGGCTCGCGGCCGCCGCGCGCACGGGTTTCGAGACGTCTCCGATTCCGGGACGGTCCGAGACGACCCCGCCGAGAAAGATGCAGAGGACCGCCAGGGGCAAGAGACTTCTGGGGCGCCCGTGCGGAGCCGAGGGTTGAGACCACACGAGCTTCATGGAGAAGATCCCCTGGATACCGGAGCCCGTCGGCCGGACGGCCGGACGCGGCAGGCATTCGGAGTCAAGTCGAGCAAGCTGACCTCCGAAGCATTCGCGGAGCGCGGGACCGACTACCCGCTGGCCCGCTGTCAACGCGTCGATTGTATTCGACGGAACCGGCGGAGGCAACGAGTAATTGACGATCGCGGATTGGCCAGGCGATCGGCAGCGGGTTGATATTCTCGGAACCATGGATCGCGTCGGCCGATTCGCCGCTTCTCTGCTTCTGGTTCCGGCGCTTGCCGTTCCGCGGGGCTTCGGCCCCGACAGCGCCCGCGACGAGGCGAGGTGGGAGGAGCGCTACCGCGCGCTGCCGGACTCCGCCGTGATCCGGGAGACGGCCCGCCTCCTCTCCGCCGCGCCTCATCACGTCGGCTCCGCCTACGACGAGAAGAACGCGCAGTGGATCCTCGCGAGGTTCCGCGAGTTCGGTTTCGACGCGTCGATCGAGACGTTCTATCCTCTCTTCGCGACGCCCAGGGAGCGGCTGCTCGAGATGGTCGAACCCGGCCGCTTTCGCGCGAGCCTCGCCGAGGCGCCTGTCGAAGGCGATCCCACGTCGTCGCAGACCGCGGCGCAGCTTCCCACCTACAACGTCTACTCGATCGATGGAGACGTGACCGCACCGCTCGTCTACGTCAACTACGGCATTCCGGCCGACTACGAGAGTCTCGACGCCCTGGGCGTGGACGTGCGCGGCAAGATCGTCATCGCCCGGTACGGCGCGTCGTGGCGGGGGATAAAGCCGAAGGTCGCGGCCGAGCATGGCGCGGTTGGGTGCCTGATCTATTCCGACCCGCGCGACGACGGCTACTTTCAAGGAGACGTCTATCCGAAGGGGCCCTACCGCCCGCCCCAGGGCGCGCAGCGTGGAGGCGTGGCGGACAATCCGCTGTATTCGGGGGATCCGCTGACGCCGGGCGTGGGAGCGGACAAGCCCCCGGCGCATTGGAGCCTGGACGACGCGAAGACGCTGTCGAGAATCCCCGTCCTTCCGATCTCCTACGCCGACGCGCAGCCGCTCCTCGCGGCGCTCTCCGGTCCCGTGGCGCCGAGGGAATGGCGGGGCGCCCTCCCGATCACCTACCACGTCGGCCCGGGACCGGCCCGGGCGCATCTGAAGGTCTCCTTCGACTGGAAGATCACGCCGGTCCGCGACGTCATCGCGCGGATCCGGGGCGCGGAGTTCCCCGACGAGTGGGTGATCCAGGGCAACCACTACGACGCGTGGGTCAATGGCGCGAGCGATCCCGTCAGCGGGATGTCGGCCCTCCTCGAGGAGGCGCGTTCCCTGGGGACGCTCCTGCGCGAGGGGTGGAGACCGAAGCGGACGATCCTGCTCTGCGCGTGGGACGGCGAGGAACCCGGGCTCCTGGGCTCCACGGAATGGGCCGAGACTCATGCCTCGGAGCTCCAGCGTAAGGCCGTCGCGTACGTCAACAGCGACTCGAACGGCAGAGGCTTCCTGAACGTCTCCGGATCCCATTCCCTCGAGACTCTCGTCAACGAGGCGGCGGGGGAAATCGAGGATCCGGAGAAGAAGATGCCCGTCGGGCGGCGCCTCCGGCTGCGCCGGATCGCCGTGGCGCGCAATTCCGAGGAGCGCCGCGAGGCCCGCGAGCGCGGCAATTTCCGGATCGGGTCACTGGGCTCGGGCTCGGACTACACGACCTTCCTCGATCACCTCGGGATCGCCTCCTTGAACCTGGGCTTCGGCGGGGAAGGAGGCGGCGGGGTCTACCACTCGATCTACGACGACTTCTCCTGGTACACGCGCTTCTCCGACACCGACTTCTCCTACGGCCGGACGCTCGCGCAGATGGCTGGAACGGTCGTCATGCGCCTGGCCGACTCCGACATCCTGCCGTTGGATTTCACGGGAGAGGCCGACGCCGCGGCGCGGTTCCTCAAGGAAGTCAAGGACCTCGCGAAGGAGCGGCGCGAGGCGGTCGAGGAGCGGAACCGCAGGATCGACGAGGGCGTCCCGGAAGCGATGGCTGATCCGAGGGAGCCGTTCGTGGCGCCGAAGAAGGAGCCGCCCGTTCCCGAGTTCGATCTCTCCCCGCTCGAGAAGGCCTCCGACTCGCTCGCGGAAGCGGCGAAGCAGTACGAATCGGCCCTCGGCGCCGCCGGCCGTTCCGATTCGGCGCGGGCCGCGCGCGTCAACGCCCTGCTGCGCTCGGCCGAACGGGAGCTCACGCGGGAAGACGGCCTCCCCCGCCGCCCCTGGTTCAAGCACTTCCTCTACGCTCCCGGTTTCTACACCGGCTACGACGTCAAGACTCTTCCCGCCGTCCGCGAAGCGATCGAGGAGAAGCAGTACGACGACGTCGGCCCGAACGCGAAGAAGACCGCCGAAGTCATCGAGAAACTCGCCGCGCGGGTCCGCGAAGCCGCCGCCGCGCTGCGCGCCCGTTAGCCGTTAGCCGAAGCACGCGAGAGGCTTCCCTCGGTTTTGCGGCTCACGGCTTGCGGCTCACGGCTTACGGCTCACGGCTGTTCTCCTCGCATCGCGGCGTAGAAGTCGTTGGATTCGAACTTGCCATGGGCGACGGCGACGGCGCCATCGCAGCGGGCGGTCACTTCGCCGCGGCCGTCGAAGACCTCGGCGGACGCGAACGTGAGATTTGTCCCTCCCCGCAGGAGACGCGCCTCAGCCACGATCCGGTCGCCGCGGGTCGGGCGGAGGAAAGTCATCGCGAGGGTGACGGTTGCGGATCGTGTGTCGGGACGCGTCAGCCATCCCACGGTGCCGATGACGAGGTCGAAGAGTCCCGCGAGGACCGGGCCGTTGACGGCGTCGGTCCCCATGCCGCCGCGGTGGTGCGGCATCACCGGATCGATGACCGCCCTCACACGGTCGACCCGGTCGAACTCCAGGCGGGCGCCGAGCTGTCGCATCGGAGGGGAATCGTTCCAGGCCGCGGCCAGCGACCTCAGGGCCTTGAGGGTCGAGTAGGCCTCGGAGAAGGGTTTCTCACTCTCTTCGCCCATCGGAGGCGAAAGAGTAGCAGAGGGTTCGAGCCCGCTTCCTTTACTTGAGTCCATCTGCGATGTACAGGCTCGACAGGACGCGCGCGTAGCTGTAGGCCCAGGAGCGCCCGTCGGGCGTCACGCAGACGGGATGGATCCGGACGACTCCCGCCAGATCCTCGGGACGGAGCTCTTTCCAGAGTTCCGTCCTTCCCGATTCGATGTCGAGCCGAAAGACCCTCCCCGGCACATCGCCGATGCGGTAGAGGAAGAGGTGTCGGCCCTCCTGCGTCCATCCGATCAGCGTCTCTCCACGGAATTCTCCGGGGATTTTCGCCGCCTCACCGCCGCCCACGGCGAGCAGCCAGATCCGGCCACTCGAATCGACGGCAGCGATGCGGCGGCCATCCGGCGAGACCGCCTGATTAGCGGCACTGCCCTCGAAGCCGGCGGGCAGGGGGACCGGCTTCACCGTTCCCGCGACGATTTCGTAGACCGCTAGACTCGCGCCGGTATTTGGCTGACGGAGGTGCAACAGAAGCCTTCGCCCGTCCGGAAACCAGGAGGCGGCGTCCGCCCGTGGCTCGACCTTTCGAACCTCGCCGGCGCCCGTCGGCAGAAGAACGAGTCGGTTCTGTTCGGCGAGCGGTGCCGCAACTACGCGCGTCCCGTCGGGCGAAAGTCTGCTCTCGCCGAAACCGACGCCTTCTGCCAGCCTCACGGCGGCTGAGCCGTCGCTCTTGCGCAGGAGGAGCGTGTCGCCACGGTCCGCGAAGAGGACGGCGGCGCCGTCGGGTGACAGATCGTTGAGAAAAGAGCGATCGAACCAGCCGAGCTCGCGCTCGGAGTCGAGCCCCCCGCCGCCAGCCCGCAAGCCGCTTTGCCAATCCCAACGGGCGACCAGCGCCCGACCGTCCGGGGCGATGTCCAGCAGTCGCAGGTCGCCCGGAACACGGGTCACCTCCCGCTGCCGGCCCGAAAGCGTGACGGCCTGAAGACGGCTGGGGCTGTAGGTCTTTTCCTTCGCCGTGAACCAGACCTCGCGGCCATCGGCTGACCAGGCCAGGCCGCCGGAGGGCACGGCCCATCCTCTCGACAGGAGGCGGCGCCGGCCATCCGCGGCCCTGACCGCCACGACGAGAGCCTCGCCGCCGACGTGTTCGAAGCACGCGATCCACTCGCCGTCGCGCGAGACACCGAGGCTGCCGAGGACTCCTTCCGTCTCGTAGAGGACATTCCCGATGGGATACTCGAGCCGGTCCTTCCCCTTGACGCCGCGCGCCACGGCGAGCTGTCCTCCATCGGGCGACCAGTCTGCGCCGTGAACGTCTTCGAGCAGGTCTCGCGCACTGCCGCTGCCGTCCAGGGCCACACGGGCGAGCGTGCCGGGCTGCAGGTAGAAGAAGACGAATCGAGGATCGCGCAGGAAGGCCAGCTCTCCCGTCTTCGACACCGCGAGGATCTTGCCGGGGGGCAGATCAAGCGCCCGCGTTTCGGCGGTCCCGACTCGCGCCGCGTAGAGACGCACGGGTTCTCCTCCCCAGGCTGCGCTGTAAACGGCTGTCAGGCCGTCGGGAGCGAACCGGCCGGACCAGATCATGCCGCGGCGAAAAGACACTTGCGTCCATGAAGGCTGCGCCGCGCGGCCACCCGGCCGGAGGAGAGGCGCGAGGAGGATCCCGGCGACGAGGGCGGCGGCGGCCGCCGCTCCGGCGAAGAGAGCGGTCCGCGCGCCCAAGGAGAGGCGCGGGGCGACTCCCGCGGCCGCCGTATCGCCCGAAGCAACGGCCTCCGAGATCCGGTCCCGCAGCGTCGTCAAATCCCGGGCGAGATCGCGCGTCGAGACGTATCGCTCGGACGGATCCTTGGTGAGGCACCGTTCGACGATCCAGCGCGCCGCCGCCGGCGTCCTCGGCGCAACCAACGCCAACGGCTCGGGCTCCTGCCGGATGATGGCCGCCAGCACCTCCGGTCTCGTTGCTCCGGCGAAGGGCTTCTTGCCGGCCGCCATTTCGTAGAGGATGGAGCCGAGCGAGAACTGGTCCGATCGAAAGTCGACAAGCCCGCCCGCCGCCTGCTCCGGCGACATGTAAGCGACGGTCCCCATCACGACGCCGGGCTCGGTTCCCCCCGAGACCGTCGGCGCCTGGGTCGCTCCGCCGCCGGATCCCTCCGGCGGCCCGGTCAGCTTCGCCAGGCCGAAGTCGAGGATCTTGACGAACCCGTCCCTGGTGATCATCAGGTTTTCCGGCTTCAGGTCCCTGTGCACGATGCCCGCCTCATGCGCGCGGGCGAGTCCCTCAGCCGTTTGGGCGGCGACGGCGAGCAGCTTCTTGATTGGCGGGGTCCCCTCTGCCAGCAGGTCGCGCACGGTAATTCCCTCGACGAGCTCCATCGCGATGTAGGAGACACTCCCCTCGCGTCCAATGTCGTGGATCGTCACGATGTTCGGGTGATTGAGCGCCGAGGCCGCCCGCGCCTCCTTCTCGAATCGATGGAGCCGCTCCGAATCCGAGGCGACCTCCCCCGGCAGAACCTTGACCGCCACCTCGCGACCCAACCGCGTATCTCGCGCCCGGTAGACCTCTCCCATTCCTCCCGCCCCGAGCGGGCTGAGGATCTCGTAGGGGCCGAGGCGCGTCCCGGCTGCTATCACAAATCGCCGATCACGAATCACCTATCCCGATCTTCCTGTCTCACTCGAACTTCTCCATGAGCCAGATGTCGCCGCCCTGCGGGCGGAAACGGTCGAAGAGGACGAAGCGGCCGTCCGGAGACCAGCGGGGGTAGTCGATCCGGGAATCCGGGTCGTCGAACTCGAAGACCTTTTCGGGGGCTCCCCCCTCGAGCGGTGAGACCCAGAGAGTCTTGTGACCGAGCACGTCCATGATCCTCGTTTGGTCCGGGGAGAAGGACATGTGCGCGCCGCCAACGACCTCGGAAATCTCCTCGGGCTCGCCTCCCGACAATTGGACCCTCATCGTCCGCGGCCTTCCCGAGGGGCAGCGGAAGACGATCTGCTCGCCGCCAGCCGACCACTCGAGAAAGTGCCCCACGACCCCGACCTGGGTCAGAGGCCGCGTGTGACCGCCTTCGGCGTTCATCACCCAGACCTCGAGTCTTCCTCCCTCATCCGACATGTAGGCGATGGAACGGCCGTCGGGCGAGAAGGCCGGATTGACACTGATGGAGGAACCCTGCGTGAGCTGTCGTGGCTTCCCGCCGGCCGCATCGACAGTCCAGATGTCCACGCTTCCCGCCCGCGAGGAGAAGAAGGCGATCTGGCGCCCGTCGGGAGAGAAGCTCGGCTGAAAATCGCCGCCGGGCCCGCCGGTCACCTGACGGACGGACCCATCGGCAATCGAGAAGAGCCAGATGTTCATCTCTCCGGACCGATCCGAGTTGAACGCGATCCACCGACCATCCCGGGACCAGGCGCCGCGGCTGTCTTCCCGCGTCGTCGCGATCACCTTCTCCGGGGGGCCCGCCAGCCGTCCGGTCGGCGGCGAGACGGGCAGTCTCCAGATATCCGCGTTCTGGCGCAGGATCGAGAAGGCAAGGCTTCGGCCGTCGCGCGAGATCGCTGCGCCGACGTCCTGGCCGGCGCCTGTCGTCAGCTGCTGGAGCGGCCCGACGGGATCGCCGCGAGCCGTCACCGCCACGCGCCAGATGTTCAACCCGCCGCCGCGATAGGACGTGAAATAAATGACGCCCGAAGGAGACCAGACCGGGCAGATGTCCTGCACGTGGTCGTTGGTGACCCAGGACAGCGCCTTCGAATCGAGGTCCACGACCCGGACGTCGAACTTCGTCCGCTCGATGTTCTGGAAGACGATCCGGCTCCCGTCGGGAGACCAGCGCGGCCGGGTGTGAGCGACAGCTTCGGACGCGTCGGAGGTGGCTTGCTCCGGGTTGCGCCCGCGTTCGTCGGCTGTCCAGATTCGGCGCGGGCCCGCCCACGAGGCGTCGAATGCGATGCGCTGCCCGTCGGGGGAATGACAGGGGTTGGCGGCGTTCTCGAGGAGCAGGGCTTCCCTCCCGGTCGAGACCTCCAGGCTCCAGATGTCCGCGCCCTCGTACGCCCCGAAGACGTCCAGGGGCTCGAGCTTCCGGCCCGGCTCCCGGGACCGCGCAAAGCGAAGAGATCGGCCGTCGCGGGACCAGTCTGGCTGGATGTCGTCCGACTCTCCTCGGGTCAGGACCGACTCTTCGCCCGTGTCGAGGTCCTTGACGAAGATCTTCCGGACCGCTCCCGTTTCGCGGCAAAAGGCCAGACGCTTCCCATCCGGCGACCAGGCCGGAAACTCCTCGATCGCCTCGGCAAAAGTGACCTGCGAGAGCCGCGGGGGCGAGAACGGAGCCGGCGACTCCGGCCTGGCGCGAACCGTCGAGAACAGAGACGCGATCGAGCGGCCGAGTCGGGGCCACTGCCGCGTCTTCGCCCGCGCGCGCAGGCCGCCGCTCAGCGCCTGAGGTTCTCTTTCCCTCCGCGCGGAGAGCGCCGCGTCGATCTCCAGGCCGGCGTCGCCGGCGTCGCGCAGGCGCCGCGAGGGGTCCTTCTCCAGGCAGCGTCCGAGGAGCCTGCGGATGGAATCCGGAGTTGCGCGGGGAAGCCTCGTCCAGTCTGGTTGGCGCTCGAGAATCGCGGCAAGGGTGTCCGAGAACGTCTCCCCTTCGAACGTGCGTCTACCCGTCAGCGTTTCGTAGAGCACGCAACCGAAGGCCCAGATGTCGGCGCGCCTGTCCACGGACCTTCCCCGCGCCTGCTCCGGACTCATGTAGGCGGGTGTTCCCAGAATCGTCCCTTCGCGCGTTTCGGCTGAAGCAACGGTCATCAGATCCGTGTCGGATCCCGAGGACGCCGAAACGAGACTCTTGGCGAGTCCGAAATCGAGGACCTTGACCTTGCCGTCGGGCGTGACCTTGATGTTGGCCGGCTTCAAATCCCGGTGAACGATTCCCTTCTCGTGCGCCGCTGCGAGCGCGGAGGCGACCTGCCCGGCGATATGGAGAGCCTCGGGCAGTTCGAGTGGTCCGGCGGCCAGTTGCTCCGCCAGAGTCTCGCCGGGCACGAGCTCCAGGACCAGGAAGCGCTTACCTTCCGCCTCCTCCAACCCGTGGATCGTGGCGATGTTGGCGTGATTCAACGCGGCCAGCGTCTGAGCCTCCCGCTCGAAGCGGGCCAGGTGATCCGCATCGCGCGCGAGCGCCTCGGGAAGGAGCTTGATGGCCACCTCCCGGCGGAGCCTGGTGTCGCGCGCCCTCCAAACCTCTCCCATCCCCCCGGCGCCGAGGGGAGAGAGGACCTCGTAGGGGCCGAGCCGCACTCCGGCTGCGATCACCTCTCACCAATCACAAGAAACTCCCGAATCCCTTCAGGGCGCCAGGCCTCAGAGAACCCGGCGGACAGCATCTTGACGGCGACCTCGCGGCTCGACCGCGAACCGCGCTGTGCACTTCCCCCGTCCCGCCGGCGCCCGGGGCGCGAGGATTTCGCGGGGGCCGAGCCTTGTGCCGGCCATAGTGACATTCTGTCGCCCGAGGAATCTTATCCTTCCGCGGGACTCCGGCCCGGAGTCCTTGTGCCGGAGAGGCGGCGCCGGTAGCCTTAGCCCGTGCACGAGAAAAGTGCGAGTGGCGCGGTCCGGGATCAAGGGGTCAGGGTGCCGGTTCGGTTCCTCGGGCCAGTGGCGCTGCTCCTGTTCGCCGCCTCTGCCGAGGTCTCCGCACAGGCGCCGGGCAGGCAGGGAACGTTTCGGGAGGAGGCGCGGGTCGAGCTCGTCGTGGTGGACGCCTACGTCACGGATCGCTCCGGCGATCCCATCCCTGATCTCGCGGTCGCGGACTTCAGAGTTCTGGTGGATGGAAAACGAGTCCCCCTCGATTCCGTGGACTGGGTACCGGCCGACATGCCCGAGATCCCGGTCGAGGCCACGCTTTCCGCGGCGCCGGCCGGAACGCCGGTCACGCTCGCTCCGCCCGGGCGGCTGATCGTCTTCTTCTTTCAGGCCGACTTCGAGCCTTCGCGCCTCGTCGGCCTGGTACGGATGGGACTCCAGGCCCGGCGATTCCTGGACGACCTGCTCCCGACCGATCGCGTCGCCGTCGTCTCCTACGACTCGCGCCTGAAGCTGCGGCAGGACTTCACCAGCGACCACGAGAAGATCCGCGACGCTCTCTTCGACGCCATTCGAACGGGGGAGCAGGTCCCGGTCGAGACAGCCTACGTCCCATCGATCGCCGAGCACTTCGACTTCGCCGCAGCCAGGGATGCCGCGACGCCCGAGCGCGGCCTCTTCGTTCTGGCGCGCGCGCTCGCCCCGATTCCGGGGGGCAAGACGATGCTCTTCTTCGGATGGGGTCTCGGGACCGTCGGAGGGATCTCCGGCCCCAACCTGACCGAGCGGCGCGACTTCGGCAACGCCCTGCGTGCCCTCGCGGCGGCGCGCACGAACATTTTCACATTAGACGTGTCCGACGCCGATTACCATTCGCTCGAGGTCCACCTCCAGACCATGTCGGCCTTGACCGGCGGCACCTATCAGAAGACGCATCTTTTCCCGAGCCTCGCGATGGACCGCGTCAAGCGCGCCATCTCAGGCCACTACATCCTCGTCTTCAAGAAGCCGGACGGCCCCCGCGGCGAGCACTCGATCGAGGTCGGTCTGGTCGGCCGCAAAGGGGAAGTCAATGCGCGCCAGTACTACGACGACTAGATCTTCGGCTCGCGCCAGAGGGTCGGACCTTACGGTCACCCGCCCCTCCTCAAAGCGCTCGCGAGGAGAGACCGACGCGTATCGCGCTACGCCACGCTCTCGACGATCGTCCCCCACGGCGCCGTAGGGGCGGCCCTTGCGCCGCCCGCCCCAGCCAAACTTGCCTGTGTGGAGAGACCGACGCTTATCCCGCTACGCCACGCTCTCGACGATCGTCCGTCATTGGAGATCGTCGTCGGAAGTTGTGGCGTCTACGGCAGGATGGCCTTCTCGACGCCGCGGCGAATCCACTGAGACGGGCGGGCGCAAGGCCCGCCCCTACGGAGCCCGCGGGGTATGTCGAGACGGGTTACGGCGATGCCAGGAGCGTTGGCTTTCTCGCCCTCGCGTCGGACCGGGGCAGGTGCGTGCGGGCGC
>Ga0153915_10005240_pt1 | contig 12041 bp, 6 predicted proteins | sample Opewatmetagenome_2_FD_107003 | JGI IMG/M metagenome (GOLD analysis project Ga0153915, IMG submission 107003) | Freshwater wetland microbial communities from Ohio, USA - Open water 3 Core 3 Depth 3 metaG | ecosystem: Environmental > Aquatic > Freshwater > Wetlands | place: USA: Ohio, Lake Erie...
CTGCGCAAGCCGGTGCCTCCGCCGACACGACGGGCGGAAAGAGCAACGTGCTCCCCGTCATCGAGATCACCGGCTTCCTCACGCTGCTCAGCGTCTACGATCGCTTGGCCTACGCCAACGCGGTGCAAGACGGCAAGAAGGTCTACAGCTCAACCCTCTCGAGCACCTGGGATCATCTTCGCACGCAGCGCTGGGTGCACGACCAGGATCCCTTCAACGTCAATCAATTCGAGCATCCATATCAGGGCGCGACGATGTACGGTTTGGCGCGATCGAGTGGGCACGACTTCTGGACGTCGCTCGCGCACGCCAATGTCGGCAGCTTCATATGGAAGATGGCCGGCGAGACCGATCCGCCGTCGATCAACGACATGATCACCACCGGCCAGGCGGGAAGCCTACTCGGCGAAGCGCTGTACCGAATGGCCGACCTCGTGCTCAAGGACCACCCCGGCGGCAAAGCACCCCGGTGGCACGACTACCTCGCCGACGTGATCTCTCCGCCGCGCGCCCTGAATCGTCGCGTGTTCGGCGAGCGCTTTCGAGCCCAACTCGCCGACAGCGCGCCGGCGACGTCCTGGCAAGTGAGGTTGGGTGCGACGCTCGACGCCGTGGCGCATGACTACTCCGCTCCAGTGACGCTCTTGAATCGAGACCTTACGGCGGAGTTCTGGATGTCGTACGGCCTCCCGGGAAAGACCGGCTACGCCTACACGCGTCCGCTCGACTACTTCGACTTCCAGCTGTCCGTTCTTTCCAATTCCAGCAATCCCGTCGAAAACGTCATGATCCGCGGGCTCCTCAAGGGCGCAAAGACCGCGAAGACCGGGAATTCGCGGGGGATCTGGGGATTGTACGGATCCTACGACTATATCTCTCCATTCCTGTTTCGCGTGTCGAGCACTGCAGCGTCATTCGGCACCACCCGTCAGTACTGGATCGTGCCGGGCCTCGCTCTTCAGGGCTCGATGCTCGGTGGCGTGGGGTACGGGGCCGCCGGTTCGACCATCGTCATCCCGAGCACGCCGACCAACGCCGAGATTCGCGATTACCACTTCGGCGTCACCCCGCAAGCCCTTCTCACGCTCCGCTTCATCGCCGGAGACCGCGCGATGCTCGACATGGCGGGGCGCGAGTACTACGTGAGCGGCCTGGGCTCCGACGACGTACACGGGTCCGAGACGATATTCCGCGGCAACCTCGGCGTCAACGTGCGGCTCGTCGGCGGCCACGCGCTCGGCGTGCGATTCGTCCAATCGACCCGCGATGCGCGGTACGGCAAGCTGCCGAACCGGCGGTTTTCCGAGGGGACCGTCACGATTGCGTACTCATTCCTCGGCGCCGACCAATTCAGCGCAGTGAAGTGGTGAGGATGCATGGCTGCGGAGTATACCGCACACGATGTCGGCGGTTGCCGGATTCCTGCATCTCCTGCGAGACCCAAAATTGTGAGAGGATTCCTCATCGCGTAGCGCGTGTTGAAGCAAGCGCGTCGAGATCTCCATCGCGTCAACCATCGACCATGACGGGAGAAACCCGACGCCATGTACCGCGTTCGATTGCCGTTTGCTAGACAGATCCTTTCAATCTCCGCCGCGGCGGGCGTCGCGCAGGGTCCGATATCGCCCATGCCTTCCTGCGACGGCAAGCTCGTTACTTCGATCGCCATCACGCCGCACGATCCATCGTTCCTTGCGGTGCCGCGGCCATTGCGAGAATTGGCGCGCGGCGTGGGATTGGTCCACACGACATCGACGCAGGAAACGATCGGCCGCTTCCTGCTCCTCGACATAGGGCAGCCGTGCACCGAGCGGCACCGCGCGGAGTCGGAGCGCATCCTGCGCTTGCAGCCGTTCCTCGCCGACGCAACGGTGCGAGCCCTCCCCGACACCGGCGGTGGCGTGCGCATCGACGTCGAGACCATCGACGAGATCCCGACAGTGCTGGATATGCGGTTTCGAGACAGGCGCCCGTCGCAGATCCGTTTTGGCAACGGCAACGTCGGCGGGCAAGGACTCTATTTGGCGGCGAGCGTCGAGCGAGGCTTGGCATATCGCACCGGCTTCGGCGTGCACGGGGTGGCGTATCAAGTGTTCGGACAGCCCTACACCCTCGCGCTCGTTGCCGAGCGCTCGCCGCTTGGAGGAGAGCTGACCGTTGCCTTCGGCCATGCATTCGTCACCGACTTGCAGCGAAGCGCTTGGCACATGGGCGTCAGCGATGTGACCCGCTATCTGTACTTCAGCGCTCCCGACGGCGACGCCCTTTCGCTCGACGTTCGGCGACGGTTCTGGGACATAGGCGGCGTACGCCGTTTTGGGCTCGGACGTCAAAGCGCGTTCGTCGGCGCGCTGGTCACGCATGAAGACGTGACGCCGGCCGACAGATTCGTCGTTGTCTCGGACTCCGGACTTCTCGCCGCCACCGGTCCCAGACTCGCCGAATCCGTCTCCCCGCACCGAAACCTGCGATTGAACGCCGTCGCAGGCGTGCGCGCGCTGTCGTTTATGACGGTGCGCGGATTTGATGCACTCACCGCCGTCCAGGACGTGGCCGTTGGCGCGCAGTTCGCCACCCTTGTGGGCCGGGCCATTCCTCGATTCGGACGCAACGACGGCGACCTGTTCGTCTCGGCCAACTTCTACGCGGGGCTCGGTTCCGCCACGTCGTTCGGCGCGCTGCGCATCGACGGTGAAGCGCGCAAGGACCAACGCACGAGTGACTGGGATTCTATGATCGGCAGCGGACGGTTGGCATGGTACGTCAAGCCTGGCGGGGCGCACGTCGTCATTAGCAGTCTCGAATTCTCCGGCGAACGGCGGGAACGCGTTCCGTTCCAAGTCACGCTTGGCGATCGGCAGGGCGGAGTGCGGGGCTACTCCGCTTCACGCGATGCGGGCGCGGTTCGAGGCGTCGCTCGTCTCGAAGAACGGTGGTCACTCGGCGGATTCACTTCGCACGACGCGCTTGGAATCGCGAGCTTCGTCGACGCCGGCCGCGTGTGGGCGGGCGACGCGCCATTCGGCGTGAACAGCAGGGCGAAGGTCGGGATTGGGGTCGGGCTGCTGGCGGCGTTCCCGCCGCAGTCCCAACGGCTGTGGCGGTTGGACGTGGCCGTCCCCGTGAGTCCCGACCCGCACGCGCGCTGGGAAGTCCGCCTGACGGGTATTTGGACGCGACGGTTCTGGCGGGAGCCAGACGACGTTGCGCGCGGGCGCAGCGGAGCTGCGCCATCCACGATCTTCACGTGGCCGTGAGTGACGTTCGCCCCGTCCAACAATGAGCAAATCTGTATTGGGCGTGCTCCCGCGCCGCCCATTGCGTCAACGAATCGGTATCAGCCCGAGAATGGCCGTCAGCACGTTGGTCAAGATGGAGGTCGTGCCGTTCGAGGTAGTTCCGTACTGCAAGCTCGCGGCGTAACCGTCTTGATACCCGCGCCGGAAGCCTTGACGGAAATAGTAGTTGTAGTCCGACTGGGCGACGTAATTCCCCGTGTATCCGTAGTTCGCGTCCTGGTACGCCGGGCAGCTTTGGTAGCTCGACTTCCACCCGTCCTGTCGATCGGCTTGGCCGGCGAGATAGCCTTGTTGATAGCCGGTGTTCACCGCCTGGCGCAGCACTTCCACGCCATACTCGTTCGTTTGGCGGGAGCTGCCCGCGATCACGTACCGGTACGCCGGCGGAGCGGAGATGTACGGATCGTTCGCGTAATCGCGCTCGGCCTGTAGTCGTTGTTGCTGCTGCTGCAGCTGCGCCGCGTACTGCTGTTGGGCGCGGAGCTGGGCCGCGCGTTTTTGCTTCTCGAGCACCGCGGTCTTCTTTTGCACGACCTTCACCTGCTGGTCGAGCTGCCTCTTGTAGACCGCCGCGCGCTGCTGCTCTTGCTTGATGCGGCGCTGCTGCTCGGCGGCCGGCACCGGCGTTTGCTGCTGATTCTGCACCTCCCCTCTTCCCCGGCCTCGTCCCTGCGCGTGCACGGCGGTGTTTCCGACAATGGCCAGCACCGCGATCGCCGCGCTCAACATTCTGATTCGTTTCATCGGTCGTGCCTCACTGAGTACTAGGAGTGCTTACTACGGGCTGCCGTGACGGAGTTGAGGCGGCCGCTCTGAGCGCGGCCATCTCAGTGCGGCCATCGGTTCGCGTAAACAGCAACGGGATATCGCGAGCCTCTGGTTGCACGCGCGTGCGCATCCGGTAGGACTGAGACCATCGACGCTCCAATGCAAGAATCGACGCGCCCGCCCAATTCTGCGGGACGTCGGGCGGCGGAACATCGTTCTCGTCGACACTAAGCCAGGCCGATGGTCGCGGCTATCAGACAAGCGCCGAGCCGGCGTCGGGGATTCTCTGGCACGCGTACAGACGCCTGCCGTCGGAGCGCGCGCGTGAGGCGCCATCAGCGCCCCGGATTCGGCGAGACGGTCTTGGGACGACGTACCAACCCATCAGGCTCGGCGTGTCAAGCATATTCCGATGCCATCCGCGGAACACTCCCGACACCGCACCCATCGCCGGATGGTCATGATGCAGTGCTTATTGGCCTGAAGGCCCAAGAACGACAACGCGCGTGACATCCTGGCGGTCGGTTCGGCTGCCAGCTCGTCGTTGGCGCTGGCACTCGCGGCCGTGGGAGCGCACTACGAATCTCAAGGAGGTTTCCATGTACAAGACAAATGGATCGACCGGGTTTCGTGACGCCCGTGCCGTGTCAGCCGTGCTGCTCGTCGTGTGGCTCTCCGCGTGCGCCGGGCTCAGTCGAAAGGAAAAGGGGGCGGTGATCGGCGCTGCCGCCGGCGGGGCGGCAGGCGCGGTGATCGGGAACCAGACCGGGTCCACGACCAGGGGCGCCATCATCGGCGCCGTGGTGGGCGGCGCGGCGGGCGCAATCATTGGCCACCAGATGGACCAGCAGGCGAAGGAGCTCCAACAGAACATTCCCGGAGCCACCGTTGCCCGCATAGGCGAGGGGATCGCCGTGACGTTCGCGTCGGGGCTGCTCTACGACTTCGATTCTGATGTCGTGCGCCCCGATGCAGCGCAGAACCTGCGCAGCCTGGCGGCGAGCCTCGCCAAGTATCCCAACACGGACCTGCTCATCGTCGGACATACGGACGCGGTAGGGACTAGCGAGTACAATCAGGCGCTATCGCAGCGGCGTGCTACCGCCGCGGCCAACTACCTCGCATCGCAAGGAGTGAATCCGGCTCGACTTCAGGCGGTGGGGCGCGGCGAGACTGAACCACTCGCGACCAACGACACCGAGGCTGGCCGCCAGTCGAACCGGCGCGTCGAGATCGCGATCGTCGCGAATGCGAGCACACGGAATCCATCGGGGGCCGGCCGCTAGAGCACAGTCCACGAGTTATCGAGGACTCATCATGCCGGATCTCAAACAGAAGCTGACGTTCGATGTTGCTGCCACACGTCTCGACGCGCACGGGAGTATCGCGACCTGCAAGGCGGCGACAATCCGACTCGACACCGATCTGGCCGGCAATCCGGACGCGTTCAACCCCGCGGAGCTCCTGCTGGCAGCGCTCGCGGCCTGCATGATCAAAGGGATCGAGCGAGTCCATCCCATGCTCTCGTTCCAGTTGCGAGGCGTGGAGATACACGTGCATGGCGTGCGACAGGACGTACCGCCAAGGCTCGAGCAGATCGGCTACGAAATCGTGGTCGACAGCGACGAATCCGACGCGCGCCTGGCCTTGCTCCATGAGAACGTGAAAAAGTATGGCACGGTGTTCAACACGGTGATGACCGGCACCTCGCTCAGTGGAGTGCTTCGCCGCGGCCCTCCGGACGCGTCGCACGGCGGCGTCTCGACGTGACCCGCGCGTCCCCGGATATGGGTAACGATCGAACGTCCCTACGGGCGTCCGGCGCGCAACTGCTTGAGCACCGCACCAAGCTGGTCGATCTCGCGACCGTACGTGGCCCAATCGCCGGCGCGCTGCGCGGTGATGGCGCGGTCGTAGTGCTGCTGCGCCTCTCGCAACAAGTCCGCCGATGTGCTCACGACGCTGGGCGCGCGCGTCAGCGCGGCTGAATCCGCGGCGGTCATCGTCGCACGCGCCGGAGTCCCTGCGCCGAACAGCGCCGCCAAGCCGTCCTCCAACGTCTCGCCCATCGCCACGCGGTTCTCGTGCGCGACCACGACCCGCTTCAACTCCGGGATCGTCCCGCCCTCGGCGCGCAGATACAACGGCTGCACGTAGATCAGAGATTCGCCAATGGGGATCACGAGAAGCTCCCCGCGAATCACGCTCGAGCCCTTTTGGTCCCAGAGCGTAATCTGCTGCGAGATGCTCGTCTCCTGGTTGATGCGGTTCACGATCTGCTTCGGACCGTAGACGAGACTCTGTTTCGGAAACCGGTATGCGACGAGTCTGCCGTAGTTCGGGCCGTCCATGCGCGCGGCCATCCATGCCGCGAGATTGTCCTTCCCGCTCGGCGTGAACGGCGTCATATAAATGAATTCCGGATTCGTCTCACCGGGCAGGCGCAAAATGATATGGCGCATGAACGGATTCACATTGGGCGTTCCCTTCTCCACGTTGGGATACTGCCACTGATCTTCGCGATGGTAAAACGCGTCGGGATCCACCATGTGATAGGTGGCGTATAATGCAGTCTGCTGGCGGAACAGGTCCCCGGGATACCGCAGATGCGCGCGGAGGTCGGCCGGCATGGCGGCCAGAGGTTTGAAGATGTCGCCGAAGATGGCCGCGTAGGTTCGTACCACCGGGTCGGCGGGATCCGCGAGATACGCATCCACCGTACCGTCGTACGCGTCGATCACGACCTTGACGCTGTTGCGCACGTAGTTCGTTCCGTCCGGCGTCGGCTGCGAGTAGGGCCAGTTCGCACTCGACGTGTACGCGTCGAGAATCCACTTCAGCGTCCCCGAGTCGGTCACGACGAGATACGGCTCGGCGTCGAACCTCAGGAACGGCAGCGCCGCTTGCGCCCGCTCGGCGATGTTGCGGCGGTATAGGATGCGTGCGTCACGCGAGAGATAGGACGACAGCAGGATATCGGTCGACCCAAACTGCCAAGCATAGAGCGCGCGCCGCAGAAGCGAGCCGACCGGCACACCGCCCCGACCCGTGTAATTCGTATAGACGTTCTTGTCTCCCGCCGGGTAGTCGAACTCTTTCTGACCGGTGCCAACGAAGACGTAGCCGCTCGTGAGCTCGCCGTAGTAGATCTGCGGTCGCGTCACCTTGATCGACACGGTCGACACGGGCGGCAAGTCTTTGACGAACAACACCGGCAGCCCTTCGGGCGTCACCTGGTTCACGGGCGCCATCGCGACACCCATGCCGTGCGTGAACGTGAGTCGGTCGTTGATGAAATTGCGCGTCGGAAGCTTCGCCGTGTTGAGCTCACGCGCCGAGAGATGGATTTGGCGGTATCTGCCGTCGATCACATATCGATCATCGTTCACCGACACGAAGTCGTAGTACGTTCGGATCTCCTGGAGTTGCCCCAGCGTTTGCTGGAGGAGATCGCGCTCCCAGAGCCGCACGTTGTCGATCGTCGGCGCATTGGCTCGAATGTCCGCCATGGAGAGCTGCACGGCGCCCTCGAGGTCGCGCGTCACGACGCTGTCGAGCCGCCAAGCGCGGCGCGTGGCGGCGATGTGCTGCTGGATGTACGGCCGCTCGCGCGCCAGCTCGTTGGGCGCGATCACGAACTTCTGCTCGGCCGCGGGCGCCAGCCCACGGAAGACGATGCCCACGGCGCCGTAGCCGACCAGTGCGAGGAACGCGAACCAGAGCAGCTTCTGGCGCAACACGCCGTACAGCACGACTGCCGCCGCGAGCACCGCCGCGACGGCGGAGACACGGATGCCACGCAGCAGCACATGCACGTCGGCATAGCTCGCGCCCACGAGCGGGCCGGTCGTCGAATAGAGCAGCGATGCGGAGTCGACGATCCATAGCTGGATGCCGAAGAGGATGAAAAGCAACGCGAGGAGGGCGCCGAGATGCCGGGCCGCGCGCGGTTCGGCCACGGCACGCCTGGGCGCGAGAACGACCGCGCCACGCATTCCGTAGAGAAGCCCCGCGGCTACGAGCGACAGACCCGTAACGACGACGAGCACTGTGAGCGCCGCGGAGAGCGCGGGAAGGCGAAACAAATAGAAACCGATGTCCCGGCCGAAGAGCGGATCGGCCTGCCCAACCGGAACGGCGTGCAGCGCCATGAGCGCGGGCAGCCACTGCGCCGACCCGACCAGCGCGATAACGAACGCGGCGAGCGACGCGACAACGAACAGCAGTCTGGGAACCACATGCGAGACGTCCACGGGAGCGCCGTCGCCACGATTCAAGTAGAGCGCGGGGAGCCCGGTCGAACCGCGGCGGGCCCACCAGATATTGCCATATAGGAACGCAAATGCGACGAGGCCCGTGACGGCGAAGAGCAGCGCCCGCGCGACGAGCGATGTGAGGAAGACCGATTGGAAGTGAATCTCGTTGTACCAGAACCAGTCGGTCGCGAAGCCGGCGAGCCACGGGATGACAACGATGGCCAGGAACCCGGCGGCGATGACCCCGAGTACGATGCGGCGCAGATGCGGGCTGAGCGCGGGGTTGGAGCCGCGGCGGAAACTTGTCGGCGGGAAGGTCATAGTGCCATCAACATGGCGCATGAGGCGGAGGGTTACTAGCCACGCGGTCGAGAATCACGTTGGCAAGGAACCCGTTGGCTGTGCTTGCTCGCGCGCCTGCACGAGCCAATGTTCGGGCGTGAGCGGCCTGCACTCCCGTCCGCGGTGCATCTCGCCACCGTGCTGCCGCTACGCGTTCGGGGCGCTTAGAGAACTCGCGGATTCGCAGTACCCGCGGCAGACAGCCGCTCGTCCGACAGCCCCTGACGCGCGAGGCCGTGCATCACCGTCTCGTAGTGCAGTCCCTTGATCGCGAGATTGAACGCCTTCACGAGATACGCGCCCGGAAATCGGTGCAGCCGCCGCTGCCTGAGGAAGTACTCACGGCTCCATCGGTAGACGGACTGCATCTCCTCGATGCTCGTCGCGTGTTGGCCGATGCGCGTCTGTACGCCCCGCGCCCATGCGGTGATGTCGTCGAGACGCCGCGCCGGCTCGGCGCGCACCATGGCCTCGCGCGCGCGCTCGACGAGCGCCGAGAGATCGGGCAGCTCGCGCTCGGCGAGCCAGGCCTGACCCGCGGTCGAGAGTGAGCGCACCTGCCGTTCCAACTCGGCCAGCGCGCGCCGTGCGGCGCGACGCTGCGCGACGTCGCGCTGGCGGCCCTTCCAGAGCAGCCGGAAGTAGTCGAGCCGCGACGCGCGCACCACACCCTGGAGCCAGAGCGAGCGGAGTGCCGCCCGAAGGTCCGCCGCGCGCACGTTGCCGCCGTGAAAGATGTGCGGCTCGAGGCGCTCGAGCAGGGCGCGCGAACGCCCGAACATTGGGCCGGGGGCGAACAGCGCTTCGAGAATCTGATAGTATCCCCGCTGCATCTCGGCGATGCTCATGCGCCGCGGCACGAACTGCACGGCGTCGTCGGTGTTGTTGCCCGAAAACTCCGCCTCGCGCAGCCGCCCCTCGGCGCGCAGGCGCTCCCGCAGCGGCGTGTGCGGGACCGGCGTCAGCATGCCAGTCATCGCCGTCGGGATGGCGACCTGCGTGGCGAACGAGGCGATCGCGCCCGCCGTGTCGATCGTGTCTTCGTCCGATCCGAAGATGAAGCCCGCCATGACCTCGATGCCGGCCGCTTGGATCTGCCTGACGGTGGCGGCGATATCCACCTTGGTGTTCTGCTTCTTGTTCATCCCTTGGAGCGCCGCCGGATCGGGGTTCTCGATGCCGAGAAAGACCTCGGAGAATCCCGCTTCCTTCATGAGCGGCAGGAGATGGCTCAGCTTCGGCGTGCCGAGGTCGAGGCTCGCCTGGGTGTAGAAGGAGAACGGGTAGTCGTGCTCGCGCTGGAAGTCGATCATCACGTGCAGGATCGACTCGATGGCGGCAGGATTCCCGACGAAGTTGTCGTCGACGGTGAAGACGCCTCCGCGGTACCCGAGGTCGTGCAGCGCGCCAAGCTCGTCGCGCACCGACTCCAGCGTCTTGGGGCGCGTAAAGCCGCCGTTGAACTGGATGATGTCGCAGAAGTCGCAGCGGAAGCGGCAGCCCACCGTTGTCTGCATCATCATCGAGCGGTAGTTGCCGACGTCGATCAGGTCCCACCGCGGCAGCGCCGTCGTTTCCAGATCTTTAAACACGTTGCGATCGTTGAGCGCCTTGCGGGAACCCGGCGCCTGTGCGGCGATGGCCTCGGGGATGAGCAAGAACGGATCGGCGTCCGAATGCCGCCGCCGCTCGCCGTGGAGCAGGTCGTCGATCGCTTCCACCCAGCGGCCCCCCTCTCCCCACACCAGGCCATCGAGGCCGTTGCGCAGGACCTCGTCGGATTCCGTCGTCGGATGCAGGATGTGATCACGATAGCTCGACGGGTACGGCCCGCCGAGGACCCACGGCGTGTCGAGGCCGCGGGCCGGCCCCGACAGCAATTCGACGAGCGATCGCTTTTGGACGGACATCGCGCTCACGAACACCGCGTCGGCGCCGGCGATGCGTGCGCGGAGCTCGTCGTCCGGGGGCCGCTCGACGTTCAAATCGAGTAGTTCGAACGACCAATGCCGCGGCATGAGCGCGGCAAAGGTGATGAGCCCGAGCGGCGGGAACGCCGCTTTCGCACCGACCATTCGCATGATGTGCCGGTAGCTCCAGAAGGAGCTGGCGGGAAACTCTGGATAGAGCAGCAGTCCGTGCATGCTGCCTCGCAGTGGCGAGTCGTGCCGGCGCGCCCCGCCGCCGGTGCCGCTTTACGTAAAGTACTGTCTCGACGACGCGCAGGAAGGCCGGACCGAGGAGCGGCCGCAAGCGGCGAGACGACCGCGCACGGTTTCGGTCCTGGCGGCGTTCAGTATCTCCACCACGGCGTCGTCGTCCCCGGCGGCATTTTTCGCAACCCGTACTCGGCCATCTCTCTCAGCCGGTCGGCGCTGGTCCCTGGTCCGCTCCAGCAGTGCGGCTTCTGATCGCCGTAGACGAAGTATCCCTCGTAATGTGGGTTCTGCGTCGTCTTCATCCACGCCTCGAGCTCGCGCGTCGCCCGGTCGAGGAAGAAGCTGTCCATGTTGCCGACGTAGATGTGGATCTTGTCGACGAGCTTGGGCCCGACGGTGCTCCAGTTCCGTTGCAGGTAATTCAGGAGATCGTAATGATCGCGCCAATAATCGGTCACCGCATGGTCGATGACTCCGGTGCGCGAATCGACCGCCGGCTTGAAGTAGCCGTCGGTGCCGATCGGGCCGAAGACGGCTTGCCAGATATCCTGTTGCCCCGTCCCGGAGCGGCCGTGCGTGCCGTTGACGAGCTCCATCCAATACCGCTGCTGCGCGGTCTGCCGGATTTCGCCGTTGACCTCTCGTGAGTTGACCGTGGGCGTGAGCTGCCACTCACTGTAGTTCTTGTAGAACGCGTTGGCGTCCTTGTACATGTTCACGCCCTCGACGTCGGTGAACGTCACCGGATCGGGACAGGACGACCACGTGCCGCCGAAAAAGTCCGGATGGAAGATCTGGAGGGCGAGCGACTCCCACCCACCCGTCGATCCGCCGGACAACCACCGGGCCCAAGGCTCCTTGATCACCCGATAGCGCTTTTCGACTTCCGGAATCAGCTCATTCATGATGGCGTCGCCGTACGGCCCCATGTTCACGCTGTTTACGGCGTACGAATCGTCGAAATACGGCGTGGGGTGTTGGAACGTCACCGCGATGATGCGGGGGAAGTCGTCGGACAACCACTGGTCGTGGAACGACGGACCGGACGGAGCACGGCCACGCCCGCCGGGCGGCGCCTCGAATCCGTACGGCGCGCCGAGGCCGAAGTGGCCCTGTATGTAGTTGACGGGATAGCTCATCGTCGACGTCCTGTAATCGCGCGGCAAGAGCACCGTGGCCCCGAGATAGATCGGGCGTCCCCAGAACTTCGTGAGCGA
>Ga0153915_10005241_pt1 | contig 12040 bp, 9 predicted proteins | sample Opewatmetagenome_2_FD_107003 | JGI IMG/M metagenome (GOLD analysis project Ga0153915, IMG submission 107003) | Freshwater wetland microbial communities from Ohio, USA - Open water 3 Core 3 Depth 3 metaG | ecosystem: Environmental > Aquatic > Freshwater > Wetlands | place: USA: Ohio, Lake Erie...
CAATGAAGCGTTCGACATCGGGAACAAGACTGCCGATAAACGTCAGCCGCTCATGGAGAATCGTGACGGGATAAACCGTGACGCCTTTCTGGTTATTGCAGGCTCGGTGGGCGGGGCCGAGGTTCCCAAGTCCATAGATGCCGAAACCAGGCCGTTCAAGTTGCCTCAAAAGGGTCGCCAGTTCCGTCTCTCGTTCAGGCAGCCCCAATTCTTTGGGAATCATGTGGTCGATTTCAAATTCGTCGATGATCGCTTTGCGGCAGATAACGCATTTCCATTGATGCGCTTCGATCATCGCCAGCCGGCGGACGGCGTCTAGGTACTTACTGGGCACTGGGGACCTGGCGAGGTTTGTGGTATTTTCTGCGCCGATTGTCAAAGGCGGGGTACGTGCCTTCCAGAACGTTCACGGCGGCCTTGTTAATCGGATTGTCCTCGATTGCGCCGCACTCGTATGTGACTTTGTTGCCGCGGGCCTTGTCGAGATAGCAGCAGATCACCTGGTCAGCGTCACAAACGACGGCGAGGTTCGGGTTGTGTGTAACAATGACCACCTGCCGACGCGCCCTGGCCTGCCGGATGCAATCAACAAGGAGCTTCACGACCGATTCGTTGTCGAGGTTTTGCTCCGGCTGATCGATGATAATCGGAATTTCCTCGGGATCGAGGAGCAGATAAAAAACAAGAAGAAGCGCGCCTTTCTCCCCTGGAGAAAGCTGCGAAATGTCTTTCTCCCCGAGTTTCAGCGCGTAGCGCGGCTCAAGATAGCGTAGGCCGAAAAGAAAATCGTACATATCGTCCATTTTCTTGGCCGACTTAAGCTGAGATTGGATGGTGATCGTTTCTTTCACGCCGGCGCGGTCCACCGTGGTGAGCAAAGCCATCACTTCGTCGAGAAAGGCGACCACATCGTCGGTAGAGTTGAAATCGCGTGCCGACAGCAACTTCTTCACGGCTTTTTTGCTTTCCTCCTCGCCGTAGAAGTTGCCGATCTTGTGGCGGTGAATGTACTCGAGGAACTCATCTTCAAAACGGGGAGCCGCAAGGAAGGCGTCGAAGTCGAGATGCAATGGCTCCTTCGTGAACGCGGCGCTCGTGGCGACCATCTGCTGCACGGGTTTGTACAGCTCTTGATAGACCGCGCGAATCTTCAGCAGCTCTCCGTGAATATCGCGGACCAGCTGGCGGCGCTGGTCCTTCAATCCGCTCAGGGTCGCGGGCAACGTCTCCTCCACACCCCTAATGCGCGCCTTTAGAAACTCGATAGTGTCGGGCTTGTCAGCAGTGCCTTCAATCTCCGCCCGCCGCGCTAGCCAGCGCTTATAGTCCGCAAGAAAGGCCTGATATTCCCGTTGCCGCGCGCCAAGATCGTTCTGAAGCCGGGTTATCCGCTTGGAGGTCTCGGCAACCTGAGCTTCCAACCCCGCCTGCTGGTCCGACCCGTTAACAAGGATTGCGATTTGCGCGAGCCGGTCGCGCGTTTGAGCTTGCAACGCGGCCACGGGTCCGCGGTTTATTGTGAGAGTCACGATGTCGTTCAGCTTCAATCCGGCCCGGGTGAATTCAGGCTCGTTTTGCTCGACGAACGAAGCATACGAATTCTGCAGGTTGTCGAGATGGCCGTTAATTCGGGTGAGCAAGGCTCCCCTGGCGACGAGAGCCGTTCGCTCCGCTTTCAGCGGCGCAAGCTTGCCGTCGAGATCCGTGAGTTCATTCTGCGCCTGCGTAAGTTCTTCGGCCGTTTTCTTCTCTTCCGACGTCTGCGCCTCGTCAGTCGGCTCCGGGACCTCCTTTGGCCGAGTCTTGTCGTGCGCGTCAAGTTCGGCCTGCTTGAGGCTGAGCGTCGTCCGATAGGACTTTATCGTGTCCTCGCTTAAATCATGCTCGACCTTCAAAATGTCCGTGTCGAGGACATGGAGCTTGGTTTGCAGCTGCGAAATGGCTTTGCGGTGCGCGCCCACGGTGTAGTCAATCAGCTCGTCGAGGCTGGCCTTTTGCAGCTGCTTGTCTTCGGGAACATGCGAAAAGATGACCTTCTTCAGCTCCCGCTCAAAGTTGCCGCCGCCAACTTCGATCTCGTTGCAAAGGTTTTCGATGAACTGCTGGGGAAGGTAGCGAATGCGCTCCGGCTGGTCGATATCGGGATATCGATCCAGGGTCAGCTCGACGGGTTTTCCATCCACCCAGGTAAGCGTCGCCTTGAAGTGCCTGGAGATGTTCTCGCCTTTCCGGAAGCGCTTTGCGGTCAGGAATTCGAGTTCAGGACAGTGCGTGTTTCCCGCGAGGGCCAAAATATCGGCGAGAGCGCTCTTTCCCGTGCCCTTGTTGCCGATGATGGCGATAAGACCCGGGTTAATCTCGATGTCCGTTCCATCGAACCATTCGTCTGACATCGTGGCGTCCGGCGCTTTCCGGATCTGAAGACGCTTCATGTACTTGGTCGGATTCTGGGCAATATGGTCCTGCTTCGGCGGCGTAACTCCGATGAAACAGCGCAGCGCTGGCTCATGACACACCTGTTGTAGTCCGGCGAAAGTGGGCTGCGCTTTGAGCCAGGTAATGCGATTACTCGGATATTCGCCGTACTTCTCAATGGAGTGGGCGTCGCTGCCGCTGACGACCGGTTTCGGCTCGCCGCCGAGATTGTGGATGAATTCGCCTCCGACATTCAGCTTTTCCGGGTGCCCGAATCCCAAGAACAGATCGACATGGACGGGATGGCGCGTCTCGAAGATATCGGCCATTTTCATCAGGTAAGAATCGGTATAGGGATGCCGTTTCCAGTCCAGATCCTCCAAGCCGTCGCTCGTGTCATACGGTTGGATGAGAAGACACGCCTCATCTCCGACGAGGTCAATGGCATGTTCCAAGGACTCCCGCGTGACGACCGCGGTCTCCATGCCAAGGCGACACATCTGTTCGTTTTCGCTCTGGTCCTCCGGCTTATATCCGTGTTGCCGGATCTTCCCGGCGTCATAGCTTTTTCCGAGGTCGATAAAATTCTGCCGGGATGGCGGTTTGCCTGAAGGGTTTCCCATGCAGAGACGCGCGAGAAAATGCCCGAGCGTTTCGGGGAGAATCGAATCGTCGAAAAGGACGTGGGTGTTGAGTCGGTGATTCGTTGGCGCTTCAAGTCGCAATTCGATGCCGGGGAAAATCCGCTTAGCGGTGGCGCGAGGATGCTTCTGGAGATAGTCCCTCACCGCCAGATATCCATTGAAGGTCCAGTAGTCCATGATGCAGAAAGCGTCGATATCGAGTGCATTGACCTTGTCGATTATGGCTTTGCACGTTCCCTCGCGCTCCGCCGTAGTCTGCTGATCCAACGGCTTACCCGGCCAGTGGAATGATGCAGGCGTGTGGATATGTAGGTCCCACTTACGCCAGATTGAGCCGACTGAATTCATTGCGACCAACGGTATCCTTCAGGCCGATTTCGAGCGTATAAATTGAACAGTACCATTAAGAACAATACATAAACTACTCTGAAAATAGCCAGCTATTTTCATCCTAAGTGGCGCGCTAAGGCGCATGTAGTCTCTTATCAGACTTGATTCCGACTGGCAAATATCGGAATACGAGCCGTGGCGCACTCGGGCAAAGAATTAAGATTGACTGAAGAGGAGGACGTGACGAAAAACTCAGTCCGAAACAACTTTTGTCGCGAAGACGCACGGTTCCACCGTTCCTGGTGCTGCGAGGATCGGCCACCAAAAGCGTTGACTGCTCCAGCCTAGCTCTTTGGTTCCCGCCTGTTGCAATAGCACAAGAGCGGGCTTGGACCGCTGGGGATCGAGCACCAGCGTGCGAATGGCACCCCCGCCAAGAATTGAAAGGCCGGATTTATCGCCGGATTTGTCGCGCGAGAGCTTTCTGCCCGTTTCTGCCAGGAGTAGAACCTTGCCGTTTCCTCCGTCGCGCACATCGGAGTAGTAGTCGAGGAGCCCGCGCATGGCGTCCCACTCGAATTCGCTATCGGTGAACTCCAGCGTCTTGGCAATGATGGCGATGATGTGCAGCGCCGTTCCGCGGTCAATTTCCGCGAACTTCTGCTTGTCCCGAATGCCGGCGGGGATGAGATCGTCGATTTCACGCTCGGCGGCCGCCATTTCGCGCCCCGACGCGGTCTGGAATCCCGTAGGCAGATATAGTCCCGTAGGCCGCACCGCCACAACATTGCTCAACAGCACCTTATTGGGGGCGCACGGACGTACGCGATTGTTCGCGTCCGCCTGAATAAACACCACGCCTTGCTCGTGCGCGCCACTCTCGAATGCGCTTCGCAGTGTATTTTCAAAATCATTGATGGTGCAGAGGCGGTCATACACACCGCGGGAGGTGTAAAACCGCGTGACCGCCAGATCGCGTCGGTCGCGATTGCCGTACATCCGGGAGTGCTGGAGCACTGTGTCGGCCTGCATCGTCCTGGGGTTGCGGCCATAGTAAAAGGCGATCAGGTTAGGGATGGTGATTCCCCGGTCGAGAATGCTTCCTCCGACGAAAATATTGAACGGCGTCCGCAGCTTAAGCTCGGCCCTCTCATCGAGCAGCGCCATGACAGCGTGGTCGGAGTTCACCGTTTCGCGGACCACGTCGCCACCTTGCAGCGCCTCGATGAACATCTCAAAGGCTTTGTCGGCCTTCGGCGTGCGGCCTTTGTCCGCGGCGATGGAGGAGCTCAGGTCGGCGAAGGCGGAATCAAACAAGGGCCGCAACTTTTGCGGATCGTTGATGGCCGCTTCCGTAGCAGCTTCAAAAACCCATTCTATGATTTGATCTTGCCATGCATGCGCGGCCTTCTGCGTATCGTTGTGAATGATCATTGCGTACTTGCGTTTCTTCTCGCCAGCTTCCGCCTGCTGCCAGCGGCGAAGACAAGCGGCTAGCACGAACGTGATGATCGCGCGCACGAGGCCGCGCGTGTTCGGCGAATCCAATACTCTCTCCGGCCGAATGCGCCGCTGGTCCTCGCGCCGCAAAGCGTCCTGTTCGTCTCGCTGCACGTCGACTACGAGGGAGGAGCGGGGATCGTTTTCCTGCGGAGCCAGAAAATAGTCGTCGCCGCCGACATATCCCGAGTGGATGGGCAGCAATTCTGTGAACGCAGGCTTCTTGGGCTTAAAAACGTAGCCCTCCTCCCCTTCCGCGCCATAGCTCTCGGGCTGTAGGTAGAGGGAATATGGCGTCGCGGTCACCTGCAGGTAGGCAACTTTGGCGACGAGTCGACGCATGGCGTCCATCTGCTCGGCAATCTTGCCTTGCTCAACGTCAGGCTGATCCTTCTTGCGGACAAACCGGACACTCGCGAGGTCCGCCTCGTCATCAACAATCAGCACTTTGCGGTTCTTCAGGTCAGGGTAATCGGCATCGAAAAACTGGATGATTCGCTCCAGGTTCTTAGCCTGTTTCTTCGCGACGATGACGAGCTTGTGCCGCTGTTCGCTCTTGGTAAGTTTCCCCGGCGGCTGCATGATGTCGAAGACAAGCACTTCGTCATCGTCGATGAATTCCCTCAGATCGTGCCGCAGGCGCGCAACCGTCTGGGCAGAGAGCGTCTTGGTGCCTTTGGTGAACACGACCGCGATATCGAAGCCGCAGTCAAATGCCCGGGCGATGACGCCCACGAATGCGCGTGTCTTTCCCGACTGAATCTTCCCGAGCAGCATTCCGGGGCGATCGCCGCTTGTGGAAGTCTCTCCCAGCTGCTTCACCACCCGGTCGATGCAGGCCGCCAGCGCTTCATCGTCCTGCCGACTGTCTCGCAACCTTGCGTAAAAACCGGCCGTCATGATCCACTCCAATTCTCGTCACGCTGCGCGAAGGAACCGCTTGATTTGAGCCGACGAGTGCCTCTCGCTCAGTTCGCACTCCCAGATCACGAGTGACTTCCAACCGGCCTCTGACAATTCCTCCAGGTGTTTCATGTCTCTCTCTCGGTTGCGGGCGATTTTCCTTATCCAGTAGTCGCGGTTTGCCTTCGGCACGCGTGCGCCGCGCGCACAATCGTGTCCGTGCCAGAAGCACCCATGCACAAATATCGCCTTGCGAAGCCTCGGAAAGACCAGGTCCGGTTTGCCCGGCAGGTCTTTGCGATGGAGCCGGAAACGGTAGCCCATCCTATGCGCTAAGCTGCGCACAAGCATCTCAGGGGCGGTATCGCCGCTCTTGACCGCCCGCATGATACGACTGCGCAGCTCTGGCGTTTCCTTCATTTCCGTAAGTCAATTTTGAGACTCGGATCGGTTTCTACCTCCTCGACGATTTCGTTGTAGCGATTAACGAGATCGGCGACGGCGGTCTTGCGGCCGTCCGCCGCAAATTTCGCCAACTCATACAAATTGAGGGCAACGAATTGTTCGATTTCAAAGACATCGATGCGGTCGGCGAGTCCCACATTCGTGGCCAGTCCCTCCGCGACGGTGAGGCCACGCTGAAGCGTGACTAGGATGGGACGGTAGCCGTCGTTGAGATTTTCGCCGCAACGCGCTATGAGCGCTTCCCCTGGCGAGGTCGTGACGTGTATCGCCACATCGCCCAGAAAAAAGTCGCCTGCCCGTCCACCGGGCGCATCGGCGGTGGAAAAGCTATTGTGTTTGAGCTGTCCTTTCCCAAGTGCACAGTCCAGCTTGGCACCGACGAGATGCTGCAGGACCGCGCCCGCATAATATATGCCAGGGGCGTCTTTCTGCCGTTCTTCGGCCTGTCCTAACACATCGCGCACCACCGTGCGCAGGCTGCGCGCGGCGTCTAGCTTGATCTTGAAGGGCTTTCCCGAAAAGAATTGCCTCACGCGCTCGACCCAGAAGACCTCTACCGCCTCCAGATCCACCTTACCGTTTTTTCTCAATGCATTTAGGAAGGCGACGTATTCGCGCATGTTGCCGAGGCTTCCGCGCGACGTGCGCCCGCCTTCTTTCGCAAGCACACGGTCGATGCCATGTTGTTTCAGGACGGCCTGTACTGCCCCTTTGCCAAGTCCCAGCACCTGCCCGCCGCCTTCGGTCACCAGTTTCCCGGGATCGAGCGGCAAGCCCATCTCTTTAGCATGCTGCGTGATGACCAGCGCAACCGACAGCGGCCCCTGCCCTCGGAATACTTTTTCCGAGGCGAACTTCTCCAGCTCCGCTTGGTGCGCTCCCGCCATTAGGCGGCTTCCTTCCTCTTCCGTTTTGCCGGTGCAAGCAAGGGCTCCAAGAGGTGCGCCGCAAGATGGCGTACCACGGGGACCACGACGCCGTCCCCCGCCAGGTGATAGGCGTCATTGTAGTTGTGAGGCAAGGCATAACTATCTGGCAGGCCCATGAGTCGTGCCGCTTCACGCGGCGAAAGGAGCCTTGAACGGACTTCGCCGTCTTCTACAATGATAAGAGTTTGCCGGCTGGAACCCCCAATCGGTGTGCGCAGGCAACCGGAAATGTCGTCGAAGCGAACTTCCGCGCGCTGCGCACGCTTTCCGTTCTTATCCATGCGCGTGCGTTTGTAAACGCCCCCTACCCTGCGTCCCCCTACCTGCTTGGCATGCTCGACCTTGCGCCGATTGATAGTGCTCATGAGCGAAAGCAGCCGTTTTGTCTCCTCGGGCGTATGCCAGACCACACTGTGCGGTTCCTCCTCGATGAGATCGGAGAATACGAATTGGCGAGGCGGCGGCGCGGGAAGTATCCACCAGATCCATTTCGCCTTCGAACATTGCGAGAGCTTATGGTATGCGTTGACGAGATGGGCGGGATGCCAGCGCGCATCGGGGGCAAGAGCGGTCAGTCGTACGGGAATGTCGAGGTCATTGCGGATGCCGACGACAAATAGCCGCGGTCGTGATTGCGGCACGAAGCGCACTGCGTCTATCACAACCGCGCCGAATTTATAATCGCCGGCGAGGGCTTCGCCGATCGCCGCGAAATCTTTCCCGCCATGGGACGAGAGCGCGCCGCAGACATTCTCAAGGACAACGAGTGACGGTGCGCGGTTTTCCTTAACGAGCGCCTGCATTAGTCGCCAGAAGGGCCAGAACGTGCCTGACCGTTCACCGTTTAAACCAGCGCCATCGCCGGCGAGTGATAAGTCCTGACAAGGAAAGGAGGCCCAGGCCAGATCCGCATGCCCTGGCAGTTGCTCAGTTGCGATGTTCGAAACGTCTTCTACCTTAAGATGCTCGTCTCCCCAGTTGGCTGCGTAACTGGCACCTTTCTTCGCGTCAATGTCATTGGCAAAAAGACACGACCAGTCGTCTCCCAGGCCTGCCCGAGCCATTCCGCCTCCTGCGAAAAATTCGTAGAACGTGGGCATGCTTACACCTTGCCTTTGAAGAGTGGCCATTTGCCCGCAATATACTGCTCGCTCGCATCGCGCACGACCCAGGCGAGCGATACTTTTTTTTGGTGTGCGATGTCTTCAAGAGTCTGGTAAATGTTAGCCGGAAAACTGATGGTCGCCCGTATTGAAGTTCCTTCGCTAGGCTTGGTTTTCTCTTTTCGTTTGGCGCCTCTGGTCATGTCGGGAAGCTCGCTAGCGGGGAGTATAGCACCGCACCACAGTTCACCATAGCGGTGAATTCCGTGGAAAACAGCCTTGCTATTCAAGCCGTTTCCCAAAGATCCAGGAGCTCTCCTTCTAGTAGGCGTCATGAGGTCCATGCCGGGAATCGTAACAAAATTCGCCTATTCTTCGCCTATCATTTTAACCGGGGGATAGCGGATACGGACGGAAAAAAGGGACCACCCCCCGGGCCGTAAGCCGATTGGGCACGCGAACCTAGTCCCTCCACCTCCTCGGCTTCAGTAGTCCCACTGCCGGTCGGGCTTTTCGAATCGCCGGATTATTCTGCTGACATCCGTGAGCGGATCAACGCAATTAGCATGTCTTTCAATCCAGTCAAGAATTCTCAAAATGCCTAATTTCTGTTCGACGGGAACGGCAGGTGACCGCGCGCTCTCTTTCAATGAGGAGGCAAACTCGCGCAATCGGTTAGCTTCCCTCCATGCCTGAACGAGCTTACTCACAACCTCAAACTTACGATTGTATTCCTCCTCCTGGCGTCGCCGTTTTTCTGCTCGTTTTTGTTCCTCAGCTCGTTGGCGCGCGGCCTCTGCACATTCTTCTCGGTAATTCTTCACTGCATTTGCCGTGGCCTCAAACCCTATGAATACTTCACCGACGTAACTTTCAAGCTTCCGTTTCTTTCCGTCAGCCCAGGTATGTTGAAGGTGCGACGCTTCGGTGGATTCGAGAATGAACTTTAATCGCCCGGTGTGCGTGTAATCCCATCTAGGAGGCGTCCACCAACGATCAGCCTTTTGGCGAGAAATCTCATCCTGCGTGATTTTGTGCTGCTTCCGCTCGATTACCTCGGATATCGACAGGCTGATCTTCTCGTTAAGAGCAGTCACATTCAGGCGAGAGTTGTACGGACTGGGCCACTCTATCTTGTACCCCGCGCTATCGAGCGCAATAAAGAGAGCGTCCAGGATACGCAACGCACGCGGGAGAGATTCCAAGGACACATGCACAGGCAACGTTCGTCTTTGCCTAGCGAGGGGTAGACCACGTTCGTCCTTTTTACTCTTGAGGATAGATTTGTCTATGCGAAGAATGAGTCGGTGGGTTATCGGGCGGTCCTGTGGAACTTCGATCTTCGGGACCGGTCGCTCGTCTCTTGGCTCGTCATTCATCGATGGTTGTTTTTCGTGTGAGATAATTTTTATTGATTCAAGCGTAGGATTTACGGATACCGGAAGGACCACCCGTTTCGGGCTTTGCCCAAATTGAACCTTTACCCAGTAGCCTCGTCCTGGGACGGGTACTTGATGTCGCCTGCACAATTTCGCTAGTCCCACATCTGAGAGGCCAAATTCAGTAGCGAGTCTTTGCATGGGCGTTGTCCACACTCTTTCATACAGCTCAACGCGGGCCATTGTGCGAACCTGTTCCATAGACAGTCTCCTGGCATATCGAAATCAGAGAAACAATACGAAGTTGGCCCATGTAAGTTAGCGCGCATCGGTCGAGTGTAATAATGCATTCTGACGAGGGCGTCACAAGGATTCGGCGGTTTAGCGTCTGTTTGCGCGGGTGCGCTTTTACGTTTCCCCGCATAATGGTAACGGAAAGGTTGATGCTATACTTTCACACTGATGACAAAAGAACAATTGCTTGCTGAGGTGGAGGACTTACTGAGAAACGCGCCTCCGCTCCCCACCATTGCGGAACACACGGAAAGCAATATCGCTTGGCTCGGTCGGTTTTCGGCCGTAATCCGCGCGTGGGACTTCCGTCGCTCCGCAGAAGTAATGTACTGTCAGATGCAACTGGAGAGCCTCAGCGCCTTTAAGGCGGGTGACGGGTTCCGGCGTGCCTTGACCTTGTTGCACGAGGCTCGCCACGCCTTGCGAATGGAAACGGTCGGTCCTCTCAGCGTGCCCGTCGCACATGGTCAAGTCTTCGACTATTTTGATGAGATTAGGCGTGTAATAGAAGGGGCCAAGCAGGACTTGCTTTTTGTGGACCCGTACCTCGACGCAGAGTTCGTGTCTCGGTACCTGAGTCATATTTCGAAGGGGGTAACCATTCGCCTGCTTGCCCGGGAAAGGCTAGCGACTCTGCTCCCAGCGGTAGACCTCTTTGCGAAGCAATCACAATTAACGATCCAAGTTCGCACCGCCCCGTATTTCCACGACCGATACGTCTTCGTCGACTGCAACGCGTGCTATCAATCGGGAGCGTCTTTCAAAGACGGCGCAAAATCGGCACCGACGACGCTCACTCAAATCACAGACGCCTTCACGGCGATGTCGCAGACGTACGAAGAACTTTGGGGCAAGGCGAAGGTCGAGCGGTGAAGCCGCCAGAGACAGGGGACCGACCTGGTCCAGTGAACTAGCAGGACTCAGGCGCGCCCTTCGTCTCAGAACGTAAACGTAAAGGTCCGAAATCCCGAGAAGTCGCATTCTCGGAAAGTGATCCTGGCCCCAGGTCGGAAGTGGCGACGATCTATTCTTCTTCTCTCATCCCCATCACTACCTTCGCTGCGGACCTTTCGGTTGTCACCTGAATGGCCAGGCGTGAGCGGTCATCTGCCAGGTCAATATATGGAAAATTTACGTTCTTCTGATTAAAATTCCGCAATCGCGGCGCATTTAGAACAATCTGAAAGATTGGTAGTAGCAAGTCCTCAACGAGTCTGTTTTTCGAAAGGAACCCGGCCAGATTCTCTGCTCGCGTTTGATGCGTCAATAAGGCCAGGGCTTTGCCGATTTTCTCTAATGCCTCCGAGCGGTTCATTCATGCCTTATACACTGAATCCTCTAATTACGGCAATTCGCGATGGGTTGAAGTAGCTTCGCCTGTCCATGCACCCAATCCATCGAACAACCAGGGCTGTGGCATTTCCTCTTGGCGCGCAAAACCAGGGGGGTGGTCCCTTTTTTGCGTCCGTATCCGCTATCCCATCATTTTAACCGGCACACCGCGGAGATTCGTAGTCCGTTTGCCTCTTATGTATCGAACAGTTGTTATATTCTGGCTATAATACTTCTACGGCTAGTACAGGAGACCCAGTGCCTCCGCCCCTTCAGAAGCTACACATTCGGCTCCTTAAAGCATCAGTCCGCGTCGCCGATACATCGTTAGAGGACACGGGGTCTCTGAATAGTTATAGGGTGAAGTCGGGGTTGGGCTTTAGCGGACGGCTGTATGTTTCTCCTCCAAACCAAGGCCCACCTAAATGGCTCAAGTTTGTGGACACTGGAATCGAAGATAAGCTGAAGGAAATCACGAATCGGACGAACGCGGCAGTCCTCTTGATAAGGCGAAATGGACGCATTTTCGCCTTCACATTCGGGCATGGACGTCATCTTCTTAGTGAAAAGGCCCTGCAACCAGACTTCGGTCTCAAGGCGGCACTCAATGCCCTCCAGCACGACAGCCTTCGTAGCATTGATTGCTTCGCAATTGAAGAACAAACAGTTCACAAGAGGTCGCAGGCCAGCCGAGCGAGCGGCCTCGAAGTGTTTGGAGTGGACGTAAGTCACGATATTCTGCGAGC
>Ga0153915_10005242_pt1 | contig 12038 bp, 8 predicted proteins | sample Opewatmetagenome_2_FD_107003 | JGI IMG/M metagenome (GOLD analysis project Ga0153915, IMG submission 107003) | Freshwater wetland microbial communities from Ohio, USA - Open water 3 Core 3 Depth 3 metaG | ecosystem: Environmental > Aquatic > Freshwater > Wetlands | place: USA: Ohio, Lake Erie...
GTCCGCGATTGGTATAATGCAGGCTGTTCTCGTAGAAGTTGACCATTTGATCTTTCTTCTCTTGGCCAATGCTTCCCACGACAACGCCCACGCTGACTAATCCGATCATGATGAGGACAAACTTTTTCATGTGCCGTCCTCCCTCCTCGGGAATACTAGTCTATGAGTTTTGCCCGTGGGAGACAATACTCAGTTTTATTGATCAAGGCCGCCGGTGTGCGTAAGGAAATCCGTGGATGAGGAGCAGGCTGACGAATCCAATACTCGAGCCCTCACTACCGGAGATTGATATTGCGGCGTGATTTTTGAGAAAATAGAGAAAAGGAGGCTGGACATGCTCATCAAGAAGCGGCCCGACCCAAAACACTCGGATATTACGCCGAAAAGCCTCTATCTCCGCCGCCGCGAGTTCATCGCCGGATCGGCGGCGCTGGCCGCTTGCGCCCTCGCCCGACCGCTTCTGGGCGACAGGTCCCAAGGAGACGCTCAGGAGGCTCAGAAAGCCCAGGCGGGGGGCGGTCCGCTCCCGCAGAAGCCGGAGATCGCGAAGCGAAGCCGGTTCATTTCGCCCGACGATAAAGTCACTTCTTATCAGGATGCCACTGGATATACGAACTTCTATGAATTCTCGACGGCCAAACGAGACCCGGCTGTGCTTGCCCGGGATTTCCGCACCCGTCCCTGGACGGTGGCCGTAGAGGGGCTTGTCAAATCGCCCCAACAGTTCGCCATCGATGACCTCATCCGCCTCTTCCCTCTCGAGGAGCGCATTTATCGCTGGCGCTGCGTAGAAGGATGGTCAATGGTGATCCCCTGGGTCGGCTTTCCGCTCGCCGAGTTCATCAAGAAATGTGAGCCGGCCTCGGCGGCACAATTTGTCGAGTTCACCACCCTCTTCGACCCCGAGCAGATGCCGTTTCAAAAGACGAAAGTCCTGGAGTGGCCTTATGTCGAGGGGCTGCGGATGGACGAGGCGATGCATCCGCTGACTCTTCTGGCCGTCGGCATGTATGAGGAATATCTCCCGCCCCAGAACGGGGCACCCATCCGGCTCGTCGTGCCCTGGAAATACGGCTTCAAGAGCATCAAGTCCATCGTCCGGATCCGATTCGTCGAGAAGATGCCCAAGAGCGCTTGGATGAAGGCCCGGTCGGAGGAATACGGCTTCTACGCCAATGTCAACCCCTTCGTTTCCCATCCCCGCTGGAGCCAGGAGACCGAGCGCCGAATCGGTGAGGAAGGAAAGCGCAAGACTCTCATGTTTAACGGATATGAAGCGGAGGTCGGCAGCCTCTATGCCGGCATGAACCTGAAACGCTTCTATTAAGTCAGCGTCATAATCGCAGCCTCTAACTATTTGACTCCGCCCACATTCCTTGATAGTCTTTAGCCATCATTTGGAGGAGGGGTCGGCCATGGCCGTCCGGTGCCCGAAATGCCAAGCCGAGAATGCTGAAACATCCCTGTTTTGTTCAGGCTGCGGCACAAAATTAGAGGCGGCCAAAGAGTTCTCTCTCCTCCAAACGGAGACGCTTAAGGCTTCCCTCAGAGAACTCGGCACCGGCTCGACCTTCGCCGGCCGCTATCAGGTGATCGAGGAACTCGGCAAAGGCGGGATGGGCAAGGTCTACAAGGTTTTCGATACCAAGATCAAAGAAAAAATCGCCCTCAAGCTCATCAAACCCGAGATCGCCTCGGACAGAGAGACGATCGAGCGTTTCTCAAACGAACTCAAGCTGGCCCGGAAGGTCAGGCACAAGAATGTCTGCGGGATGTTTGATATCGGCGAAGCCGAAGGCGCCCACTTCATCACCATGGAGTATGTCGGCGGTGAAGACCTCAAGAGCATGATCCGGATGACGGGAGTGCTTGGCGTGGGAACCGTGTTGAGCGTTGGGGAACAGATCTGCGACGGCTTAATGGAAGCCCACAGTCAGGGGGTCGTCCACCGGGACCTGAAGCCCACCAATATCATGATCGACAAGGGCGGGAACGTGAAGATCATGGACTTCGGGATCGCCCGATCGCTGCGGGAGAGGGGGATAACCGGTCCAAGTGTTCTGATCGGGACCCCCTGAGTACATGTCTCCCGAGCAGGCGGAAGCGAAGGAGGTTGACCAGCGCTCCGACATCTACTCTTTGGGGATTATCCTTTATGAGATGGCCACGGGACGCGTGCCGTTTGAGGGAGATACGGCCCTGAGCATTGCCATGAAGCACAAGGGGGAGCTCCCGAAGAACCCGAAGCAGTTCAACCCCAACATCCCCGATGACCTCAGCGGGGTTATTCTAAAGTGCCTAGAAAAAGACAGAAGCAAAAGATATCAGACTGCGGCTGAAGTCTGCTCCGAATTGGAGAAGATCAAAAAGGGGATCCCGACGGCCGAACGGGTCGTGCCCGAGAAAAAGACCTTCACATCAAGGGAGATAACGGTCAAGTTTAGTTTAAAGAAGGCCTTTGTGCCCGCTCTCGGAACTATTGCTCTCGCCGTCATCGTTCTCATTGTTTTGCGTCTTCTGCCCAGAAAACAATTCGCTCCCCCTCCTCCTTCCGGCAAACCGTCTCTGGCCATCCTCTATTTTGAAAACCTCTCCGGCGACAACAGCCTCGACCCCTGGAAAACCGCTCTCACAGAACTGCTCATAACCAAGCTCTCCCAATCCAAATACATCAACGTCCTGAGCAGCGACCGGATTTTCAGCCTGTTGAGAAGGCTGAATCTCCAAGAAGCCAGGAAATACTCAACAGAGGACCTGGTGAAAGTCGCCGATGAGAGCGGCGCGACTTATACTCTAAGCGGGAGCCTGATGAAGGCCGGGCAAAAAATCATCATGACCCTGACCCTTCAGAAACCGCGCACCGGAGAAGTTATCAGCCCGCTCAACGCGGAATGCAGCGGCGAGGAAGAGATATTTCCCAAAGTGGATGAACTGGCCCGGGCGATTAAGTCCGACCTAAACCTGACTCCTGATCAGGTTGCTTCCGACATTGACAAAGAAGTTGGGCAAATTACAACTAGCTCTCCGGAGGCCTATAAATATTACAGCGAGGGCAGAAAATACCACAACAATGGCGAGTATCGTATGAGTATAAGCTCGATAGAGAAGGCGGTAGCTATTGACTCCGGATTTGCCATGGCCTATCGAAGCTTGGCTAATGCATATAGTAATTTGGGATATTCGACAGAAGCTAAAAAGTGCTTTCAAAAAGCCTTTGAGCTGTCGGATCGGGTTTCAGACCGGGAGCGATACATAATCCAAGGCGATTATTACAGAGAATCGGAAAAAACATACGACAAAGCCATCGACGTATATGATAGACTTTTGAAGGTTTATCCAGAGGACTCAATAGGAAATAACAACTTATCTATTCTCTATTTTGATTTAGAAGAATGGGATAAGGCTATCGCACTGCATGAAACGCTTATTCAGAACAAAGACGACTCCTTTTATTCTTATGTTTTAATAGCAGATCTCTATTGTGCCAAGGGCTTGTATGATAAATCCCGGGAGGCTCCGGAGCTTTATATCAATAGATTTGGCGATAATTTCAACATTCGCTGGGCGCTGGGCTACATCAATTTCTTTCAGGGAAAGTATGCTCCGGCCCTCCTTGAACTGGAAAAGGCTCTCGAGCTCAATCCGCGCGACAATGACTCTGTCTCGCTGAGGGGTTATGTCTATCTTTGCCAAGGGGATTTCCGAGAAGCTGAACAGGATTTTCAGAGGCTTCTCGATTCCGAAGAAAAAAGCTACCATTTGAGGGGCAGGGTTGGTTTTGCTTCCTTATATCACTTGGAGGGCAGATTTGGGGAGGCCAAAAAACAGCTCCATTCCGGCGTCGAAGAGGCCAAAGAGCTGAGCGCGTGGGACTCCGAAACGGCGATGCATCTCAAGCTGGCCTACCTGGAAATGCGATCAGGAAATTATGAACAGGCCATAAAAGAATGTGATCGGGCTAGAAGTCTTGCGGCGGCGAATGAACTTTCGAACAGGGAACGGTGGTCACTGCTGGCAAAAGCGATGATATTTCTTGAGATGAACGAAATGGAGAAAGCTCAACAAATTGCAGCCGAGCTCAAGTCGATGATCGAGAAGCAGATGAACAAGAAACTCGTCCGGATGTCCGGATTTCTATCAGGAATGATCGAGCTGAGAGAAAACAAGCCACGTCAAGCCGTTGAATATATGAGCAAAGCCGTCTCTTTGCTGCCCTTTCAATATTACGGAGATAAGGAAGATGCGCTATTTTTAGATGGCCTGGCCCAGGCCTATTACAGATCAGGGGACCTGGATAATGCCCGCCAGGAATATGAAAAGATCACTTCTCTATCAGCCGGCAGAACAGCCTGGGGCGATATTTACGCCAAAAGTTTCTATATGCTGGGGAAAATCGCTGAGCAGCATGGGGATAAGGCGCACGCCCGCGAGAATTACCAAAAATTCCTCGACCTCTGGAAGGACGCCGACCCCGGTCAACCCGAAGTCGAGGATGCCAGGAAGAGGCTGGCCGGGCTGAAGGCCACCTGAAAATAGAGACAGCATTCATGATTCCGGCTTGACCGAGCAGCAGACTGCGCGTATCTTAATTTCCAGTGACGGCCGCAAGGGAATGGGCCGCACCCCGCTTTGTCCAGGAGGTAGTCGTTGAAACGCTGGAACGGCTGGGGCAGCGACGACATCGATTATCCGGTGCCTCCGTCCGCCCTGGCTTATCTCGCCCAAGCCCTCGGCCCGGCTGAACCCGGACCTTCGGCGCCGCTCGAGACTATCGTCGGGCGCATCCCGCCCTCCCGGCTGCCCGAGCACCCGCTCATCAGCCGCGATCCGGAAACAAGGCTCCGCCACGCTCGCGGCCACTCCCTTCCCGATTGGATCGCCCTCCGGTATGGCTCGCTCGACCGTTTTCCCGACGGCGTGGCCCAGCCCGCTTCCGAAGAAGAAGTCGAGAAAATCCTCGCTTTTGCCAAGGAGACCGGGACCTGGCTGATCCCATACGGCGGGGGGACGAGTGTTGTTGGCCACATCAACCCGCCTCCCGTCGATCATCCCATCCTGACCGTCAGCTTGGAGAGGATGCGGCGGATGTCTAAGCTGGATGAAGCAAGCCGAATCGCCACCTTTGAGGCCGGAGTGACCGGCCCCCATCTTGAAGCTCAGCTCCGCGCCCGCGGCTACACGCTCGGCCACTTTCCCCAATCGTTCGAATTCTCAACTTTAGGCGGTTGGGTTGCCACGCGCTCGAGCGGACAGCAGTCCCTCTACTATGGCCGCATCGAGGACCTTTTTGCCGGCGGCCGGATGGTCAGCCCCGCCGGAAACCTCGACATGCCGCCTTTCCCGGCGAGCGCCGCGGGCCCGGACCTGCGTCAGGCCGTTCTCGGCTCCGAAGGGCGGCTGGGCGTCATTACCAGCGCCCTAGTGCGGGTAAGTCCTGTCCCCCAGCTCGAGAGATTCCATGGCATCTTCTTTCCGAACCTTGACCAGGGCGTCGCCGCCGTCAAAGAGATGGTGCAGTCGCGGCTCCAGCTCTCAATGCTGCGCCTTAGCGACAGCCTCGAAACAAACACCAGCCTGATTCTCACCGGGAACGAGCGGATGGTCCGGCTTCTCAACGGCCTGCTGCGTGTCCGCGGCCTCAAGGACAGGGAGGAGAAGTGCATGCTTTTCCTGGGCATCACCAGGGCCCGCGGCCTGGCCCGAAAAACCCGCCGGATCGCCCTGGATATCGTCCGCGAGCACGGCGGCGTTCACGTCGGCCGCAAGATGGGGAGCGAGTGGCGGAGGACCCGGTTCAAGACGCCCTACCTTCGAAATACACTCTGGGACTACGGCTATGCCGTCGATACGCTGGAAACCGCCCTGACCTGGACCGACCTCCAGGCCGCCACCGAAGCTGTGTTAAAGGCGCTGCGGACAGGCCTCGAAGACAGAGGGGAACGTGTCCTCGCCTTCAGCCATGTCTCTCATGTCTATTCGACCGGTGCAAGCATTTACGTGACTTTCCTCTTTCGCCTGGCGGCGAGTGCCGAGGAGACCCTCCTCCGCTGGCAGAAGCTCAAGGCAGCGGCCAGCCAGGCCATCGTCGCCCATGGAGGGACCATCTCCCATCAGCACGGGGTCGGCCTTGACCATCAGCCCTGGCTGGAGGCCGAAAAGGGACGGCTCGGCCTCCGGTCGCTGGCCGCGCTGGCCAAAGTGTTTGATCCGGACGGGATTATGAACCCGGGAAAACTTATCGGGATCGCCGGGCCGAAGTGACAATGGTCCGCCAAGAGTACTATTCACCCTGGGAGCCGGGCTGGCGCGGGGAGGCCTGGGCGCGGCTCAAGAATCCCTGGGACCTGATCATCATCGGCGGAGGCATCACCGGAGCGGGTATCCTGGCGCTAGCGGCCCGGAGCGGCGTCAAGACGCTCCTCCTCGAAAAAGCGGATTTTGCGTCGGGCACCTCCAGCCGCTCCTCTAAGATGGTTCACGGCGGGCTCCGCTACCTGAAAAATATGCACATCAAATTGACCCGGGAGAGTGTCAGGGAACGCCAACGGCTGCTGGCGGCCGCGCCCGGGCTGATCGACCCGCTCGGGTTTATCTATCCTATCTACGAAGGAGGACACCCCAGTCCCTGGGTGATGGGCATCGGGCTCGGCATCTACACGCGTCTCTCTCCGGATGCCGGCGATTACCAGCGGCTCGACGAGGTCGACATCGGCCTGCTAGCGCCCGGACTGAAGTTGCACAACCTGGAACGGGGCTATCGCTATCTGGATGCGAAGACGGATGACGCTCGGCTGGTGCTGCGCGTCCTGCATGACGGGCTGAGGGCGGGTCAAGGAAGAGCCGTTGCCCTGAATTATGCGGCCGTCGTCGGCCTTTTAAAGGATGGGGGCGAGGTCTCCGGCGTGGCGGTGCGAAATGAGGAGACCGGCGAGACGGCCGAAGCGCGGGCGCGCCTGGTGATCAGCGCCGTCGGCGCCTGGGCCGACGAACTGCGCCGGGAGATCGGCGGGAAAAAGCGGCTGCGGCCCCTGCGGGGGAGCCATCTCTATTTCGGCCTGGAACGCTTTCCTGTTTACCAGGCCATCGCCTTCAGCCATCCGGATGACGGCCGGCCGGTCTTTGTCTATCCGTGGGAGGGGGTGGCACTTGTGGGGACGACAGACGTAAACCACAGCCTGCCGCTCGACGCGGAGGCGGCGATCTCGGTCGAAGAAGCCGATTATCTGCTGCGGGCCGTCGAATCACACTTCCCCGGGCTGGAGCTGACGAAACGAGATGTCCTCACTACCCAGGCCGGAGTAAGGCCGGTCGTCGACACAGGGAGGGCTGATCCCTCGGCTGAAAGCCGTGACCATGTGGTCTGGCCGGAAGGCGGGCTCTTAACTGTAACCGGCGGCAAGCTCACCACCTTTCGCCTGATCGCGATCGACGCCCTTCGGGAGGCGCATCGAATGCACCCGGAAATACCCGAGCCGGACGCCGAAGCCAAAGTGCTTGAAACATTCGACCCCGGGCAGGAGATTCCCGGTGTCGAGAGGGACGCGGCCAGGCGCCTTTGGGGAAGGTACGGCGCGGCCGCGCCATGCCTTGCCGCGCGCTTCCCCGACCTTCTGCTACCCATTCCCGGGACGCCCTATCTCTGGGCTGAACTGGCCTGGGCGGCGGGCCATGAGCCGGTCTATCATCTCGATGACTTGCTCTTGCGCTGTTTCCGGTTCGGGATCCTGCTTCCCGACGGGGGAGAGAGCCTGCTGGCCAGGATGGGGCCGCTGCTCAAGGGGCATTTGGGATGGACGGAGGAACACTGGAATGAGGAGGCCGGGCGCTACCGCCGCATCCGGGCGACAGCCCACGGTCTGCCGAAGGAATGGCAAGATGCGCACAATGATCGTTGTTAACGCCAACGCCTGCAGCGGGAAGGCCGTCGCGGTCTATAAGAGCATTGCAGGCCGGATAGCGGAGTATTTCGGCGATCTTACCGTCGCTATCAGCGAGAAGCCGGAGGATGTGGGCCGGCATCTCGACGCGGCGTCCGCAGCGGGTGTCGATATCGTGATCGCCGTCGGGGGCGACGGGACCAACCACAGCGTAGTCAATGCCCTGGCCGAGAGGCCCGGTCTTTCGGCCGCTTTCGGCAGCCTCCCCGTGGGCACGGGAACCGACTGGGCCCGAGCGTTGGCGATTCCTTCGGACCCTGGGGCCGCCGTGGACTGGCTGATAGGGGCCCGGCCGGTCTCCTGCGACCTGGGAAAGGTCGAATATCTTGATCCACAAAACGGCGGCCGCCCAGCCCGACGTTTCTTTCTGAACATATCGAGCGCCGGGGTAAGTGGCGAGATTGTGGCCCGCGTGAATCGCCTGCGCCGGCGAACGTCATTGACTTTTCTCTGCACCACCATCGCCGCTTTATTCAAGTACAAGCCCCAGCGAATCACCGTAGAATGTGATGGTGAGAAGTTCTATGAAGGGCCGAGCTACATCTTGGCCGTGGCCAACGGGCGCTTTTTCGGAAGAGGGATGTGGGTAGCGCCCAACGCCCTTATCGATGACGGCCTGTTCGATGTTGTACTCGTGGAGGGCATGCCGCGGCATCGCATCCTGCTGGCCCTGCGCACGGTTTTCAGCGGCCGGCACCTCCGGCGAAAGGACGTCCACCACAGGCGCGCCGTCTCGGTCCGGGTGCACTCGGAGGACGGGCCTCTCTGCCTCGAGTTCGACGGCGAGGAAGCGCGCGGCCAGGATCTGCTGTATACAGTCTCGCCCGGCGGCCTAAGGGTCCTGATGCAGCCCTCTTCGGCCAAGATTCTAAAAACGCCCGTCCCTCGTTGACCTCTATTTGTCTTTGGCGATTTTTCTCAAGCCCGCAGGGTTAAGGCCATAAAGACTCAGTCGGTCTGGTCAGAGCCGCCAGAGATAGGAAGCTTTGAAAAAGATCCCTCGGCGTGTCTCCAGGAAGCGGTCCGCATTCACATAGGCGCCATCATCCCAGCGCATCCTATCATAGAGCGACCCGTACCCGAGTTGGATGACAGTCCCCGGAATATACAGAAACGAGGCCAGGAAGTCGGTCAGGAGCTGCCTGCGGTAGTTGTTGTATTCGACAATCGCCCGGAAGAACAGGTATTTGTTCACCTGATAAACCAGCCGGTTCCAGATGATCGTGTAATCATAGATCTTTTCCCCCGTGGAATTCCGGAACAGGTCGGAATAGGTGAGGTTAACGGTCCAGTTGAAATTCTCCGAGGGTTGATAGCCCAGGGTGGCCAGTGCTCGTTGCCCGCGGCCCTGGAAAGGCTGCTCCGAATAGCGGACGGCCTTTCCCTTGGTGTAGGTGACTCGTATATAGAATTCCTTGGTGATCTGGCTGATCACCTGGGTAGTCCAGCCGCTGGTGTTGAACCTTTGACCAAGGAATATCTCCGTGGAATACGCACCGGCCACGGCTATTCGGGTGGTCCTGACCATAACTGAACTGAGCGAGAATGTGTTTTCAGTCTCCCAGAGGCCGCTGAACTTGTCCCTGAGCTGAGAAGTGTAGAGGCCTGGGGTTAACTGGAGTAGGATTTTGGACCGGGGGTGGAACTTGGGGGCAATTAAAGCTCTAACCCGAGTCAGGCCGTTGCGGATGAGGAAGCCGGCATCGGTCTCGAAATCCGGAGACAAGTCCTGGCCGCCGAGCTGGATGTTCCAGTCGCGGGTATCGTAGAGATAGTCGAAGCCGAGGGCATGGCCGTCCTGACGCGGCGATCCGTTCGAAGCCCGGGTGAAAGAACCCAGGGCGTGAAAGCTGAGCATGCTCGCTTGGCTCAGCCGGATCTGCCCGTCCGGTCCGACGACCCGGTTGAATCGGCCTGCGTGTTCCCGGTCGGTGAAAAAGAGACCGAGGGAACTGTCCTGGCTCAGGGCGTGTTTATAGCGCATGATGTAAAAATAAGAGGACCCACCCGCCGTCTCAAAGGGACTGAAGGAAACCGGGGACTCATCGGCGGCAAAGATCATAGCGATGCTGTCGCTCCTGGCCACCTTTCCCGAAAGCTTCACTCCGCCTTCAGGGTCCACGATGTTCCGGGTGTGAACGGTTTCCAAAAGGAAATCGTATTGTGTCGTCCCTGCCAGGTTAAAGTTCTCGCTGCCCTCCAGGAAGAACGGCCTCTTCTCCGGGAAAAAAAGGTCATAGCGGAGGTTGACGTCCACCTGTCCGGCATCGGCCTCAACCTGGCTGAAGTCCGGGTTTATGGTGGCGTCGAGGATGAGGCTCGGCGTGATCCCGTATTTCCCGGTCAGGCTCAGGTCGCGGGCCGCCTTCTCCCGGGCAAGCCGGCCTTCGGTGTGCGCATACCCCTGGGAATAGGTGAATGCGGGGATGAGCTCCAGCAGGGTGTATTTTCTGAGGCCAAAAAACTCCATAGGTGCCATCTCGGTCAGAAAGGCGAACCCCTTGGCCGGGTCGAGAGCAGGATAGGACCCATGCTCGGTGCGGCGCCCGATCGCGCGCTCGAAAAAGATCCCCATCTCAATGCGCTGGCCGGAGGAATAGCGGATGCTCTTCAAGGGGATGCGGAGCTCGACGGCGTAGCCTTTTTCATGGAGCTTGCCGGCGCTGTACCAGACGACATCCACACTGTAGTCCTCTTTGTTATTGGCATAACGGCTGTCCATCTGGATGCCGAGGGGGTTTACATAGAAAGCATACAGAGACTGCTGGTCGTTGAACGAATCCAGGTTGATGCAGATGAAGTCGTCGGTCCGGAAGTCGTCCCTCTTGGCCAGTGTCGCCTTGATCTTGCCCGGTTCGCGGTCGTAACACTGGAAGGCGAAATATAAGTTCTCGCTGTCATAGGCATAATAAGCCTGCGTTTTTTCGGACAGGTCGCGGCCGAAGTCGGGGATGAAGGTTTTGAAATCTGTGACGGAGGGAGCTTCGGCCCAGAGCGGATCATCGAGTACGCCGTCGATCACCGGAGGCCCATCGGTCTTGAGCGGCTTGAGCATGGTCGGGGGGGACGCGGAGGCAAAACCAAAGGAAACGAAAAGGCTGCAGACCGCCACAAGCCCGATGGAAAGAGGCAGCTTTTTCTCGCTCATGACCTCAGATATTGTTCGATTATATCTATCCGCAGGGTGATAGCAAATTCCTCTCTTCTGAGATACGTTCTCAGGGTCAAATGGTTCCTGATGGATTGAAGAGACCGGAAACGTGTGATATAAAGAGGCGGGAAAAAGAATCGGCCAGCGCCGAGGTCATCGAGCCTGGAGGGAAAGGATGGTGCGGATGGTCGAGAAAAGACGAGACAAGCCGAAGGCAGTCATCGTCCTGGCCATGCACGGATCGCCACCGCTCGACTTCCCAGGAAACGAAATGGCTGAGTTCATGGGACTCCACGCCCAGCTCGGACACATCTCCGACTCGGCGGCGAGCGGGCTGAGGTTTCGCTATGATCAGCTGGAAGCCAAGATGCGCGCCTGGCCCCGCACGGGCCAGAACGATCCCTTCTACGCCGGGTCGCAGGAGCTGGCGAAGCACCTTCGGCAGGAGTCGGGGCTCGAGGTGATCATCGGGTTTAATGAGTTCTGCGATCCAACCCTGGACGAGGCCCTGGAGCGGGCCGCAGCCCGGGAAGCCGGCAAGATCGTCGTCATCACCCCGATGATGACGCGCGGCGGAGAGCACTCCGCCGTGGACATCCCGGGCGCCATCCGCCGGGCCCAAAAGAGGTTCCCCACCCAAAAGATCGTCTACGCCTGGCCTTTCGCCAGCGAGGATATCGCCCGCTTCCTATCCTCCCAGGTCACCCGCTTCCTTTAACAAATCGTAATGGCATCTTTTGTTCTTTTTTTGGCCGAGGCTGGGGAGAGTCCCTCGGAAAGCCCCCCGCAACGGAACGGGCGCGGTTCGCTGTTTTTTACCCAAGGCGAAGGGTATGGGTGAGGAAGTCCGTGGACGACTGAGCGGGCAAGGTTTCTCGACTGAAAGGAGAGAAGAGCGAAGGAGGATGCGAAGCGAGTTTCCTCGCCGGGGAAACGAGCGGGCTGACGAA
>Ga0153915_10005244_pt1 | contig 12036 bp, 10 predicted proteins | sample Opewatmetagenome_2_FD_107003 | JGI IMG/M metagenome (GOLD analysis project Ga0153915, IMG submission 107003) | Freshwater wetland microbial communities from Ohio, USA - Open water 3 Core 3 Depth 3 metaG | ecosystem: Environmental > Aquatic > Freshwater > Wetlands | place: USA: Ohio, Lake Erie...
AGGTTGGGGTGAGCGAAGCGAACCCCAACAAATCGTTGGGTTACGGCGCTTCGCGCCCAACCCAACCTACATCGAAATCATTATCGAGAGAGCTTCTCGCCATATGGCACTCCTGAAAAACTTCCGCCTCGCCCTGCGCCTGCTGGCGCGCGACTGGCGCGCCGGCGAGCTGCATCTCCTCGCCGTGGCGGTTGTCATCGCGGTCGGTGCGGTCACCGCGATCGGCTTCTTCAACGACCGCCTCAACCGCGCCATGACTTATCAATCGGCCGATCTGCTGGGCGCCGACCTGCTGTTGCGCAGCCCGGAGCCGGTGCCGGCGGACTGGCTCAAGGCCGCGCGCGAATACAATTTGCAGCAAACCACGTCACTCGAGTTCGCCAGCGTGGTAGTACACGGCGACAAGCTGCAGCTCGCGAGCGTCAAGGCCGCGGGTCCGGGCTATCCGCTGCGCGGCGCGATACGCACGGCCCCGGCGCTGTACGCCCCCGACGCCAAAACCGCCGGGCTGCCCGCGCCCGGCACCGTTTGGGCCGAGCCGCGCGTGCTGCAGGCACTCGGCCTCGATATCGGCGCGCGCATCGAGATCGGCAATGCCACGTTCACCATCACGCGCGTGCTCACCAACGAACCGGGACGCGCCGGCAGTTTCTTCGCGTTCGCCCCGCGCGTGCTGATCCGCCAGGACGACGTCCCGCGCACCGGCGTGATCCAGCCCGGCAGTCGCGTTTCCTACACTTACCTTTTCGCCGGCGCCGACGCGGACCTCACGCGCTTCAAGACCTGGCTCAGGCCGCGCCTCGGACCGAACCACCGGCTGCTCGACGTGCGCGACGAGAACACCTCGATCGGCCGCGCGCTCGGACGCGCCGAACGCTATCTCGGGCTCACCAGCCTGCTCGCGGTGATACTCGCGGGCGTGGCTATCGCCATGGGCGCGCGCCGCTACAGCGAGCGCCACTACGACGTGAGCGCGATGCTGCGCTGCTTCGGCGCCACCCAGCGCGACGTGGTCGCCCTGTTCCTGCCGCAGTTCCTGCTGCTCGGCCTGGCGGCGAGCGCACTCGGCTGCGCGCTCGGCTTCCTCGCGCAGGAGGCGATCTTTTATCTGCTCAAGGATCTGCGACCGGCGGGCCTGCCGCCACCCGGCGTGGCGCCGGTGGCGTTCGGATTCCTCGCCGGTCTCATCACGCTCGCCGGCTTCGCGCTGCCGCCGCTGCTGCGGTTGAAGCGCGTGCCGCCGCTGCGCGTGCTGCGCCGCGAGCTCACGCCGCTGCCGCCGACCGCGTGGGCGGTGTACGGCTCGGCGGTTGCGGCGGTGCTGGCATTGATGTGGCGCTACACCGGCGACCTGCTGCTCACGGTTGCAGTGCTGGCCGGCAGCCTCGCGGCCGGCGCGGCGCTCGCGGTCTTCGCCGGCGCGCTGCTGGCCGCGAGCCGGCGCCTGCACCGGCGCGTCGGGGTGGCGTGGCGCTTCGGGCTGAACAACCTGTGGCGGCGCACGCGCACCAGCGTCGGCCAGATCCTCGCCTTCGGGCTGGCGCTCATGGCCATGGCGGTGATCGCGCTGCTGCGCACCGACCTGCTGTCCACCTGGCAGACGCAGCTGCCGCCGGATACGCCGAATCATTTCGCCTTCAACATCCTGCCGCAGGACGTGAGCGCGGTGCAGAAATTCTTCGTGGCCCATCGCATCCAGGCGAGTGCGCTCTACCCCATGGTGCGCGGGCGCCTGACCGATATCAACGGCAAGCCGGTAACGCGCGCGGTGACCAAAGAGGAATCGGATAACGAGGCGATCCATCGCGAGCTCAATCTCACCTGGGCCGCCACTGTGCCGCCCGACAATCGTCTGGTCAGTGGTGCGTGGTGGGACGCGCCGGCCGTGGGCAACCGGGTGTCGGTGGAAGAGAAGCTGGCGAAGAACCTCGGCATCGAGCTCGGCGACGAGCTGACTTTCACCATCGCCGGCGACACGCTGCGCGCGCGGGTGGCGAGCATCCGCACGGTGCAGTGGGATTCGTTTCATCCCAACTTTTACATGATCTTCCAGCCCGGAGCGCTCGCGGCCTATCCGGCCACCTATCTCACGAGCTTTCATCTGGCGCCGGATCAGAAACCGCTGCTCACCTCGCTGGTGCGCGCGTTCCCGTCGGTGACGGTGCTCGAAATGGACCAGGTGCTGGCGCAGGTGCGGGTAATCCTGGCGCAGGTGACGGCGGCGGTCGAGCTGGTGTTGTCGTTCGTGCTCGCCGCCGGGTTCGCGGTGCTGTTCGCCGCGCTCGCGGCCAACCTCGATGAGCGCTTCTACGAGGGCGCGCTGCTGCGCGCGCTGGGCGCGAGCCGGCGCCAGCTGCGCGCCGCGCACTTGGCCGAGTTCGCCGTGCTCGGCGTGCTCGCGGGACTGCTGGCCGCGATCGGCACCGAGCTCATCGCCTGGGTGCTGTACACGCGCGCGTTCGATCTCGAATACAGTTTCAAGTGGCCGGTGTGGCTGATCGCGCCGCTGGCCGGGGGAGTATTAATAGGAGCGGTCGGCTATTTCGGAACGCGGCGGGTGGTGAACCAGAGTCCGCTGACGGTGCTGCGCGAGTCGTAACACCCGCAACGAGACTCATCATGCGCCGAATGCCCGGCCGATCGTGGGAATACGCGTCGCCAGCGACAGCAACACACTCATCCCCGCGGTCATCCCCGCCAGCATCGCTACCACCGTTAACGCCGCGGCGACTTCCTGTTCCAGACCGAGCGCGAGACGCGTGACCGCGTGCTCGGCCATCACCATCCCCAACAACATGCCCACATTGCAGACGCCATAAAAGCCGATGCGATGACCGACCGATTGAGCGCGGCGGCGATCGAGCGCATCGAGTAGCACCATTCCCGCATTGCCGCCGGCCACCATGCCGAAGCACGCCCACGGCATCAGGTTGGTCATCAGCCACAGATCCGTCGGACTGGGCCAGAATGCGGAGGAGGCCCAGGATCGGCATAGCCCCAGCAGTCCATAGAGACCGAGTGGTCCGAAATCGACAATGCAGCCCAGCAGCATGCCGAAGCCGCCCGCCGCAAACATCACCACCAGACTTTGCACGCAGCGTTTGTTGCCCGGTCGCGCCAGCAGGCCGTAACACGCCACGGCGACAGGTAACCCCGCGCCCAGCGCAAACAGCATAGATTTGGCGACGCTCAGCTGCCAGAGATACGCAAGGAAAAGAATCTGCCCGATGACCAGCGCACCGACGATACCGGCTCGGCAGTGGTCGATCCGCCGGGTTTCACGCAACGCCGAGGGCATCATCCAGCGCCTCCCATGCCAGCAACACGCAGCGTCGGCGCGCCGGGTAGCCCCGCACCGCCGAAAGCGCGCGCAGGGATTCCGGCGGATCCGGCACCTGACTGCCTTCGCCCGAACTGAACCATTGCTTCATCTCTTGCGCCAATTGGTGTGCGGCGCGGCGGCTCTTTCCGGCCACGGCCTCGCTCATCAGGGAAGCCGACGCAATGCACACCGAGCAACCGCGTCCGCGAAATCGCACTTGCCTGAGCATTTCTCCGTCGTAATAGATTCCCACTTCGACATCGTCGCCGCAGCGCGGGTTGGTCCCCCGGCGCACCACGTCGGCGTCACTCAGGTCGCCACAGTTGCGTGGATACCGGAAATGGTCCTTCAGCACACCTTGATATAACGTCGTCGCGTTCAACATTGCCGCCTCGGTTCAAATCAACACCCGTCGCGCCCAATGAATGGCTTCATTGAAAACATCAACGTCGTCGGGACGGTTATACAGGGCAAAGCTCGCGCGCGCGGTGGCCGGCACCCCCAGGAACCGCATCAACGGTTGACAGCAATGGTGCCCGGCGCGGATCGCCACGCCGCGTTCCGCCAGCAGTTGCGCCACGTCATGTGGATGCACGCCGCGCAGGTTGAAGGCGACGATCCCGGCGCGTCCGGTCGCCTCCGCTGGACCATGGATCTGGATGTCCGGTATCGCCGCGAGCGCGCGCAGCGCCTGTTGCGTCAGGGCCTGAACGTGGTCACGCACGCGCTCCATCCCGATGCCCGCGAGAAAGTCGACCGCCGCGGCGAAACCGATGGCGCCGGCCAGGTTCGGGGATCCGGCCTCGAATTTTGCCGGATACGGCGCCCAGTTGCTGCGCGAGTCGCCGACTTCGTCGACCATGCCGCCGCCGACGAGCCATGGCTCCATGGCTTCGAGATGTTCGGCCCTGGCGTACAGTGCGCCGATACCCGTGGGGCCGCCGATCTTGTGAGCCGAGAACGCCAGGAAGTCACAACCGAGCTCGGCCACGTTCACCGGACCGTGCGCGACCGATTGGGCCGCATCCACCAGCACCGGAATTCCATGCGCTCGTGCTTGCTCGACCACCTCGCGGATCGGAGTGATCGTGCCCAGCACGTTCGACACCTGGGCCAGCGCGATGAGCCGCGTGCGCGGGCCGTATAAATCGGCGACACTCTCGAAATCGAGGCGACCGTCGGCCCGCAGCTCGATGATGCGCAGCTGGGCTCCGGTCCGCTGACACACCCGCTGCCACGGCAGGAAGTTGGAGTGATGCTCCAGGCGCGAGACCCACACTTGATCGCCCGGGCGCAGGCGCGGTTCGGCCCATCCGGTCGCCACCGCGTTGATCGCTTCAGTGGCCGAACGGGTGAAGATCAGCTGATCGGCCGACGGCGCGCCGATGAAGCGGGCCACGGCGGCCCGCGCCTGCTCGTAGCGCGCGGTCGCCCGCTCGGCAAGCGCGTACAGCCCGCGGTGAACCGGTCCGTACTCATGGCGATAGCAGTCATCCATCGCCTCGAGCACGGCGCGCGGCTTGTGGCTCGTGGCGGCGTTATCCAGATAACACAGACCGCGCCGGCCGGCCGCATCGCTCAGCAGCGGGAACTGGGTGCGAACCGCTTCCACGTCCAGCATCGCCGGACCCGGTTCATTCTTGGCTAACCCGCGCATGAACGGTCACCCCACCGCTTTGATCTGGCGGTCGTCAATGTGCAGCTTGTCGCGCATGCGCATGCCCGTGCCGTGGCGGCGGAGCATGACGATCTCGCTGATGACGCACAGCGCAATCTCTTCCGGGGTGCGCGCGCCGAGATCCAGGCCCGAGGGCGCCATCACCCGCTCCAGGTCGGCGTCGCTGAATCCCTCCTGGCGCAGGTAATCCAGAACCAGGCGCGAGCGCTTGCGGCTGGCGATCAGCGCGATATACCCGGCCTTGGACTGCAGCGCCCGCCGCATCGACTCGTGATCGCCTTTGTGCTGGGTCGCGATCACCACGAAGTCGTCAGGCAACGGCTGCAGTTGCGCGTAGTCGATATCATCCGTGATCAACCGCGAGGCCGCCGCATAGTGCTGGCGATCCACCCCGGGATCGTTGACCACGACCGCGAGTCCCATCAGATCGCCCAGCATGCAAAGACATTCGGCGACCCGGCCATGTCCCATGATCCACATCGTAGGCATGGGCAGCACCGGTTCCACGTAGACCCGCATGCGGCCGCCGCAGGGCATCCCCGCGCCGAGCACTTCGTCGTCGAGATCGACGTCGATGACGGCGGTCTTGCCGTTCGCCAGACATTGCAGCGCGGCGTTGCAGGTGGTCGCCTCGGCGCAGCCGCCGCCGACCCATCCGGCTACGACGCGCCCTTCCGCGTCGATCACCGCCTTCGCGCCGGTCTTGGCCGACACCGAGCCGGTCGTCTCCACCACCGTGGCCACGGCAAAGGGTTGCCCCTTGGCGCGCATCTCCACTAATACGTCGAGGATTTCTTTTGCCATGCCAACACCCTCCCGCAAATGTTCATTACAGGCTTGCCCGCCGCTCACGCGGCCGTTCGAAGCGTCGCTGCCACTCCGCATAGTCTTCCGGAGTATCGAGATCGAACACCACGTGGTCCGTTTCCATCTCCAGCGTCGTCACCAATTCCGGGTTGCGTTCGATCAGCCGCTTGCATCCGAGATTGCGTCCGCTCCCGAGAATCTCATCGCGATGCGCATACGCCAGTACGATCGGATTGCCGCGCCGGCCACGATGGGTCGGTACCAGGATCGAGCCCCGTTCGCGGCGACCGAAGGCCTCGATCAAGGCATCGATGTCCCCGGGAGTGAGGAGCGGCTGGTCTGCCAGGCAGATCATCACGCCTTCACAAGCGGCCGCGAGCGCCTCCAGCCCGCGGTGGACCGAGCTCATCTGCCCTTCCGTATAGCGTTCGTTGCGGACGCGCGTCACGTCGAGATCCTCGAGCAGTGGCGCCGCCCGGTCGGCCTCATGGCCGAGCACCACCACCACTTCCTGCAGCCGCGCGGCGAGCAGGGTCTGCGCGCTGTGCCGCAGCAGCGGCTGACCGTCGATGGGCAACGTGAGCTTGTTGACCGCGCCCATGCGCCGGGACTCGCCCGCCGCCAGCAGGATGGCAGAAACGCCGCTCATCGCGCCGCCACCTCCAGGTATTTTTGCGGTTCCTTCTCGAAGCTGTGCTGGCAGTGACCGCAGCAGAAGTAATAATTTTTTCCGGCATGCTCGCTGCGAAACTCGGCGCCCGCGGTCGCCACGGTCATGCCGCAAACCGGATCGATCGCTTCCGCGGGTTCCGGTACTTGCCCGGCACGCGCACCCGCCGCGGCCTCGGCCGGCGGCGCCACGGCGGCGACCGCACCCGCGCCACGGCGGCGCGCCTGCACCACGCCGGCCAGAACCGACAGCGCAATCTCTTCCGGCGTCACGGCGCCGATCGCCACCCCGGCGGGTGCCGTGACCGCATCGACACGCGCGCCTTCATGTCCCCGCTCCCGCAGATAGGCTTTGAGCTTCTGGGCCTTGCGTTCGCTGGCAATGAAAGCGATGTACTGCGCTCCGGTGGCCAGCGCCGCCTCCAGGCCGGCTTCGTCGCGCTTGCCCTGCGTGGAAACCACGATAAAGCTCGGCACGCCCGTCGCCAGCTCGATTCCCTCGAGGCCGTCCACGACGCGGTCGGCCTCCGGAAACAGTTCCCTGTCCGCGCCCGGAAACGCGGCGGTCACCGAAAAACCGACGCGGCGCGCCAGTCCGCTCAAGGCTTGCGCGACCGGAGATGCGCCGATGATCAACAGCGCCGGACGCGCGATCACGGGATCGATGAAAATATCCAAAGTGCCTCCGCTATGGCAGGTCATGCCGAAGTCGATGACGCCGGCCTCCGTCGTCTCGTTGCGTTCGGGGCTGATGCGAATCAGCCGCGGTTGCCCGTCCTGCAGCGCCTGTTTCGCCGTCTTGATCACCGCCGGCTGGGCGCAGCCGCCGCCGATCCATCCCTCGATGTCGCCCTCGGGAGTGATGATGGCCTTCGCGCCCGGCTTGGCCGAGGTCGGCGCCTCGCAGCGCACCACCGTGGCCAGCACGAACGGTTGGCCGGCCGCTTGCAGACGGTTCGCCCTGTCCAGCACGGTGTCGGTTTCAACCATGTTCACTCCAGCGTCCCGGCGACGTTACAGGTACATCAACTGCGATTCCAGAGCCGCGAGACTCGCGAGGCTGTGGGCCGAGGCAAACACATCGATGAACGGCAGCGCCGCCTGCATGCCGCCCGCGAGAGGCTGATAATCGGCGCGGCCGAGCAACGGGTTCAGCCACACGATCTTTCGGGCGCAGCGCTGTATGCGCGCGAGTTGTGCCGCCAGCAACTCCGGCGGCCCGGTGTCGTAACCGTCGCTGACCACGACCACGATCGAACGCGAACCGAGAATTTTGCGTGCGTACTGCTCATTGAAGCGCTGCATGCTTTCACCGATGCGGGTGCCGCCGGACCATCCGAGCGAAATGACGGCCAGCTTCTCCTTGACCTTGTCGATGTCGCGCTCGCGCAGCACCTCGGTCACCGGAACCAGGCGCGCGTGATAGACGAACGCCTGCGAGTCGCGGAAGGCGCCGAGCACGCCGCGGGCGAAACGCAGGAACAGGTAGCTGTACAGACTCATGGAACGGCTGACGTCCAGCAACAGGATCAGCCGCGGGAGCTGCCGGCGACGCTGCTTGAAGACCAGTTCCAGGGGCGTGCCGCCGTAGCGCAGGCTGTTGCGGATGGTGCGACGCAAATGCACGCGCCGGCCCTGCCGCGCCATGCGCTGTCGCCGCAGCAGGCGGCGCCGCATCCGGCGCGCCAGTCGCTCGACCAGTTGCTCCATTTCCCGCATTTGCCGGGAATCGGACAGGAAACGAAAGTCGGTTCCGGTCATGACTTCCTGCCGGCTGGCGCCGCCGCGCGCGCCGCCTTCACCGGCATCGCTGTCATCCCCCGGCCGCGGCCGATCGGCCTCGGCTACGGCACCGTGGCCGTGTCGCCCCGGCGCCTCGCGCTCGTCCAACTTGGCGCGCGGCGAGTATTCGACCCGGGTCTGGCGGTTGACGGATAGCCAGTAAGCATCGAACAGCTGGTCGAAGCGCTGCCACTCGTCGACGTTGCCGCACAACAGGCTGCGCAATCCCCAGCGCAGGCGCTGCTGGTCCAGCACCGTGCAGTGCCGCGCCACCTTCAAAGCATCGATCTCTTCCCGCACACCCACCTGAAAACCCTGCTCGCGCACCAGGCGCACGAACTCCACGATGCGCGCCACCAGCAGTGCCTCTGCGGCGACGCCGGGGCTTTCCGCGGAGTTTTTCGCGTGCAAGGTGTTCATACGGCATTCGCGACCAGCCGCTGCACCACCTCGCGGGTGACGGCGTCGCGATCCTCCTTGGTTTTCAGCAGGCATACCAGGGTCTGGGCGATCAGCGCCGGGTCGCGGTCCAGCTGCTTGACGTTCAGACGCATCAGCGCCGCCACCCAGTCGAGCGTCTCGGAGATGCCCGGCTTCTTGCGCAGATCCAATTCGCGCAGCGAATGCATGAACTGCACGACCTGGCCCGCCAGCTCCTGGCCGATCTGCGGCAAATGCCGGTTGATGATGCGCAGTTCCTTGTCGAGGCTGGGATAATCCACGTAGTGATACAGGCAGCGTCGCCGCAACGCATCGCTCAGCTCGCGCGTCGCGTTGGACGTCAGCACCACATAAGGAATGCTGCGCGCCTTGACGGTGCCGAGCTCCGGGATGCTGATCTGAAAGTCCGACAGCACTTCCAGCAGGTAAGCCTCGAACTCCTCGTCGGCGCGGTCGATTTCATCCACCAGCAGCACCGGGGATTCGGGCATGGTGATGGCCTGCAGCAACGGCCGCTTCAGCAAATACCGCTCGCTGAAAATATGGCGTTCCTTGTCCTCGGCGGTTCGACCTTCGGTCTCCTGGATCTTGATGGCCAGCAGCTGGTGCTGATAATTCCATTCGTACACCGCGGAGCTGGCATCCAGGCCTTCGTAGCACTGCAAGCGGATCAGCGGACAATCGAACACGTTCGACAAGGCCTTGGCGATTTCGGTCTTGCCCACGCCGGCGTCGCCCTCCACGAGCAGCGGGCGCTTGAGCTCCGCGAACAGCAGCAACGTCGCCGCCAGGCTCTGCTCGGCGATGTAGCCGGCCGCTTCCAACCGCTCTTGAAACGCGACGATGTCTGTCATGTTCCCCGTGTCACTGGCTGAGCGCACGTTCGATGTGCCGGCGTTGCCGCCTCAACGGACGGTCTTGGATTTGTTGCCGCCGAACAGCGATTTGAAGAAGCCGACGATCACGCGCCACAGGAACGCCAGCGCGTTGATCTCCCGCGGTTGCGCGGCCACGGCGGCGGCCGCCCGCTCCGCCGCCGCGCCCTGGCCCTGCGCCAGGACGCGCTGCGCGAAATTCTCGCCGAATTGCTTCAGTATCTGATCCGACACCTGACCCATCAGGCGACCGCCGAAGCTCACGAGCTTGCCGGTCACGGTCACTTCCGAGACGCCGACCAATTCGCTCTTGTCGTCCGCCGTCGGCCGGATACTGGCGGTCAAATCCATGGTCGCCGACGACGTGCCCGTGGCGTCCGAGCCTTTGCCCAGCATTCGCATCTGCCGCTGCGAGGTATCGATGTTTTGAATTTCGATCGTGCCCTTGAAGGTAACATTCGCGGGCCCCATGCGCAGGCTCACCTGCCCTTTGTAATGTCGGTCGTCGACGCGCTCCGTGATCTGTGCCCCGGGCATGCACGCGGCGACGCTCTGAATGTCCTGGAGCAGACGCCAAGCGGCGTCCGCGGGCGCGTCGAGGGGAAACGTCTTTTCCAGCTTGACCAGCATCCTGAAAACCTCCTGCGACCTTCGCCCGATGCACCCGCCGGAAAACCAGGTTACGGATGCTTATCGAGACCGAGCTTGTGGATGGTCTTCCACACGCTGTAGGCGGTATGCGGCATGTCAATATGCGTCACCCCGAGATGCGCGAAGGCATCGATCACCGCGTTGCTGAAGCAGGGTATGCCCCCGACGTGGGGCGATTCCGCCACGCCTTTGGCGCCGATCGGATGGTGCGGCGAGGGCGTGACCGTGAAATCCGTTTCCCACTTGGGAGTTTCCACGGCCGTCGGCACGAAATAATCCATGAGACTGTTACCCAGATGATTGCCGCTCTCGTCGAACGGCAGCGCCTGGCCCATGGCCACGGCGAACGCCTCGGTCAGACCGCCGTGGATCTGCCCCTCGATGATCATCGGGTTGATGCGCGTGCCGCAATCATCGAGCGCGTAGAAACGCCGCACCTTGGTCTCGCCCGTATAGCGATCGATATCCACGACGCATACATAGGCGCCGAAGGGAAAGGTCATGTTGGGCGGATCGTAATATTCCGATGCTTCCAGGCCCTTCTCCATGCCGTCCGGCACGTTGCTGGTGTGCGCCGCCATCGCGATCTCTTTCATGGTCTTGGCCTGGCTCGGATTGCCCTTGACCTTGAAGCGGTCGACATCCCATTCCAGATCGCCTTCGGCCACTTCCAGCAGGTGCGCCGCGATTTTTTGCGCCTTCGCCTTGATCTTGCGTGCCGCCACCGCCGCCGCGGCGCCACCGACCGGGGTCGAGCGCGACCCCCAGGTTCCCGCCCCGTACGGCGCCTTGTCGGTGTCGCCTTCCTCGATCTGGATTTCATCCGACGACAACCCCAGCTCGGTGGCGATGATCTGCGCATAGGTCGTGGCGTGGCCCTGGCCCTGGCTCATCGTGCCCAGACGCGCGATGGCGCTGCCGGTGGGATTGATGCGGATGTCGCAGCTGTCGAAAAGCGCTATGCCCAGGATGTCGCAAACCTTGTTGGGCCCGGCGCCGACGATTTCCGTGAACGTGGAGATACCGATCCCCATCAGCTCGCCTTTGGCGCGCTTCTCCGCCTGCTCCTTGCGCAGCGCATCGTAATTGACCGCCTTCAACACCTTGTCGAGCGCGGCGTGGTAATTGCCGCTGTCGAGCGTCCAGCCCAGGGACGTGGTGTACGGAAACTGTTCCGCCTTCACGAAGTTGCGCCGGCGGATCTCGGCCTTGTCGATGTTCAGCTTCTGCGCCAGGATGTCGATCATGCGCTCGATCAGATAGACCGCCTCGGTGACCCGCAGCGAACAGCGATAGGCGACGCCGCCCGGCGCCTTGTTGGTATAGACCGCATCGACCCGGCAATAGGCTTTGGGAATGGCATAGGAACCGGTGCAAATGCTGAACAGGCCGGCCGGGAACTTCGTCGCCGAAACGTGCGAATTGAACGCGCCGTGATCGGCGAGCGCGCTGAAGCGCAGCGCCTGGATGCGGCCGTCCTTGTCGGCCGCGAGCTCGCCGATGCCGTGATAGTCGCGGGCGAATCCGGTGGTGGAGAGATTTTCGATGCGCGACTCGATCCATTTGATCGGCAGTCCGGTCACGATGGACGCCACGATCGCGACCACGTACCCGGGATAGACCGGGACCTTGTTGCCGAAACCGCCGCCGATGTCGCCGCCGACCAGGCGGATCTTGCTCTCCGGTATCCCCGAAAGCATCGCCACCACGGTGCGCACCAGGTGCGGCGCCTGCGAGGTCAGGTACACGGTCAGCTGACCCGTGACCTTGTCGAACGAGGCGACGCAACCGCAGGTTTCCATCGGACAGGG
>Ga0153915_10005245_pt1 | contig 12036 bp, 11 predicted proteins | sample Opewatmetagenome_2_FD_107003 | JGI IMG/M metagenome (GOLD analysis project Ga0153915, IMG submission 107003) | Freshwater wetland microbial communities from Ohio, USA - Open water 3 Core 3 Depth 3 metaG | ecosystem: Environmental > Aquatic > Freshwater > Wetlands | place: USA: Ohio, Lake Erie...
AGGTTATCTTCAATCGACCGAGCCGTTAGTTACAGGCAAAAATGATCCTCATAATTCTCATCTGCCGGTTTCAGAATGCGAAGCCTGTCACCATGTCCACAAGCCATCGGAGGATCAGTGTGCGGCCTGCCATGATTTCGGCTTTAAGATACCTTGAGATTTTTTCAAATGTTTGGGCACCGCCACAAATACGCGCTGGAACAAGCCTGGACGACATTCGTGCTTCCAATCAGCAACCATGTGGTGTGTTGCCGTATCTTAAGGGAACATAATGGTGAAGCTGTTATGTGGAATCATTGGTATTAATATTCTGTCCGCTGGTGGATCGATATAAATTTAAAGAAATAATTTGAGAAAGGATAAAATAAAGGCATGAAGAAAATAGCTATAGCAGGAATCGGTGGAGTCGGCGGAAACATGGGAGGCTATCTCGCTAAGGGAGGCCAAGATGTTTATCATAATCACATAAAGATAAAGAGGCGGGACTATTATGAGTGAAACAAGTGTAAATTTAAGCAGGCGAAAATTCATGGTTGTGAGTTCTGCGGCAATTGCGGCGCCATTTCTTATGAACATGGCAGGTATAGTTACCGACGCTAAAGGGGCGGAGAAACAGTCTACCTATACTATTGGTCCTACCTGTGTCGGTTGCCATTATTGTTTCTATGAATGTCCTGCATCCGCCATCCATTGGGGTGACGACAAATATGAGATAGATCAGAAAAAATGTATACATTGCGGCACCTGTGAGAAAGTCTGTAATGTTTCCGCGGCATCTCCCAAGTGACTGTAACCCTGCCAACTGAAACGTTATTTATAAGGAGAAATAAAAATGGCAAATAATGTTATGAACTGCGATTTAGTGGTGCTTGGCGCGGGCGGAGCGGGTCTGCTTGCCGCCGTGAAGGCGAAAGACCTTAGTGGCAAAAAGGTCATCATTCTTGAAAAGGCAAAAAAGGCCGGGGGATGCACCTGGTTTTCGGGTGCTGCGCCTGGACCTGGACTAGGGGGTTCAAATGCGGAACAACTCGATTCTAGGTTTCGATCAGTAATGAAAGAACTCTGGTGGAGGGTAAATCCCAAGCTTATCCGCAATAACCTGGAGGCCTCCGCCCCATGTTTTGAATGGTTTTCTAAGGTATGCGACGTTAGTGACAGGTATACAAAAGAAATGCTTCAAATGCTTAGCCAACAGGGCGCTGCTCCTCAGGGCACGCAAGATGGACAACAGGGTGCTGCTCCTAATATCATGGCGATGATGAATAGGGAGCGCCTCATAAACAAAAAATCCAGAGACCCCTCCATTGGACCCGGCAGTGCTGGATCTTGGGGTGTTACTAAATTGCTCGGGGCATGCGAAAAGATGGGGATTCCGATTCTTACCGAGACCCGCGCGACCGGGTTTATTACGGACGCCAAGGGCAAGGTGACAGGGGTTTTAGCTGACGCCAAAGACGGGAAGCTGCAGGTCAACTGCAAGGCATGCGTTGTAGCCACAGGAGGCTTTGGCGCCAATGAAGATAAGCTTAAGAAGAGGTGGCCTTACCACTATAACGGTAATAGGATGCACCGTTTCAGCTGCCCTACGGATGAGGGTGATGCCTTGGATATGGCAGAGAAGATCGGGATTTATATTGACTGGGACAACATGAACATAATGATGGGCGGTCCCGCTCATCATCCCTATTCATACTCAATCTATCGCATAATGTGGCAACCCGAGGTTGTATATGTCAACTTAAACGGCGAACGCTGGATTGATGAAACTGAGAGCTTGATGGGCGGCTACTTTTGTTTAGCAGAACAGCCAAAGGGCGAGATGTGGGCAGTCGTTGATGAGGATTTGAAAGAGTCGCTGGGCACGAGACTTTATGAAAATCCAAGCAAGTATACCGCCGCGGAAAGCGATAAATGGATTCTTAAGGATTTTAGAGAAGATATCGCTTACGAGATATCGCTTGACGAGGGAGGGGCTCCCGGAAAGCATACAAGGAAGGCTGATACCCTTGAGGAACTGGCCAAAAAAATCGGTGCAGACCCTAAAACCTTTGTTAAAACAATAGAGACATATAACCAGTATTGCGATAATAAACGGGACCTGGATTTTGCGAAAAAGCCTGAATACCTGATACCTATTCGCAAGCCTCCATTCTACGCCTTCTGGGGGCAGCGCTTTGCTGAAACCACACATGGTGGACTTGTAATCAATGAGAATATAGAGGTGCTTAAGAGCAAAGGCAAAAAGGATGTAGTGCCCGGTTTATTTTGTGCCGGGGATGCTTCCGGCGGATGGACAATTGATAAACCAATGCCGCCTATGGCTCCGGGTAGCTGGATGGTTAGCAGCGGATATCTGGCCGGGGTCGCCGCAGGAAAATATATAAGCAAGGCCTAAAGTATATACCCACGGGCGTAAGCCCGTGGGTATATAAAGATAATCAAAAAGCGTGTTCTTATAAAAAAACCTCAGGCCAAGAATAGCCCCACAGCCATCGATTAGACATAGCGATGAGCAGGTGAAGAGTATGTAGAACGGTATTCCTGGTACGCCAAGAAGCATTAATACAGAGGCATTAATTATTAAAGAGATGATGATTGAGGGTCCTCGAATGGGGTTTGGACCATATTGGCAGATAACATTGATGTCAAATCTTTTGTAATTTATAAAACTTTTAGAAAAGAAAGGAATGGATTTATGGGAAGATATTCTGTGATAATTTCTTCTGTCTTACTGGCAATTTGTCTTATTATCTTCAGCGGCCCTCAACTGTTGTGCGCCCAGGTAAAGACCCTTGAGGCAGATATAGTTGTTATCGGCGGTGGAGGCGCAGGCGTGTCAGCGGCCTTAACTGCTAAACAGAACGGGGTGAAGAGGGTCATCATCCTGGAAAAACAGCCTTATCTGGGTGGGACTTCCGCCATGGCCGGTGGTATGATGTGGGGCGCCGAAAGCCATATCCAAAAGGCTGACGGTCTTAAAACAAGCAAGGATGATGCCTTTAAAGAGCACATGGAGTTTAACCACTATGATCGGGTTGATCCGAAGGTTGTGCGGGCCTTTATAGAGAAGACGGCAGATACTATGAAATGGCTGGAAGACAATGGAATAGGCTATAGGAACGTTGACAGATTTGGTGTAATTAGACTTTATACACACTACCCCGTGGATGATACCGGTCCTACCAACAATTTCGGCAGGACGATAAAAAAGCTGGCCGATAAATTTACGGGCGCGGGAGGACAGATACTTCTCAATACCAGCGCGGAAAAGATATTGCGCGGTTCTGACGGCAAAATAAGCAGTGTGATGGCAGCAGATAAAAAGGGGGAAAAGATCCTGATCAATACAAAGACCGTTATACTGGCTACAGGCGGCTTTACCGGCAATGAAGAGCTGCTAAAGAAATATTTTCCGGAATATTGGGATAGTGACGCTTATGGTAAACATGGGTCAGTAAAAACGAATACAGGTGATGGTATAAAGCTGGCGGAAGACGCCGGGGCCGGGCTGAATGCCTATGCAACCTTGGTCAGGGAGCCTGGACGCGGCTCGGGCATGTTTGTTAATAAACGCGGGGAGAGGTTTCAGGATGAGACATTGAGCACCAATGCAAGCTCCAATGCCCTGCTGGCGCAACCCGGCAAAATCGCGTTTGACCTTACTGATGCAAAAAGTGCACAAGGTACAAATGATTTTACTAACCTCCAGGGACAAAGTCCTGACTCAAAGGGGGGTAATCCCCAGGGACAAAGTCCTGACTCAAAAGATTCAAAGACCGCCGTGTCAATGCCTGGATCCGAGACCAAGACAGCTGATAGCTGGGATGAGATTGCGCAGTGGATAGGCGCTGATCCCAAGGTGCTTAAAGCGACTGTGGAGCAATACAATTCTTTCTGCAAACAGGGACATGACGATATTTTTGCAAAAGACCCGAAATCCTTGAATGCATTACTGACCCCGCCTTTTACCGCGACAAAAATCACCGCCACATTAATTGATACGTACGGCCCGGTCAGGATTAACGAGCGCATGGAAGTCCTGGATAAGAAGGATAATCCTATCCCGGGTTTTTATGCAGGAGGGGCGATCTGCGGCCAGATACAAGGCCATGATTATCATTTTTTTGGAGGCGCGCTCGGTTTTGCCGTCAACTCAGGGCGTATGGCAGCAGAAAACGCCGCCAAGTATATTTCGGGAAAGTAATATCAATGCTTTAAATAATTAATAATAAATTCAGTAAGTTAATAGATTTGCAGAAGACATTAGAATCCTATAAAAAGGAGGATTTATTATGAGTGAAACAAGTTTAAATTTGACAAGAAGGAAGTTCATGGCTGCGAGTTCAGCTGCGATTGCAGCGCCATTTGTCATGAAAATGGCAGGCGCGGTCCCCAATGCCGAAGCGGCTGAGAAAGAGGCTGAGAAGCCGAAGGAGGCTGATAAGAAGTTTGCAGGTATGAAAAGTATAGTGATTTATTACTCAATGACAGGAAATACCAAGAAAATTGCTCAGGGTATTCAAAAAGGAATCATCCAGCGGACCGGGCAATGTGACATTGTCAGACTTAAGGATGCGAAACCGGAGGAATTGGTAAATTATGATTTGATAGGGATAGGCGCTTCGGTTTATAGCAGTAGAGTAGCTCCGCATTTCGTGGATTATGTCAAAAGCCTGCCCCCAAATATAAAGGGTAAACACGCCTTCTTTTATTGCACTCATGGGATTTTACCCGGGCGATGTATAATGTCCGGAGTTAAGCCGCTTCAGGCACTCGGTCTGACTGTTATTGGCTGGAAGGACTGGTTTGGCGGTTGTCCTTATCTCCCCGGACACGCCCTACCCTGGATCTCGGATGGACATCCTGATGCAATTGATATAGCGGAGGCAGAGGCCTTCGGCACAGCCATGGTGGAGCTTAGCCGGAAAATATCCGAGGGGAAAACCGACCGTATCCCGGAATTACCCTCACCCGAAGCAATTGATGCGTTTTATAGCGGGGGGCGTCTCAAAGTGGATGTGGATGATTTTCTTACGCCCCAGAAGATACCGAGCTCGGGTTTTACACGGAGAGTAAATGCGGAAAAATGTATCGGTTGCGGGCTTTGTGCCAAAGCTTGCTTTTATAACGTTATCGATGCCTCCGTGAAACCATCTGTTATCATGAGGCCGGATGACTGCGTCAACTGTGGGTTCTGTTCGGGGATTTGCCCTACCGGGGCCATGGAAGGCGGCGATGCCATCGGGGGGTTTGAGCCAGAAAATGAAAATGCTAGGCGGCCAAGAAATACAGGCACAGGCGACAATAACTTTATTAAGACAGCGGATTTTCTCGAAGCAACAGGGCGTTTCAGGAGGTTAGTGCGGGAGGAAGATATGAATTGGAATATTTCCATTGAGGAAGCAAAGGGGAATCCCCCTCGTTTTAAAGAAATCCCTTAGATCCAAGAAATAAAATGTGAGGGTATCACGAAACTATAAGGAGTAAAACATTTGGATGGCGAGGAGTAGATAAGGTATTTAGCTGACGGTATGTGCCTGCTCTTTGCCCGCGAAAAAAGTTGATAAAAATATTTTACTAACATTTATCTAAACGGGAGGTGCTATATGGATAGTATATTCATTATAATCCTTTCTTCTTCTTTTCTTTTAGTTTGTGTGAGTCTATTTGCGCAACCTCAAATGGCACAAACTCAAAGGGGAGATACATTGCTTCGTGAATTAGAAAGATTTTCATTACCTGCAGGACCGATCGCGGATAGTGATATACCTCAAATTCAAACTGTAATCCAACAGGTGTTAGCTAGAATTAGTGAATCTCTCAAAGCAACTGCTGAAAATAAAGCAGACATTAAACCCGGCATATCGGGGATACTCATTCTTGAGGATTGGCTAAACCAACAGGGATGTGTTCATCAAGCATCTGCTCCTTGGGTGCAAAAATCCGGTGAATACAATGATTGTATCTTCCTTACTTATCCTGGTCAGGTTTTCTTCGAAATATTTTTCAATACTGGTGAAAAAAGTACATTAACTCAAATGGATCCAGGAAGGTATAGAATGTTGGTATATATTACCGCTCCTGAGGTACTCAGGTTTGCGAGTATAATTAAGGATAACACGCCGCTTATGTCTAGTTGAAAGTCACCACTTTAAGAACTAAGGTAACAACGACGGCTATCCTTTAAAAGCGTGATTATATGTTAAAAAATACGTTAATCACCTAAGTTTGTTACAAAGCCAAAAATTAATAAAAAGAAAGGAGTGGAATTATGAACCTAATTCGATCACTGTTAGGAAGACGGCAGTTCCTGATTGCATTTGCGAGTTCCGCCCTTACCCTTGCCTTTGGAAGGGTTGCCGGGGCCTTTGACCTGCTTTTTAAAAGGGGTGTGGCAGATGCTTCGGAGAAGACAGTAACCGGTAAACAAAAATCCCTTAAAGGTATTGTGGTCTATCAATCATCTGGAGGCTGTACAGGTCAAATTGCCGAGGCGCTCTGGCGCGGTATGAAATCGGTAATTAAATGTGATATTGCCCCGATAAAAAAGGTGAAGCCTGAAGATATGGCGAAGTATGATGTGATGGCCATCGGCGCCCCAAATTGGATGCATCGCGTACCAGCCAACGTCCTGGTCTTTACACACGATGTGCCCCGCATGGATGGTAAACATTGCATCATTTTCGGTACGCACGGGATGGCGCCTCTTGGTCAATTTTGGATCATGTCACGGAATTTGCTGAAGAAGGGTATGACCATCATTGGCTGGAGCGATTGGTTCGGCGAAGCTAGGACGGAAGGTAATCAGCCCCATTCTGCATTTGGTCATCCTGACTCTATCGATCTTGCGGAAGCGGAGGCATTCGGCAGGCAGATGGCGGAATATTCCGTAAGGATTTATGCGGGTGAAAGGGATCTTATTCCAAGTATACCCACACCAGATGGGGTAGCGACCGTTATGAATCAAGCATCGGGGCCAACAAGGTTAGGCAACTTGTGGGCGCCTCGCGTAGATGAATTCGGCAAACATCGTTTTGGAGAACCCCCGCCGGATGGTATTCCGGAAATTGATTTGACGAAGTGTGTATACCCCAGGTGCTCTCAATGTATGGCCCACTGCCCGGTTAATGCCATCGACCTTTCCAAGATAGCGCCCATCAATTCATTAGCTTCTGATCCAATAGGAACCACCCCGTTTGTTCTTAATAGGCAGGCCTGTAAGAAATGTGGTGGGTTATGTGAAAAGGTTTGCCATTATGATGCCATACATTATGCAGGGGAGGAGTTGCCGATGCGAGTCAATATGACGAAGTGCACCTACCCCAAATGCACTAAGTGTTTGGACAATTGTCCCCAGGGATCCATCGATTTTTCAGTGAATCCGCCGATTTTCCACAATTGGTGTGAAAATTGCGATTATATTTGCTATGTCGTTTGTCCCGAAAATGCTGTTGAATTCCCCACCCTTCATGCTGGCATTCTGGCGGGCATTTGGTATAGAAGGGGAGAAAAAATGCCGGGAGAAGGAGGAGGGGCTCAAGCGGGGACACCGGCGACAGGGGCACCAGGAGGAGCTACGGGAGAAAGAGGACAGGCCCAAGCGGGACCACCGGCGACAGGAGCACCATTAGAGGCTGCTGCTCCGAGAGGGAGTAATTTGCCCAAGTTCCGGTCGCTAATGCCGCAAGGTATGGTCTCTAAAGGTCACATTTTATATTTCACCACTTATCCTCGTGTGGTGCTTAAAAAAGAACATTGGCCCTATCATATTGATGAAGGATAGGTGTAAGGTTCATGTCATACGGTGTACGGTATAAGGTATATGGAGGAGGAGTTAGATCTTTTTAAAATCTAATAAAGACAAGGAGAGATATATAAACAATGGCTAAGATTAAAACCTCATCGTTTGTGTGGGTGCGGCGCTTGTCTCAGGCTGTGTTTTTGCTGATATTCTTATATCTTTTTATGCTGACCGTTTATCATCCCGGCAACGAGACTTATGGTCCTTTGAAGCTGTTTTTTAATTTTGATCCGCTTGCTATGCTTACCGTGTTGCTGGGAGGTCATGCTGTTGCAGGTGCGTTTCTGTTATCGCTGATAACCATTGTGTTCACGCTTGTATTAGGGAGGTGGTTTTGCGGCTGGGTGTGTCCCTTTGGCACAGTGCACAACATGTTTATCGGTATACGTATAGCGAAGGGCAAGGACAAGATCAAGGCAGGCAGTTATTCCGTGTGGCAGAAGAGCAAATATTATATTCTTACCTTAGTGCTGGTATGCGCCTTTTTTGGTGCAAACCTGGCGGGGTGGCTGGACCCCTTCAGCTTTTTATTCAGGTCTTTAGGACTTTCTGTATTTCCTCTGGTGAATGCTGGGTTTGAGGGATTTTTCAACTGGATGTACAATGTTGATCCCCTTAAGCTTTCTGTGATAACAGAGCCTATATTTCGGATATTGAGGAGATCTTTTCTGGACTTTAGTCAGCCGCACTATTTCTGGGGCATGTTTTTTGGTGTCCTGTTTGGAGTTATAATAGCATTGAATATGTTTCGTGCCAGGTTCTGGTGCAGGTACATATGTCCTTTAGGTGGGTTGCTGGGTATATTTGGCAAGAATCCGACCGTGAGGATAAAGGTAGACCCGGAGAAGTGCAACGGCTGTTCATTGTGCGTGATAGAATGCCAGACCGGGGCTGATCCTATGGGAGAAGGCAGCTGGAGGCCATCGGAATGTATATTCTGCTGGAACTGTGAATCCGTCTGCCCTGTTAACGCCATAACATTTGATTTTAAGGGTCAGGGAGGTGAAAAGTCATGAAGAACAGCATGGTTAAGTGGATAGTGAATTTTTTTAAGGGACCTGGCAAATCCGGATTGGATCTTGGTCGCAGGCGGGTGCTGGCTGCGGGGATAGTTGGACTGGGTGGAGGACTTCTGTTCAAGGCGAATCCGTTGTCAGGGGATAGGAGTTATAACTCTGAGCTTATTCGGCCGCCCGGATCCATGGAGGAGGATGAATTTTTAGAGAGGTGTCTCAGGTGTGGTGAGTGCATGAAGGTGTGTCCCACGAATGTTATCCAGCCGAGTATGCTTGAAGGGGGATTGGAGGGATTGTGGTCTCCTGTTTTGAAGATGGATTTTGGTTATTGTGAATATAAGTGTATGATGTGCACGCAGGTATGTCCTACTGAGGCAATAAGGAAGATGAATACCTTGGAGGAGAAGCAGCAGGTGAAGATGGGGCTTGCGTATGTAGACAGGAACAGGTGCCTGCCGTGGGCATATGCTAGGCCATGCTTAGTATGCCAGGAGCATTGCCCGTTGCCTGAGAAGGCTATCTATCTGGAGGAGGTGACTGTGACTAAGGCAAACGGCGGGAAGGTGGTGGTGAAGCGGCCTTATGTCAATGCCGAGTTATGTATAGGTTGCGGTATATGCGAGAACAAGTGTCCTGTGTCCGACCAGGCCGCGATTCGAGTGACTAGCGTGGGTGAGACCAGGCACTTCAAGAACCAGTTCCTGACCGCCGACAGATTCAGCGGTTGAAACAGATAGATATTGGAATTATTGTGATTACAGCAATGCAATTATATCGATTACTGCTATGATAAAGAGCCAAGGGCAAAATAAATAGAAATTATTATCATCCGTTTACCGGATTTCACTATGATTATAAAAATTTCTCAATCAGTGGTATCAGTCCCGAAACCCTTGTTGATGAGCTTGGAGAAACGTTTACATATAGCGGGTCGAGCATAGGCAACGCGAAACTTTATGGATTCGATGCTTCCGCTAATTGGATCATCACCATTGCGGACCGCTTCAATCTGTCTTTATCCTATTTGCATGCTGTGGTGGATGAAGTGGAGATAACATGGAAATATCCCGGTGAGTTAGTATGAAGAAGGCGAGAAAAACAATTCTCTATCTTTATCTGGGACATCCCGATTTTTAAGGGGATTTGATACTATAAAAACAATAATTGCTAAGGAGTTATGACATGAAGAGGAGAGATTTTATCGTAAGTTCGGTTAGCGGCGGCCTTGTCGGTGCAACCATGCTGGCAGGGTTAAAAGAGGCTCTTGCAGCGCCAGAGCCTGAAAGCCAAAAGAAAAAGACCTCAAAAAGAGGTTTGGTCATGTATGCATCCCGCACCAACAATACAGTCAAGGTAGCGGAACGCTTCAAGAGCACCCTTGAAAGGAACGGCTGGCAATGTGATATCTTCAAGATTGAACAGAAGGGTGATCCAATGGCCTTCCCTTATTATAACTTCAATGACTATGACCTCATATGTCTCGGGAGCGGTATAAACATGCATATGGCATATGAAGAACTTTTTGCTGTCATCAGGGTGCCGAGATATCGCGGTGTTCCAGGGGTGAAGGAACCGGTCAAGGGCACCGGCGGACAAGGGCCAGTCCACGAAAAAATAGTCTTGAGTCCTGATTTCCCCAAGTGCATCTCCTTTGTTACTTTTGGGGGGTTGGAGTTCGGTCCTTGGGAGGCTCAGCCGGCCCTTGACTTGATCAATGTTGAGATGGCGCATAATAGAATAACGCCTGTAGGGACATTTTGCTGTCCTGGAAGATTTTTTCCTTACGACGTTCCGTCCGCATACTATAATGATCTGACAACCAGGCCGAGCGAGAAAGACCTGATGGGGGCAGAACGTTTTATCGAACAGATAATAGAGGACATAGGCTATAGGCCCCCTCCAACAATTGTCGATGGGGTACAACAGATATCCTAGAGATACTGGAGGCCATAGCTTACTTGGCCCCCTCCAAAAACCTGAAAAACGAGTTAAAGAGGCACCGTAAATATTCGAATAGCTCAATATCCCGGTTGGCAACCATCTTCCTTTACAGTTTTTTGGTATCAAGACCGGTCTAATTGACATTTGTTTATTGTTTGCAATCATTGCTGTCCAAAATAATTTAATTTAAAGACCGACGAGTCAATGCCTAAATTCGAGACAAAGGTATCTAATAACTGGGATGAGATTGCACAGTGGATAGGTGCTGATCCCAAGGTGCTTAAAGCGACTGTGGAGCAATACAACTCTTTCTGCAAACAGCGACATGACGATATTTTTGGAAAAGACCCGAAATCCTTGAATGCATTGCTGACCCCGCCTTTTTATGCACGAAGATTGGGCGGCATGATGATTGATACATACGGCCCGGTCAGGATTAACGAGCGCATGGAAGTCCTGGATAAGAAGGATAATCCTATCCCGGGATTTTATGCCGGGGGGGCGATCTGCGGCAATATACAGGAGGGCCGCGATTATCAGTTTTTTGGAGGCGCTCTCGGTTTTGCCGTCAACTCAGGACGCATTGCAGGAGAAAACGCTGCCATGTATATTTCAGGAAAGTAATATCAATGGTTGCTTTATATTGATTAAGCTATCAGCGATCAGCTATCGGCTTAAAAGACAACCGATAATAAGGCCGAACGCTGACTGCTGATAGCTCTAATGTTGTTATCTTAGGTGGCAGAGTCGATCGCCTCTGACTTGGCCCTAAAGACCAGGTTTTAAAACATAATAAACAAGAGTTGCCTTTCTATAAGGGCGGCCCTTGTTTGAACTGTAGTGGGACGCTTTAATGCATTTGCATAGCCCTGCTCCTCAATTGAACCTATATATATGCACGGAGAAAAAATGGGGAAAACACGTTTATTGCTGCCAGCGTGTGGGATTTTTATACTTATTTTCTGGCAAATTTCCTGCACCACAGGAAGGCCAACAATAGGAACGCCTCAACAAAGCGTACGCATGGGTGAGGAGACATCACCTCCAACGGATCAACAAAAGACGCTTTTACTTTTGGTAGATCGTCACAAAACCAAGGGTGTTGAATGTAATGACTGTCATAAAGAACAACCTCCTGATAAGGCGGTGTCTACGGGCGTTTGTATAACTTGTCATGAAGGTTATCTTCAATCGACCGAGCCGTTAGTTACAGGCAAAAATGATCCTCATAATTCTCATCTGCCGGTTTCAGAATGCGAAGCCTGTCACCATGTCCAC
>Ga0153915_10005246_pt1 | contig 12034 bp, 13 predicted proteins | sample Opewatmetagenome_2_FD_107003 | JGI IMG/M metagenome (GOLD analysis project Ga0153915, IMG submission 107003) | Freshwater wetland microbial communities from Ohio, USA - Open water 3 Core 3 Depth 3 metaG | ecosystem: Environmental > Aquatic > Freshwater > Wetlands | place: USA: Ohio, Lake Erie...
CTTTCCCTCCGGGAGAGGGGCGGAGGCGAGGGCCTGACGCCGATGAAAATCAAGAACAAAAACCAGTACGGGCACAGTGTTCGCAGAGCATCTTATCCCTTTGCGTACCCCTCAAGTACCCGTTACGCGGGTATTAAAAAGAAGGGGTATTGAAAAGAATCCTTCGCGTTGATGCTTTTGACCTTGATTTTATTCTGTGACTGAAAACGAGCCGGATGGCATGACCGGCCTCACGCAGGCCGAGGTCGCAGCGCGTCTCGCTGCCGAGGGCTACAACGAGCTGCCCACCGCGGCACGGCGCGACTTGCCGGCGATTGCGCTGGAGGTGATACGCGAGCCGATGTTCCTGCTGCTGGTAGCGGCGGGGGCGATCTATCTCGCGCTGGGCGATCTTGAGGAAGCGCTGGTGCTGCTCGCGTCGGTATTCGTGGTGATGGGCATCACCATCTACCAGGAACGCAAGACCGAGCGCGCGCTGGAAGCGCTGCGCGACCTTTCCAGCCCGCGCGCATTCGTCGTCCGCGACGGCGGAAAACAGCGCATCGCCGGGCGCGAGGTGGTGCGCGGCGACATTCTGATCGTCAAGGAAGGCGACCGCGTTCCGGCTGACGCGGTGCTTCTCGATTGTCACGATCTCAAGGCGGACGAATCACTGTTGACCGGGGAATCCGTGCCGGTGCGCAAGCAGGCCTGGGACCGCAAAGCGCAAATCGGCCGTCCGGGAGGCGATGACCTGCCGTTCATTTTTTCCGGCACGATGCTGGTGCAGGGGCAGGGCGCGGCGGAGGTGGTCGCAACCGGGGTGCGCACCGAGATCGGCAAGATCGGACGGGCCTTGCAGCGGATCACCATGGAAGCGACACCGCTGCAGCGCGAGACGCGGTGGATGGTCCAGCGCATCGCCATCTTCGCGATCGCGCTCGCCGTGCTGGTCGCGTTGCTGCACGTGCTGTTGCGTGGCGCCTGGCTGGACGGGCTGCTCGCGGGGATCACGCTGGCGATGGCCATCCTGCCCGAGGAGTTTCCGGTCGTGCTCACCGTGTTTCTCGCGCTCGGCGCATGGCGCATCTCGCAGAGCCGGGTGCTCACGCGGCGAGTCCCGGCGATCGAAACCCTGGGGGCGGCCACGGTGTTGTGCGTCGACAAGACCGGCACGCTGACCATGAACCGGATGATGGTGCGCAGCCTTGCCGCGGGGGAGCAGGTCCACGAGGTGGTGTCGCTCGAAGGAGCGTTGCCGGCGTCATTTTTTGACGTGCTGGAGTACGCGGTTCTCGCAAGCGAGATCAACCCCTTCGATCCGATGGAGCGGGCGATCCTCGAACTGGGCGAACGCCATCTCGGCGAACGGCGCGCGCGGCACGCGGCCTGGCGACTGGTGAAGGAGTATCCGCTCTCGGCGCAGTTGCTGGCGCATACCCACATCTGGCGCGCTACGACGGACCGCGAGGATGTTGTCGCCGTCAAAGGGGCGCCCGAAGCGGTCGCCCGGCTGTGCCGCTTAGATCCCGAAATTTGGGCGCGGCACGAGGCGCAGGTGCGGCGCATGGCGGAAGACGGCCTGCGCGTGCTTGGCGTGGCGCGCGCGCGCGTGCTGGCGGAGGAATGGCCCAAGGGCCCGGACGCGTTTGCGTTCGAGTGGCTGGGCCTCCTCGGCCTTGCCGATCCGGTGCGTCCGACGGTGAAATCGGCATTGGCCGACTGTTACACCGCCGGCATCCGCGTGATCATGATCACGGGCGATTACCCGGTTACCGCGCAGGCGATCGCGCGCAGCATCGGACTCGAGCATTGCGACGAGGTAATCACGGGAAACGAACTCGCGGCGATGGGCGACGCGGAACTGCGCAGCCGCATGCGCCGCGTCAACATATTCGCCCGCGTCGTGCCGGAACAGAAGCTGCGGCTGGTCGAGGCGCTCAAGGCGAACCGCGAAGTGGTGGCGATGACGGGCGACGGGGTCAACGATGCGCCGGCGCTGAAAGCCGCGCACATCGGCGTCGCGATGGGTGCACGCGGCACCGACGTCGCGCGAGAGGCCGCTTCGCTGGTGCTGCTGGAGGACGACTTCGATTCCATCGTGCACGCGGTGCGGCTCGGGCGCCGCGTCTACCGTAATATCCGCAACGCGATGTCGTACCTGCTGGCGGTGCACGTGCCGATCGCCGGCATGGCATTCGTCCCGCTCATGTTCGGATGGCCGATGGCGTTTTTCCCGCTGCACATCGTGTTCTTCGAGTTCGTGATCGATCCCGCGTGCTCGATCGCTTTCGAGGCCGAGCCGATCGACGACGAGGTGATGAAGCGGCCGCCGCGCTCACCGGACGAACGCTTGTTCAACCTGCGGACCGTGGTGGTGGCCGTGCTGCAGGGCGTAGTGATGTTGTTGTCGGTGGTGCTGGTCTACGGATTCGTGCTGGCGCGCGGGGCGGGCGAAGCGGAGGCACGTGCGATGGCGTTTACCACCATCGTCCTCGGCAACCTCGGATTGATTCTTGCCAACCGCTCGACCACGCGCACGATCCTCACGACGCTGCGCTTTCCCAATCCCGCGCTGTGGTGGGTGATCGGCGGAACGCTCGGTGGCATCGCACTGTCACTTTATGTGCCGTATCTACGCAACCTGTTCCGCTTCGCGCCGCTGCATGTGGACGATCTTGGATTATGCCTGGGCGCGGCATTGTTCGGGTTGCTATGGTACGAGGGCTACAAGGCATGGCGACCGCTTGGTGCGCCGCAAAAACCGCTTGATTCTAACGGGAAAAATCGGTAGCCTTGACTCTACGACCCGCAGTCGCAGTCGTTTTGATCCGTCAACGCACTTCCCAGAGGATTCCCATGAACGCCGAGACCACTGTTACCAAGGAAAAACTTACGCAGGACTTCAAGATCGTGATCGCCGATGCGGAGGAATTGCTTCGCGCGACCGCCAGCCAGGCCGGCGAGAAAGTTGTCGTCGCGCGGGAAAAAATCCAGGACAGCCTGCACCGCGCCAAAATCAAGCTCGCCGAAGCCGAAGATGTGATGATCGATAAGACCAAGCAGGCGGCGCGCGCCACGGACGAATACGTGCATGAAAATCCGTGGAAAGCGGTCGGCGCTGCCGCCGGCATCGGTCTCATCATCGGGTTGCTGATCGGCCGGCGCTAGAGCGCCCTGCACCGTGCCCGCGGAAGAATCCAGCCCTGACGCGACCCGGTCTCCAGGGTTGCTCGCTTCACTGCGTAATCTGGTGGCGACGGCCGTCGGGATATTGCAGACGCGTCTCGAGCTGCTCGCGACCGAAATCGAAGAAGAGTGCCTGCGTCTGCTGCAGATCACATTCTGGGCGGTGATCGCGGCATTCCTGCTCGCGCTCGGCGTCCTGATGCTCACGTTGTTCGTCGTGATCGTGTTCTGGGATACCCATCGCGTGCTCGTCACCGGGCTGCTCGCGGCGCTTTATCTGGCGCTCGGCGTCGCGATCGGGCTCGCGGCGCTTGGCAAGGCACGCGCCAAGTCCAAGTTGTTTTCGGCCAGCCTCGCGGAACTCGCCAAGGACCGCGAGCAGCTGACCCCGCGCTGATGTTTACCGAGAGCCTGGCCGAGTTGGCGCGCCGCAAGGAGCGGCTGATCGCGCGCACCGCGGCGCAGCGGTCGGTCATTGCCGACGTTTACCACCGCTGGCAGATGCCGGTAAGCCTGTTGGACCGCGGTGTCGCCGTCGCGCGTTTCCTGAGGTCACACCCGCTATTGCTGGCAGTGGGCGTTGCCGTGGCGGCGGCGGTCGGCCGGCGGAACCTGCTGTATTGGGCCGGGCGCGGTTGGGTGGCGTGGCGCACCGGCCGTGCGCTCGGCGCATGGCTGCGCAAGCACGGCGTATGGATCCGGCATGCACTGAATGACGCGCAAGAATAACGCCGTGGCGCATCTCAAGGACATCAACATTCGCACGCGGACGGCCGTCAAGTCGCTGCGCGATCTCACCGTGCGCGAAAAACAGCACCTGACCGTCGAAATCCTCCAGGTGAAAGGCCTGATGCCGCTGCTGATGAAGCCGCGCAACAAGCAGCGCTGGAGCGCCGACGACAAAGCGCAGCTAACACAGCACCTGCGGCGGCTGTCGCGGATCAGCCCCTACCTCATAGTGCTCGTGATGCCGGGGGGCTTCCTGATATTGCCGGCGCTCGCCTGGTGGCTCGACCGTCGCCGCAATCGCATCCGTTCCGGCGCTCCCGCGTAGCATTGGGCTTGGTAGAATACGGCCTGGCCGCCCGGCCGTCGTCGTTTTATAACCATTCGAGAGGCTGCAATGGCTGATCAGGATCTGGGTGCGTACAACATCGCCGACTTGCGCGAAATGGCGCTGCGGCGGGTCCCGAAAGGCATGTTCGAATTCGTCGACCGCGGCACCGAAGACGAGGTCGCGCTGCGCAACAACCGTGCGGCGTTCGAGCGCATCAAGCTCCGGCCGCGCACGCTGGTCGACGTTTCGGGCCGCAGCCAGGAAGTCACGCTGTTCGGCAACAAGCAGAAGATGCCGATCGCGATCGCACCTACCGGCACCGCGGGTCTCATGTGGTACGAAGGCGAGATTGCGCTCGCGCGCGCCGCGGCGGAGGCCGGCATCCCGTTCACGCTGGCGACCGGGTCGATGACGGCGATGGAAAAAGTCGCCGATCAAGCAGGCGGCAGATTGTGGTTCCAGCTCTACCTGTGGCCCGATCGCTCGCTCTCGCACAAGCTGGTCGAGCGCGCCAAGGCGGCCGGTTACGAAGCGCTCGTCGTCACCGTGGACGGCGCGGTTTCCGGCAACCGCGAATACAACCTGCGCAACGGCTTCACTATTCCGTTCACGTTCACCGCGCGCAATGTCACCGACGTTCTGATGCATCCGCGCTGGATGTTCGGCGTGCTCGGGCGCTATCTGGCCACCACCGGCATGCCGCGCTACGAGAACTACCCGAGCGAACTCAAGAACAAGATCACCGCCCGTCCGATGGGGCGTTCGATGCTGAAGTCCGATTCGCTCAACTGGGACGATCTGCGCATGTTGCGCAAGATGTGGCCACATACGCTGATGGTGAAAGGCATACTCCACCCGCAGGACGCGATACTCGCCGCCGACTGCGGCGCGGATGCGGTCATCGTCTCGAACCACGGCGGCCGCAATCTCGACAGTTCGATGGCGCCGATCGAGGTATTGCCCGGAGTGGTCGATGCCGTCGGCAAACGCACCACCGTGATCGTCGACAGCGGCTTTCGGCGCGGCAGCGACGTCGTGAAGGCCCTCGCGCTGGGCGCCAATGCGGTGCTCATCGGCAGGGCGACGCTTTACGGCACGGCGGCGGGCGGCAAAACCGGGGCGGCGCGCGCGATCGCGATTTTTCGCGAGGAGATCGACCGGGTAATGGCGTTGATCGGCTGCCGCAGCGTCGCCGAACTCGGTCCGGAATACCTGCAATTTATCGAACCTGCTTTCCGACCCGCGGGGTATGGCAAGCCCAGTCTGAAACTGCTCGATTCGAACCGGGCGATCGCAGAGGGATAGCGCTTGCTGGCGTATTGGCTGCTCGGGCTTGCGCCCGTCGTTGCCGTCGCCTACTTGGTCTGGGCGTACAGGAAAAAAACCGCAGCCAAGGCGGTGGCGAGGAGCGAGCGTTTCGAGCGGCTCCTCGGCGCGTTGCCGGCGCGAGTTGCGACTGGTGACGCTGCTTCAAACGCGGGAGAAGTGGCTGCGCTGCGGTTGTCGGCCAACCCGGCCTCGGTCAGGGCGCCGTCCTATGTCAGAAAAGAACGTCTGCTCAACCCCCATCAAGCGCGGCTATTCCCTTTGCTCAAAAAAGCGCTGCCCGATCACGAGGTTCTGGCCCACGTCAGCCTGGCGGCAATGGTCGAGGTTCACTCGGGGATACAAGGGCGGGAGCGCGAGCAACGCCGGCGCGCTCTCGCACAGCACGTCGTTGATTGCGTGGTGTGCGGCAAGGACATGCAGGTGATCGCGGCCGTGGATCTTGAAGCGGGCAGCAGCGCCGAGTCTCGATTCAAGTCTGAGTGCCTGAAGGCGGCGGGCGTGCGTTACGTATGCATCGATCCCGGCGCGCTTCCCAGCCGTGAAGAGGTGTGTGTGCGGGTTGTCGGCGAAGGCGAATGACGGCGGCTGCGATGCCGATGCGCGGCGAAATGCGGGAAGCGGCGCGAGGTTTCGACCGGGAAGACAATCCCGGCAACCAGGGCAGGGGCGCGGTCACCGGCAGGAAAACCGTCGTGACCAACTGCCACGTCGCGGAGGGAGCGCGAAGCTCATAGGATGTCTATGCGATCGATGCGCCTGAAGCCTCAGAATTGGCGTTCACCGAGGGTCTGTTTTCCAGTTTGCGGGAATCCGAAGACTCGCAATATACCCATTAAGCGATAAATAACAACCACTTGCCGCGCCTCTAGAATCTCCTTGACCGTGGGACATTAAACACGTATAACGGCGCCACGTGTTTAGTTTCAAGTTCTCGAGATCTGGATTTCAGTTGTTGGATGTTCGTTCTTTTGGGGCTTTGAGATTCAAACATCGGTTGGGCTCAGCCCTTTTATAATCGTTATAAGGAACGCAACATGGCAACTGGAACAGTCAAGTGGTTCAATGACTCGAAAGGCTTTGGTTTTATTACCCCGGATGAAGGCGGCGAAGACTTGTTCGCGCATTTTTCGGCAATCAACATGTCGGGCTTCAAGACCCTGAAGGAAGGACAGAAGGTGTCTTTCGAAGTCACAGCCGGCAATAAAGGCAAGAAGCAGGCGAGCAATATCCAGGCTGCATAAGCCAGGGGGTTTCGCCGGAAAGCCGGGCGCAAGCCCGGCTTTTCTATTGGCGCGAACCCCCCCCCCGAGGTAGACCGTGCGGTTGCCGGCCGATCCGGCACCCCGGTGCCGGGATGACTTGGGCGGTATCCAAGCCGCATAATCCTGGCGGCGCGCATCCGCACCGCTCATCATGTCACCGCTGCATAGCTGGGATATTTTTTGCCGCGTCGTCGACAACTTTGGCGACATCGGTGTCGGCTGGCGGCTTGCGCGCCGACTTGCGAGCGGGCGGGGTGCCGCCGTTCGTCTCTGGGTCGACGATCTCGCGAGCCTCCATGCGCTCAGCCCGGAGGTTGATCCCACGGCTGCGCGCCAGGCGGTCGAAGGCATGGAGGTCTATCGTTGGGACGAGACTCCGGCCGTGACGCCCGCGCAAGTAGCGATCGAGGCGTTCGGTTGCGGGTTGCCGGAGGCTTATATTGCGGCAATGGTCGAACAGAGCCCGGGGCCCCTTTGGATAACGCTCGAGTACCTGAGCGCGGAGCCCTGGGTGCAGGAGCATCATGGCTTGCCCTCTCCGCACCCGCGCTGGCCGCTTGCGCGTTATTTCTTTTTCCCGGGCCTTGTACCGGGCACCGGCGGGATTCTGCGCGAAGCGGATTTATTGGCGCGCCGCGACGCGTTCGGGGCGTCTGAACGCCGCGCGTTCTGGACGTCCGTCGGGTTCGATGCGCCGGCGGCCGATGCCGATGTCGTGTCGCTGTTTGCGTACCGGGACGCGCCGATTGCACGCCTGCTCGAAGGCTGGGAACGCGGCGATCGCCTCACCGTGGTTGCCGTTCCCGAAGGACAGGCTATGCCACCGGTGCTCGGCTATTTGGGGGCCACAGGGCCGGCGCTGGGGCGCGCTTTCCGCCGCGGCGGCCTGGAAGTGCGGATCGTGCCCTTCGTCGCCCAGCCGCGCTACGACGAGTTGTTGTGGGCGTGCGATTGCAACTTCGTGCGCGGGGAGGATTCTTTCGTGCGCGCGCAGTGGGCGGCGCGGCCGCTGGTGTGGCAGATCTATCCCCAGCAGGCGCGCGCGCACTGGCGCAAGCTCGAGGCTTTCCTCGACCTCTACTGCGACGGGCTGCCTGCGGCGGCGGCGACCGCGCAGCGCGGCATGTCGCGCGCGTGGAACTCGGTGGATGGTTCGCCGGCCGAACTAAGTGAGGCTTGGTGCGGGTTCCGCGCGCAGCGCGCAGCGCTCGAGGCGCATGCACGCGGCTGGTCGGTGAGGCTTGCCGCGGCTGGCGAACTCGTCGAAAAGCTGGTGCAGTTCTGTCAAGATAAGGTAAAATATTAATTTAATTCAACGAGATGTGGGATAGCGATGAAGACGGCACAGGAAATTAGGTCGGGAAACGTGATCATGGTCGGCAGGGACCCGCTGGTGGTCCAGAAAGCGGAGTTCAATAAATCCGGCCGCAATGCGTCCGTGGTCAAGATGAAGCTCAAGAATCTGCTTTCGGGAGCGGCGAGCGAAACGGTTTATCGCGCCGACGAGAAGTTCGAAATGGTGATGCTCGAGCGCAAGGAGGTGACGTATTCGTACTTTTCGGACCCGTCGTACGTGTTTATGGACGCCGACTTCAACCAGTACGAAGTGGACCGGGAAAACATGGGCGATGCGCTGAATTATCTCGAAGACGGGATGCCATGCGAGTTGGTGCTGTTCCAGGGCCGTCCGATTTCGGTCGAGATCCCGCAGACGGTCGTCCGCGAGATAACCCACACCGAACCCGCGGTGCGCGGCGATACCTCGGGCAAGGTCCTGAAACCGGCGAGACTTCGGACCGGGTTCGAAGTGCGGGTGCCGCTGTTCTGCGACACCGGCGACAAGATCGAGATCGACACCCGCAGCGGAGAATATCGCAGCCGCACCAAGGGGTGAGATTCGCGCAAGCAACAGCGCCGGCGTAGATCGCTCCGCCGCTGCGTTCGCAGGTTCCCACGCGTCGGATTACAGGCGCGTCCTGCCGGACTCGAGGATGATCTTTCGGTAGTTCTCGACGACCCTTCCACGCTCGCCGCCCGTACCTCGCTTCCCGATCCTGACGCGAAAAGGCGTGATAACCGGCTGACGGGCGCTAAACGGCCTATTCTGTTGAAAACGTCGCGTGAATTGCCGTTTAGGTCTTGATGTCTGAATCGCCAGTGCGACGCGCGCGGGTTGGCGCTGGAGTTGCGGGTGTGGCTTGCGCCCCGAAAATGCGGTCAACTTCACATCAATCGTCAGCCGTCACTGGAGCACCTCGGTCTTCTGACATCAGAGTGTCGCGGCGCCGCGGCGCGTCGCCAAGCTCGCCAGGATCACCGCCACCAGGCTCGTTATGAAGATCCCGTCAAAGGTGCCCGCGCCGCCAATCGAGGCGACCGGCGCGCCGAGACCTTGAATATTCCCAAGGTTCAATAGATCTGCGCCGATCAACGTGCCGAGACTTCCGCTGATATACGCGAGCGGCGCGGCGTAACGGCGAGACAAAGCAAGCGCCACGACGGCTGTCGCCAAAGGCGGGACGAAAACGGGCATCGCAATACCCAAACCCGGCACCGGCTCGGCCATGAAATAACACGCCGCTGCCACGATCGCAACGGCAAGAAGGCTTAGCCCGTACAACCTGTTTTTGACGATCAGGTACAGCGATAGAAGAACGGGAATCACGGCGCCTCCTGCGTTTATAGCAAGCACCGTAGCGGGCAATTTCTGCATCATCGGGATTACGTACTCGACGCCAAAATAGGTCACCACCGCAGGGGCCACGACGCTCCGTTCGGGCAGATAGGCGATCGGGATGTTGACGTAGCTCAACAGCAGCGAAAGCAGGAGTGTCGTGACCATGACCCGGGGCCCGACGCCCATGCGAACGGAAGCGTATCTCAGGATTTTTCCTGCGATCATGCCAACGATCAGGAAGAAGAGGACGATCAGCAGCAGCAGGAAAGGCAGCGTGACGGGAAAGTACTGCAAGTTGGAATCGGGCATCGCGGTAGGCTCCAAAGCGATAAAAAATTCAATCTTGCTCTTTTCGCGCGCCTGGCCGCTGGCGACGGTTTCGCGCTGATTCAGCGCTGCCGAGCATGCGCCGGCAAGCATGTTACGCCTGCGCTCAGCCGATCGGCAATTTCGGTTACGTCAAGATGGCGCTTATCCTTTTCGCTTTACGCACCCCTGCACCGTGACATTCCGGTGCCAGTGTTTCGGGTTCGTCGGGTGGCGTTCAGGCACCGCTACATACGGGAACTCGTCCCCGGCGACCGACCGATATGGCCTAACAAATTGTTTCCACCGGCGGGTGAACTCCCCGGGGCTGTTCTCGTCCTCACGGGTGGTCAGTGTCAGGAGGTGCGTCGCGCCAATCGTTTTCACAGCGTGACGTATCGTTTTTCTCGCCCGAGCAACCGCCCGCGACATATCACGCTCATCCCGTTTATCGACCGGTTGTCGATGAAAGCGCGGTCGCATCTTTGCAACAACCAGACTCTGCAGATCGATACAACGAACTGTGGCTTCGAAGCCGCCTGCATCAAAGCCATATACCGTAGCGAGAAAATGCTCCCGATCTTCGTAAATCGGATAGTTGGCGGGCCGGTCCCAATCGCCGGGGGACCGTTCCGAATATGGGACTTGCGGGGGCTGGTAAGCCTCAGCCGGGAAGGGGAGGCCGTCGATTACAAGCGCCCCCCAAATCTTGTGACCGAACTGTGCCCAAACGGTGGCCAAATCAGGCTTCTTTCAGACCGCCGCAGACCAAGCGCTGGGGAAAGAAGAAAACAAAAAAGCCCAAAGGAATCTTGGGCTTGGAGTGGTCTAGAGTGGTCTAGACCGACAAGGGAATTGGTGGAGGCGGCGGGAATCGAACCCGCGTCCGCAAGCCCTCTACAGTCAGGACTACATGCTTAGCCTGGTCATTTGGGTCTCGCCTCGCGCCCGCCGGCCGGCAGGCTGACGCTCAGCCAGTCGCTTCGACGGATCCGCACGGCCAAGCGACCAGACCGTGCAGAGGGGCTGATGTAAATGACGCTGCACCGGGTTGCCCCGGCCTAGCCCATCAGCAAGCTAGTGCAGCGTCTCGCCGGTGTTAGGCGGCGAGAGCGTAACGCTCGTCGTTGGCGTCTAAGGATTTCCAGCGGATTTACAAGGTTACTGGACCTTGGCATGCCCTGCGCTGCTTCGATACCCACGTCGAAACCAAGTCGCCCCCTCAAATATAAGATGACGGCGAATGTGGCAATTTCAAGTGCGGTAGTAGTTTAGCAGATCGCCTTGAATAGATGGTATGTGGGTGGGTGGGAAGCGGAAAGCGGTTAGGGGAAAGTCACGGACTGATCAGACGGTTCGTCGTCGACCGTTCACCGCTCACAGCGCATTCAGCAGCTCCTGCGGTCGTTGGATCACCGCATTTGCACGCCACGTTGCAGGGTCGCTGCCGTTAAGATAACCATAGGTGACCGCCACAGTCCTCATGCCGGCGGCGCGGCCGGCTTCGATATCGCGACGGTCGTCGCCGACGTAGATGCAGGCCGCGGGCGCGATTGCCAGCGCGCGGCTGGCGGCAAGCAGCGGTTCGGGATGGGGCTTGAGCTTGCCGGTGGTGTCGCCGCCGACGATGCACGCGGCGCGTTTGCCAACCTGGAGCAGATCGAGCAGGGGCTTGGCAAAGCGCTCGGCCTTGTTGGTCACAATACCCCAGCGCAATTGCCGTGCTTCGATGGCGTCGATCAGCTCGGACACGCCGGGAAACAGCCGCGTGTGGCGACACAGATTCTGTTCATAGAGCCGTAGGAATTCGTCGCGCATGGGCTCATAGTCGGGATGTTCGGCCGTCACGCCGAACCCTGCGCCGAGCAGCCCGCGCGCGCCGAGCGATGCCACCGGTCGTATGGCCGCAATCGGCAGCGGTGCAAGGCCGCGCGCTTCGCGCATGCGGTTGAGCGCATAACCGAGATCGGGCGCCGTATCGGCGAACGTGCCGTCGAGGTCGAAGAGAACGGCTCTTATCATGCTGGTCAGCGGTGGGCAGCAACCGGTACGCCGTGTGCTACCCGTATATGACGATTCTGCCGCTGACCGCTCACGGCTTACCGCTCACCCTCTGCACGGCAATGCAGAATGTAATTCACGTCCGTATCGCTGCCGAGCGCGTAGGTTTTCGTGAACGGATTGTAAGTCATTCCAATCACACCGGCGACGCTCAATGCCGCGTTGCGGCACATC
>Ga0153915_10005247_pt1 | contig 12034 bp, 7 predicted proteins | sample Opewatmetagenome_2_FD_107003 | JGI IMG/M metagenome (GOLD analysis project Ga0153915, IMG submission 107003) | Freshwater wetland microbial communities from Ohio, USA - Open water 3 Core 3 Depth 3 metaG | ecosystem: Environmental > Aquatic > Freshwater > Wetlands | place: USA: Ohio, Lake Erie...
CGGCTGCACGCAGGGGTGCCGCTTCTGCCAGGCGGGCTACTGGTACCGGCCTGTGCGGGAGCTGGATCCCGCCGACGTGGCCGACATGACGAAGAGGTTCATCGCGGATTCGGGCTGGAGCGAAGTGGGGCTGCTCTCCCTCTCGACCGCGGACTACTCGCAGATCGAGCCCCTGGTGAAGTGCCTGGCGCCCGAGCTTGGAGACCGGCGCGTCTCGATCTCGCTGCCGTCGCTGCGCGCCGAGGCCTTCTCGGTGGGACTGGCGGACGCCGTCTCGGAGGTCCGCAAGTCCGGTTTCACCTTCGCCCCCGAGACGGGCTCCGACCGGCTGCGCCGCGTCATCAACAAGACCTTCACCAATGCCGACATGGTCGCCGCGGCCGACGTGGCCTTCGCGCGCGGCTGGGACCTGATCAAGGTGTACACGATGATCGGCCTGCCGACGGAAACGCCGTCCGACCTGGACGAGCTCGTGACTCTCGTCGAGAACATTCTCGCGCAGGGAAGGAAGCACGGGAGGAAGCAGGTCAACGTCTCCGTCGGCCCCTTCGTCCCGAAATCCTGGACGCCCTTCCAGTGGGCGCCGTTCGACGGCATCGAGGCGCTCGAGAGAAAGCTCGCGTATCTCAGAGAGAAGTTCCGCCGCGTGCGCGGCGCGCGGATGAAGTGGCACGATCCGCGCGAAGCCGAGATCGAGTGCGCGCTCTCGCGCGGCGACAGACGGATGGCGCGCGTCCTCCATGCGGCGTGGAAGTCGGGCGTGAGGTTCGACGGCTGGAACGAGCACTTCCGCCACGACCTGTGGAGCAACGCCTTCGACGCCGAGGGGATTCCGAAGGAGTCCTACCTGCGCGCCTACGACACCGGCGAAGTCCTTCCGTGGGACGTGCTCGACGTCTCGATCACGAAGCGGTTCCTGCAGATCGAGCTCATCAAGGCGAAGAAGGAGTGGCGCACCGAGGACTGCAAGTGGGGACACTGCTACGCCTGCGGCGTGCCGGGAAACGGCGAAGACACCGTCCTGGCGCGCCCTCTGTCCGGCGATTCGCTGCCCCTTCGCCCCGGCCCCGTCTCTCCCTCGAGCGGAGAGGTCAGAGGCCCCGGAGCGGCCTACCGGCAGAAGGCAATGCCGGACCTTCCCTCCGCGACGCGCCGCGCCGGCAGACAGGGTGAGCGCGTTTTTCGCCATCGTGTGACCTTCGAAAAGACGGGCGACGCGCGCCTCCTCTCCCACCGCAACACGATGGACGTGCTCGAGCGCGCGATCCGCGCTGCCGGGCTGCCGGCGCGCTACTCGGAGGGTTTCAACCCGCACATGAAGCTTTCCATGGGACCTGCGCTTCCGCTCGGGCTCGAGAGCCGCCACGAGGTTTTCGACGTGGAAGGCATCGCTCCCTTCGGCTCCGACGCCGCGGCGCGGATCAACGAGAAGCTTCCTCCGGGAATCCTGGTCGCGGAGGTCCGCGACCTCTCCCCGGCGGAACCGGCTCTTTCGAAGGCCGTGAGAGCCGCTCGCTACCTCGTCCGCCTCGACTCGGCCGAACACGTCGCGCGCGCGGGCCAGGCGCTCGCCGACGGCTGGCGCGATTCCGTCCCGGCGCTTCGAGCGTTTCTCCTCGAAGCCGACCCCTCCGGCGCGCGACTTCGCTTCGAGATCAACCTCGACCAGACGGCCGGCGAGACTTCCACGCCGAGGAAGGTTCTCGAGAAGCTCCTCGCGATCCCTCCCGGCGCCCAGGCTTCTCTCCGGATCATCCGCGAAGCGACCGTCCTCGCTTGAGTCGGTGATGGCTTATCGCGTCACCGTCTCGGCCCGTTTCGAAGCGGCGCACAACCTGATCGATTATCCGGGAGGACCCGAACCCCTGCACGGGCACTCCTACAAGGTCGAAGCGGTTCTCGAATCGAAGGACCTGCAACAGTACGACCTCGCCGTGGATTTCACAGCGGCCAGCCAGGCGCTCGAGGCGATCGCGAAGGAATTCGACTACAAGTACATCAATGAGCACACCTGGTTTTCCGGCCGAAACACCTCCGCGGAGAACCTCGCGCGGTACTTCGCCGAGCGGCTGGAGACGTCCGGAGTCCTGGGATGGACGCGCGTCGCCGAGATCACGGTGTGGGAAGGGCCCGGGAACCGCGCCACCTATCTGCCGGAGCGGCGCTGACGACCGGCGCTTCCGGCCGGATCATGAAGAGAACATGAGGATCGCGCGCTCGTAAGCACTCCGGGGACACGCTCGCCCGGCAATGAAGTCTGCGGCCGCCCCGCGCCTCGCGATCGTCTTCCTCGGGATCGCCGTCTTGCCCCATCGTCTGGCGTCGGGGGCGACCTTCACGGTGACGGTCGCACCCGGCGGGAGCCTCACCTTCAGCCCCGCTTCGCAGACGGTCAACGTCGGCGACACCGTCACCTGGGTGTGGGGGTTGGGAACGCATTCGACGACCAGCGGCTCTCTCTGCCTGGCCGATGACAGGTGGAACAGCGCCCTGCAGTCCGACCCTTTCACCTTCAGCGTCACGTTCTCGGCCGCGGGCACCTACTCCTATTTCTGTGAACTGCACTGCGGGCTGGGGATGACGGGCGAGATCGTCGTCAAGGAGCCGGCAGCCACGCCGACGCCGACCCCGACGACGGCCAATGCGCTGACCGCGACGCCTTCGGCTCTTCCCGCGACCGCCACCCCGCTCGGTCCCGGCGCCGTGCCGGTGCTCTCTCCGGGGGCGCTCGGTCTCTTCGCCCTCGCCCTGGCCGGGGCCGCCCTGCTCCTGATCGAGCGCGCCTGACACCCGGGCCCGCGGAAGATCCTGCGCGGCCGCCGCCCTTTGCTTTCCCGTTGCCCCCGCAGAAGAATGGGGCCTTGCCGTTGACCGTGCGCGAGCTGCTTGCCGACCGGGAGATTTCCGCGGCGTTTCCGTTGATGCGGGAGTTGCGCGAGCGGCTGCGCGAAGAGACTTTCCTCGCGGAAGTGCGCCGGCAGCAGGTCGAGGGATACAAGTTGTTCGCCGGCTTCGAAGGCGAGCGGCTCGTGACGCTCGCGCGCGTGCGGCGCACGCACACGCTCGCCAGAGGCGAGCACCTCTTCGTGGACGACCTCGTGACCGCCGTCGGGGAGCGTGGCAAGGGCTACGGAGAAGAGCTGATGCGCTGGCTTGCCCGCCGCGCCGGGCAGGAGGGCCTCGAGCGGATCCATCTCGACAGCCGCATCACGGCCAAGGCTTTCTATGAGAAACTCGGCTTCCGGTTCCACACGTCGGTCCCTTGCTGGATCGAGGTCGAGAAGCTTCTTGGCGGAAGATAGCGACTCTCTCTCGCGCCGAAGCGCGGCAGCCGCGCTTGCCGTCCTGACCCTCATTAACCTCTTCAACTACCTCGACCGGTATGTCGTCGCGTCGCTGGTCGAGAGCCTCAAGAAATCGGACCTTCACCTCTCCGACACGCAGGCGGGCTCGCTCATGACGGGCTTCGTGATCGTGTACATGCTGACCTCGCCCATCTTCGGCACGCTCGGGGACCGGCGGGGGCGGCCGCGGCTCCTAGCACTGGGCGTGGGGATCTGGAGCGCCGCGACGGTGCTCGGAGGGCTCGCCCGGTCCTTTTTCGGGCTCTTCGCGGCGCGGGCGACGGTCGGCATCGGCGAAGCGGCCTACGGGACGATCGCGCCCGCGCTGCTCGCCGACTCCTTCCCGAAGGAGAAGCGCGGACGGGTCTTCGCCATCTTCTTCGCGGCGATCCCGATTGGATCGGCGGCCGGTTACGCGCTGGGGGGCCTCGTGGATCAGCGCTTCGGGTGGCGGGCGGCGTTCACCATCGCGGGGTTGCCGGGGCTCGCGCTGGCGCTCCTGTGTCTCGGATTGAAGGATCCGCCGCGAGGGGGGCAGGAAGGCGTCGACGAAAAAGCGGAAGGATCGCGACCCGGCCTCCCCGCGCCCGGGGAGGGAGTGCGGGCGTCGTACGAACGGCTCTGGCGCAACCGGCCTTATCGGCTGACGGTGCTGGGATACGCCGCCTACACGTTCGCGCTCGGGGGGATGGCATTCTGGGCGCCCGCGTTTCTCGAGCGGATCCGCGGGATGTCCAAGTCGGACGCCACGGTCCAGTTCGGCGTGATCGTCGTCGTCACGGGTCTCGTCGGGACGTTCGCCGGCGGATGGGCGGGCGACTACTTCCTCCGCCGATCGAAGCACGCCTACCTTCTGGTCTCCGGCTGGGCGACGCTCGCCGCGGCCCCGACGGCGCTCGTCGCCTTTCTGTCGAAGGAACGCGCCGTTTACATGTCCGCCATCGTCGTGACCGAGCTCCTTCTCTTCGTCTCGACGGGACCGATCAACTCGGCCATCGTCAACGTCGTCGCTCCGACCGAGCGCGCGAGGGCGGTTGCCCTGTCGATCCTCGGCATCCATCTCCTTGGGGATGTCCCCTCTCCCCCGCTGATCGGCGCTCTCTCCGACGCGACGTCGCTCGGGACCGCGTTCCTCGTCTTTCCGGCCGTCATCGCGCTTGGCGGCGCGATCTGGCTCTATTCCGCGAGACGAATCTAAAAGCCGGATCGAAAATCCAAAATGCAACGGATTGTCCGCGCGCTCTCCTCCGCGACGATGAGACTCGTGCTCCGGGTCTTCTTCCGGCGAATCGAGATCGCGGGCGCGGACCACGTTCCGGCCGCCGGGCCGGTGATCTTCGTCCTGAATCACCCCAACGGCCTCATGGATCCCCTCTTCCTTCTCTGCTTCGCTCCCCGTCCGGTCTTCTTCCTCGCGAAGGAGCCGCTCTTCCGGATGCCGGTCGTCGGATTCTTCGTGCGGGCCTTCGGCTCGATCCCCGTGTACCGGCGGCAGGATCCCGGGAGCGATGTCGCCCGAAATCGCGAGACGTTCGCCCGGGCCCGGGAGCTCCTCTCGCGAGCCAGCGCGCTGGCGCTCTTCCCCGAAGGGGCGTCGCACGACCAGCCGAAGCTCATGGGCCTGAAGACGGGGGCCGCCCGCATCGCATTGGGCGTTGTCGCCGAGGAAGGCCTTCGGATCGTCCCGGCCGGGCTCTACTACACCTGGAAGTCCCGGTTTCGCAGCGGCGCGCTCCTCTCCTTCGGTGAGCCGCTCGCCGTCGTCCCCGTCCCGCTCGACGACCGGGGCGAACCGGGTCCGAGCGCCACGCAGGAGCTCACCCGTCGAATCGAGTCCGCGCTTTCGGCGCTGACGCTCCAGGCCGAGTCGCGGGAGGCGCTCGATCTGGTCCGACGGGCCGAACGGATCTTCTCCATCGAGGCGGAGAGCCAGGAGCCGCTTTCCGGCGAACTCGAGCTGCGGCGGCGGTTCCTCGCGGGCGCGGCGCTGCTCCAGGAACGGGATCCCGCGCGGTTCGCGGCTCTCCAGGCGCGCATCGCGCGGTTCGAGGCGGAGAGAAGAGAGGCCGGTCTCCCGCTCGAGCACCTGACTCCGGGGAGCCTGACGGCCCGTTCCCTTGCGCGTCTCGCCCTCGCGAATCTCGGTTCGCTCCTGCTCCTCCCGCTCGCGGCGCTCGGGGCGTTCCTCCATTACCCGGCCTACCGCCTCGTTGGATTCCTGGCCAATCGGTTCGCGAGAGGCATGGAAGAACCGATCGCCACTCTCAAGGGCGGCGCGGCGGCGCTCCTCTTTCCCGCGACCTGGGGGCTGTGCGCCGCGGCGGCTGAAGCCTTCTTCGGCCGGCGCGCGGCGATCGCGGCGGCGATTCTCGCGCCCGTTTCCGGCTACGCGGCGCTGCGCGCCTTCGAGTCCCTGGATCTCCTCGCCGGCCGCTCGCGCGCGCTCTTCTACGCTCTCTCGCGGAGGTACTCGGCCCGGCGTCTGCTGGCCGAGCGTCGCGCGATCCACGAAGAAATCCTTCGTGTCGCAGCGGAACTGGAGCTTCTCCCGGGCGAGGCGCCTGCGCCTTCCGACTGAACCGCCCGACCCTCCGCTGTGTCATTCCGAGGAGCGGAGCGACGAAGAATCTGCTCCGCAGGAGTTCGAAGCGACCGGAGCAGATCCTTCGCGGAGCCTGTCCTGAGCGGAGCGAAGGGCTCAGAGCTTGTCCTGAGCCGGAGGATCGTGTCGACGCAACCGGGGCGGATCCTTCGCTGCGCTCAGATGACCGGGAGGGCGAAGGGATGACACAGAGAGGCGAAGGCAGAACGCCGGGCGAGACGGCGTTTCAGTCCGCAGAACCGGAGCGTTTGCGCTTGCTGTGGTCGAGAACGCGTTTCCGGACGCGGATGGCCGCGGGTGTGACTTCCACGAGCTCATCGTCGTTGATCCACTCGATCGCCTGTTCGATGTTCAACTCGCGCGGCGGGGTCAGGCGCACGGCGATGTCGGAGGTCGAGGCGCGCATGTTGGTCAGATGCTTCTTCTCGCAGGGCTGGACGACCATGTCCGAATCCTTGACCTGCTCCCCGACGATCTGCCCGCCGTAGACCTTCTCGACCGGCTTGACGAAGAAGGTTCCGCGGTCGGCCAGGCGGTCGAGGGCATACGCGGTGACTTCTCCCCCCTCCTTGGCGATCATCGCGCCCTTCGACCTGTTTGGCAGCGGCCCGCGGTGAGGCCCGTACTGGTCGAAGAGGTGGTTGACGAGCCCCGTCCCTTTGGTCAGCGTCAGGAACTCCAGGCGAAAGCCGAGCAAGCCGCGTGAAGGGATCGTGAACTCGAGACGAGTCCTGTCCCCGTGTTTTCCAAGGTGCTTGAGCTCGCCCTTTCTCTCCCCGACCGACGCGATCACGGGGCCCGTGAACTCCTCGGCGCAGTCGATGACCAGCTCCTCGTAGGGCTCCAGGAGCTCGCCTTCGTCGTTGCGGTGGAGGATGACCTGCGGCCGCCCGAGAGCGAACTCGTATCCTTCACGGCGCATCGTCTCGGCGAGGATCGCGAGCGAGAGCTCCCCGCGCCCGAGCACCAGGAAGGAATCTGGTGATGGCGTCCGCTCCATCCGCAGGCCGACGTTCCTCTCCAGCTCCTTCTCGAGCCTCTCCAGGAGATGCCGGCTCGTCACGTACTTGCCCGACTGCCCCGACATGGGCGAGTCGTTGACGCGAAACTCCATCGAGAGCGTCGGCTCGTCCACCCGGATGCCCGGCAGCGGAGCCGGATCGGCGAGGTCCAGGATCGTGTCGCCGATCTCGATGTCGGGGAATCCCGAGATCATGCAGATGTCGCCGGCCGAGGCGTCGGTCACCTCGACCCGCTCGATTCCTTCGAAGAGGTAGATCTTCCCGGTCTTCCCCTTCTCGATGACCGTGCCGTCCGGGCGCACAGCGGCGAGCTCCGTCGCGCGCGACAAGACGCCGGAGTGGATCCGGCCGATCGCCAGGCGCCCCAGGTAGTCGGAGTAGTCGATGTTCGCGACGATCATCTTGAAGGGCGCCTCCCCGACGGCGGGCGCCGGGATGTAATCCAGGATCGTGTCGAGGAGGGGCTTCAGGTCGCCGGACTTCGCAAGCGGATCGCGGGAGGCGAAGCCCAGGCGCCCCGAGCCGTAGAGGATCGGGAACTCCAGGTGCTCCTCGCGCGTCGCGAGCGAGAGAAAGAGGTCCAGGATCTCCTGCTCGACTTCGAGCGTCCTCGCGTCGGCGCGGTCGACCTTGTTGATCAGGACGATCGGCCGCTTGTTCCCCTCGAGAGCCTTCTTCAAGACGAACCGCGTCTGCGGGAGCGGTCCCTCCGAAGCGTCCACGAGGAGGAGCACCCCTTCGACCATCGTCAGAATACGCTCGACCTCGGACCCGAAGTCGCGGTGCCCCGGCGTGTCCACGATGTTGATGACCACGCCGCGGTAGCGCACTGCCGTGTTCTTGGCGAGGATCGTGATGCCCCGCTCCTTCTCGAGCTCTCCCGAGTCCATGACCAGATCCTCGACGTGCTGGCCGGCGCGGAAGGTGCCGCATTGCCTCAAGAGGGCGTCCACGAGCGTCGTCTTCCCGTGGTCCACGTGCGCCACGATGGCCAGCGCGCGGCGGTCCGCGCGCGTCTGCGCGGCGGTGGGAGCGCCGGAAGAGGAGGCGACGGTCATGGTTTCGCTCATATTACGGGATCGGGAACGCTGGCAACGAGCCGGACCCGGGCATAATTCCCGGTTCCCTCTCCTCCGGGAGAGGGTCAGGGGAGGGCATGAGCGGCTCCGACCAGCAACTTCTTTCCGCCGAGCTCGCGCGGCATTTCCGCCACGCGTCTTTCCGGCCCGGACAAGAGGAGATCGTGCGCGCGGTGCTCGCGGGCCGGGACGTCCTGGCCGTGATGCCGACCGGCTCGGGAAAATCGCTCGGGTATCAGCTTCCCGCGCTCCTCCTGCCCGGGCTCACCCTCGTCGTTTCGCCGCTCATCGCCCTGATGAAGGACCAGGTGGACGAATTGAACCGGAAGGGAATTCCCGCCGCGGCCCTCCATTCCCTCGCCTCGCCGGGGCAGCGCCGCGCCGCGATCGCCGACGCGCTCCGGGGAGCGCTGCGGCTCCTCTACGTCGCCCCGGAGCGCTTCGCTTCGCCGTCGTTCTTGCGCGAGCTGGGCGGCCTGCGCCTTTCCCGCTTCGCCGTGGACGAAGCGCACTGCGTGTCGGAGTGGGGGCACGACTTCCGGCCCGACTACCGTCTCCTCGCGCAGGCGGCCGCGCGGTGCCGGCGCTCGGACGGCGCGCCGGGCCGCCCTCCTATCATCGCGTTCACGGCGACGGCGACGCCCGAGGTGCGGGAGGACATCGTCACGCTGCTCGGATTGCGGGAGCCCGGGGTCTTCGTGGCCGGTTTCGACCGGCCGAACCTCTTCCTCGACGTGAGGCGCGTCTCGGGCGAACTCGAGAAACGCGCGCTCCTGCCGGAGCTCGTCGGCGGGCGCCGGGCCCTCGTTTACGCGGCCACCCGCAAGAGCGCCGAGCGGGCGGCGGAAGCGCTTCGCATGGTGGGGACGGACGCCGAGGCGTACCACGCGGGCCTCGAGGAAGCCGAAAGGACGCGGGTCCAGAACGGCTTCGCGAGCGGACGGATTCGCGTCGTCTGCGCGACCAACGCGTTCGGCATGGGGATCGACCGGCCGGACGTCGAGGCCGTCGTCCACTTCGAGATCCCTGGATCGCTCGAGGCCTACTACCAGGAGATCGGCCGCGGCGGCCGCGACGGCCGGTCCGCGCAGGCGACGCTCCTGTGGAACTACGCGGACGTGCGCACGCGCGAGTTCTTCATCGAGAAGGAGGCGGACGAGGAGGATCCCCGCCGGAAACGCGCGCCTCTCGATCCGGAGCAGCGGGAGCGCAAGCGCGAGCTCGACCGCCGGAAGCTCGCGCGCATGATCGCCTACGCGGACTCGACCGCCTGCCTGCGGGCGACGCTGCTCGGCTACTTCGGCGAGAGAGGAGTCGCCCAACGCTGCGGCGCCTGCGGCAATTGCGCGAGGCGGCGAAGGCTCGACGCCGACGAGCTGCTCTTCCTGCGCAAGATCCTCTCGGGGGTGGCGCGCGCGGGAGAACGTTTTGGAAAGCGCAAGGTCACTGCGATGCTCGTGGGCGACCTGGAGGGCCTGCCCGAGCGGCTCCGGAACCTCTCGACGGCCGGGCTCCTCGCGCGGGAGGATCCGAAGAAGATCGGACGGTGGCTGGACGCCGCCGTCGGCGCCGGGTTGCTCGCAGCCTCCGACGACGTCTACCGCACCCTGTCCCTGACGCGGCGCGGACGCGACGTCATGGCCGGCCGCTCGCAGGATGCCGACCTGACGCTGCCGGAGCCGGCGCGGCCCCGCATCGGGCGCGGCAGGAGGGCGAAGAAGATGCCGGCGGCCCCGGCCACCGAAGCCGCCGCCGCCGGACCTCGAGACGAGGGAGCCGACCATGCGCTCCTCGCCGCGCTGAAGCTCTGGAGGCGGCGCGAGGCCTCCGAGCGCGCCATCCCCCCCTACGTCGTTTTTCACGACCGCACCCTCGCCGCGATCGCCGTCCTTCGTCCCCGCTCGCTCGATGCCCTGGCCGAGGTCCCCGGGATCGGGCCCGCGAAGCTCGCCGCGTACGGCAGGGCGTTGCTCGAGTTGATCGGGCCGGCCGTGTCCTCCTGATCGAAGTGAAGGATTGCTTTCTGCGAACTCAGGTAGATTCCTCGGCGCTGCGCGTCCCGGAAGGAGAGCCGGGTTCCAGGAGGTGACGATGTTTTCCGTCCGAAGAGCGATCGGCCTCGCCGTCTTCGCGGCCATCGTCTCGCCGGCCGACGCCGCCGCTCCCGCGAAGGCGCCCTTCACCCTCGAGGAGGTCTTGAGCGCGCCGTTTCCGGCGGACCTGACGGCCGCGCCGTCAGGCGGAGCGTTTGCCTGGGTCTTCAACGAGCGCGGAGTTCGAAACGTCTGGGTCGCGGAGCCGCCCGGCTACAGAGGGAGGCGGCTGACCGCCTACACGGAGGACGACGGGCAGGAGGTCTCGGGCCTGGAATTCACCCCGGACGCGAAGGTGATCCTCTTCGTGCGCGGCGCCGGCGCCAACCGCCGCGGCGAGAACCCGAACCCGCTCTCCCGCGCCGGCGGAGCCGAACAGGCCCTCTTCCTCGTCCCGCTCGCGGGCGGCGCCCCGCGCCGGCTGGCGACGGGCCATTCGGCGGCGGTGTCGCCCGAGGGCGATCGCGTCGCCTTCGTCGCGCGGGAAAGGGACAAGGACCAGATCTTCACGATCCCTCTCGAAGGCGCGGAGAAGCCGGCCGAGCTCTTCAAGGCGCGCGGGGATGAGGGGGCTCTCTCCTGGGCTCCGGACGGATCCCGGCTCGCCTTCGTCAGCCGGCGGGGCGATCACAGCTTCATCGGCATCTACGACCTGGCCGCGAAATCTGTTTCCTATCTGGACCCGAGCGTGGACCGCGATTCGAACCCCGTCTGGTCGCCGGACGGAAAACGGCTGGCGTTCCTCCGCATCCGCGCCAACCGCGAGATCCAGTCCTTTCGCCCGCATCGCGAGGGGGAGCCGTGGTCCATCCGCGTGGCCGAAGCCGCGACCGGGCGCACGCGTGAGATCTTCCGCGCGGACAAGGGCCGGGGGAGCGTCTTTCGCAACGTCGTCGCGGAAAGGCAGCTCTTCTGGGCCGACGGCGACAGAATCGTCTTCCCGTGGGAGAAAGACGGGTGGACCCATCTCTATTCCGCGCCGGCTTCGGGAGGGCCCGCGGCGCTTCTCACGCCCGGAGAGTTCGAGGTCGAGTACGTCTCGCTCGCCCCGGACCGAAAGAGGCTCCTCTTCAACTCGAACCAGGACGACATCGACCGCCGCCACCTCTGGAGCGTCTCTCCCGCCGGCGGAAAGCCTGTCGCGCTCACGAGCGGCAAGGGGATCGAGTGGTCGCCGGTCGCGGCGAGCGGCGGCCGGGCGATCGCTTTTCTGCGCTCCGACGCGAAGCGCCCTCCGCAGCCGGCGATCCGGGCGGCCGACGGGTCCGTCCGTGACCTGGCTTCCGGCTCCGTGCCGGCGGACTTTCCCGAGGGCGCCCTCGCCGCGCCCGAGCAGGTCGTCTTCTCTTCCGCGGATGGCATGAAGATTCACGGGCAGCTCTTCCTCCCGGGAGACTCGAAGCCTGGCGACCGGCATCCCGCCGCGATCTTCTTCCACGGCGGCTCGCGCCGGCAGATGCTCCTGGGCTGGCACTACAACTACTACTACCGCAACTCCTACGCGTTTAATCAGTACCTGGCGAGCCGCGGCTACGCCGTTCTGTCGGTCAACTACCGGAGCGGCATCGGTTACGGGATGGAGTTCCGGGAGGCGCTCGATTACGGCGCCGTCGGCGCCTCGGAGTTCAACGACGTCGTGGGCGCCGGACTGTATCTGAGGAGCCGCTCCGACGTGGACCCGGAGCGCATCGGCCTGTGGGGCGGCTCCTACGGAGGGTATCTGACGGCGCTCGGCCTCGCCCGAGCCTCCGACCTCTTCGCCGCGGGCGTGGACTTCCACGGCGTCCATGACTGGAACGACGTCATCACGAACTTCGAGCCGGCCTACGATCCCGCCAGGCGCCAGGAAGCGGCGCGACTCGCCTTCGAGTCCTCTCCAATGGCCTCGATCAAG
>Ga0153915_10005248_pt1 | contig 12031 bp, 15 predicted proteins | sample Opewatmetagenome_2_FD_107003 | JGI IMG/M metagenome (GOLD analysis project Ga0153915, IMG submission 107003) | Freshwater wetland microbial communities from Ohio, USA - Open water 3 Core 3 Depth 3 metaG | ecosystem: Environmental > Aquatic > Freshwater > Wetlands | place: USA: Ohio, Lake Erie...
AGAAAATTAAGAAATGCCAAATCAAACAAGCAAAACAGCAACACTCAGGATAAAAGATGGTTGCAAAGTATCGGTTAAAGAGTCAGGGGCTGGTAGCTATACCGATCTTGGCGAGGTAGACGGAGACGTTAAACTAGGAGTGACGTGGACTGAATTTATCAGACAAACCGGGAACGCCGGGATTAAAAGCCCGATTATCCGGTCAATGATGATAGACGGAAGTTTTACCCTCGCTGACCTTGACCCTACAGGCATCCCGAGGCTATCTAACGGCGTAATCACGTCGGTGACAACTACCGCTACCCCTGATACAACATTGGATAACCAGGTAATCGCGGCTGGATGGACCGCACTTGAGCCGATACCATTAACTGTTATTAATACTGGCACATCTACACGGTATAAATGTACAGCTTTGACATTAACAAGCGTTACAGGATCAACATCAGGTGCTGGAGCAGCCGGGAATGATTATGTATTGGTTGCTGACGATAACAGCCCATCAGGATTTTCGATTGTATTGATTACAACAGGTACAGCAACATTTGCTACATCCGAAACTATCACAATAGTTTTTGCATCTGCTACCCCTGTGGCAAGTACAATATTATATGGTGGAACAACAAGCTTGGCATTAACATCCTACGCGCTAAAATTTACTCATGTCAATACTGCTGGAGCAACAGATTTTGAAGTCATTCTTCCAGTTGTATATTCAAAATCAGGTTGGTTTACAATGGACTTCGGTGGTCAAGGATCTGATGGAGTTGACACAATCCCAGTGCAATTTCGAGCGAATGTTGATCCAACAGGGACAGATGGGCAACAGCTATTCAGCTATTTTACGTTAGCATAATGATAGAATTTGAATACAGAGAAGACGGGCAGCCACAGAAATTTAATCTAGAAATATATTTTATTTCTCGTGGTGTGCGCCGTATGATCGGGGAATCAATTGGTAATATCATAAGCTTTAAAAAGCAATGGGAAAAAATTGGCGATAATCATTCGGTTATCGCTTCTCTCAGGGAAGAAAAGCCAGAAGGGTATAAAGACCAAATCAGACAATTAGAGTTTGAAAATAAAGCAATTTATGAACAATTCCGTGGCGTCAATATTGATAGCATGGAAGATGACAGAATTAAACTAATTCAGAGAATTCTAAAAGATAATGGAATTGATGATAATCATAAAATGTTTAATTCTCAATTCTGGGAAGATAATGTTCAGACTAACTCAATTGTAGAGTTTTTGGCAAAATGTTGGGGCAAAGACATCGCGGAGTCTCAGCGAGTGCAAAAAAAAAACGTAGGGCAGAAACTGGCATAATTTTTCACGAAGATTTGCTCTGGGCTGCCTTGAATAAACTCTGGCGGCCTATTTCTCGCTTTGAATGGATATGGGGGTTATCTGACCGAGATATAGAAAACGTCATCGCAATAACCCCGATGCCTCAAGAATTAATACATAAAATATGGGAGCCTGACAAACCGTTTACGGTTACGAAAAACTACTGATGGCCAAAACCGAGATAGGCGAAATCTATTACAGGATAACCGGGGATAACTCCGGCCTAAAAAATACCCTAAACGAATCAGATCAGGGTGCTAATAAATTAGTCGGCACGCTAATGAATGTCGGCAAAGCGATTGCCGGGGCGTTTATTGTTAAGCAGATTTTTGACGTTGGCAAAGCAATTATCGGCGTTGCGTCTGACGCCAACGAAACATCGTCAAAATTTGGAGTAGTATTCTCGTCTATCTCTGATAGGGCAAACCAAACTGCGTCAGACATATCAGAAGGGTATGGAATGTCGCGGAATGCAGCGAAGGAATATCTTTCAGGTGTCGGGGATATCCTCAAAGGTCTTGAGTTTACACAAAGCGCGTCTCTGGACACATCATCGTCAATCGTTAAACTCTCTGCTGATTTGGTATCATTTAAAAATTACGCCGGTGGCGTAGAAGGCGCGACTCATGCGATCACCTCGGCACTTCTAGGAGAGCGCGAATCTTTAAAAGGACTTGGTATTGCAATCAGCGATGCCGATCTTAAACAATTTGCTGCTGATTCTGGACTAGTCTGGGATAATTTAGATAGACAACATCAGGCTACACTCACATTAGCTCTTATTACAGAACGCGCAGGAAATGCTATCGGAGATTTTGAACGGACCCAATATGGATTCGCTAACCAAACAAGGATTGCCGAAGGAAATATCAATAATCTCGAAGTTACCCTAGGAACTAAACTTTTACCTGCTGCAACTTTGGGTGTGATAGCGTTTAATGAAATAGTAAAATCTCTTGATAAATCAGCAATGGGTCTTGGGGACTGGATGTCTTCTGCGGAAGGTGCATCACAGGTAGCCAATTTCTTAGGGTCTGCGATTGGCAATATTTCCGGAGTTTTGACTGCTCTTGAGCCAATAGTCTCTGGGCTCGGTGACGGGTTTATGATTATTTGGGATGCTCTATCCGCTGGGCTGGGAGACATCGGAGGAGCAACAGAAGGGTTTACCACATTTGCCATCGTATCAACTGTATTATCAGACGCTTTAAGAATTACTGCAACATCTATCGGAGGAGTTATAACTCTAGTTGTCGATCTTGGTTTAGCTTTCTGGGAGACCGGGAAGGCTCTCGCGTATTTTGCTGGTTTTATCGCCGGAGGAATATCATGGGACGAGCTTAAAGATCAGGTGTCTAAGTCAGGTGCCGCGATAACAAAACTTGGCGAAGACACAATAAATTCTGTCAATAAAATTATCGGGGAAACAGGTAAGGCGATTAATAGCCTCGGGGCAGATATTGACAAAACGAATCAGAAAGCGTCGGCCAGTGCGGATAAAATGGCAAAAGGTATTACAACTGCAGTCAACAAAGCACTCACAGCAACGCAGCAGTCTAATACTGAACAAGCGAATAGCCATGAAGATATGGAAAAATCTAAAACTGGCCTTACGCTTGCACAAAGTAAAGAACGCGATAAGATTGAAAAGCAATCCGCAAAAGACCGTGATAAAGCTCGTAAAGATGAAGCTAAGGCAGAGGAAGAAAAACTTAAAACTATTAACGAAGTCGCTGGTAAACTTATGTCTGGATTAAACGATCTGATGTCGGGAATATCTGCAAATATCCAGGGTGATTTGCAACAGACATTGGATTGGATTGATACTACAACTACAGAACGTTTAGCATCATTAGACGCACAAATGGCCGCGGAGCTTGAGGCTGCCGGATTAACGGAACAAACAGAGCGAGAACGAATCCAATCACAATTGGACGCAGCAATTGAAGCCGGTGATACGGAAACTGCCGCTAAATTGCAAGATGATCTCGATAGGCTTGATATCCAGCAAAAATACGCAGATAGAAAAGCTGGTATTGAAGCTGAGGCAGCGAATCAAAAAGCACAAGCAGAATATAATGCTGCACATAAAATTTGGGAAATGCAAGTTGTCAAATCATTTGCGGATATGGCGTTAGGAATTATGCAGGCTACTATTGCAGGTATGCAATTTGGACCAGGGGCTGCTGCAATGGTTCCAATATTGGTCGCAATAGCTTCAGCAGCCGGAGTTGCTAATATTGCTGCAACCGCTGATGCTGAACCAACTTCACCAACTTTTGCTACAGGTGGAATCGTGCCTGGAAGTTCATTTTCTGGGGATAAAATTATTGCAAAAGTCAATTCTGGGGAAATGGTATTAAATACTCAACAACAAGCGCAATTATTTAACATGGCAAATGGAAATAATGGCGGTGGAAATTATTTTACATTCATGATTGATTCTGAAACGCTTTATGATAAATTTTATACTGATTCAAAAAACGGCAAATTCAGAATCCATAAACGCGGGGTGGTAGCACTATGAAAATACTGTATGATAATCAAGTGCCAAATGCTACAATATCAGCGTTTTCAGAAAACCCAAACTTCCTATTTTCTGACGCTTTGAATGATACTGTATTGGCTCGTACCGGGAGAACCATCGGGGATTCGTCTGAATGGATTAAGTTTTCATTTTCATCTGCTGTTGCGGTAACTGACTTCTGTATATTAAATCATAATTTTGAAGCAGGCGCGGTTGTGTATTTACAAGGCAACGCAACCGACGTTTGGACATCTCCATCCGTGAATAGATTGCAAACTATATCCGATGTCATTTATGATACATTCGCGTCACAATCTTATCAATATTGGCGGGTGTCTATGGCACATAGCGCAAGCACAGCCGGGTATTTTTATCTCAGTAAAATATTTTTAGGGACAGCATACACACCTGTTAACCCAGACGCCGGGATCGATATGCCGTATCTTGTCGAGCCAATGATCGCCAAATCAAGAGGCGGGCAGATATACGGGCAAGCCGCTACTGTTTTAAAATCGCACAATATCACGATGTCAAACATGAGCCAAACCGAAGTCGCAAATTACCGTACTTTCGCGGATACCGTCAATAATAACACCCCATTTGTTTTTATCCCGTTTGAAAGTTCGACATCTACAATCCCCCCTTACTATGCAAACGCAATGAGTCATGGGCAACTTAGATTAAATGAGGATCACGGCGTATCATATAGCATGGCTGGAATAAACTACCAGGAATGTAAATAGTGAATATTCTTGTCGAAATAAATTCAGCCTATTATTATATGACAGCGGATACTGAACTAACATATACACATCTTGAAGATACTACGTACTACGCGCCGCGTGTATTGAATTACCCGATAATCTCCCGAAATGTTGGATCAGCCTATTACGGAGTTAATAATATTGATTCAGTAAATATCGAATTGAACAATAAAGACGGGTTTTTTGACTCCCTCTATTCCACGTTTTTTCATAAATCTGTTGTGATCCGTGCCGGGTCTGGGAATACTTTATCAGGATACCGAACAATATTCACCGGGAAAATATCTGACGCCGGTAAAACAATGGACTCGATTTCACTCACAATTTCCGACGCAAAAGAATCGCTAAATAAGAATATTGTTTTTACCTATTATTCTACAGCTACTTATGCAAACCTGAACCCTGACAACGCAGGAAAACCAATCCCTCAAATGTGGGGGCAAAACATCAAAATGCCTTGCGTCTGTACAAATGAGATGGAAAGCCCTGCCCCTGCGAATTACACGTTTAAGATATGTGATACATCTAATAACGTTTTAACCTCAGTTGATGCAGTTTATCTCAATGATGTCGTCGTGTCGTACGCAAATACAAATCTCACAAATGGGACATTCACAATTGCAGCGGCCACGCTCGGTTCTGATAATTTTGGCAATGTAACAGCATCAGCGACAAATGCGATGACAAACCCTGTAAATATTATTCAGGACATCATTGACACATCCGTTTCTGGGTATCTCTGGCATACGTCCAGCATGACGGCAACTGCGGCAGAAGGGTTTATTACATCCTATTATCAGGCTGACATTGTTGACGTATTAACGGCGGTCAACGAGATTATGAACGATACTAATCTAATATTGGTATCAAGCGCAACTGGGGTCAGCGCATTAAAATATTTTACATCATCAAGAGCTGTTACGCGCCGAATCCAGAATCATGAATACACGGACGAATATTCGGTTGCAAACAATATCAATGAGTTTGTGTCTTCAATTGTAATAACCTATTTACCATCCAGATCAACTGATTCCAAAAAATATCATAGGGTTGCAACTTACGAAACTGAGGCATCAACGTGGTTTGGAGAAACCAAAGAAATACAGCTCGATACCAATCTGACAAACATAACAGACGCAGAATTAAAAGCAAATAAGATACTGGAATTATCTAAAATTTTCAGGGAAACCTATACCCGGTCAATCCGACTTGATTTAAACGAGTCAATTGAATTATTCGATTTTTTTGCGGCTGAACCGGGTTGCCGTGACGTGAACATAGACAACGAGACTTACGGCACTTATGAGATACTCGGAATAATTGATGATTATGGCCTATTAAAACGGCAATTAATATTAAGATATATTACAACATATAATTTTGTGAATGTATTTGATATTTTAGTAGATGAATACTTGGATGAAATAGTAGATGAAAATTTAGAAACTTTTATTATGGGAGATTATGCAGCATGAGTAAGCAATTACATGAAAAACAACAAGATTTAGATTTGGATTTACAAAATAAACATTATGTGGAAACACCAGCAGGGATTGTAAAATATCTTACTACTGAACAATTACATGGGGGGCTACATTTTGACGCATACTCTATCACAAGAAATTTGGAGCGAGGTGTTGATCCTACTACGTTTACAAATTATTTAGTAGCTTCCGGTCTTGGTAGTAATAATTGCAGTAGAGTATTTGTATCAGGGAATAATGTATATGTAGCAACTGATGGTGGTTTATCGATATCTACAAATGGTGGTACATCATATACAAACTATACAACTGCAAATGGGTTGGTCTATACCACATCTCTTACTGTATTTGTTGATAATGGAACAATATATGTTGGGCATGATTCTGGATTATCGGTATCAACAAATGGAACAACATTTTCCTCTCTATACGCTCCTATATCTGCAGTTATTAATGATATTTATGCGAATGGTCAATATATTTATCTTGGTACGACTATTGGATTATGGATATCTACCAATGCAGGTGCGTCTTTTGTTATCAAAAATTGGTCTAATTCAGGATTGGGGACATCAACCAATTATTCTGTACAATCACTGTCTATAAATGCTAACAATATCTACGCGGCAACTAACGGTGGTTTATCGATATCTACAAATAGTGGTACGTCATTCACAAACTATACAACTGCAAATGGGTTAGGCTCAAATCTTGTTTATTATGTATTTGTTATAAATAACAATATCTACGCGGCAACTAACGGTGGTTTATCGATATCTACAAATAGTGGTACATCATATACAAACTATACAACTGCAAATGGGTTGGGGAGTAATTCTTGCCGTAGTTGTGTAGTTGTTAGTGGGAAATTGTATGTAACGACTGTAAACGGCATATCTATCTCATCATCAATTTGGGTTAGAATAGAGGCAAATTCCGGTACAGTAATTGAACATGACGCAGCCACATCATCTATAGATGAATATGCTACTGCAACCGGGGCTGCTGGGAGTACTGCTACATTGACTCAGATAATGCGCAAGACGATAAGTTTAATCACATCGTACTTGCCGTTTAGTGTTACAAACACAACAGACTCCAGCTCATCAACAACCGGCTCACTAATAACAGCGGGGGGAATGGGGATCGCCAAAAAATTGTATGTTGGTAGTAATGTTGTTATTTCAGCAGCAGCCGGTATAGGAATTAATATAACTGGTGATACATACGGAATACGAGGAGTTGCTACAAACGGTTCTGGTGTATATGGAACTGGTATAACAGGTGGAGATTTTGGAGGAACTACATATGGAATTACTTCGGAAGCATCCGCATCAAATGGAATTGGCATTAGAGGTACTGCAACATATACTGGTACTGGCACGGTATACGGTGTTCAGGGAATCGCTAATGGAGGTGCTGGCGCAACATGCTATGGAGTATATGGTTCGTCAACAAACGGTGTAGGTGGATATTTTACAGGCAAGGGCTACGGCATTCAGGGTATTGCGACGGGTGGTCGTGGTGGTGATTTTACCGGCACTACCTACGGAATCGTTGCCTCAGCGAGCAATGGCACTGGGGCAGCAATCGACGGGACAACATTCGGAGGGGCGTTTACTGCCTCAGCATCTAACGCTATCGCAGTAGTAGGTACATCAAACAGCGGAGCAACTGCAATTGGCATTAAGGGACAGAGTAGTTCAGGATATGGGGTATATGGTGTCAGTACAGCCGCAGACGGAATAGGAGTATATGGATCATCAGGAGCAGGGGGAGGTACGTCATCATATGGCGTTTGGGGAGATACAACATCCGCATCAGCAGGAAGCACTGGGATATATGGCACAACCAATCAAACAAATGCAAATGCAATTAAGGGTCGAAATACAGCAAACAATGGAGTTGCAATAGCTGGTTATTCTGATACAGGAGTAAGTTCAACCGGGGTATTAGGTAGTTCTGCAAATGGAGTTGGTGTTTATGGTACCGGAGGAGCATATGATTTTTATGCGGCTGGATCAGGTACAGATTATGGAACAAGTTCATCGATGCGCTGGAAAAATAACATAGTTGGCATAACAAATGCATTAAATAACATCATGACTCTGAGGTTTGTACAATATACAGATAACAGATTCAATAAACAAAAATTGGGGATGGTGGCCGAGGAATGGGGGGAGATATATCCAGAAGTTGTACAATATGAAGAGGATATCCCAGAAAATCGTTATACCGTAAACGGTGTCAGTAAATTATATTGTTCGGGGATGGATTATTCGAAAGTTGTGCCTATATTAGGTGCCGCCCTGCAAGACTTGAAATTGATAGTTGACAATATAGTTACAAAAAATAATTTATTACAATGAATGAAAATAATATAACATCACTGCCGATTATCGAAGAAAAAAACGATGCTGCAAATATAGTACGTCCTGAATTTAATGAAGGGGAATGCCAATTTCTACATGATCTTCTCGAAGAATACGCGGCCCCAGGATCAACTAGAAAATATTTTCAACAAAAAATTCATGATGCTGTTATGGCATCAAGAGAGTCGAATAAACTCAAGAAAGATATTAAACAAGAAGCTGTCAAAACTCTAAAAAAAGCAAAAATACCTGGATAATAAATGGCAGAAAAAACTGATCGTGAAATAATAAATTCTATTTATCAGCATTCTCTAAAAATTGAATCGGCAGTTGGAGAATTAAAAAACGGTCAAATCATGATCGAAGGCAAAATTGACCGTGTTGAAAATCAAGTCAGTGATCTAAAAAAAGATTTCGATGCACTTGATATAAAACATGACAAAACAAATGATCTTGCAGTTAGATCGGATGAAAGACAAATAATGCTAGAAAATAGTTTTAAAGAACATAAAGAAAAACAAGAAGACAAGGAGAATAAATTGTATGATAATGTCAGGAGTATAGCTGAAAGAACTTCAGATACAAAATTATTGAAATTCCAAGTTAAAATATGGTTATCATTAGTTGCTTCTATAGGCGGTGCTATTATGGGTTTAATATCTGTATTTTTAGCGAAGAAATTAATTTAAGGGATAAACATGCAAGAAATTTTGAGATTTATAAAGGGTCAATTCACAGAGGATAATGGAAATTACTCTTCCATGAGAACTCAGTTCAATTTGTGGTCATTTGGTTTATTTGCGGTATGGGTTTATTTGTCTGTTCTAAAATCTGAAATGGCTCAAATTGACCCGACAACTTTAGGAGTTTTGGGATTATTTATAACTGGTAAATTTGTGCAAAAATTCGGGGAGCAAAAGGTGGAATAATGTATTTATTTTACTATTCTTATTCATGGCATGATGATAAATTTTCATCAGGTCGCTGATAGAACGATAGAAGCTGGTACTAAACTATATGCAGAAAAATTATTAAACGAATATCATAAATCCAAAAATGAAACGATTGAAAATATTTATGATATTATCGAGGGACTATGAAATTAAATTTAAAAGCAAACAAAAAGCGCACTGAATTAAAAACATGGAAAGAAAAATGGGAAAACATTTATATTAATCTCGGATATATTAAGGCTAAAACTGAATTCAATAAAAATCTTGAATTACTATCCAATGAGTATCACGATCTTTTAACTGCTAATGATAAAATTCACGAAATTGCATTAAAATCGGCGTCTCGAAAAGAATCTGAGTATGAATATTTGTGCAAAATTCAGCGAGATAAAAATGAAGAGCTTGAAAAATCTCTGAATAATATTAGAGTAAGTGAATCTGAAATAGCACAATACGCAAGGGATTTAGAGGCGATGTTGCATTCCGAAAAAGTACAAAAATATCACATAATAAATCACCATAAAAATGAATCACAAATATTACTCCGAAATTCAGAAAAAGAGGCGGCTAGAATTTTATGAAATACAGAACAAGGGAAAGAATTATCGCAGCAGTTTATATTGCTGCATTTTTAATTACTATTATTATCGCTAAAATAATCCGGGGTAAATTATGAAAAAATATTTATTATTAATTTTGATTGCCGGATGTTGCTCGGCTCCAGTAAAAAAAGATGATGTATCCCACAATATCTCTGAGGCAGCGAAATCTAAAATAGAAAATGTCAAAACCGATGTAAATAAATTTGTAACTGACGACTCAGCGAAGTCCTTCATAAATCGAGAACTGGACAATCTCAGGACAAATATAGACGATTTAACTGCTCAAAATGATTCGCTTAATTCAGCCAAAGAAGAAGTCCTAAAATTAAACAATAAATTAACTGCGCAAGTCGATAAATTAAAATTAGAGGCCAGAAATAATTTGGCCATCGGTGCAATCGGAATATTAATATTAAGATTTATTTTGTGGTTTATTTTTAAATTTGTTTTGCCGTCTGCTGTGTCCGCAATAACTGATAAAATAAAAGAATCAATAAAGAATTGGTTTAAAAAAAATGTGATTGATAGGATTTGGAAAAAATGAAATTAAAAAACGAAATATGCAGTCCAGTTGATTATTTACCTTTACAAAATCCGATGATAACATCAGGATATGGGTGGAGAATGCTGGCTGGTCAAAAAAATTTTCATGATGGCATTGATTTCGCAAATCCATTACATAACTGCAAAGATCGTTTAAAGCCAATAGGCACGGAAATTTATGCTGTAGCTGCCGGGAATATTTGTTATGATTACGACAAATACGACGATAGATTCAGGATGGATATTGCAGGGCATAAACAAGACTCTGCAGGGAATATGGTTATTATTAAAACTGCAATAAATGGAATAATGTATTATGTCCGCTATTTGCATTTAATCGAAAATTTTGTAAAAGAAAATGAATTTGTATCTGCCGGTCAATTAATTGGCAGATATGCGGATGTCGGATTTTCCTACGGGGCTCATTTACACCTCGATATTTATTCTGCGGATTGGGGTCAAAAACTCGATCCAACACCAATATTATTTGACATTTAATAATTAGTACAAAAAATAACCTATCTGAACAGTTAATCGAAAGATTAAAATTAAAACTGTTCGATTAGATTAGTTAATTCAAATTGGAATCTTATTGCAAAGGCAATGAGTGAAGAGGCCGGGTAATTTCGGCCTTTTTGTTCGTGATAACTGTGAATGTATTGTGTTTTAAGTATTCGCATTAACTGCCTAATAGCACAAAAAACGTATTACCAATAAATGCAGTTGTCAGAAATAGGCAGTGGTTATACCACTACTTGTAATATTTTCTCATAAATTTTTGCGACTGAGGTAATATTATTTTTACATTAAAACCATTTTTATTTAATAGTTTTACTGCTTCAATGGCGCAATCTCTACAAAAAGATGCCTTAAATTTATTACCGGGATATGATCCGGGGTTCCCTTCATTTCGAGAAAAATTACTTAGATAGAAATTTATATCAAAAGAATCGCCTACGTAAAATACATTGTCTACATCTTTTTTGCACTTATTGCATATTTTTACTTTTTTATTCATAATATTCTCCTAATTTATATTTCCAAACTGCCTACATCTGACAACAGCCGATATTGGCCGCTTACGCTCAATGCCTGCGGCACTGCCAATATCGTCAAACGTTATCAGAAACGGCTGGCAGATTTGTCGTCTGCCAGTCATAAAAATTATAATTGAAACTCCCCAAGTTCAAATTGTTTCCCACAACTCATACATGTTTCGATTTCAAAGCTGTCTTGATCTGTTTCCATAACTTCATCACAATAAGGGCAAGCACACTCTTTTGTATACCAAACGTCAGCTTTTCTCATTTCTTCACTCATGTAATTTTCTCCTAAATTTTATTAACTAAATATATTAGTCCACGTAATTCGTCCAAGCCATCCGCATCTGATAACTAAGATTACAAGCTACGGCCATCAAGCTGGCCTCGGGTCTG
>Ga0153915_10005249_pt1 | contig 12031 bp, 11 predicted proteins | sample Opewatmetagenome_2_FD_107003 | JGI IMG/M metagenome (GOLD analysis project Ga0153915, IMG submission 107003) | Freshwater wetland microbial communities from Ohio, USA - Open water 3 Core 3 Depth 3 metaG | ecosystem: Environmental > Aquatic > Freshwater > Wetlands | place: USA: Ohio, Lake Erie...
CCGCAGCAGGAATTCCTGCAGGTCGACACGACCAACATCCTGTTCATCTGCGGCGGCGCGTTCGCGGGGCTCGAGAAGATCATCGCCGACCGGCTGCAGGGCAAGTCGATCGGCTTCGGCGCCTTTGTCGCGGCTCCCGATGAGCGGCGTACCGGCGAGATCCTTCGCCAGGGCGAACCCGAGGACCTGCTGAAGTTCGGCCTGATCCCCGAATTCGTCGGCCGTCTGCCGGTGATCGCGACGCTCGAGGATCTCGACACCGAGGCGCTCGTCAAGATTCTCAAGGAGCCGAAGAACGCGCTGATCAAGCAATATGCCAAGCTCTTCGACATGGAGGACGTGAAGCTGTCCTTCACCGAGGAGGCGCTGGTCGCCATCGCCAAGAAGGCGATCGACCGCAAGACCGGCGCCCGCGGGCTGCGCTCGATCCTCGAGAACATCCTGCTCGACACCATGTTCGATCTGCCCTCGATGGACGGCGTCGACGAGGTGATGATCGACAAGGACGTCGTCGAAGGGCGCAAGGAGCCTATGCGCATCTACGCCAAGAAGGCCGAGGACGCCGCCTGACATCGATGAGGTGCTTCCGCCGCCTTGATGGCGGGCGGGGTCAATCTCATATACGGTTGGAAGGCGCGGCCCCTGTCCGCGCCGATGGAGTATCATGGCCCTGAGTTATCCAGTTCTTCCGCTTCGCGACATCGTCGTCTTCCCGCAGATGATCGTCCCGCTGTTCGTCGGCCGCGACAAGTCCGTGGCCGCGCTCGAGAGCGCGATGGCTGCCGACAAGACCATCTTCCTGGTCTCCCAGCTCGACCCGGCCGAGGACGATCCCGACCGCGACGCGCTGTACGACCTTGGCGTCGTCGCCACTGTCCTGCAGCTGCTCAAACTCCCGGACGGCACAGTCCGCGTGCTCGTCGAGGGGCAGGGACGTGCGTCGCTCACTTCGCTGGTCCAGGACGGCCAGCATCTCGTCGCCGAGGTCGAGCCGATCGAGACCGAGGAGCCGAGCGGCGCGGAAGTCTCTGCGCTGATGCGCTCGGTGGTCGAGCAGTTCGAGAATTACTCGAAGTTCAACAAGAAGCTGCCCGCCGAGACCGCGGTCCAGCTCGCCCAGATCGAGGAGCCGTCGAAGCTCGCCGACGCAGTCGCCTCCAACATCAACATCAAGGTCTCGGACAAGCAGGCTCTGCTCGCCGAGCTCAATCCCGTGCGCCGGCTCGAGATGGCCTTCGCCTTCATGGAAGGCGAGCTCGGCGTGCTGCAGGTCGAGAAGAAGATCCGCAGCCGCGTCAAGCGCCAGATGGAGAAGACGCAGCGCGAATATTACCTCAACGAGCAGTTGAAGGCGATCCAGCGCGAGCTCGGCAACGAGGGCGAGGAAGGCGAAGGCGACGAGCTCGCTGAGCTCAGCCGCAAGATCGCCAAGACCAAGCTTTCGAAGGAAGCCCGCACCAAGGCCACCGCCGAGCTGAAGAAACTCAAGGCGATGGCGCCGATGTCGGCCGAGGCCACCGTCTCGCGCAACTATCTCGACGTGCTGCTCGGCCTCCCGTGGGGCAAGAAGTCGAAGGTCAAGAAGGACATCGCCGAGGCGCAGCGCGTGCTCGACGAGGACCATTACGCGCTTGAGAAGGTCAAGGACCGGATCGTCGAATATCTCGCGGTCCAGGCCCGCACCAACAAGCTCAAAGGTCCGATCCTCTGCCTCGTTGGACCGCCGGGTGTCGGCAAGACCTCGCTCGGCCGCTCGATCGCCAAGGCGACGGGACGCGAGTTCGTTCGCCAGTCGCTCGGCGGCGTTCGCGACGAAGCCGAGATCCGCGGCCACCGGCGCACTTATATCGGCTCGCTGCCGGGTAAGATCATCTCGAACCTCAGGAAGGCCGGCACGTCCAATCCGCTGTTCCTGCTCGACGAGATCGACAAGCTCGGTCAGGATTTCCGCGGCGATCCGGCCTCGGCGCTGCTCGAGGTCCTCGACCCGGAGCAGAACAGCCGGTTCCAGGACCATTATCTCGAGATCGACTATGATCTCTCGGACGTCATGTTCGTCACCACGGCGAACACGATGGACATGCCGCAACCCCTGCTCGACCGCATGGAGATCATCCGGCTCGAAGGCTATACCGAGGACGAGAAGGTCGAGATCGCGACCCGCCACCTGATCCCCAAGCAGATCGAGGCGCACGGCCTCAAGGAAGGCGAGCTCGTCTTCGCCCAGGACGGCATTCGCACGCTGATCCGCTATTACACCAGGGAAGCCGGCGTCCGCACGCTCGAGCGGGAGATCGCCAAGATCGCCCGCAAGGTGCTGCGCGCGATCCTGGAGGGCAAGACCGACAAGGTGGTGCTCACCGAGCAGACCGTCGCCGACTATTCGGGGGTCCGCAAGTTCCGCCACGGCGTGGGCGAGGAGGAAGATCAGATCGGTGCCGTCACCGGTCTTGCCTGGACCGAGGTGGGCGGCGAGCTGCTGACGATCGAGGCCGTGACGGTCCCCGGCAAGGGGCAGATCCGCACGACCGGCAAGCTCGGCGAGGTGATGCAGGAATCGGTGCAGGCGGCCTTCTCCTTCGTGAAGGCGCGCAGCCCGAGCTACGGCGTCAAGCCGAGCGTGTTCGGGCGCAAGGACATCCACGTCCACTTGCCGGAAGGCGCTGTCCCGAAGGACGGCCCGTCGGCGGGCGTGGGCATGGTCACGGCGATCATCTCGACCCTCACCGGGATTGCGGTCCGGCGCGACGTGGCGATGACCGGCGAGGTCACCCTGCGCGGCCGGGTGCTTCCGATCGGCGGCCTCAAGGAGAAGCTGCTCGCGGCGCTCCGCGGCGGCATTCGCACCGTCCTCATCCCGGCGGAGAATGAGAAGGATCTTGCCGAAATCCCCGCGTCGATCCGCGAGGGCCTCGAGATCGTGCCGGTCAGCCACGTCGACGAGGTGCTGGCGCGGGCGCTGGCAACGCCGGTCGTGCCGATCGAATGGAGCGATGCGGACGAGCTCGCGGCCGTCTCGCCGGCGGACCTGGCCTCGCCTGCGGACGAGGTGGGTGGCGTTTCGGTGCGGCACTGATTGCTGCTCTGCAGCAACCGACTCGATCCAAAAAGGCGCGAATTTCCCCGGAAATTCGCGCTTTTCTTTTTGACAGCCTCCTCGAACCTGATCTTAGATGAATCTCCGGCATCCGCCGCGATTCCACGCAACAGGGGTTCGGACAAAATGAACAAACAGGAGCTTATCGGCACTGTTGCTGAGACCACGGGTCTTAGCAGGAGCGACGCCAGCAAAGCCGTCGAGGGGGTAATCGAGGCTATCAGCAGCGCGCTCAAGCGGGGCGATGAAGTGCGACTCGTCGGCTTCGGAACCTTCACGGTGTCGAGGCGCAAAGCATCCACCGGCCGCAACCCAAGGACCGGGGAGCCGATGCAGATCAAGGAATCGAGTCAGCCCAAGTTCAAGGCGGGGAAAGGGCTCAAGGACCTGGTGAACTAAGGGGCCAGACCTCGACGAATCGATGCGTGCGGCATCGGTCGAAACCCTCCAGCGCATGCTGGACAGCCTATCGGCAGCACATTATGGGCTGCCGGTCAGGGGCCGTTACGGCTTTTCTTCTTTCCGTCAGATAATACCACACTGACGGCTTTGGCGTGGGCGCGTAGCTCAGTGGTAGAGCACTGTGTTCACACCGCAGGGGTCGCAAGTTCAATCCTTGCCGCGCCCACCACGCCTTCCTTCTCCCCTCGCAACGGGGATCTCATGGCCCGAATTCCTTCTTCGCCCGATCAGCCGTTCGAAATCGTCCGGGACGGCCTCCGGCTGGCGATCCGCGTCACACCGCGTGCACGCCGGAGTGAGATCGTCGGAATCGTGCACGATGCCGACGGGCGGCCGGCGGTGGCGCTGAAGCTTGCCGCGCCTCCAGTGGAGGGGGCGGCGAACAAGGCCTTGTGCGAAGTGCTCGCAAATCGGCTCGGCGTCGCCCGCTCGCGAGTCACCCTGCGGTCGGGCGAAACCGCGCGCATCAAGATCGTCGAGATCGGCGGCGACGGGGCCGAGCTGGCCGCCCGTCTCGCTTCTCTGCTGGAAGGTTAGCGACGCGGAGCGGGCCAGCTCCGTCTCGATGAAATCGCCTAGTCCCGCTCCCCGGCGCCGAGCTTCTTGGCGATCCGATCGACTTCCTCGTCGCTCGGCGGCTCGGGCAGAATCTCGCCCGGCGCCAGCGCCTCGTCGGGAATGCCCGGGCCGGTCCCCGCGATCGTCTCCCGGTCCGTGGCGGGCTCCTCGGCGGCTTCGCGCTCGGCGGGGAGGGCTTCCACCTGTTCCTGCGGGAAAAGCTCCGCCGCAATCTCGAACGAGCGCAGACGCTTGGCGTGATCGAACATCTGGCAGGTCACGATCAGTTCGTCCGCCCCGGTCCTGGCGACGAACGACTCCAGCGCCGCCTTCACCTTCTCGGGGCCGCCGATCGCGGAGGCGGAAAGCACCTGATCGAGCATCGCCCGCTGTGGCGGGGGGAGGGTCTCGGGATAGCCCTCTACGGGCGGCGGGAGAGCCGTCGGCCGGCCGGTTCGCAGGTTGACGAACGCCTGCTGCATCGAGCTGGCGAGGAACTCCGCTTCCTCGCCGGAGTCGGCGGCGAAGATATTGAAGCCCAGCATCAGATAGGGTTTGTCGAGATGCTCCGAGGGTTTGAAATAGGTGCGGTAGACGTCGATCGCCTCCAACATCTGGGCGGGTGCGAAATGCGAGGCGAAGGCATAGGGCAGCCCGAGCACCGCAGCGAGCTGCGCGCCGAACAGGCTCGATCCCAGGATCCAGATCGGAATGTCGAGCCCTTCGCCGGGAATCGCGTGGACGCGCAGCGGCTGCTGCGGCTGGAAATAGGTCATCAGCTCGACGACGTCGCGGGGGAACTGGCCCTCGTCCGCGGTGAGGTTGCGGCGCAGCGCATAGGCCGCCGCCTGGTCGGTTCCGGGCGCGCGGCCGAGGCCCAGGTCGATACGCCCCGGATAGAGCGATTCGAGCGTTCCGAACTGCTCCGCGACGACCAGCGGGGCGTGATTGGGGAGCATGATTCCGCCGGCGCCGATCCGGATTCGCGACGTGCCGGAGCCGACAAAGGCGAGCGCGACCGCTGTGGCAGCGCTGGCGACGCCCGGAATATTGTGGTGCTCGGCCATCCAGAAGCGCCGGTAGCCCCAGCGTTCCGCATGCTGCGCGAGGTCGAGCGAGTTTCGCAGCGCACGCGAGGCATCGCTGCCTTCGACGATCGGCGCCAAATCGAGGATCGAGAGCGGGACCATGCGGCCTAGATGGGCGCGACGCAGGCACGAGTCCAGCCGAGGCGGATGGTGCGGTATGGGGACCTGCAGGGAAAGGGACGAGCCGGGTTCGCGCGCGGTTCCGCTTCGTGCGCGGAGCGGCTACTGAGCGCCGATGCCGCCGCGCCAGACTGCATCAAGCCATCGCTGGCGCGACGAGGTTCGCGCGACGCTGGCGCTCGCCTGGCCCCTGGTGCTCACCAACCTCGCCCAGTCGCTGATCAACGCCACCGATACGGTATTGCTCGGCTGGGCAGGGGCTTCCACGCTCGCCTCGGCCGCGCTCGGCATCAACCTCTATCTGGTCGCGCTCATCTTCGGCATGGGGATGGTCACGGCGTCCGCGCCGATGATGGCGCGCGAGCTTGGTGCCCGTTCGCACAGCGTGCGCGACGTGCGCCGCACCGTCCGCCAGGCGATGTGGACGGCGGCGGCGATCGTCGTGCCGGCCTGGCTGGTGCTCTGGCATACGGGCGCGATCCTGGTCGCGATCGGCCAGGATCCGCAGCTCGCGGCCGGGGCCCAGCGTCTGATTCGCGCGCTGCAATGGGGCATGCTTCCTGCCTTGCTCTATCTCGTATTGCGCTCGTTCGTGGCCGCGCTCGAGAAGCCGGTCTGGTCGCTCGTGATCGTCGTCGCGGGCGTGCTGTTCAACGCGTTGCTCAACTATGGCCTGATCTTCGGCAAATTCGGCCTTCCCCGGCTCGGCCTGACTGGCGCCGGAATCGGCAGCAGCTGCGCGAACACGTTGATGTTCCTCGGCATGATCGCGGTCGTCAGCCTCCATCCCCGCTTTCGGAGATACCGGCTGTTCGGTCATTTCTGGCGCGCTGACTGGGAGCGCTTCCGCTCTCTGTGGCGGCTCGGGCTGCCGATCGCCGTCACCCTCGTGCTCGAGGTCGGGGTGTTCAACCTCACGGTGTTCCTGATGGGATTGATCGGGGAGTCGTCGGTCGCCGCGCATGTGGTGGCGATCCAGATTGCGTCGTTGACCTTCATGGTCCCGCTCGGCCTCAGCCAGGCGGCGACGGTGCGGGTGGGCCTCGCTTACGGCCGCCGCGACCGCGAGGGCGTCACCCGCGCCGGCTGGTCCGCGCTGGGGCTCGGCGTCTCTTTCATGACGCTCACCGGGATCGCGATGCTTTGCTTCCCGCGGGTGCTGGTGAGCCTGTTCCTGGAGCCGTCCGACCCGCGCAACGCGGCCGTCTTCCCGCTCGCCATCTCCTTCCTGTTCGTCGCCGCCCTGTTCCAGATCTTCGACGGCGCACAGGCGGTGGGAGCCGGTATGCTTCGCGGGCTGCACGACACCAAGGTGCCGATGGCCTATGCGGCGGTCGGTTATTGGGTGATCGGTCTGTTCACGGGCGTCGGCCTCGGTTTCGGGCTCGGCTGGCAGGGATTCGGCTTGTGGGTCGGGCTCGCCGTCGGGCTCGCCGCGGTGGCGGCGATGATGATCGGCCGGTGGCTCCGGCGCGACCGGCTCGGTCTTATCGAACGGTAGCCGCGGCGTGCCTTGACGCTGGGGTGCGGCCCCTCCTATGTGCCCGGCGCACGTGTTGCGCGCATGGCGATCGTAGCTCAGCTGGTTAGAGCATCGGTTTGTGGTACCGAGGGTCGCGGGTTCAAGTCCCGTCGATCGCCCCAGCGCGCCTGAACCCCATTCTGGAAACCGCCATGCAGTCGCCATGGGATTATCCCGATTTCGACGGCCATGAGGCCGTGCATTTCTTTACCGATCTCAAGTCCGGCCTGCGGGTCGTCATCGCCATCCATTCGACCGCGCGCGGGCCGGCGGCGGGCGGAGTGCGCTTCTGGCATTATCCCCGGACCGATGCCGCGGTGGCCGATGCGCTTCGCCTCTCGCGCGGCATGAGCTTCAAGAACGCCATGGCCGATCTGCCGGTCGGCGGCGGCAAGGCCGTGATCCTCGCACCCGAGGACCGCAGCAAGAGCCCCGAGCTTCTCGCCGCGTTCGGCAAGGCGGTCGACAGCCTCGGCGGCGCCTACATCACCGCCGCGGACGTGGGCGTGACCGTTCCCGATCTCGTCGCGGTCGCAAGACGAACCAAATACGTCTCGGGCCTTCCGGCCGCAGCCGGCAGCGCCGGCGGCGATCCGGGACCGCACACGGCCTATGGCGTATTCCTGGGCGTGAAGGCGGCGGCCCGCCGTGCGCTGGGCAAGGACGGCCTCGCGGGCCTCCATATCGCCGTCCAGGGCGCGGGAAGCGTCGGCGGCGGCCTCGCCCGCCTTGCCGCCGCCGAAGGAGCACGCATCACGCTCGCCGATCTCGATGCCGCGCGCGCCGCGACCGTTGCCGGCGAAATCGGGGGAACGGTCGTCGGGGTCGACGAGATCCTGATGACGGAGGCCGACATCGTCAGCCCTTGCGCGCTGGGTGCAGTGCTGAACGAAACGAGCATCCCGCAGCTCAGGGCGCCGGTCGTTGCCGGCGGGGCCAACAATCAGCTCGCCCGCGCCGAAGACGGCGCGCGGCTGATGCAGCGGGGCATTCTCTATGCGCCCGATTATGTCATCAACGCCGGCGGCATCATCAACGTCGTGCTCGAATATCTCGAGCGCGCCGGTGCCGACGAGGTGCGAAGCCGCATCGAGCGCATCCCGGCACGGCTCGAGGAAGTCTGGGAGGAAAGCGCGCGATCCGGCCAGGATCCGGCCACGGTCGCGGACTGGATGGCGCAACGCCTGATCGGGCGCGGCTGAGGTTGCGCAATTTTTTGGATGCTCCATCTGTGCCGCGCGATTTAACCGCGCGATAAAATCGTCTAGACACCCGTCCTGAATGCACGCTTTCGCCAACCCGGCCCGTTTCCTCAGAATCGCGCGTCCTCTCACCGCCTGGCTCGGCTGGAGCGGAGCCGTGTTGATTCTGCTCGGTCTCGCGGGAGGGCTGTTCATCGCGCCGCCCGACTATCTCCAGCATGAAAGCGTCAGGATCATGTACGTACATGTGCCCGCCGCCTGGCTGGGGATGGCAGGGTGGGGCGGCATTGCGGCTGCGAGCCTGCTGCAGCTGGTCTGGCGCCACCCGCTTGCCGCGGTGGCTGCGCGCGCCTTCGCTGTGCCTGGAGCGGTGTTCACCGCCATATGCCTCGCCACGGGTTCGCTGTGGGGGCGGCCGACCTGGGGCACTTATTGGGAATGGGACGGCCGAATGACGTCGATGCTCGTGCTCCTCTTCCTCTACATCGGCTACATTGCGCTCGCCGCGGCCGAGAAGGAGCGCGGCGGCGAGGGGCGCACCGCCGCCGTCTTCGGGCTGGTCGGGGCGATCAACCTGCCGATCATCCATTTCTCCGTCCTGTGGTGGCGCACGCTGCACCAGGGGCAGAGCATCGGCCTGACCGGATCGACGATCGCAGGCTCGATGCTGTGGCCGCTGCTGGTCGCCGCGGTGGGTTTTTCGTTGCTGTTCGGCTCGATCGTGCTGATGCGGATGCGCGCGGAGCTGGCGCGCAATCGCATCGAGGCGCGGCTGAGGAGGATGGCAGGGTGAGCCACTGGTCGTTCATCGCCGCCGCTTATGCGCTCACCTTGCTCGGCACGATCGGCCTGGCCGGCTTGAGCTTCCTGGCGATGCGCCGCGCCGAGACGGATGCCGAAGCCCTGAGGCGCGACTGGTGAAGGCCAAGCATCAGAGGCTGGTCCTGCTCGGGCTCGCCATCGCCGCGATCGTCGCCGCGGTGCTGCTCGCCATGTCGGCGCTGCGCGACCAGGCCGCCTATTTCTATGCGCCGGGCGACATCGCGCGCGAAGGGGTTCCGATCGATCGGGCGGTGCGGATCGGGGGAATGGTCAGACACGGCTCGATTCGCCGCGCGCCGGACGGCGTGACCATCGACTTCATCGTCGGCGACGAGACGAACGCGACGATCCCGGTGCGCTACCGGGGAATCGTCCCCGATCTGTTCAAGGAAGACAGCGGCGTGGTGGCCGAGGGCAGGTTCCGCCCCGACGGGGAGTTCGTCGCGAGCGAGATCCTCGCCAAGCATGACGAGAATTACCGGCCTCCCCAGCTCGCCGGCGACCGCCACAAGTCCGAGACCCTGAAATGATCGCAGAGCTGGGGCTTTCGGCCCTGTGGATCGCGGCGTCCCTGTCCCTGCTGCAGCTGGTGCTGGGCGCGTTCGCGCTGCGACCGGGAGGGGCGGGCCTCGTTCCGGGCATCCGTCCAATCGCGCTGGCGCAGGCGCTGTGCGTCGGTCTTGCCTTCGCCGCGCTGATCCTCGTCTTCCTGCGGACCGACCTCTCGGTCGCGCTGGTCGTACAGAACAGCCACATCGCCAAGCCGTGGCTGTACAAATTCGCGGGAGCCTGGGGCAATCACGAGGGCTCGATGCTGCTCTGGGTGACGATCCTCGCGGTCGCCGGCGGCGCGGTCGCCCTGCTCGAGCGGAGGCTCGAGGAGCGCACCCTGATCGCGACCCTGGCGGCGCAGGCGGCGATCGCACTCGGCTTCTATGCCTTCCTGCTGTTCGCCTCCAACCCGTTCGCCCGGCTCGACCCGGCGCCGGCGGAGGGGCAGGGGCTCAACCCGCTGTTGCAGGACCCCGGTCTCGCCTTCCATCCGCCGACCCTCTATCTCGGTTACGTCGGCATCTCGATCGCCTTCTCCTTCGCGGTCGGCGCCCTGATCACGCGCGACGTCGGTCCGGCCTTCGCCCGAGCGATGCGGCCCTGGGTGCTGGCGGCGTGGATCATGCTGACGATCGGGATCACCGCCGGAAGCTACTGGGCCTACTACGAGCTCGGCTGGGGCGGCTGGTGGTTCTGGGACCCGGTCGAGAATGCGTCGCTGATGCCCTGGCTCGCGGCGACCGCTCTGCTCCATTCGGTGACGGTGCTCGCCACCCGCGGGGGCCTGCGCGCCTGGACGGTGATGCTCGCGGTGGTCGCTTTCTCGATGTCGATGATCGGCACCTTCCTGGTTCGCTCGGGCATCCTCACCAGCGTTCACGCCTTCGCGGTCGATCCGCGGCGCGGCGCCTTCATCCTCGTCCTGCTCGCCCTCTACATCGGCGGCGCGCTCGCGCTCTACGCCGTGCGGGTAGCGACAGTGCGCGAGGGCTCGACCTTCGATCCGATCAGCCGCGAAGGCGCGCTGGTCGCCAACAACCTGCTCCTCTCGACGATCCTCGGCATCGTCCTGGTCGGAACGCTCTATCCGCTCGCGCTCGAGGCGGCCTCGGGCGAGAAGCTGTCGATCGGCCCGCCCTATTTCAACAGCACGGCCGGGCCGCTCGCCCTGCTTCTGGTCGCAGTCATGGCTGCGGGGCCGCTGGTCCGCTGGCGCCGCGATCGTGCGATGGCGGTCGTCTGGCGCCTGAGCGTGCCGCTGGCGGTCGGCGTCGTCGCCCTGGCGCTGTTGCTGCTGTTCGTGCCGGACTTGCATATCCTCCCGCTGCTCGGGCTCGTGCTCGCCGCGGGTGCCGCAGCGGCCAGCATCGCTCCCTTGTGGAAGCGCAACCTGCGCCGCACGCCCCTCTTCACCTGGGGAATGGTGATCGCGCATCTCGGCATATCCGTGAGCCTTGCGGGCATGGCGTGCGACGGTGCGTTCACGCGTGAACGGCTGATCGCGCTTCCCCCCGGCCAGTCGGTCGACATCGGTCCTTACCGTGTCCGCTTCGAGGCGGTCGATCCGGTCGCCGGTCCGAACTGGACCGCGATCGAGGCGACCTTGGTCGCCGAGCGCGGCGGGAGCACCTTCACGCTCCATCCCCAGGCGCGCACGTTCAGCTCACCGCCGACCGAAACCAGCGAAACGGCTATCGCCACCCGTATCGACGGCCAGCTCTACACCGTGCTCGGCCGGCCGGACGGACATGGCCGCTGGCAGCTGCGCTTGTGGTGGAAGCCGTTCGTCACCCTGATCTGGCTGGGCGGCGCGATGATCGCAGTCGGCGGCTTCCTGTCGCTGATCGGACGTCTTCGCCGCAGGCATCCCGCCGTCCCGGATGGAGCGCAAAGATGAGGCGGCTGGTGCTTTGGCTTCCGCTGTCGCTGTTCGCGCTGTTCCTGATCATGGTCGCGTTCGGGCTGCGGCGACCGACCGACACGGCGATCCGTTCGCACCTTGTCGGCACGCCCATCCCGGCATTCGCCCTGCCGCCAGCGGTCCCGGGCAAGCCGGGTCTCAGCAGCGCCAACCTGGCCCGGGGCCAGCCGAGGATCGTCAATATCTTCGCGAGCTGGTGCGTGCCTTGCGCGGCGGAAGCGCCGCAATTGATGGAGCTCGCCCGGAGCGGCGTGCCGGTCGATGCGATCGCTATCAGGGACCGCCCCCAGGATATCCAGGCCTTCCTCGCCCGCTGGGGCGATCCCTACGCGCGGATCGGCGCCGACGCCAACAGCAGCGTTCAGCTCGCGCTCGGCTCTTCCGGCGTCCCCGAGACCTTCATCATCGACGGCAGGGGCGTCATTCGCGAGCAGCACATCGGCGAGATCAGGCCCGAGCATGTCGCACAGATCCTCGGCGCCTACGAGGCGGCGCGATGAAGCGGATCGCGGCAGCAATCCTCCTGCTGACGGCGGCCGCCGCACATGCGGATTCGTCGCTGCCGCCCGATCCCTATTCGTACACGCAGCTTTCCGATCCGCGCCAGGAGGCGCAGGCTAAGGCGCTGATGGAGACGATCCGCTGCCTGGTCTGTCAGGGGCAGTCGATCGCCGACAGCGATGCCGA
>Ga0153915_10005250_pt1 | contig 12029 bp, 11 predicted proteins | sample Opewatmetagenome_2_FD_107003 | JGI IMG/M metagenome (GOLD analysis project Ga0153915, IMG submission 107003) | Freshwater wetland microbial communities from Ohio, USA - Open water 3 Core 3 Depth 3 metaG | ecosystem: Environmental > Aquatic > Freshwater > Wetlands | place: USA: Ohio, Lake Erie...
ACGCAGCACCCTGCCAGCCGAGGAAAACCAAGAACGCCACGCCGAGCGCAATCATTGCTCCCGTCACAAACGTTTTCCTCAGAACGCCACCCCAACTATTCGACGAGAGCCCCATAAACCCTGACTTCAGAATGCCCCCCCCTGCAGGCACCTTGTCAACGCATTCCTTGCGTGGGCGCATTGCCTTCCGCCCGGCACACCCGGGCCATCCAAGATCCGCGACATTTTTTCTGGTTGAACGCGGCGGTAGCCGCCCCTAGATTACGCGCCAACAAGGCTAGAATAGGAGACCCACACTATGGCGAACATTTCTGGAATGAAAGTCATGCGTCCGCGCAACCGGCTTGTGGGTTCGTTGCCGAAAATCGGCATTCGGCCCGCCATTGATGGGCGACGCGGCGGCGTCCGTGAATCGCTCGAAAAACAGACGATGAACATGGCCAGGCTGGCGGCCCGGTTTCTTACCGAGAATGTGCGGCACGCCAACGGGCAGAAGGTGGAATGCGTCATTGCCGACACCTGCATCGGCGGTCTGGCCGAGGCGGCGGCGTGCGCGGAGAAATTCGCCCGGGAAGACGTTGGTGTCTCCATCACGGTGTCGCCGTGTTGGGGTTACGGCTCGGAAACGATGGACATGGATCCGTTCACGCCGAAGGCCGTTTGGGGTTTTAACGGCACCGAACGGCCCGGCGCGGTCTATCTCGCAGCGGTGGCAGCGGCGCACGCCCAAAAGGGTCTGCCCTGCTTCAATATTTACGGGCGCGACGTGCAGGACGCCGCCGACACGAGCATTCCCGCCGACGTGCAATCGATGTTGCTCCGGTTTGCCAAGGCCGGTCTCGCAGTGGCGACGATGCGCAACAAGACCTACTGTTCGTTGGGCGCAGTCTCGATGGGGATTGCCGGTTCCATTCTGGACCACTCTCTATTTCAATCTTATCTCGGCATGCGCGTGATGAGCGTGGACATGACCGAGTTCTCCCGCCGTATTGAACGCGGCATTTATGACCCGAAGGAGTTCGCAAGGGCCATCAAGTGGGTCCGCGAAAACTGCACGGAAGGCGAAGACCTGAATTCCCCGAACAAACGGGCCAGCCGCCAGCAGAAGGATAAACAGTGGGAATACTGCGTCAAGATGGCGATGGTGGCCCGCGATCTGATGGTCGGCAACGCGGAACTGGCCAAACTCGGCTTCAGTGAGGAAGCGCTTGGCAACAACGCGATTCTCGCCGGGTTTCAGGGGCAACGGCAGTGGACCGACCATAACCCGAACGGCGATTTCCTCGAAGCGATCCTCAATTCCTCATTCGACTGGGACGGCATCCGCCAACCGTACATCGTCGCCACCGAAAACGACGCGCTCAACGGCATCACGATGTTATTTGGCCATCTGCTGACCGGTACGGCGCAAATCTTCTGCGACGTGCGCACCTACTGGAGTCCCGACGCAGTGAAACGCGTTACGGGCCATAAACTCGGCGGCCTAGCCAAGGGCGGTATGTTGCATCTTATCAACTCCGGCGCGGCGGCGTTGGATGGTTCGGGCTGTCAGAAGATTAACGGCAAACCGGCGATGAAACCGTTTGGGCAAATTACGCCCGAAGAGGCCGGCAAGTGTCTCGATGCCACAAAGTGGAGCCCGGCCATTGTTGAGTATTTTCGTGGCGGCGGGTTCTCATCCACATTCCTGACGCGGAGCGGGATGCCGGTTACGATGGGACGGTTGAACCTCATCAAAAGCGGCGGCCCGGTTTTGCAGATTGCCGAAGGTTACACCGTTGACGTGCCGTCCAAGGTTCATCAGGCGCTCAACCGTCGCACCAATCCGACATGGCCGACCACCTGGTTCACACCGAACTGTTCGGGGATGGGCGCGTTCCGCGACGCCTACACCGTCATGAACAACTGGGGCGCAAACCACTGCGCACTGGCTTACGGCCATGTCGGCGCGGACATGATCACGCTGGCGTCCATGCTGCGGATTCCGGTGTACATGCACAATGTTGCCGAGGAACGTCTATTCCGGCCGAGCGCGTGGACTGCGTTCGGCGCTGCCGACCCGCAAGGCGCCGATTTCCGCGCCTGTGCCAACTTCGGCCCGCTGTACGGTAAATATTGAGGAACTTGATTATGAGCCAACACTACTATATTGCGTGCGATCTGGGAGCGGAGAGCGGGCGTGTAATGCTTGGCACGCTTGCCCCGAACGGTTCTGGGCTGGCCGACGAGAAACTCACACTTGAAGAAATCCACCGGTTTCCAAACGGGCCGGTGACCGTCAACGGCACGATGCGCTGGGACGTATTGCGTATATTCGATGAGTTGAAGACCGGTTTGCGCAAGGTAGCCGCCCGCAACATCAAGATCGAAAGTCTATCGTGCGATTCGTGGGGCGTTGACTATGTGTGGCTTCGTGGCAATGAGCCGATGTTGACCGCGCCGTTCCACTACCGCGACGCGCGCACCGACGGAGGATTTGAACGCGCGTTTGCCGTCATTCCCCGCGAGGAGATCTTTGCCGAGACCGGCATCCAGTTCATGACGTTGAACACGCTCTACCAGTTGCACGCCGATGCGCAGACACGCCCGTGGATATTGAAATCGGCGGAGCGGTTTCTGACCATCGGAGATTACTTCAACTACCTATTCAGCGGCGTGCCGAAAGTCGAGGAATCGTTCGCCAGCACGACGCAGCTCTACAACCCGAAACGGAAGAAATGGTCGCGTACGTTGCTGAAGAAACTCGGGCTGCCGAAGAAGTTGTTTCCCGAGGTCGTGAAATCCGGAAGCGTGCTGGGACCGATGCTGGAAGAGTTGGCGAAGGAGACCGGTTTGCAGGGCGTGCAAGTTGTCGCGTCGTGCTCGCACGACACCGGCGCCGCCGTCGCGGCAGTGCCGGCGGAAGGCAAAGGCTGGGCGTACCTGAGTTCGGGTACGTGGTCGCTACTCGGCATCGAATCGAAGAAGCCAATCATTACCGACCAGAGCTGCGAGTTTAATTACACCAACGAAATCGGTTATGGCAGCAGCATCCGGTTCCTGAAAAACATCGTTGGCCTCTGGCTCGTGCAGGAATGCCGGCGCGCTTGGGCGGCTGCGGGCCGCGAGTACAGCTACGCGGAATTGGTCGAACTGGCGGTGAAAGCGGAACCGTTGCGCAGCCTGGTCAATCCGTCTGCGGCGCGGTTTGCCAAGCCTGGCCAGATGCCGGAGAAGATCGCCGCGTACTGCCGCGAGACGGGCCAGCCGGTGCCCGAGACGCCGGGACAATTTATCCGGTGCGCCTGCGAAAGCCTCGCGCTGCAATACCGCAAGACAATCGAAGAACTGGAGTTGTTGAGCGGCAAACCGATTGCGCGGTTGCACATCGTCGGCGGTGGCACGAAAAACACGTTGCTCAACCAATTCGCCGCCGATGCAACGCAACGCACGGTGTTCTGCGGCCCAATCGAGGCGACGGCCATCGGCAACATCCTCATTCAAGGCCTGGCGCTCGGTCATATCGCGTCGCTGCCAGCGCTGCGACAGGTTGTGCGGCAGTCGTTCCCGATAACTACGTACCAGCCGGAAACCGGTCCCACGTGGCCGTCTGCCTATGCGCGGTTCCAAAAACTTACGCTGGCGACGTGAACACCGTGTAGGTGACGGCGGTTCACTTCAGCATTTTGAGAACAAGCTCACTGACCGCGTCGGCCCAAATCTGGTAGCCCTTGGCGTTGGGGTGCAACGCGTCGGGCATGATGTCTTTGGGCAGAGTGCCGTCTGGTTCAAGAAACTTGTCGCCGATATCCAGGTACTTGACCGTCTTGCCGCCATCGTCGAGTTTGGCGATGACAGAGTTGATCTGTTTGATGCGGCCGCGCGCCGTGTCTTCGGCTTTTACGTTGCGCGGAAAGATGCCAAGCAATAGCAGTTTGGTGGCCGGCGTCTTCGCGTGCAGTTCTTTGATGATCGCTTTGATGCCGTCCACGATTTCATCGTCGGAGTTGCTGCCGAGATTGTTCGTGCCGATCATCAGGACGGCGAGCTTCGGTTTGATGCCATCGAGTTCGCCGTTCTGCAGGCGCCAGAGCACGTGTTGCGTGCGGTCGCCGCTGATACCGAAGTTGGCGGCCTTCAACGGCGCGAACTCCTTGTCCCAAATGGCCTTGCCGCCCTTGCGCCAGCCGTCGGTGATAGAGTCACCGAGGAACAGCAGGTCCACGCCGCCGTTCTTGGCGATGGCGACGAAACCTTCGTGGCGATCGAGCCAGTCGCAACGCGTGACGGGAATGATCGCGCTGTTTTGTTTATTGGTGGTTTGCGCGCAGAGAACAACCGCAAAAATCAGGGGTACAGCAAACAATGCTCGCTTCATGGAATCTCCTTTGGGTTATGGCGGTAAAGATAACAATGGCCGGGCGAGGTATCAAGAACTGGTTGCCACAGCGGCTGGGTCGCTGTAAAAGTGGCGTATGAGGCTGGATTTCGATTTTGTCAGGTCGCACGGACTCGGCAACGATTACCTTGTGATGGACCCGGCGCGGCTCGGTTTTGAGCTGACGCCGGAACGCATCCGCGCGATCTGCCATCGGAATACAGGGGTGGGTTCCGATGGAATTTTGGCGCGCGTGGATCCGCCGAAAGGCGCGGCGGATTTCGCGGTGCGCATTTTTAATCCCGACGGCTCGGAGGCCGAGAAGAGCGGCAACGGATTGCGCATATTCGCGAAGTTTATCTACGACCAAGGTTACACAAAGAAAACGGAGTTTACGATTCACACGCTTGGCGGCATCGTGAACGCGCGGCTGATTCTGGAAGGCGGCCGCGTGGCAGCCGCGCGAGTGGACATGGGACGCGCAGTCATAGACCGCAAGCTGACGAAACTGGAGGTCGGCGGCCAGACGCTGAACGTCACGTCGCTTTCCGTCGGCAACCCGCACTGCGTTACCATCGTGGACGATCTTTCGAAGGTGGGCTTGGTCAAACTCGGTCCGCTCATCGAAAACCACAAGGCGTTTCCAAACCGTACGAACGTGCAATTCGCGCAGGTGCTCGACCGCGCAAACGTCCGGGCGTTGATCTGGGAGCGCGGCGCTGGTCACACGCTGGCTTCGGGGTCAAGTTCCTGCGCCGTGGCAGTGGCGTGCTTTGACAAAGGATTGGTTGATGGCAATGTGACGGTGCATATGGAAGGTGGCGACCTGACCATCGAGTTGGACAAGAACCTTGGTCTTGTCATGACCGGACCTGTGGAGGAAGTGTGCACCGGCCGGTTGAGCGCCGATCTGCGGCGCCGGCTCGGGCTGTAATAATGAACCAGGAACCGCTCGTGTTGTTCGGCGTCCCGGCGCTCGGCATCATATTGGCGCTGGTGTGCCTGATGTTCAGCTTGCGATCTGGCAAACGGCAGCGGCTAATTGATAATCTGCCGACCTCGAAGACCACCGGTGTGTTCATCGGTTTGGTTGAAGTCAAAGGCACGGCTGAGGCGGAACAACCACTCACCACTTACCTGACCGGATCGCGGTGCGTGTATTACCGTTGGCAGGTGGACGAACAATGGTCCCGGATCGTCACCGAGACGTATACCGACAGCGAAGGCAGACCCCAAACCCGGACACGCATGGAAAGCGGTTGGACAACTGTCACGAAAGGCGGTGAAGAAATCTCATTTTACGTTCAAGACGACTGTGGCGTGATCCGCGTAAAACCCGGCGGCGCAAAGATCGAGCTGCAGACCATGATGGACCAGACCTGTGGCTTGTCTGATCCATTGTATTACGGCAAAGGGCCGGCAGGCTCCGTTGCCAACTCCGACCATCGCCGTCGGTTTACCGAGCACGCCATCCCGCTGCATGCTGCGCTCTACGTCATGGGCCAGGCGCATGAACGCGACGACGTTGTGGCCCCCGAAATCGCAGCCGACAAAGAAGCAGCGATGTTCTTGATTTCGACGCGCAGCGAGAAGCAGATCAGTGGCGGGTTTCGGGCCGGCTTTTGGTTATTGGGGTTGCTGGGGCTGGCGCCATGTGTTGGAGGATTTGTGTGGCGCGAAGGATTGACGCACAGCGATCCAGCGCGGAACATTCCGTTATTCATCGCTGCAGGGACAGGCTATCTGTTGGCGTGGCTGCTAGGCTGGGCGTGGATGGTTAACAACAGCATGGTCGAGTTGCGCCAACGCGTCAGCCAGAGTTGGGCCAACGTGGACGTGCAATTGAAACGTCGGCAAGATCTGATTCCGAATTTGGTCAACGCCGTCACCGGCATGCGCGACTACGAACGTACGGTGCAGACGGAGGTGGCCGCGCTACGCGCACAACTCACCGCCACGCCACCGGGCAAGCCCGGGCCGGACCCGGCTGGTTGTTTGCCGTTGGTGCGCGCAATCGTCGAGGCTTACCCGGATCTCAAGGTAAACGAATCGTTTCTGCGCCTGCAAGAGCAGCTTGTGGACACCGAACAACGCATCGCGCTGGCGCGCGCTTATTTCAACGACATCGCCACCTTTTACAATACACGCCTGCAAATCATTCCCGACCGGTTCATCGCTGCGTTGGGCGGCATGCAACCGCAAACGTTGATGTCAGCGGCGGGATTCGAGCGGGCGCCGGTGCGGGTCCAACTGGCGGCGTAAACGGCTAACCGCGCGCGCTGATGAGTCGTCGGAAAGCGGGGAGCGCGCGCAGTGATTGGAAATCCGGCTCGGCTTTCGCGAGCGCCTTCAACTTCGGGTCGAGGTGCAAGGCGCTGCGCAATAGTTCGAGCGCTTCCTGCGGACGATTCTGGACGGAGCGGTAACACGCCATGTTGAAATGCGCCAGCGCGTCACGCGGGTTGGCGTCGAATGCATGTTGCAGGGTTTCCGCCGCAGCATCCAGCGACTGTGTCCGACGCCGGATGTAGGCGAGGTTGATCCAAATATCCACCTCGCGTGGACGCAACTCGGCGAGCTTGGCCAGACACGGTTCGGCTTCCGTCAACCGGTTCGCCTGCCAGAGCGTTGCGGATTTCAGCGCCAACGCCTGGGGCTGGTCCGGAACACGCGCAAGCGCTGCATCAACCTCGCGGAGCGCGTCCTCGTACATCCGCAAGTCGAGGTAACCAACCGCGTACTCAATGTGCTTTTGCAGTTCTGCGTCCATCCTCGCCTTGGTAACTATAGCAGGCTGTTTGCCAATTTGCCAATTTGAGGCCGATCGAGCGTCAATCCTCTTTGTTTTCTGCCGGTTTCGTGATATGAAAAATGCCGACACGGTCGTGAAGAAGAAAATCAATTACTCTTCATGCGGCGATCTGCTGCGCAGAATTCTGGCCAGAGACGGATGGACGCTGGTACCTTCCGCGGGAGCGGTTTGTAACCGCGACCGGGCGAATGTCGCCCCCGATTCCATCTTTCTGGCTCAGAAGAATGGGCGACGGATTGCCTTTTTCTTCAGCGATCAGCCCGTGCGCAAACTGACGATGGCATTCCGAACGATCCAACGACGTGATCGCGGCCAATTCAAACTTATCGGAGTTTTGATTGCACCGACGACCGCTGAAATGCAGCAGCTCAAGAGTGTTGATGTCGCCGGTAGATTTCCGCGAGCGTTTTTCGCATCGTTGGAAGAAATTCGCAGAATTGCCTCTGGCGATGTTCCTGCGATGCCCGAACGCTCGGGCGGAATGGCATCCTTCCAGGCCGAGGTGATCGCCAACACACCAATCGGCGGCAGGCAAAGCTCGCTTTATCGGTTGGCATTCAAGGCGCCAGCGTTGCACGACATTCTGCCGCCACAGTTCATCATGATGGATGCCACGCCAACTACGGAGTCGGGGTTTGGCTCGCGCGCGGTTCGCCGGAGCAATCTGCGCGGGGCCATCGATTTGACGCCGCGTCCGCTGCTTAAGCGGCCCTTTGGGGTTTGCCGCGATTTTCACCCGCATTTCCCAGCCGACTACGTCAAACATCTCAGTCTGCCGCCGTCGCTGGCGCTGGTGTTGCATCCGCCGCCTGCCGACTACTTCGACATGTTGTACAAGGTCCTGCCCGATGGCATGGGCACGCCGCTGATGACGAAGCTGAAACGCGGACAAAAAATCGGCATGGTCGGACCGCTGGGGCGACCATTCGACGTGCGCCAATTGCGCGCTGAAGGCGTCGAGGAAATCCACGTGATCGGCGGCGGCGTAGGCATGGCGCCATTGATTCTACTGGTTGAGGCGCTCCTCTATTATGCGTTCCCGGTGAAAGTGTTTCTCGGCATCGCAAAACTCGAATCGCTCCGCTATCGCGACGAACTTGCCCCGACTTTGAGGTCGGGGCTTACCCCGACTCTGAGGTTGCGAGACGCTTACGTTTACATAGACGATCTGCTTGCTGCGGGCGTGAAGGCCGCCGACATTCATGTGTCATGCGACAGCGAGGTTCCCACGAAGATCGTGCGCGGCATTCCCAAGAAAAACCTGTTTCACGGTTTGGTGCCCGAACAGTACCGGAAATATCTTCACGACGATCCATCGCCGCACAGTGGTGATGTTTACGCCTTCACCTGCGGACCGAACCGGATGATGGAGTTGGTGGCTGAGATGGCACAACAGGCAGGCGTACGTTTGCAGGTATTGATGGAGAAACGCATGGCGTGCGGCATGGGCGTCTGTTTCTCCTGTGTCCAAAAAGTGCGCCGTCCAAACGGCGCAGAAGATTACGCCCGGGTCTGCATGGAAGGTCCGTTATTCGACGCGAAAGACATTTTATGGAAGAACGACGACTCGAAACAAATATCGGAAAACTCCTGCTGCGCAGCCCACTGTTGACCGCCTCCGGAACCTCTGGCAGCGCGGACGAACTCAGCGGCTTGCGGCAGAGCCAGGCAACCATTCGGGCGCTGGGCGGCTTCGTCACCAAAGGCGTGACGTTGAATCCACGCAAGGGCAACCCGGAACCGCGCGTGATCGAAACCCGCGCCGGGCTGCTCAATTCCATCGGCCTCCAGAACAAAGGCGTCGACCGGTTCCTTCGCGATGACCTGCCGAAACTGCGTCACTACGGATTGCCGGTTATCGTCAACATCTCCGCCAACACCATCGAGGAATACGGCCAGCTGACCGCCCGCCTCCTGGAAAACGATGGAGGCCAGATTGCCAGCATCGAAATTAACGTCTCTTGTCCCAACATCAAGGAAGGCGGCGTCCAATTCGGTATCGATCCGCGCTCGGTCGAAAAGATCGTCTCGGTGGTCAAAGCGTCAGTCCCGCGTGGTCGCAATGTTCCGATCATCACCAAGCTCACTCCAAATGTGACCGATATCACTGTGCCTGCCAAGGCAGCGATTGCCGGTGGCACGGATGCGTTGTCGGTGATCAACACACTACGCGGCGTCGCCATAGATATCAAAGCGCAGAAACCTTATTTCGCCAATGTTTCGGCCGGCCTTTCCGGTCCGGCGATCAAACCCATCGGCCTGTGCATGGTCTGGGATTGTTTCGAGAAGATTCCGGAATGCCGGAGCGGCAAGATTCCCATCATCGGTGTAGGCGGCATCTCGACTTGGGAAGACGTCGTCGAATATATCCTCGCCGGGGCAACGGCCGTCGGCGTCGGCACGGCGTGGTTCGTCTATCCCGACATCTTCATCGAAATGCACAAAGGCTTGGTGAAGTATCTAGCGCAGCGCGACACTTCCGTTAGAAAACTGATCGGGAAGGCGCATGGATAACGTCCGAATGGCGCGCGATGGTGCACTCTGTCTTTGCCTAGCTTTGCCCCGACCGTGTCACCCTGATCTGTCACGGCGGACTTGTCGAGCGGCGCTGACTGACTAAACTCGTCACTGTATCTCTATGTATGTAATTCGCGGAAGCTCAATACCAGGCGTTACAGGTTTTATTTGGGTACAATCGCCTTCAATGCAGACAAGGGAAGCTGAAGGCATAAAGCTGATCCTCTCACTTGCCGTTTATCATCGGTGTGGAATGCCGATAATTCGGGCAGCAGCTAAGTTTCTTGAGACTTCTCCTGATGACCCGTGGATTAAACCCGGTGCAAAGGTGTGGGTGTTCGATCTCGATCAAATGAAGAGCAAGTTCCCTGTTTTGAGTAATGTCGAATGGCTGCACGGAACGGTCTCCGCAGAACCCGAACAAGGACCTCACGATGAAATCTGTTTCCACATTTGGCCAAATCGCAGCATGACATCGCCAGAAGCACATGTAGCCGGCGAGACATTCATCAAATACGGTGAGAAGGCGAAGGGGCTGGAACTCGTGAAAAGCATCCTTCGCCAAGCGAAACGTGAGGTGTGTATCCAAGACCGCTATATAAAGCCCATTCTGTTTCGGCTTCTCGAAGAATGTTGTCCAGACGTGACGGTGAGAGTTTTGACGATGGATAACCCGCAAAAGAAGCAGTCGCGAGAAACACGCGACGCGTACTTTGCGTACAAGAGTACACATCCCAAGATCGAAGTTCGGTTCATTGATAAGAAGTATTTTCACAATCGACTCCTGTTATTCGATGCTGCGAATGTTTTCTGGAGCGACGCGTCCTTTTCGGAGTTGGGACAAAGTGACGGGCAAGTCTCTGTTGATGCGAACCCAAGTGAAAAGTGGGTTCGTTTTGAAGAGCTTTGGAATAGGGGTAAACCTGCTTGGGCTGGTAGCCAATTACTCAGCACACCATGAGCAAATCTTTGCTCGAACAATCGCCGGAGAGTGTCCCCCGCCCAAACTCGCAACGGAACGTGCCCCGGCGGCCATCTGGGTGCAACCGTGGCCGGTTTTGGAGCATTGCCAACGCACCCCGCCAGGCGGTAGGATGCGCAGTAACGAGAGGCTTCTGCATGGACATCACGTTTGATTGCGACCAGTGTGGCCAGAACATCGTGATCGACGAAGCGGGAGCAGGGCTTGTCGTAGCGTGTCCATCCTGCAACCAGGCTCTTACCGTTCCACAACTCAAGCCTAATCCGTCAGTCAGTCGTGCAATGGTTTCTACAGATGTCCACCGAAAGCCTGTTCGAAACTGGAGCGTTTCAGGGTTTCCACCGGACGTTTCCTTGCGCTTTTCCTCTGGCATGGCCGCCTTGTACGAAGGTATCACGAATGAAGAGACTGGGTTAAGGTACGACCCGCTGGCTCACAAAGCACTCGATGCCCTGAGACAAGTTCAGGCGAATGTAGAGGTTGGCTTAACCTGTGAGACGTACGCCGCGCTGATTGCGCAAGCTTCGCTGCCAGTAGGTGATTTTGTTAGAATGCACGCAGACGAGTACCCGAATTATGCTGAGGGCTTAAGAGATGTTCTTCTTACGCATAGTGACACCCTAGCGGTGTGGCGATCCGTACCTACAACGACAACCCGCTTTGGGGGTGGTGGATTCGGCATCGTAGGCTTTCTTGTTGGGCTAGCAATGAGCACGGGGCTGAATGCGGGGATGGATGCTTCCGATGCCAAACGGAATGACCTTTTGATGGCTGCTCTTCAAAAGTGTTGGGCCGTGACGGCGGCGGAGACAAAAATGCTGGAAGATGCAATGGACGACATTGGCCAGAGATTAAGCCAACAACGAATCTAGCCGCGGCGGCATCTTACAACGACTTCAGAAACCGCTGCACCTCGTCATGCGTGCCAGCGAATATGAAACTGACGCAGTCCGGCTCGATCTTGAAAATTAGACGCAAATCCAAACCAACACGCATCTCGAAGTAGTTCTTCACGAGTTTACGGATACCCAAACCGGCATGGTGGTGGGGATGACCGAGAAACTGTTGCAGCGCGTCAATAGCCTTGCCGATTTCGATCCGCACGGGCTTCGGATAGGCGCGCACCACGGTACGGAAACGCGAACTGAGAAAAATGTCCCGGCTCAATTGTCCCGCAGATCTTTCTCAAGATTGCCGCTGTACCGGCGCAGCCGACCGCGCTTCTTATCCTCGGCCAGTTCAGCATCCATACGTTTGGCAGCGCGGTTAAGTTCTTTCTTCGTGAGGCCGTACTCCTGCAGGGCGTAGTCTTCGGAATACACCTGCACGGGTCGCAACGCGACGATCCGGCTGCCGCACAG
>Ga0153915_10005251_pt1 | contig 12027 bp, 10 predicted proteins | sample Opewatmetagenome_2_FD_107003 | JGI IMG/M metagenome (GOLD analysis project Ga0153915, IMG submission 107003) | Freshwater wetland microbial communities from Ohio, USA - Open water 3 Core 3 Depth 3 metaG | ecosystem: Environmental > Aquatic > Freshwater > Wetlands | place: USA: Ohio, Lake Erie...
CTATTATGATCTGCTTCTCAGTGAGGAAACGGCAAGGTATATTTTCCGGGCAGTTGCCTATAAACTTGTTATTACCGATCCGGGGAAATATGGATTTGATCTAAAAAAAAGCGATTTATATCCGCAACTTGACTATTATGAAGTGAAGGTTGATACTGCAGTTTCTGATTTTTCCTTATTTGCAAAAAAATTCGGGACTAATTACAAAATGCTGAAATTCCTGAATCCATGGCTTAGGAAACCATTTTTGACCCCAAAACCCAACAAGCAATATATCATTAAGATACCGTCGGAAGGGATGCGCACCATTGATAAAACCGAAATTATTAATTGATTGTGTGAAGATCAGGAGCAAGGATGAGAGATGAAATAAGGGTTCTTGGAGCCCGTGAACATAATTTGCGGAACATTGATGTAACAATCCCCCGAAACAAACTGGTAGTAATTACCGGTCTGAGCGGGAGCGGGAAGTCTTCGCTTGCTTTTGATACAATTTATGCCGAGGGACAAAGGCGGTATATGGAGACGCTCTCGGCTTATGCAAGGCAGTTCCTTGGCGGTATGGAGCGGCCTGATGTTGATAAAATAACAGGATTAAGCCCTGTAATTTCGATAGAGCAAAAAACAACAAATAAGAATCCCCGATCCACGGTGGGGACAATCACCGAGATATACGACTTTCTGAGGCTTCTGTATGCAAGGGCAGCAGAGGCATATTCCTGGGCATCAGGTGAAAAGATGGTTAAATATACTGATGATCAAATACTTGAACTTGTCAAAACGAGATTTGCCGATAAAAAAGTATATTTTCTGGCCCCTGTAATCAAAGGAAGGAAAGGCCACTATAAGGAGTTGTTTGAACAGCTGAGAAGGAAGGGATTCCTGCATGTAAGAATCAATGGTGAGATAAGGGAAATTGTTCATGGTCTTAAACTCGACCGGTACAAGACACATTTTATCGAACTTGTAATTGATAAATTCAAAGTAGGCGGAATTACCGACAAAAGATTACGTGATTCAGTTCTGATGGCACTTGACCAGGGAGATGGAGTAATGATGGTCCTTGATTCTGAAAGCACGGAACCGCGATACTTCAGCCGTCATCTTATGTGCCCTGTTACCGGAATTTCCTACAACGAACCAGCCCCTCATACTTTTTCATTCAATTCACCCCAGGGTGCCTGTCCCCATTGCAACGGACTCGGAGAGGTTTCAAGCATAGATATCAATAAACTTATTCCCGATCCTTCGCTGAGCATCAGAAAAGGAGGGATCGAGCCATTGGGAAAATACAAAAACGTCTGGATCTTCTGGCAAATTGAAGCAATAGCAGAGAAGAACGGTTTTACGCTTGATACACCCGTCAGGGATATCCCTGAAGAAGCATTGAATAAAGTGCTCTATGGTTCTGACGAAGTGCTGAAGCTATCTAATACTCCTCTTGGAATGACTTCAAACTATTTCCTGACATTTGAGGGCGTGGTCAATTTTGTAGGGAATATTGAGGTCATTAACGGAAAGAAAAACGGGACAAGGATCAGGGACCAGTATGTTCAGTATGATGTTTGTCCTGAATGCAACGGGACAAGGCTAAAGAAGGAATCCCTGTATTTCAGGATAGCTGACAAAAACATTGGTGAACTATCAGCAATGGATATTAGGGAATTGTCAGCTTTCATCTCATCTGTTAAGGAAAAAATGTCTGAAAAGCAGAGACAGATTGCCGCTGAGATACTAAAGGAGATAAGAGCAAGACTCGGTTTTCTTTTGGAAGTTGGGCTTGAATACCTTTCTTTGAACAGAGGTGCACGGACTCTCTCAGGTGGCGAAAGTCAGAGAATAAGGCTTGCCACACAGATCGGATCACGGTTGGTAAACGTATTGTACATCCTCGATGAGCCAAGCATTGGTCTCCACCAGCGTGACAACAGGAGGCTTATTGCTTCTCTGAAGCAGCTCAGGGATTCAGGCAACTCAGTAATAGTCGTAGAACACGACAAGGAGATGATTCTTTCAGCCGATCACATAATTGATATGGGTCCCGGTGCAGGCCGGCACGGAGGGAAAGTTGTTGCATATGGGAATCCTGAGGAGATTAAATCCTATAATACACTCACTTCAAGTTATCTGAACAAAAAGAAGAAATTCAATATCCCGGAGGCCAGGAGAAAGGGTAATGGCAAATTCCTGACCATGACAGGTGCTTCGGGCCATAACCTTCAGAACGTAGACATGGTTTTGCCCCTTGGAACTTTTATATGCGTGACCGGGGTATCTGGCAGCGGTAAATCATCACTTATAAATCAGACCTTACATCCTGCCCTGGCCAGAAAATTCTATAACTCAGGTAAAACGCCGCTTCCATATAAAGACATATCAGGACTCGAGAATATTGACAAGGTAATTGAAGTCAGTCAGTCACCCATTGGAAAAACACCGAGATCAAATCCTGCTACATATACGGGCGTTTTTACCGACATAAGAAAATTGTTTGAACAGACTACCGAAGCAAAAATCCGTGGATTTGGTGCAGGCAGATTTTCCTTCAATGTAAAGGGAGGAAGGTGTGAGGGATGTGAGGGAGCAGGGATGAAAACCATTGAGATGAACTTTCTGCCCGACGTTTACGTTCATTGCACTGAATGCAACGGAAAAAGGTATAACCGCGAGACTCTCGAGGTAAAGTATAAAGGCCAGTCAATCAGTGATGTACTGGATATGACAGTAAATATCGCTGTTGATTTTTTTGCGAATGTTCCTTCAATTTTTCATAAGATCAAAACACTGCAGGATGTGGGACTCGGTTATATCAGACTCGGTCAGCAATCCACATCTCTTTCAGGTGGGGAAGCTCAGCGTGTCAAGCTTGCCACAGAACTTGCGCGCCGAGATACAGGAAAGACTCTTTACATACTTGATGAACCTACAACGGGACTTCATTTTGAAGACGTCAGAGTGCTTCTTGAAGTCCTGAATAAGCTGGTTGCCCGGGGAAATACTGTTATTGTAATTGAACACAACATGGATGTCATAAAAATGGCAGACTATATTATAGACCTGGGGAAAGAGGGCGGAAAGGAGGGAGGTGAAATCATCTTTTCCGGAACTCCTGAAAAACTGATTAAATGCAAGGACAGTTATACTGGAATCTTCCTTGAACCAGAGCTTAAAGTATAGAATTTATTTATATTTGATTAAATTTTTCTGTAACATGAAGATGGATAAACCCGCGGATCTTATTAAGGATGCATTTGAGCAAAAAACCTGGCATGAGATTCATACCACCGATTCATGGAGAGTCTTCAAGATAATCTCCGAACTGGTGGAAGGATTTGAAAAACTGGCGCGGATCGGCCCATGTGTTTCGATTTTTGGTTCAGCACGAACGCATTATAATGATAAGTATTACAAGCTAGCTGAGGAGATTGCTTTCAAGCTTACTCAAAACGGGTATGGAGTTATCACAGGGGGAGGCCCGGGAATAATGGAAGCAGCCAATAAGGGAGCAAAGCGGGGAAACGGCAAATCGGTTGGGATCAACATAGACCTTCCATTTGAACAGCGGCCAAATCCTTTTATTGATTCTGATAAGCTTATTACCTTCGACCATTTTTTTGTCAGAAAAGTGATGTTTATGAAATATGCCCAGGGCTTCATTGTCTTGCCTGGCGGCTTCGGTACCTTTGATGAGCTGTTTGAAGCAATAACCCTCATTCAGACAAGAAAAATCGGAAAGTTTCCGATAATCCTGGTCGGGAATAAATACTGGGGCGGATTGATAAAATGGATTGAGGAAGAAATGCTTGCTGAAGAACACAATGTCTCCCCCCATGACCTGAAGATTTTCAGTCTTGTCGATACAGCCGATGAAGCTGTGGATGCTATCGTTCAGTTCTATTCCAGATACCTTCTCAGTCCGAATTTCTGATTGGATTACTTCTTTCTAATCCGATCCATATCCCTCTCAGCATCTTTTCGCTTCAGAGTTTCGCGCTTATCATATTCTTTTTTACCCCTTGAGACTGCAATCTCGGCTTTTGCTAGTCCCCTTTCATTTATAAATACCTTTATAACAATGATGGTCAGCCCTGTTTCTTTCACTTTCCTTTCAATCTTCTTAAGTTCACGGGCTTTAAGCAGCAGTTTCCTTTCCCTTAAAGGATCATGATTATTCAGATTCCCCCACCAGTATTCTGAGATATGCATTCCTTTAATAAACAATTCACCATCCCTGAAAAAGCAGTAAGAATCGGCCACAGTCGCTTTCCCTGCACGGATTGATTTTATTTCCGTCCCGGTAAGTATTATACCGGCAATGTACTTATCAAGAAACTCATAGTCATGAGATGCCTTTTTATTCTTTATAGTTATATCTGACGAGACTGCTTTCATTCGGATATTCTAGGAAAAAAAAGCAAAGTAAAGCTTATCCAGTATCTGCGTCAGTAACCAGTTACCGGTAATAATTAATATAATAAAAACAAGGGCAACTGAGATCAATATTGGTATTTTTTTCTGTTCCGGCGGATTTATCATTTTTTCCACCCCTGTCCAGAATATATATAGCCCGTAAAGAGCGAGCACATTTACAAAAATGAATGATTCGAACAGGCGACTGATAATCTGACAAAGCAAAAATGGTGCTGATGAATAGGCAATTATTTTAAAGGAAAGGTTAAAATCCCTGCCAAGGTCAAGTACATTTGTGATTTCCGAGAAAATAAATGCTGTCCCATAGATCACAAAACAGATCAGCAGGAAGTATTTGACTCCCACCAGAACGGAATAAACTTCTGAGACAGCTGTATTTGTGAACAGAAGTGAACCGAGAAAGGCGGCAAGAGCCACCAGGAAAATCAGTGGCAGGGTGAAACTTCCCCTAACATATTTGATTGGTTTATTTTCGTAATGAATTGCATCCCATGCTTTCTCCGGATTGAGTATAATGTTTCTAATCCTGTGAGACAAAAACTTGAAATCCATTGTTGTTCAGTTTAGATGCCGCAAAATTAAATAAATTTATGGTAACTTGGCCTTCAGGCCATGATGATTGAAGAAATGAATGAAAAGAAGTCGTCAGATTATGACTTGCTTGTAGTTACAGGTCCGACTGCCTCCGGAAAAACATCGTTCGCGGCAGCTCTGGCTTCGAGGCTGGAAGGAGAAGTGATAAGCGCCGATTCCCGTCAGGTTTACCGGCATTTGAATCTCGGAACAGGGAAGGACTACAACGATTATATCATTGGAGGCAAAACGATACCTTATCATCTGATTGACATTGCAGAGCCCGGGTACAAGTATAATGTTTTTGAATATCAGCGTGATTTTTTCAAAGTATTCAATGACCTGAAGCTAAGGAAGAAATTTCCAGTTGTTTGTGGCGGATCAGGGATGTATATAGATTCAATTGTATCGGGTTATAAAATGACAGAAGTGCCTCCCGATCCCGGACTGAGAGCATCCCTTGAAAAAAAGACCCTGATTGAGCTTACTGAAATCCTGTCCACATATAAGAAGCTGCACAATATAACCGATATTGATACTAAGAAAAGAGCAATAAGAGCAATTGAGATAGAACATTTTAACACCGTTAATCAGGGAAAACAAACAAGATATCCTGAAACAAGGCCGCTTATTATCGGGATATTGCTTGACCGGCTGGTAAGGAGAAAGAGGATCAGCGAGAGGTTAAAGAAAAGACTTGAAAATGGCATGGTTGAAGAAATAAAACAGCTGTTGAATAAAGGCCTGAAGCCGGAGACACTGATTTATTATGGCCTTGAGTATAAATATATTACACTTTTTATCACAGGCCGGCTTTTATACGATGAAATGGTAATTTCTCTCGAGACGGCTATTCACCAGTTTGCAAAACGGCAAATGACCTGGTTCCGTGGTATGGAACGAAGAGGCGTAAAGATTCACTGGATCGACGGTGAATTGCCAATGGAACACAAGTTGGAGAGAGTCCTGGAATTGCTATTTCAGGTAGGTATCCAGCCACTCGAAGAATTCTCTTTGCCAGATCACTGAATTCTGAGGCTTCAGGACCCAGTGGCTTTCATCTTCAAAGAATAAAAATCTGCTTGGAATATTCAGAATCTGGGCAGCCTGAAAAGCCTCCATACTTTGAGTATATGGTATCCTGAAATCATTTGCCCCTGAAATTATAAGAATAGGAGTATCCCATTTGTCAACATTCAGGTGGGGAGAGTAACGATAGCTTTTTGGTCCGTTCCAGTACGGGCCTTCAATATCTTTATTCGGGAACCACAATTCTTCAGTGGTTCCATACCAGCTTATAAAGTCAAAAGTGCCGCAATGGGAAACAAATGCCTTAAACCTGCCGCCATGAATTCCGGCGAGATAAAATACTGAATAGCCGCCATAACTGGCGCCTACAGCTCCGAGCCTGTTGGCATCAACATATGATTCTTTGGCCATAGCATCGGTTGCATCAAGATAATCCTGCATATTTTTCCCACCCCAGTCACCGGAGATCTGTTCTTTCCAGGCCTGGCCGAAACCCGAATTGCCTCTCCGGTTAGGACCAAAAACAACATATCCTTTGGCAGCCATCATCTGAAAGTTCCAGCGGTACGACCAGAACTGATCAAGAGATGATTGCGGCCCTCCGTTACAAAAAAGAAGAGCAGGATATTTCTTCTGAGGATCGAAATCGGGAGGATAAACAATCCACATCTGCAGGTCTTTGTTGTCTTTTGTCTTAATATACTTTTCTGCCACTTTACCCATTTTGATCGACTCATAAATAGGCTTGTTGATAAAAGTCAACTGTGTGATGCCTCCTGTTTTCATATCAATCTTTGCGACTTCCGGAGCCATTGACATCGAGACAATACCCGATACAAGGAATCCGGATTGAAGGCTGAGTGGACCCATGTCATGTACTCCTTCAGTTACCTTGTCAATATTTCTTCCGGCAAGATTGATTTTGAATACCTGAGCAGTGCCCAAATAGGAACAAGTAAAATAAATGTTCTGATCATCGGCCCAGGTGAGATTCTCGACATCGAATTCCCATCCTTTTGACAACCATGTTCTTGTGCCTGCCTTGATGTCATAAACGAATAAGCGGTCAAGATCAGCCTCATACCCGTTCCTTTCCATGCTCCTATAGGCTATCTTTGTACCATCGTTTGAAAAGACGGGAGATTTGTCGTATCCGAAATTGCCCTCAGTTATGTTTATTTCTTTACCTGTACTGATTTCATACAGGTAGATATCGGAGTTAGTGCTTCTCGCATCTTCTATTCCGTTTAGTCGCTTGGATGTGTAGGCAAGGTATTTTCCATCCGGGCTCCATGAGATCTCGCTCTCGTCATAATAAGGGGAGGTAGGGGACTCGAATCTCTGATCTTTCATAATGTCCTTTTCGTTCGAAACATCTGAACCATTAAATGACGCAACAAACAAATGGCTGTACGAATAATCGCTCCATGCATTCCAGTGCCTGTACATCAGGTCATTAATGATTCTGACCTTGGCGTTCGGCAAATTATGTTTTTCATTGGCTGTCTGATCAAGTTTAACCCTTCTCGTAAAATAAATCTTACTTCCTTCCGGCGAAACACTGAAAATTTCAAATTCAGAAATGCCTGATACTTTTTGCTGATCCGATCCGTCAGCATTCATTGTCATGAGATCGGATCCCCTGACAAAGGCGATCTTTTTCCCGTTGTCAAGCCATTGGGGAGAAGCTCCCCCGTCTGTTGTAAGCCTTACCGGTTCACCTCCCTCCATTTGTATTTTAAAGATGTTTGTTCTTCTGGCTTCTGACGGAAGATCTATCTCCGTCACAGTATACACGACAGCCATCCCATCGGGGGACAGAGCAACCGTGCCAAGCCGGCCGAACTTCCACATTATTTCAGGAGTCATTACTCCTCCAGACTTCTCAGCTTCGGTGAGCTGATTACTAAATTGAACTTGAGTCTCTTTTGACTCAGGCAATGTTTGCTTGCATGAAACAGAGATTGTGATGATAACGATCATCAGGTAGCAAAGAGATCTTTTCATTGGAAATGATAAAGTAAGTTGGATTATTATTTCTTGAGAGCTTCTGAGATTTTTGCTTTTAATTCATCATAAAGTTCCGGATTGTCCTTAATGATCTGCTTTACAGCGTCACGCCCCTGTCCGAGTTTGGTATCACCATAGCTGAACCATGAACCGCTTTTCTTTATTATATCCAGATCAACACCAAGATCAACTATCTCGCCAAGCTGGGATATGCCCTCTCCGTACAGGATGTCAAAATCTGCCTTCTTAAATGGCGGAGCAAGCTTATTCTTGACAATCTTAACCCTGGTTCGGTTTCCAATGATTTCCTCACCCTCCTTAAGCTGATTTGTTCTGCGGATATCAACCCTGACTGAAGCATAGAATTTCAGGGCATTGCCGCCGGTTGTTGTTTCAGGATTACCAAACATTACACCGATCTTTTCCCTCAGCTGGTTAATAAATACACATGAAGTATTTGTTTTGCTGATATTTGCAGTAAGCTTTCTAAGGGCCTGAGACATCAATCTGGCCTGTAAGCCCATCTTTGAATCTCCCATTTCGCCTTCAATTTCAGCCTTGGGAGTAAGGGCTGCAACAGAGTCAATTACAACAATGTCAAGAGCGCCTGATCTTATAAGGTTGTCGGTGATTTCAAGAGCCTGTTCCCCGTTGTCGGGCTGTGAGATCAGCAGGTTTTCAACATCAACTCCCAGTTTCTCAGCGTAATTTCTGTCAAATGTATGTTCAGCGTCAATTATTGCAGCGATTCCGCCGTTTTTCTGAGCTTCGGCTATTGCATGTATTGCAAGTGTGGTTTTCCCTGATGCTTCAGGGCCGTAGATTTCAATAACACGACCCCTTGGGAATCCTCCGATGCCCAGAGCTGCATCCAGTCCGATTGATCCAGTTGAAATGACCTGGATGTTTTCAATAGCATGGTCCCCAAGCTTCATTATTGTTCCCTTGCCAAAATCCTTTTCAATCTTTCCCAGCGTTACCTCAAGTGCTTTAAGCTTATCCTTATTAATTTCTTTTCTTTCTTTACTCATATAATTGGTTTAATTACTCATATAATTTTAGTATCTGTTCAGTGTGATTTCCGGTTTCAACTTTTGCAATGATCTTTTCGATGTTTCCCAGTTCATTGATAACAAATGTTGTTCTGACAATACCCAGAAAACTTCTTCCATACAGTTTTTTCTCGCGGTAAACACCATAATCATTCAGGATTTTCCTTGAGGTATCAGCAATTAAGGGGAAGGGGAGAGAGTATTTTGCCGCAAATCCCTTATGTGATTTTTCATTATCCATACTGACACCTACAACTGCAAAGCCTTTCTTAATCAGCTCGTTATAGTTGTCCCGGAGGTTGCAGGCTTCAGCAGTGCATCCGGGAGTATTGTCCTTGGGATAAAAATACAATACAACCTTTTTGCCGGGAAAGTCAGTTAACCTGACTAATCTGCCATTCTGATCAGTGCCCTCAAAGTAAGGTGCTTTCATGCCTTCACCAAGTTGAACCATCGGGTTTAGATTTTGTAATTAGGGGTAAATTTACGAAGTTTGAATCGTTTTTAGATATTTATACTGAACAATTATTATCAACATAAATCGTTGTGTAAGTATATATGGTATATATTTCACTAAGCTGATAATAAGATATTTAAAGAAATGATTCGCATGATGGAATTTGAGATCAGGGAAAAAATCGCAATGTTGCTTATCATAATCGCTTCATTTATGTTGAGCCAGCAATTGTTTTCACAGGAGAGAGTGCGAAAGCCCTCCCGTCAGGCTGCAATGGAAGCTTTTTCAAGTGGTGACTATGAGAAAGCATATAGTGAATTCAATATTCTCCTTAAGACATACTCAAGGGATCCATTATATAAATACTACTCAGGAGTGTGCCTTATTAAGCTGAACAGGGAACCGGTCAATGCCACGGCTTACCTTGAGGAAGCCTTGAACGGATCACTTGATATTAAGGATATTCCTGATGATGTCTGGTTTTATCTCGGGAGATCCCAGCAGATGTCCGGTAAATATGCTGAGGCAATAAAGTCCTTCGGCCTGTTTAAAGACAGGGCCGGAAAAAGGAGTGTCAGATCTTATAATGTTGATCAATTTATTCAGGAGTGCAAGGAAGGAAAAGGACAGCTGAATGAATCAGATTTCAGGCAGCCTGAGATTGCAGAGAAAGCGGTTACGGAAATAAATCCTGCAGAACCAAAAACACCCGGTGGTAAAGTTAAAAGTCAGCAGATTTCAAAGCCGGCTTCTCAGCGTCAGGAACTTCCTGCTGGATACGACAAGGTTTTGTCGGAGGCAATGGATTACCAGGTTAAAGCCGACTCCCTGAATGCACTTGCCGCGGTATATAAGAATGAATACGGCAGCCTTCCTGCATCACAAAAGCCGGCAGCAAAGTCCAGAATTTCTGAGACCGAGTCGCTTGCAGCCAGTTATCAAAAGCTTGCTGATGAGAAATTCACAGGAGCCGGCCTTCAGTCTGGGGCCAGGAAGGATACTGTTATTCCCCAGGCTCCAGCCGTTAATACAGTAAAACCGGTTCAAAATGCTGATCCCGGAGTTGTGGAACCTGCACAAACACAAGTGAAACAGGATCAGGCTCAGGTACCTGTAAAGCAATATTCTGTAGAGGTATTTTCTTTGTTTGAAGTTGAAACAAAGCAGGATCTCATAAAGAATCAGAAGATTTCAATAGACCCGGAATTGCCAGCTGGCCTGATCTATCGCATTCAAATGGGAGTTTTTTCCAAACCCTTATCACCTGAATTCTTTAAAGGAATTTCACCTGCATCAGGCTTCAGGATTTCAGGCACACCCTCAATAAGGTACTTCGTTGGTATGTTCAGGCGAATTGCGGATGCAAACAGATCCCTGCTCATTGTAAAGCAAAAGGGATTCAAGGATTCATTTATCACAGCAATTCTGGACGGAAAGCCGGTATCGATTGACAGAGCTGCTATACTTGAAAATGAGTGGGGTCAGAAGGCATTGATGAAAATTGAAACCGGGCCTTCAACATTGGTTTTCAGGGTTGAAGTGGCAAGAGCTGCTAAACCTGTTAGCAAGGAAATGGAAGAAGTATACAGAAAACTGGCAGGAATCCGTGGTTTTGATATTTTATTAACACAGGAAGGATCAACGGCTTATATTATTGGAAAATTCATTACCTTTGAAAGTGCTTTTGAATATGCAGATCTTTTGGTTCGGAACGGTTATCGTGAAGCCAGGGTCGTTGCATACCTGGGACCCAGGGAAGTACCGGTAGAAACCGCTAAGGAGCTGTTTGAGAAGATAAAATGAAAGAAAAGACATTACACAGGAATGACAAGCAGAAACGTGAAAGTGTAAAGTATACACTTATCCTTTACAATGATGATGTTAATACCTTCGATCATGTGATCAAATCGTTGATTGAAGTCTGCGGTCATGATTCCGTGCAAGCCGAACAATGTGCCCTGATTGTTCATCTTAAGGGAAGCTGCGAAATAAAATCAGGCATCAGGGAAGAATTACAGGCAATGAGCAGGTCACTGAACGCCAGAGGGCTGAATTCGCAGGTTAGAAGTCTGTAAAATACGCCCCCTTCCCCCTGAAACTACCCTTTATACACATCTTTTGTTTAAAGACTTTTGTATCCTTTGTTAGTATATCCCATATTGTTACAGGTAATATATTATATGCATCCTAAGGGAAATATCTCTCAGGCAATTGACGATAACTTGACATAATGGCAGAGATTAAATTATAAACACAACGAGACAAAAACAATGTATAAACAGCCTTACCTCCGGTTGCACCGGAGGTTATTCATTTTCAGTCATTTTCATGACTGTTTTGATAAGCCCCTGCCAGGGCTTTTGAGCAAAACGATCCTGCCATCCGGCCGTGTCTGGTCAATATTTTCGTAAACTATCAGGGGGGTGCAGAATAGATTTAACCGATCCAATAACCTTATCCGACAGCGAGAAAGAC
>Ga0153915_10005252_pt1 | contig 12026 bp, 9 predicted proteins | sample Opewatmetagenome_2_FD_107003 | JGI IMG/M metagenome (GOLD analysis project Ga0153915, IMG submission 107003) | Freshwater wetland microbial communities from Ohio, USA - Open water 3 Core 3 Depth 3 metaG | ecosystem: Environmental > Aquatic > Freshwater > Wetlands | place: USA: Ohio, Lake Erie...
GCGACTGACGGTCGAAGACAAATCGGGCGTTATCGCCAAGGTTTCCAAAGTCCTGGGCAACGCAAATATCAGCATCGCATCGGTGTTGCAGCGCGAAGCGCCGGAGCCAAAGCACGGTTATCTCAGGCCGAAGCGTAGCCAATCATCGAGTAATCACGTGCCGCTCATCTTCATGCTGCACACAGCGAAAGACCGCGCCGTGCGCGATGCGGTGGCTGAGATCGATCAACTGTCCATCGTGAAAGACAAGACCATCATCATTCGTGTGGAGAGTTTTGATTAGATGATGAGTGCCTGGCGCGGAGTTATTGAGCGACCCGATGCGACACTGAAAGCAATTGGAGTTTAAATGGCAGTCATTGTTCAAAAATATGGCGGTACATCAGTCGGCAATCCCGAGCGGATCAAGAATGTCGCGCGGCGAGTGTTGGCAACGCAGCAGGAAGGCAACAAAGTCGTTGCCGTTGTGTCTGCCATGAGCGGCGTGACCGACTCGCTTATCAAACTGGCCAAGGAGATTCATCCCGAACCGAACGAGCGCGAGATGGACGTGTTGCTGTCCACGGGCGAACAAACAACCATTGCGCTGCTGGCGATGGCACTGCACGCCTTGGGCGCAAAAGCCGTGTCGTTAACGGGCGCACAGGCGGGGATTATTACCGACGGCATTCATACCAAGGCGAAAATCGCCAATATCACACCGAAACGGATCCGAGAATTTCTTAACGACGGCAATATCGTTATCGTCGCTGGTTTTCAAGGCACTACACCCGAAGGTCATATCACCACGCTCGGGCGCGGAGGCAGTGATCTCAGCGCCATAGCGATCGCCGCTGCGGTAAAGGCCGATGTCTGCCAAATTTACACCGATGTGGACGGCGTGTACACCACCGACCCGCGTGTCGCACCCAACGCCCGCAAGCTGGCCGAAATCAGCTATGACGAGATGCTCGAACTGGCCGCGCTCGGCTCGAAGGTAATGCAAGCCCGATCAGTCGAGTTTGCGAAGAAGTTTGGCGTCGTGTTCGAGGTCCGAAGCAGTTTCAATAATAATCCAGGAACTATTGTGAAAGAAGAAACAGCCAAAATGGAAGATGTCGTCATCCGCGGCGTAGCGGTTGACAAAAATCAGGCCAAAGTTACTGTCGCCGGTGTGCCAGACAAACCTGGCGTCGCTGCAAAAGTGTTCAAGACTATTGCCGATGCCAACATCAATACCGACGTCATCGTACAAAACGTCAGCGAAAAGGGGTCTACCGACATTTCCTTCACTGTAGCCGCCAATGAAGCGGATAAGGCCGCCAAGGTGCTTCAGCCGCTTGTGAGGGAAATTGGCGCCCGCGAAGCCACCTCGACCCCGGACATCGCAAAGCTTTCGGTCGTCGGCATCGGCATGCGCTCACATCCCGGTGTTGCCGCAAAGATGTTTGAGACGTTGGCCGGTAATGGCATCAACATCAACATGATCTCCACAAGCGAGATCAAGATCAGCGTGATTATCGCCCTCAAGGATGCTGACAAAGCCGCCCGCGCTATCCACGACGTTTTTGGTTTGGCAAAGAATTAACTGAGTTGTAGCGTCCGCGCATGCCGCTTAACGGCCGTAAAGATTGGGCGTGGGTGGCCGGCTGTGCCTTCCGCAGCGCCCTCCATTACAGAGCCGGGCACACGCATGATTCGCCGATTTCCCAACCTTTTTCAGCCACCCCCTGATTCAGTATTTAGGTTGGGATTGACGCCATTGGACAAAATACTGCCATCTGGCTAAGCTGTGCCGCGTTGGCCTCACCGTCCGATGCTCTTGTAAACGAAACCAAGCTTTTCCATTTGCTTCGGATCCAAGACATTTCGCCCATCGAGCACTACTGGTTGTCCCATGACAGAACGCAGTTTTTCGAGGTCGAGATGACGGAACTCGTCCCACTCGGAACAGATCAGTAACGCATCGACATCCCTGGCTGCGGTGTAGGGTGAGTCGCAGAACTCCACGCCGTCCAGAATCTCACGGGCCTTGTCCATCGCCTTTGGGTCGTATGCGCGAATGCGAGCACCCTCTTTCTGAAGCCGATGGATTACATCCAGCGACGGTGCAAGACGCATGTCGTCTGTATTCGGTTTGAACGCCAGACCAAGCACTGCGATTGCCTTGTCCTGTACGATCCACAGCGTTTCGTGGATCTTCTTCATAAAACGCTCGATCTGCTCCGCATTGATGTTTTGGACTTCCTTCAGGAGACGAAAATCGTAACCGAGATGTTCGGCGATATGAACGAACGCGCTGATATCCTTGGGAAAACATGATCCGCCGTAACCGAGTCCGGCATTTAGAAAGGCGCGGCCGATCCGTTTGTCGAGCCCCATGCCGTGCGCCACGTCTTCAACATTCGCTCCTGAAGCTTCGCAGATTGCGGAGACGGCGTTGATGTATGAGATCTTCAACGCCAGGAACGAGTTACAAGCGTGTTTGATCAGTTCCGCGGAATTGATGTCCGTAACGACAATCGGCGCATGAAACGGCTCGTATACTTCCTTCATCTTCGCCACCGGTCGATCGCTCCCCACGCCGATCACGACACGATCAGGCTGCATCAGATCCTGCACGGCGCAACCCTCGCGAAGAAATTCCGGGTTGCTTACAATATCGAAATCAACTTTGCGACGATTGTACCGCTTGATTACCTGCGCGACTTTCTCGCCTGTCTTGACCGGTACGGTGGATTTGTCCACGATAATCTTGTACTCAATCATCGCGCCGGCGATTTCGCACGCGACTTTCTCGACAAAACTCATGTCCACCGAACCATCAGGCCGTGGTGGCGTTGGCACAGCGATAAAAACGACCTCGGCGTGGTTTACACCTTCGGCAATCTTGCCCGTGAAACGCAGCCGCTTGGATAAAACGTTCTTTTTGACGATTGGTTCCAGTCCCGGTTCATAGATGGGGATTTTTCCGCTTTCGAGCAGCGTGACTTTTTTCAGGTCGTTGTCCACGCAGACCACGTCATGGCCGGCCTCGGCAAAACACGCGCCCGTGGTCAGACCAACATATCCAGTTCCAATAATTGCAATCTTCACCATCGTCACGATCCCTCTTCAACGCCGATGTGGCTTAGCGGCAAGCCCATGCTCGGAAACGCCCGTAGCGACACCGCAAAAAACACTGTAGTTTCGTTACGATGAACGCCATATCCACCTCGGGAGTTGAGTCTCAGACCATAAGTAATCATCCAGTCATGCGTTTCCTGGCGCAGTGCATATTCTTGTTCTTCCCATACGCCGTCTTGCATGTCAAACCGTTGGTACATGTGCGCTGTCCAATTTCGGCTCAGACGCGCGGCGGTGTCCAGACTCACCAGATTGCTGTCATTGCGCAAGAACAGCGTCCCGACCCCGACAGCCCAACGATCCGTGTCCATCATGCGGACTGCAGTGTTCAACTCCCGCAGCATGCCGGCGTGCAGGTCATACCGCGTGAACATGTCCATTGATAAGAACTCAACCGGCCGCAACCGTAACGTGCTGTATAGGTCGGAGAAACTGTGTTCGCCATCGTTTTGCTCAATGTGCCAATCGGTCCAGTTCTCCAACTCCACCAAATCCCACGGACGACCATCTCGGCGGGTCTGAAGTTTCTGGCGCAAGCCAAACCGGAGCGTGTTTTCCTTGGTAATATCGTCAATCGAATTAAACGCTGGAAAATCCAGCGGCGAATACCGGGTCAACACCAAACTATCGCCACCCCTCAGCGTCGTACTGCGAATAGTATCAAATTGGAACAGATCGTTCGTTCCCTTGTTCGGCGTCGGAATCCATTGGTAAGATGCGAACGGCTGGAGGATATGGCGCAGTCCGTCCACACGAAGCGCATCGCACTTTACGTCGTCCCACGTCCGCGAGAGTTTGAAGGATGTCTCCGTGCCGAGATCGAATACGTACCGCCGCACTTCATTGGTGGCCGCCGCCGTCTCTGGTGCGCGGGAGTAATAGGTGTACCGTGCGCCTGCGTGCGGCACCACCGACAGCCAGCCACCATACATCTGCGGCAGCAGGATTTGGTGAAACGTGTCCGCGCGGACTGCGTTACCAACGAACGCCAAATCGTTTGTGGCGCCGGATTCCAGGTGATATTCGCCCACGCTGCTCTCGCCCTCGTAGAAGAATGGCGTTGATCCAATCCGTGTACGATTCACTGCCCATTTTGCTTCTGGCAGTCGTTCCACTTCGGCAAAGAAATTGTTCAGTTGCGGTCGCGCCATCAGCGACAATGTATAATTCGGACCGCGTTTCGTAATATCCGCGACAGAATCGGGTTCACGCTCGCGGCGAAAGTCGTTCAGGAAGAAATCCTCGAGGACATACTGATCGCTAAGCTTGTTGAAATCGGCCGTCAAAGTGACGTCGTCAGGAAAATACTGTTTATACAGCCATTGGATGCGGTACCGACTTGCAGGGACGTCCACGCCTGTAATTTTGTCCGCTTTCGGCGTGGTATTCGGATCGTTGTCGCTGATGAAGTATCCGCTTAGTTTCCCTTGCCCTTCGGGAGCGATCCGATAGTTCAGGTCAAGACCACTGCCTACGCCACGGCGGGTGCGTTCATCCAAATGCACACCTACTGCCGTGTTGGTGGTCAATTGCCACCGCATGTTGGTCAAGAGGAAGAATCCTTGATCCGAATCCACACCCAGCGCGACTGCGAATGGCGGCTCATCACTATGCGGCGTAAAGCTGAACATGGGGAACCAAAAGATCGGCACCTCGCCGAGTTTCATCACAACGTTGCGTAGTTCGATCCGGCCATCGGGCCAGATTTCGGCATGCGTAGCTTCCAACCGGTAATGGGGCGGTTCGCGGTCGCACGTGGACAACGCGGCCTGCATGGTAAGATAATGGTTCGTTTCCGTCTTGCTGATCGAATCAACCCATAACGTGACCCCATCGGAAAAGCCGCGGACGTGCTCCGCGCGCATCTCTGTGGAATCAAAGTTGTAGTACGCGGCCGGCGCAGTCCATTCTCGTCCTTCGCTATTCAGCCGAACGTGGCCTTCCGCCCACGCTTCCCGTGTCTGGCGATTATAACGAATACGGTCGGCCTGCAACACGGCGCCCTTGTAGCACACCATGACGGCGCCTTCGCCGTAGGCCATGTTACTGGTTTGGTCGAACCGCAACTGTTTGGCGTCGATCGTCGCCGGCTCGCCCTGCGCGCCTTTAACAGGTGTGGTAGGTTCTCCGCCTCGAACCGCTAATGCCGACACCACAAAGGCAAACGCGACAACCCGGCAAAGAGATCTTTTCCCATTTGTCATAGGACGGGGGGCACGCTATCACAATGCGCGATTTACCAGCAAGACCAAAGCCGCCGTTATTCGGCGTTTCAACGACAAGCGATGACTTCGATTTTGACAAGCGCGTCTTTGGGCAGCCGCGTTATCTGCACCACAGAGCGCGATGGGGGTGACTGGGGGAAGAACAGCGCATAGGCAGCGTTCATCGCGGCATAATGGTTCAAATCGGTGAGGAATACAGTTGTCTTCACCGCGTTGGCGAGATCGAGATTCTGCGAGCGTAGCAACGCGCGAATATTCTCAAGAACACGGGTCGTCTGCTCGGCGATGCCGCCAAAGACCATGTTGCCGGTCGCCGGATCAAGCGGAATTTGTCCCGCACAAAATAAAAAATCTCCCGCCCACACCGCTTGTGAGTATGGCCCAACCGCTTGCGGCACGGCATTAGTTGCAACAGTTTGCCGGTGCATTTTCCTTCCCTTGATTGCTTTCCGTGGAACTGCTGTGCCAGAACAGCCATGCCGCACAAACGAACAATGCAACATCGCGCACTAGTGTCACCGCGTCCATCTTGCCGCCTTCGACGGTACCGAAGCAACCACACTGGATGTTAAGTCCGCGCGCCAATGCCTGACCGATTGCAGCCATGAAAACTCCCATCAACCCGGTAATCACCAGCGCGCTGGCCGGCAACCAGAAACCCATCACCATCAAGATACCGACAACCGTCTCGACCCACGGCAGTGTGATCGCCACGAAATTCACCAGTGCCAACGGTAACATCCGGTAATTTGCCACATCGGCGGCAAACTTGGCCGGATCGAGAATCTTAATCACGCCCGCATAAATGAAGATGCCGCCGACCACCAGTCGTAATACGAAACTGAGAAATCTGACGAGTAATGGTTGGCGAGCGGTCATGATTCAGTCCCTTTTTCGGTGGAGAACCCCGCTTTGCGCCACATCGTCCAGCCATTGGTCAGTACGCGCACATTGGTGTAGCCACCGCGTTCGCGGAGAAGCATCATCAACCGATGGCTCAAATCACACTGGTCGCCATCACAGTAAACGACGATTTCCGAGTCCGGGCTTAGCACGGTCGTCACTTTCGGGAAATATTGATCGAACTCCTCGACCGGCAGACTGCGCGCCAGTGCGATGTGGCCTGCGGTATAGTCCGCTGTGGCGCGCGCATCCAGAAAGAACACCGCACCTGAATCCCAAAGTTTCTTCGCTTCGGCCAGCGAAATCTTGTCCTGCTCGTTAAGTGACGATTCCGGCGGTCTGATTGGGATACCCTTTGGCGAGACGATATTGACCAGCAACCCTAGTACCGCGCCCAGCAGCACGAGAACTATTGCTTGCAGAAGCGTACGCTGCATATGTCTCACAGAGCAACCCTAGTAAGCTTGTTTGATCACGGTTTTGCAGGAGTCGTCGCTGAAGTCGCGGGAGCAGTAGTGGTGGGCAAGGCGCGGACAGACACTCTTCGAGACGGCAGCACTTGAATCACCACAGGCACTTGAATTTCCGGATATTTCGGCAGATTCGTCGCAAATTTAATAGTCCCTTGCTTGGTTTCTCCAGGCGCCTTGGGCAGCTTGGCGACCACGGCATAGGTCATGCCAGTTTCTACTGTTTGCAGTTCCAGTTCCAAATCAGGCAAAGCGCTGGTCAGCTTACTCACTTCCAATGGTTGACTGCTACCACGCGCCGTGGAGACAATCATGCGGCGTGTCGTTACCGCCGCCGAACGCCATCCCGGCCAGTTCTCAGGGTCGACGATACTCCACAGCAGCGTCTCCGGTGTCACAGTCAGTTCACCAACTACCCGTCCAGAAACGGTAAGGCGAACGGCTGGCGTGTTGGTGTCATCACCATACACCCGCAACGCTTCGTTGAACTGGCGGGGTGCACCCGTCGCTTTAACCTCAACCACGATTTGCGCGCTGAGGTCGTTCGTCTCGCCGATCATCTCAATCTTCCCAGACAGCATGGGACTGTCAGCCTCAACCTTGGTAAGGACAAGTTTCTGGTTGTCCATGCGCCGTATTTTGAACGTCACGTTAGTCGTGGTGCTTTCGCGCAGCATGCCAACCGAGACCTGCGGCGGCTGGACATCGTACACCTTCCGAATGTCAGCCTTGATTATCAACTTTTGCGATGGGTTCTGCTGATCGTTCGACGTAACGGTGATAGACTTCTCAACGTGACCGGTAACTTGGGGTACGTTGATACTGAAAGTCAGCTCGCCTTTTTCACCGGGCGCCAGTGTTTCCGGTTTCACTCCAGCCACCGTGCAACCGCAACTTGGCTGCGGCTTGTGCATTTGCAGGACAGCGTCGCCGGCATTTTTGAATACAAATGTCCCTTGGAGCCGATCAACCTGCGATGTCGTGCCAAAATCATAGACCATCTTCTCGAACTGAAGCTTCGGCGCTCCTTCGGCCCATACCGTAGCTCCTGTCGCCACCAGCATTCCAATCACCACCGCGATCAATTGCCGCATCTTCATTGTTATTCCTCCAAAATATAAATGTAAATAAAAGGCTATACGATTGTCCCAAGTCTGGCAAGCCAAACCATCTAGGCTTGTCCTAACAAACGACTTAGACTAGATTAAATTTATTATGTTCAAAAAAGCATTGCTACCAATTCTCCTAATTCTGGCGTTGGCCGCCGTGCTGATAGCGCTGGCCTATTTGGGCGAACACAAAGGTTGGGATACTTTTTTCCCGCCCGGAGGCCACCGTTAAGGAGACGCGATGGGACACGTCGCGGAACTGCTGCACATCCGTTACCATGTGAACGACATGGACGATATGGAGTAGAATGAACGAAGCACGCAGAATCATCATTGCGCCATCAATCCTCTCTGGGGACTTCGGGAATTTTGCGCGTGACGCCAAACGAATAGAGCAGGGTGGGGGAAATTGGTTGCACTGTGACGTTATGGACGGCCATTTCGTGCCGAACATGACATTTGGGCCGGACACGATACGCGCGTTGCGGAAAGCTACCAAATTACCATTGGACGTGCATCTCATGATTGAACGGCCCGACCTGTGCGCCGAGCGGTTCATTAATGCGGGCGCCGACCATGTGCTGGTGCACGTTGAATCCGAAGCCCGGCACGATGTAGCGCGAACGTTGGAGTTGATCAGAAGCCACGGTAAACGAGCTGGCCTCGTCCTGAACCCGCCTACCGCCGTTAAAAACGCGTTGCCATTCCTCAGCGCGATTGATGAATTATTGGTAATGACTGTCAAGCCGGGTTTTGGCGGTCAGTCGTTCCTGACCGATATGCTCGATAAAATCCGCGTTCTGCGCGCGGAAGCGAATCGGCGCAGCCTGCGGCTGGACATTGCAGTGGACGGCGGTATCAATATAATAACGGGTCGCCAGTGCGTCGAGGCTGGCGCAAACGTGTTGGTCGCCGGTGAGTCGTTGTTCCGACATAAAACACTGGACTTGACGGCAGCAATTGGGGAACTGAGAAACTCCTGTTTGTCGCCATGAATCCCGCAGTCGCGGGAGAGAGGCCCCGCAAGCGACAAGCGTGCGTAGCCACTTTATATACATAGAATTCCTTCCTCCGCGATTGTTGGAGAGCAGGCTGACAAACAAAATGAAAACGCGGATCAAATTCGGAACCGACGGTTGGCGTGGCGTGATTGCCGAGGATTTTACCTTTGACAACTTGCGACGCGTGGCGCAGGCCACAGCCGATTTCTGGAACGAAACGGCAGGGCAGAGGAACAAGTTGGTGATGGTTGGTTACGACACCCGGTTTATGTCGGAAATTTATGCGAAACTCGTCTGCGAAGTGTTGGCGGCCAATGGAATCAAGGCGTTGTACCCGCCGCGCACCGTCGCCACACCCGCAGTAACGTACGCCGTGCGCAATCCCAACGTTCGATGCATGGGCGCCGTGATGATTACCGCCAGCCATAATCCACCCCGGTTCAACGGCTACAAGATCAAAGCCGACTATGCCGGACCAGCCGATCCCGAGTTTTGCCGGCTGGTCGAGGCGCATATTGACCGTTCACCTGTAAGAACACTGCGGTTTGATGACGGCTTGAGGGAAGGCAGCATCAAGTTGTTTGACCCGTGCCCGGCGCACTTCGAAGCCGTGAAAAGGCTCGTGGATTTGCGTGCCATTCGGCGCGCAAAACTTCGCGTGGTAGTGGATTCAATGCACGCGGCCGGCGGCACGCTGCTGCAAGATTTGATTCTGGGACAAGCGCCCGCCAGACAAATAAACGTCACCACCATCCGTTCCGGCCGTAATCCGCTGTTTGGCGGCGTCAACCCAGAACCGATCGGCAAAAACATCGGCGCGCTTTGCGCCGCGGTCAAAGCTGCCCGTGCCGACATCGGTGTCGCGACGGACGGAGACGCCGATCGCACGGGCGTGGTGGATAACCATGGGCGATATGTTTCGATACAACTCGTGTTTGCGATGCTGTTGCTCCATTTATTGCGGAACCGAAAAGAGAAGGGCGGACGCGTCGTGCGCACTACCAATTGCACGGTGCTGATTGACCGGATCTGCCAAGCGCACGGGTTGGAGTGCATCGAGGTCCCAGTTGGTTTCAAGTACATCTGCGAGCAGATGCGACAATATGACGTGCTGATCGGCGGCGAAGAAAGTGGCGGCATGGGTTTCCGTGGACACATTCCCGAACGCGACGGTATTTTGGCCAACCTGATGTTACTTGAAATGTTGGCAACGACAAAGAAGAGCGTCACGCAGATCATTGCCGACATCCAGAAAGAGTTTGGCAAAAGCGCGTATGACCGGATCGACATCCATTACCCGTTGGAGAAGCGCCAGCAACTCATCGAGACGTTGCGCCGCGAACCGCCATGCGACCTGCTTGGCATGCCATTGGCCCGCGTGAACGATTCAGATGGAGTGAAGTACATCGCTACGGACGATTCGTGGCTGATGTTCCGAGCTTCGGGCACGGAACCGATCATTCGCATCTACAGCGAAGCCAACCGCACAACTCGAGTGAAACAACTGCTGGAATACGGGAAGCGGTTGGCATTGAAAATTTCCAAAGATTAACAACTCCGATGCTGCAAGGGAACCGCTGCGGGATTTTCCCGTTGCAAGCACGGGAGACACTAGGCGACGCGTTTATAATGAAATTGTCAGCCAAGAGAAAGATCGAATGGCTTCTTTTTGCCACAACCTTCTTTGCCTATAGTTATTTCTTCCAGGGCGGCGGCTGGGCGCAAAATGCGCGTTTCGCCATGGTGCGCGCGATCGTCGAGGAAAACCACTGCTGGATAGACAACTACTTGATCTATGCGCGTACAAGCAATGCAAAACTCCTGGCGCGTGTGCCCGTCCGAAATGCAACCTTTGAAGCGGGTGGTTCGACCTATGCCCTGACGTGGGCGGGCACAGATGGCCGATACAAGTTGATTGATGATCAGGTTGATCCGCGGATGGAGAGGGTTCCCATGGAAACCGTTGGAGTGACGGGCGACTTTGCCTATGCGCGTGGGCATTTCAATCCAAGCAAGGCACCGGGCACTTCACTGTTGGCCAGACTGCCGTATTCTGTTCTTTATTATTCAGAGCGATTGTTCGGGGTGAATCCTGATGGTTGGTGGACATTGACTGTGAATGCGTGGTTGACGACGGCATTCAGCGTTGGATTAATTTCTGCATTTGGCTGCGTGCTCGTATTTCGTCTCGCCTACGCGTTTTCCATGGGCAAGCTACTGCCCAGCATGGCAACAGCGGTTGTGTTTGCCTTTGGCACCATGTTCTTCCCGCTGGCAACGCTCTTTCAGGATCAAAATATCGCTACAAGCTTGCTGTTAACATCGTTTTACCTGTTGTACCGCGCAAAGGAAACCGGCATGAACAGCGGACTGACCAATCAAAAGTCAGGCGGCAGATTGGCATGGCGGATAGCATTGAGCGGACTCTGCGCAGGCTATGCGGCGGTCACCAATTATGTCGCCGCAGCAGCTGTGATCGCCCTGGGTATTTATCTGGTTTGGAGCGTGCGCCGAATTGATGGTTGGAAGTGGTTCGCCGCCGGTGTGGCAGTGCCGCTCCTGATTCTTTGCGCTTACAACCTCGCCTGTTTTGGGATGGCGTTCATGAGCAACTATCATTACGAACACGTCGCGATGAGTCGTGGCGGGGAGAAGGGGATGTTGGTCATGCCGCGCTTGGATGTGATGTTGACGATTCTGTTTTCACCATTTCGCGGATTATTCTTTAGCGCGCCGGTGTTGTTGATGAGCGTCTACGGCCTATGGCGGCTTTCCCGTAATTCGCAATGGAAATGGGAGGCAGGTTTGTTTGTTGTATTTTTTTGCGTGTATTTGCTGTTCAACGCAAGTTGGTGGGTGTGGCACGGAAGCTGGATTGCTGTGCCGCGTCATCTGGGACCAGCCGTACCCTTTTTGGCAGCGCCGATGGTGTTTGGCTTTATGCGCTGGCCGAAGGTGAGTTGTGCGCTGGCGCTGGTATCCATCGCGGCCAACCTTCTGTTTACCGCCGTCGATCCCGAGGTGCCGACAACCTTTGATTCCGAGCTCTCTGCACCAACCTGGCCGCAATGGCGTCATCCGCCCTTGTTCGAGTACACCTTGCCGATATTCATGACCGGTCGGGCTGGTCCGTTTCTGGATTATCAGTTGGAAAAAATGACGCGTGAATATGCGGCTGAATTGGACGCCACGGGTGTGACATTGGAGCAGAAA
>Ga0153915_10005253_pt1 | contig 12026 bp, 11 predicted proteins | sample Opewatmetagenome_2_FD_107003 | JGI IMG/M metagenome (GOLD analysis project Ga0153915, IMG submission 107003) | Freshwater wetland microbial communities from Ohio, USA - Open water 3 Core 3 Depth 3 metaG | ecosystem: Environmental > Aquatic > Freshwater > Wetlands | place: USA: Ohio, Lake Erie...
CGCCTGGTTCCATCGGCCTGCGGCGCTGGTGCAGACCCCGGGGGACGAGGCGCTCGCCGGCCTCCGTGCACATGGACTCGGTCAGGCCGTGGTGTGGGGGCGCGGAGTGGATAGCGAGATGTTCCGCCCGTCGCGTCGGCGCCTCTCCTGGCGCCGGGAAACGGGGATTCGTCCCGACAGCGTGATCGTGTTGCACGTCGGGCGGCTGGCGGCCGAGAAGAACCTCGATCTGCTCACGGCTGCATGGACTCGAGTCCGGATCGCGCTCGGGGATCGCGTGCAGTTTATCCTTGCCGGCGACGGGCCGGAAACCGGCCGGCTGCTGGAGCAGATGCCCTGGGTGCGGCACCTGGGGTTCCTGAATCGTGACGTTCTCGCCGATCTGTATGCGAACGTCGACCTTTGCGTCCTGCCGTCGAAGACGGAGACCTGCGGGCTCGTGGCACTCGAGGCGCTGGCGTCCGGAGTGCCGGTCATCGCGGCGAACGCCGGCGGATTGCGGGAAAGCGTGGCCCATCGGGAGAACGGGTTGCTGGTGCAGCCCGACGACGCGGACGGCTTCGCCCAGGCGATCATCGAGCTTTCCCTCGGTGCTTCCCTGCGGGAGTCCCTCGGCGAGGCGGCCCGGCGGAGCGTGCTGAGCCGCGACGCCGCGGCCGAAGACCGTGAACTGCTCCGTCAGTACGTTGGGCTGCTTCGCCCGCCGGCCGAGGAGGTCGCATGTCCCGCTGCGTAGTGGTGCTCACGGACGGCCTTCGCCCCGACGCCATCCGACCCGGTCTCACCCCCCACCTCCACGCGCTCGGCGAGGATCATACCCGCGCCAGGCGCGCAGTTACCATCCGGCCGAGCGTGACCGTGGCGGCGCTGGCCTCGCTGGCGACCGGCGTGGCCCCCGACTCGCACGGACTGGTCGAGCCGGGTCTGGCATTCCTGTCGCGGATCGGCCGGCTGCGGCCGCTTCCCCAGGAGCTGATGCGACACAACCTGACCACGACGGTCGTGGCGGGCGTCGTCGGCGCGACGGCCCGGCACATCGCGCGGGCGCTCTGCTCCTGCGCCGGCGTCCGCCGGGTGGTGACGGCCGGCCGTAGCGCCGGGGAAGTGGCCCTTGAGGCGGCGGTGGAGGTACGCCGGGCTCCGCCCGGCCTGGTGTTCGTCTACCTCTCGGATTGCAACCGGGCTGGACACGCCAGTGGGTGGATGTCCCCGGAATACCTCGAGGCGGTGCGGGAGGTCGACGCGGCCATTGGCGTGGTCGTCCGGGCGGCCGCTGGTGCGCACCTGATGGTGCTCGCGGACCACGGCGGTGGGGGAGTGGAGCCGCGGGACCACGACCTGCCGCACCCGGTGAACGACGCGATTCCCCTGATCCTGGCGGGTCCGCGGGTCCTCCGGCACTACGTCCTGCCGAGGGAGGTGTCCTTGCTCGACGTTCCACCTACGGTCCTGGCGATGCTGGGGCTTCCGGTGCCGGCGCAGTATGAGGGCCGGGCGCTGGTGGAGGCATTTGTCGAGGAACCGTGCGCGGAGGCGGTCGCATGAGGTGGCGCACCTTCACGCATCTCGGCGGCGCGCGCGCGACGGTGGCCTTTCCGCTCGTGCTGATCACGCTGGGCGGCGGAGCCAGGAAGGCCGGCCTCGCCGCGCTCCTGGCCAACGCGCTGTCGCACGCGGCGGTTCAGGTGCTCAAGCGCGCCGTCGCCCGGCCCCGGCCCTGCGATGCGCTGGGGAATCCGCTGGCGCTGGTGGACCTTCCCGATCCGTTCTCGTTCCCGTCCGGTCATTCCGCCGCCGCCTTCGCGGTGGCGGTCCCGGTGAGCATCACCTGGCCGGTGCTCGCGCCGGCCATGCTGGGCCTGGCGGCGGCGATTGCCGCCTCGCGGGCAGTCCTCCGGGTGCACTACTGGAGTGATGTGATGGCGGGCGTCGCGCTGGGAGTGGGCGGCGCGCTCGGCGCCATGGCCCTGTTGTAGGCTGGAGCAGTCGGAGCGCCCGATAGTCCCCGGGGGGACGGGGAGCAATCGGGCGGGTCAGGCCACCGAGAGCCCGGTGGCCGGTTTCTCCTCGCTCTTCTTCTCCTCGAGCGCCGGCTCGATCACGACGTCGCACTGCAGCACCTTCGCCAGCACGTCCGCCCGCTGCTGAGCTCCCCAGCACTCGAGAGCGAGGTCGGCTCCGGCGTAGCGCGGCACCGCGCGGATGGTGAGCTGCGTCGGGCAGGTCACCAGCGAGAGCCGCTCGACGATCGCGGTATGGCCCCGGTCCAGTCCGTCCGCGATCCGCAGCAGGCCGCTCAGTCTCCGCACGACATCCTGATCCGCCGGTTCGAGCGCCCCGAAGGCCTGGTGCTTCTTCCGCGGCCCCCGCTTCCAGTGATACCGGCTCACCAGCGCCACGAGCTGCCGCTCCCGGGGAGGAAGATGCAGCCCCTCGGCATGCATGATCAGCTCGTAGCTGTGCTTGTGGTGCTTCCGGTAGCTGACGACCTGACCGACGTCGTGCAGCAGCGCAGCGGATTCGAGGATGGCGCGCTCCTCGGGGTCGGCACCCAGCCGCTCGGCGAGCTGATCGAACAGCGACAGCGCGAGGATGCGCACCTGCTCGATGTGGCGGCGATCGGAGTGACAGCGCTCCGCGAATTCGCGGGCCAGCCGGAGCGGGTCCGCCGAGGCGGGTGAGGGGTCGGCGCCGGCCATCTCGAGCAGGAGCCCTTCGCGCAGGCCGAAGGCGCTGATCTTGATGCCGCGGGACTCGATCCGCTCGAGCAGCTCGGCCGTGACCGCCAGGCCGGCCAGGATGATGTCCGCTCGCTGCGGGTTGAGTCCCGGGACCTGGGCGCGCTTCTCGGCCGGCATCGACGTCAGCCAGTCCAGCAGTTGCTCGACCTCGGCGGTCGAGACCGACATGCCGTGGACCGCCTCCGAGGGCGAGAGCCCGCGGCGGGCCACCGCCATCCGTCCGAGGTTCGTGAACGATCCGCCGGAGCCGATGAGCGTCTTCCCGCTCCAGTCACGCAGTGGAAGCTTCCGGCGGAACTGCCGGCGAAGGAAGCTGCGCAGCGCCCGAACCGCCTTCCGGTCATCGTCCGCGGTCAGATGGGTCTCGGTGAGCCGGACGGCGCCGAAGGGCAGCGACAGGCTCCGCTCGACCAGCCCGTCCACCGAGGCGATGAGCTCCAGGCTGCCGCCGCCGATATCCGCCACGATCGTCCGGCCATCCTCCATCGGGAAGTGATGGGCGACCGACCGGTAGGAGAGTTCCGCCTCCCGCTCGGCGTCGATGATCTGCAGCTCGAGGTCCAGCTCCTCCCGCACCATCTGGGCGAACTGGCGCCCGTTGCGCGCATCGCGGACCGCGGAGGTCGCGACGGCGGCGATGCGGGTGACGCCCCGGCGCTGGCAGACGTCCCGCATCCGGTGGATCGCCGCCAGGGCGCGCTCCATGGCGGCGGGGTCGAGGCGCCCGGTCGCGGCGAGGCCCGCCGCGAGGCGAGGCTGCTCCTTCACCTCGTCGATGACGGTGATTCCGGACACGGGGCCGTACTCCGCGACCAGGCACCGGATCGAGTTCGATCCGACGTCGATCGCGCCGTAGCGCTCGCGGGTCTCCGGGATGGGTACGGCGGTCATGGGGTCGCTGCCTTCCCCCTGGCGGGGGCGCTCGAATCGTCGCCGAGATCCTCGGCGTGGTGCTTGATCGACTTCCCCTCGACCAGGAACACGACGTCCTCGCCGATGTTGGTCGCGTGGTCCGCGATCCGCTCCAGGTTCCGGCTCACCAGGAACAGCTCCATCCCGGCCCCGATCATGTGCGGGTCTTCCATCATGTGGGTCAGCAGGATCCGGAACACCGACCGGTTAAGACTATCGACCTTGTCGTCGCGAAGGCAAACCTCGCGGCCGGCGGCGGCGTCCCCCCGGATAAAGGCCTCCAGGGCGTCCGACAGCATTTCTCGTGCGAGCCGTGCCATCTCGACGATCTCCGGCTCGGGCGTGATCGGGCGCGACTGGGTCAGGCGTTCGGCGGCCTGCGCGATGTTCACGGCATGGTCGCCGACCCGTTCCAGGTCGTTGGCGATCTTCAGCGCCGCCATCAGCATGCGCAGGTCCCGCGCCATGGGCTGCTGCAGGGCCAGCAGGTTGACGCACAGCTCCTCGATTTCGACTTCCATGGTGTCGATCACCCGGTCGTTCTTGATGACCGATCGTGCCTTCGCGGCATCGCGCTCCAGGAGCGCCTCGACGGCCAGGCCGAGCGCCGCTTCGGCCTCGCCCGACATGGCGAGCAGCCGGACCTTGACGTGGTTCAGCTCGTCATGGAAGTGCCGGTGGGTTTCGAGGCTCATCCGAACCTCCCCGTGATGTAGGCCTCGGTGCGTTCGTTCTCCGGGGCGGTGAACACCCGCTCGGTCGGCCCGAATTCGACCAGATCTCCGCGGTAGAGAAAGGCCGTGAGGTCGGAGACCCGGGCCGCCTGCTGCATATTATGGGTGACGATCACGATCGTGTAGTCCTGCTTCAGCTCGAAGATCAGCTCCTCCACCTTCTGGGTCGCGATCGGGTCGAGCGCGGAGCAGGGTTCGTCCATCAGCAGGACCTCCGGCCGGTTGCCGAGCGCCCGTGCGATGCAGAGCCGCTGCTGCTGCCCGCCCGAGAGGCCGGTGCCGGACTCCTCGAGCCGGTCCTTGACCTCGTCCCAGAGGGCGGCCCGGCGCAGGCAGCGCTCGACCAGATCGGGGATGTCCCGCGCCGGGACCAGCCGGTTCATCGTCGGGCCGTAGGCGACGTTGTCGTAGATGGACTTGGGGAACGGGTTCGGCCGCTGGAAGACCATGCCGACCCGCTGCCGCAGCGAGACCAGGTCCACGCCCGGCCCGAGGACGGACTCCCCTTCGAGCAGGATGTCGCCGGTGTACTTCGCGCCCGGGATCAGGTCGTGCATCCGGTTGATGGACCGGAGGAAGGTGGACTTGCCGCACCCCGACGGTCCGATGATCGCGGTAACCGCGTTGCGGGGAATCGAGAACGAAAGGCCCTGCAGGACCGGGTCACCGCCGTAGGAGAAGCCGAAGTCCCGGACATCGATGGCGGGGGTGCCAGGCTCGGCGCCCGGCTTCGCAGGGGCACGGGGAGTCAGCGCCGTCTTCAGGGCCGGGCCGGATGGTCTCGGGGCCGACAGGGGTGCGGTCATGGTGGTCATCCGAACCTTCCGGTGATGTAGGCCTCGGTCTGCGGGTCCCGGGGCGTCGTGAAGATCTGCGACGTCGGCCCCCGCTCGATCATGGAGCCGAGATAGAAGAAGGTCGTCGTGTCGGACACCCGCGCCGCCTGCTGCATGTTGTGGGTCACGATCACGATCGTGAAGCTCCGTTTGAGTTCGAAGAGCAGCTCCTCGATCCGCTGGGTCCCGACCGGGTCGAGCGAGGCCGTCGGCTCGTCGAACAGGATGACCTCCGGGGCGGGCGCGATCGTCCGGGCGATGCAGAGCCGCTGCTGCTGCCCTCCGGACAGCGCCAAGGCGCTCGTCTTCAGCCGGTCCTTCACCTCGTCCCAGAGCGCCGCCTGCCTGAGCGACTGCTCGACGGTGCCAACGAGTTCGGTCCTGCTTCGCCGGCCGTCCACCCTGAGCCCCGCCGCAACGTTGTCGAAGATCGACATGGTCGGGAAGGGGGTCGGACGCTGGAACACCATCCCGATCCGCTTCCGGAGCCGGATCGGCTCCACCTTCGGGTCGTAGATGTCCTGCCCGTCCAGCAGCACCCGCCCGGTGATCCAGCCCCCGCCCGCCAGCTCGTGCATGCGGTTGAGCGCCCGGAGGAAGGTCGACTTGCCGCAGCCCGAGGGCCCGATGAGCGCATGCACCCGGTTGGCCTCGAACGCGAGGGTGACGTTCTTGACCGCGGTGAACTTGCCGTACATCGCCGTCAACTTCTCGGTCGCGAGGCGGATCGGCGGCTCAGTCACGGAAACTGAACCGTTGCCGGGTCGCGATCCGGGCGGCGATGCTCAGGACGAATACGACCATGATCAGGACGAGGGCCGACGCCCAGGCGAACCGATGCCACTCCTCGTACGGCCCCGTGGCGTAGGTGAAGACGGTCAGCGGCAGGGCCGCCATGGGGCGGTTGATGTTCAGGCTGAAGAACTGGCTGCCCAGCGCGGTGAACAGCAGCGGGGCCGTCTCACCGGCGATGCGCGCGGTCGCCAGCAGGCTCCCGGTCACGATCCCGGGCAGCGCGGTCCGCACCACGATCGACAGGCTGGTCCGCCACCGCGGGTAGCCCAGCGCCAGGGCCGCCTCTCGCAGCGAATTCGGCACCAGCTTGACCATCTCCTCGGTCGTGCGCATCACCATGGGGATCATCAGCATCGCCAGGGCCGCGCTCCCCGCCAGGGCGGAGAAGTGCTTCTGCTTCGCGACGATCCAGGTCCACGCGAAGACGCCGACCACTATAGACGGCGTCCCGTTCATCACGTCCGCGAGGAAGCGGCTGATCCAGGCGATCCGATTATCGGGAAACTCGGCGCAGAAGACGCCGGCGGCCATGCCGAGCGGCAGCCCGATGAGCGACGCCGTGCCGACGATGATCAGGGTGCCGACGATTGCGTTGGCGACCCCGCCGCCGGTCTCACCCGCCGGAACCGGGACCCGGGTGAAGAACGCGAAATTGAGGCTGCTCGCCCCCTTCACGACGAGGTTGAGCAGGATGAAGAACAGCGGAAGGATCGCGACGATCACGGCCGCGATCATGAGCCCCACCATGAAGTTGCTCTGGATGCGACGGAATCTCCGGCGATTCACAGCGCCTTGCTCCCGATGGCGGCGCCGCGGGCCACCCGCCAGATGAGGGCCCGGGCCGCGGCGTTGATCAGGACCGTGAGAATGAAGAGCACCAGCGCCACGTAGGTCAGTGCGGCGAAGTGCATGTCGGTGGCCGCTTCGCTGAATTCGTTGGCGATCACCGCCGCCATCGAATAGCCGGGCGCGAAGAGCGAGGCCGAGATGTCGTGCCGGTTGCCGATCAGCATCGTCACCGCCATCGTCTCGCCCAGCGCCCGCCCGAGCCCCAGCACGATGGCGCCGATGATGCCCGATCGCGCATAGGGGACGATCGCCGTGACCACCGCTTCCCACCGCGTCGCGCCGAGCGCCAGCGACGCTTCCCGCTGGCTCGGCGGAACCGCCGCCAGGACCTCGCGCGAGACCGACATGATGAACGGCATGATCATGATCGCGAGGATGATGCTCGCGGCAAGCATCGAGGGGCCATAGATCGGCCCCTGGAAGAGCGGCAGGAACCCCAGCGTGTCCCGGAGGAAGGGAAAGAGTGTCTTCCGGAGCAGGGGGATGAGGACGAAAATGCCCCACAGGCCGTAGACCACGCTGGGGATCGCGGCCAGCAGCTCGATCACGAAGGCGATCGGCTTCCGCAGCGCCCGGGGCGCGAACTCGGTCAGGTAGATCGACACACCCAGCGACAGCGGCACCGCGATCAGGAGGGCGAGGAGCGAGGAGACGACGGTGCCGAACACGAGCGGCAGGGCCCCGAAGTCCTCCGCCACCGGATCCCAGGTGCTGTGGGTCACGAAGCCGAAGCCGAACTTCGCGATCGCCAGCCGGGAACCTGCGTAGAGTTCCCAGGCGAGGAAGCCGAGCAGGACCGGGACGGCCAGCGCCGCTAACGTCAGGACGGTCCGGAAGACCCGGTCTCCGATGTTGCGCCCGCTCAGCAGGTGCGGGCGGGTGGGAGACTCCCGGGTAGCGTGGGCGATGGGGGTGACCATGACGCGGGGATTCTACCGCGAACCCGCCCTCCCCCTGTCACGGGATTGTAACGGATATGTCACGTCCAGAGCACTGCATGGACCCGGAAAAGAACCGAGTGCCAGGTGGGCCAGATCGAGCCGTGTCAGGAGGGACGGCCGTAGCTGGCGCCTGGCACTCGGCGCGGTGTGGGATCAGCCGATCGGCTTGCCACCAGCCTTGAGGGTCTTCAGGCGCTCCTGGATCAGGCCGACAACCTCCTTGGGCAGCGGGGCATAATCCAGCGCCTTGGCCATGTCCTGCGCTTCAGGGCTCACCATCCAGGTGAGGAACGCCTTGATTGCCTTGCCCTTGGCGGCGTCCTTGATGTTGGGACGGATCAGCAGCCAGGTGAAGCTCGAAATCGGATAGGCCGACGCACCGGGCGCGTTGGTGATCGAGACCCGGAAGTCGGTGTTCTTCGCGAACTTGGCGCTGGCCGCCGCGTCCGTCGTGGTCTCGAGTGACGGGGTCACGAAGCTCCCGGCGGAGTTCTTCACCTGGGCAAAGGGAAGCTTGTTGGCCACCGCGTAGATGAGCTCCACGTATCCGAAGGCGCCCTCGGTCTGCTTCACCTGCTGGGTGACGCCGTCGTTGCCCTTGCCGCCCAGGCCGACCGGCCAGTTCACGGCGGTGGCGAATCCGACCTTGTCACGCCACTCGGGGGACACCTTGTTCAGATAGTCGGTGAAGATATAGGTCGTGCCCGAGCCGTCGGAGCGGTGCACGACGAGAATGTCGGCGTTCGGCAGGCTGACGCCGGGGTTGAGCGAGGCAATCCGCTTGTCGTTCCACTTGGTGATGTGGCCGAGGAAGATATCCGCGATCGTGGCGCCGTCGAACTTGAGCTGGGTGGAGCCGAGCGACGGGAGGTTCCAGGTCAGGACGACCGCGCCGAGAACCGTGGGAATGTGGATCACGTCACCCTGGACGGCGTTCATCTGGTCGCCGGTCATCGGGCCGTCGGAGGCGCCGAAGTCGACGGTGCCCTCGGTATACTGCTTGATGCCGCCGCCGGAGCCGATCGCCTGATAATTGATCTGGACACCGGTCCGCTTGTTGTAGGCGTCGAACCACTTGCTGTAGATCGGGTTCGGGAAGGTCGCCCCGGCGCCGGTCAGCGACTGCGCGGCGACCGGCGCGGCCAGAAGGGCGAGGGCTGCTGTCGCGAAGGTCCCGCGCTGGAGCCATGATTTCAGGGCCATCTGATCTGTCCTTGTCGTGGGAAGTCTCACGGGAGAACGCCGCCGGAGCGGGCGTGTGGCCCGTTCCGGCGAGCACGGTCTAGAAGGTGAACTGAGTCTGGAAGTACGCCGTCTGACGGGTCGCGTCGAACTTGTTGTTGCCACCGTGCTGCAGCGAGTTCAGGTCGACGTCCGCGAGGACCCGCAGGTTCGGCGAGATCTGATAGGAGACGCCGGCGATGATCCGGGTCTGGCGGTTCACGGGGACATTCGCGGCGCTGTTCGTCGCGGTCGAGGTCGAGTCCTTGTCCGGGTCGATCACGTCGACCCGCCCGATCAGCGCCACCGCGGACTTCGGGACGTTCAGCACGCCGTAGGCGCTGAAGACCTTGCCCTGCACGTAGCGTGCGGCGGCAACGGTCCCGCCCGCGCCGTTGCCCGTGGTGGAATCCTTGGTGATCGCGTACTCGGCGCCCAGGGTGACCGCCTTCGACTTGTAGGACACCAGGCCGAGGTACCGCTGGCGCCGGCCGCCGGTGGTCGGCAGGCCGTACTGACCGTATGCCGTCACCCGCAGGCCACCGACCCGGCCCCCGAGATCCGACTTGAGCACCCGTACCGAGACGCGGCCGCTGACGTCCTTTCGCGAGTCTCCCGGGGCGCCGTTGTAGTTCTCGCCGTTGTACACGCCAAGCTGCATGTTCACGCCGTCGAACATCCAGTTGCCGTCGACTCCCGCGCCGAAATCGGACGACGAGACGTACCCGCCGCGTTCCAGCGCCATGGGGCCCTGCATGCGGTAGTCCCAGAGCGCCTCTTCCCAGTCGAGTAACGGGGTGTGGATCTGGCCGAGCTTGAAGGTGAGCGGGCTCTTCTCCGGTGTCCAGGCGACATAAGCGTACTTGAGGCGGAACGACAGCTGGTTGGCCGCCGCCTTCCGGCCGTCGATGTCGGTGGTGACCCGGGTGGTAATGCCGTGGCCGAACTTGCCGATCACGTTGATGTAGGCCCGGGTGACGTCGAAATTGTTCTGGTGCCCCGCAGGAGTGAGCGAGCTGTCGGCCTTGAACTGGTAATAGTACTGCGCATAGCCAAGGCCCCCGACCGTGACGGTGGGAGCCTGGGCGACCGCCCCGCTTGCCGTGAGGGACAGTGCCAGGGCGCCCAGGGCGATGCTCCAACGTGCTGCGATGCTCATGCGGTTTCCTCTGCGAAGTAGGTTGGTGGCGCTCGCCCGCGCCACCCGGGGTGCTTCCGACGGGCAGTAAGAACATGCCGGGGCGTCACGATCCGTCACGACAGGCGTAACGGACCGGTAACGACCCCGCTCCGGCCTATTCTGTCGTCAATGATGACCCGAGTGCTCAGCGGAGGCTGGGGGCCAGGCTCGCGAACGGGTCCTGGAACGGGTCGGGATCGACCGAGATGAAAGCCATGACGGGGTGGGAACGGAGCCGGCGCACCAGGTGGGTCGGCACGTCGTCCATCCGGAAGCCGAAGCCGCGCTGCCGGCTCTCCTCGCACAGCTGCCAGATGGCGGCGACACCGACGGGGTCGAGGGTGCTCAGGCCGGAGCAGTCGAGCCGGATTCGGGCGATGTTCTCCGGCAGCCGGGCGACCTGCCGCCGGATATGCTCCACTGCGGTCGGATCCAGCGGCCCGCGCACGACGAGGGTGAGCAGGCCGGTCGGCATGCCGGATGGCGAGTCCGGAACGGGATGGGGATCGGGGTCGAAGCCGGCTGATGAGTTCATGCCCGGAAACTTCGGGCCTCCAAGGCACGGCGGAATCTCAGCCGGGTAACAGCCCTGCAACATCCGGAAACCGGCACCGGATCGTGGTGCCGGTGCCGAGTTCGCTTTCTGCCTCGACTTGCCCGCCGTGTGCCTCGACGAGGTGCTTGACGATCGCTAGGCCGAGGCCGGTGCCCCCCTCCTCGCGTGAGCGCGAGGGGTCGGCCCGGTAGAACCGCTCGAAGATCCGGGGCAGATGGTCCCGGGGGACCCCGCTTCCGGTGTCGGTCACGCTCACGGTGAGCCCGCCGGCGTCCCGGACGCCGCGTACGGTGATCGTGCCGCCCGGAGCAGTGTAGCGCAGCGCGTTGTCGAACAGATTGGTGAGCACCTGCCGGAGCGCGTCGGGATCGGCGCTGAACTGGTCTTCGTCCGCGGAAACCTGAAGCGTGAACCCGACGCCGCGCGCCGCGGCCCGGTCCGCCATGGCTGCCCAGGTGTCCCGTGCGACGGCGGTGAGCTTCAGCAGTTCGGGCCTGGGTCTCCACCCGCCCGACTCGATCCGGCTGAGGTCGAGCAGCCCGTCGACCAGTGCCTGCATCCGCCGCGCGTTGGCGAGGATCACCTCGAGGAACCGGCGCGCCGTTTCAGGCCCGGGGGAATCGGCCAGCAGCGTCTCCGCGTACCCTGAGATGGATGTCAGCGGTGTCTTGAGCTCGTGCGAGACATTCGCGACGAAGTCCCGGCGCACCGCCTCCAGTCGTCGGAGCGCCGTCAGGTCGTGCAGGACCAGGACGGCCCCGCCGGTCGGCAGCGGGCGCCCGCTCATCAGTAGCGTGCGCCCGTCCAGCTCCACCTCGCGGCCGGCGACGGCCCGACCCTCCCTGACCGAATCCACGACCTCTCGCGCTCCCTTGCTGCGGAACAGCTCCGGCAGCGCCGGCAGCGTCTCATGGGCCTCATACCCGAGCAGCCGGTGCGCCGCTTCGTTGGCGGTCATGATGCGGCCCCGCCGGTCCGCGGCGATCACCCCTTCCACCATCGACTCGACCAGGGCGGCGCTCTCCGCCCGCTCGCGCCGGAGCTCCTCGAAGCGCTCGTCGAGCTGCGCATGCATCTGCCGCAGCGCCCGGATCAGTGCGTCGATGTCCGGAACGCCGGAGCGCGGAAACCGTGGCTCGCTACCCGCGGCCATGGCGCCTGCCGCGGCGGTGATCGCGGTGAGCGGGCGCGCAATCGAGCGCGCCGCGACGAAGGCGAGTGCCGAACCGACCAGGAGAGCGAGGAGCGCGGCGAGGATCAC
>Ga0153915_10005254_pt1 | contig 12026 bp, 19 predicted proteins | sample Opewatmetagenome_2_FD_107003 | JGI IMG/M metagenome (GOLD analysis project Ga0153915, IMG submission 107003) | Freshwater wetland microbial communities from Ohio, USA - Open water 3 Core 3 Depth 3 metaG | ecosystem: Environmental > Aquatic > Freshwater > Wetlands | place: USA: Ohio, Lake Erie...
AGCCCTTCTCCAGAATATAGACCTTGCAGGGAACGTGAAATACGAGAAGAATATAGAACGCGCTTTCTATGACACGGATTTGAAGGCAAGGGAGGCCGTGATATCCCTCCACAAAGATGGTATCCTCGTCTCTAAAATACAGAAAGCCTTTTCTGTGGGCGCTTTCGGGATAGGGAAGAACCGCAAATTTGTGCCTACAAGATGGAGCATAACTGCAGTGGATGACACGCTCGGGAAGAACCTCATGACTTATACACGGGATTATCCCCTGATAAACGAGTTCAGGATTTATGAGCACGTGCAGTTGGATAACCGCTGGCTTGTTTTCATGATTCCCAGGGAATGGTGCTATGAGCTCATAGAGGCATGGTATCCGAATACGATATGGAATCCCGTGGGAAGGAACATAGAGATTTTCTCAGACCACGAGTTCTATGATGGCCGCACAACCTATGCAGACATAGGAGGTTGCTATTATGCGGCAAGGCTTGCCACTAACGAGCTGCTCAACCGAGAAAAGCGCCAGGCAGGAGTGGTGATAATGAGGGAAGCTCATCCCGGATACATAATGCCCGTTGGGGTGTGGAATGTGCGGGAGGCAGTGCGGCAGGCTGTGAAAAATCCACCTCACAGGTTCGCCACCCTCCAGGAGGCTCTGGATTTCGTGGGAAAGAAGATGGACATACCCCTGAGCAAATGGATTGAGAGGAGCTCTATTCTCAAGGACACCATGCACCAGAGGAGGATTGCGGATTTCTTCAGGGCGAAGAATTAGCGCTTTTTCTTTTTCATAACTCTCGGCACCGGATTTGGATTCAGGCAGTGAACCTCAAAAAGAATCCCTTCCTCAAGGACTTCCGCAGGATCGTGGATTCCTGCTTTATGGAGAAAGTTGGCATCATTTCCTTCTATCTCATACAATCCTCTGACTTGGAATATCTCATCGTCAATCACATTGTTCCACATAAACCTTAAGTAACTAGAACCAGGCGTAAAATAACCGTTCTCCCAGAGCATCTTGTAATGCTTGAATCCTTTGAAAACGTATGTCGTTGCGCGGCCATCACGGCTTTCAAGATATGTTTTCAGGTCTCCATCCCTCTCAGGGCTGTACTCAATACCTGTTTTGTCAACAAAAAGCGGCTGAAGTCTCTTTCTCATAAGCATATCATCAGAATAAGAAATAAAAGCAGCTGCATCACTTCCTGGTCAGCAGAATCTCAACTTCCTGTGTGGAAGCTCCGGCCACGAAAATCTCCTTGTGCCTGCTTTTCAGACCGCGGATTATCCGGACATCCCTCCTCAGGATCTTCATGAGGTTCTTCACAATCTCCTGGTTGGCCTTCCCGCCTTCAGGAGGGCTTTTTGTGGTGACTGTTATCTCGTCTTTCCCAAGCTTTACCGAGAATCCTCCGGAGCCAGGCCTGGCTTTGATTTCAAGAATTACTCCGTTCTGTACCTGCCTTATTGTCATTTGAACCTTTTTAGCACTTCTCTATCCAGAGCTATGTGGTCTCCTTCTATATCCACAAGAGCCCTGAAAATCTCCTTTAATCTGGGCTCTTTTGCCTCCCCAAGGAACTTCCCGTAATGTTTGACGGCGCTGGTTTCCCTTTCAAGGCTCTCCTTCACAGAGTTCTTGTCAATAGCTGTGCAGAGTTTGCGGTCAAGCTCTATCACGGGCTTTGGGGACTTTAGGATTCTTGCATGCAGGCTGGCATGCTCCTTCTCTATGTTGGAGAGGATCTTGAACATCCCCTGGATAAAAGGGTCCCTGGATGCCTTGGAAACGCACAGGTAGAAAGCGGAGTTGCTTATCTCTATTTTTAGCGCCTCCTCCATGTTCTTCCTGGACTTCTCAGAAAGCTCTATATCATCCTCAAACTTCCAGTTCTCTGCCGGGACTATGTACTCCTGGTGCGCCCCGCAGAAAGGGCAGTTTGTCGGCCTCTCATAGCCTATGTAAGGCTCGGCGCATATCCTGCATCTCCACAGCTTTGCCTGCATAAAAACACCGGATTTTAGAATGAAGGTGGAATTCATGCTTTTTGATGTTCCACCTTCCATCAAACAAATATATGATGGACGCCCATTATATAAATGTGATGCCATGGTTATAGAGGAGGAGCTTGAGAAGAGATTGAAAAAAATGCCTGATATCGTTTTATGCCTTGTATACGCTTTCCTGTTTACAGGCGTTATTTTCGTTTTCGTGTTTTTCGCGAAAGCGCTGTATACCCTGCCCAGCTCTTTTGACCTCCCGTGGCTGCTGATTTTTCTGGCTGCATTCCTCGTGCTTCTCGTGAGAAAGAGGATAAAGACAATGAGGCAGGACACCAAGCCCTCGCTTTCGTAGAAAATGATTTTTTTGGGCGGGTTTTATCCAGAAGCAGGCTTCGCTCTCTTCTTTTTGGATTTTGGCCTGGCAGTTTTTGCCGGCGCCTTGAGCCTCTTGCCGCAGTTGAAGCAGAACATATTGGATGGCGGGTTTTCCGTGTTGCAGCCGGGGCACATTAATATCCTTATAACACCTGCAGAAGGCTCTGCAGGCGGCGCAATCTCTTTGACTGTTACAGGCCTTGCCTCGGCGGGCGGCCTGATTTCAGGCCTTGGCTGTGAAACCTTTTGGGAGTCTGCAGAAGTTTCAGGAGGCTTGAGCTGGCTCACAACATTCTGCTTGAGCTGGTCTATCTGCTTGGCCTCTATCAAAGGAAGCTTCTCCATGGAACCTTCCATGAGCTTTTTCTTGCCGTAAAAACCTCCGATTGTGGAGAAAAAAAGCCCGAAAACCATAAGGATGAATCCCATGGGAGCGTATAGTGGAGTCTGGAGGGAGAGGAATATTATCATGTAAAGCCCCACAGAAATAAAACCAATCCCTATCATGTCCATCCAGATTATTTCCATGTATTTTCGCACAGACATAATATTTTATTGGAAAGGTTTAATATAAAGATTGCAAGGCGTTCCCGGCCAATTCGGCAAAACCCGAAACAAAGCGAAAGCGGTAAATATAAAGGATACAATTCATAAAAGAGACCATGGTTGAAGAAAAGATTACTCTAGACAGAAGAACCTTCAGGACACTGGCTTCTGACACAAGAATCTCCATTCTGAAGAGCCTGGATGTGCGCAGGAAGATGCTCACGGAGCTTGCCAAGGAGATGGACATGTCTCCCTCGACTGTGAAGGAGCACATGGACAGCCTCAGGAAGGCGAACCTCGTGATCCTCAAGGACGACGGGCATAAATGGAAGTATTATGAGCTAACAAGGGACGGGAAGAACATACTCCACCCTGGAGACATGAAGGTATGGGTCATACTTTCCCTTTCAGGGCTGGCATTCATTGTAACGGCGTATGATATGGCCTCGGGATTCCTGAGCCAGAACGCGCAATTCATGTCAAAGGCAGGGGATGCAATGAGGGGAGCAGAACAGTTAGTAGGGGAAGCTGCCCCAGCAGCCGCTCCTTTTGTGAGTCCCGCAGCCCAGCTCCCATACTTCAATATAATAGGTCTGGTGCTCTTTGCGGGGATATTCGCGCTGGCGCTCGGTTATTACCTTGGCACAAAAAAGAGCTGGAACCTCTCTTTCTAGGATTTTTATAGTACTGGAGTAATAGTACTTTATGGACCGTGCAGATATGATACTCCTTGCAATAGCGTCCGGCCTCGTTATATTTGTGATAGCGGTTTCCTTCTCACTTCCTGCTTTCTCGCGGGAGATTACCAAAGAGCTGTGCGAGGATTCTGACGGATTCTGGAACGAGTGCGGCTCCTTATGCACAGGGGAGCCTCCGGGAACCATGTGCGCGCAGGTTTGCGTTCCCCTATGCGAGTGCAAATCAGGCTTCCAGTGCCCGCCTGGGTATTACTGCAGGACCTCTGGCATGGTTTCTGGGGAGACAGGGGTATGCAGGCCATTGACAAGAGAATGCGAGTTCGATGAGGACTGCCCGCAGCCCAGATGCCTGGGGACGCATGCCGTCTGCCAGTACGGGGAGTGCAGGACTGTGAGTGAGCAGGGTGCCCTCACAAGGTGCGGTTAAGCGTATCAGCGACTGGGCAAGCAGAAGCTATTTAAACCCTTTATGACAAGCTGGTTCTGGAGGAGCCATGAAAAAAAGGAACGTTCTGTATGCACTAATGCCAATATTTATAGCATTTAGTCCACTGGAAGCGGAAGAACTAGGAAGCTATAAACAGTTCATTAAAGAACGCATGCCCAAAGGGGCTGGTTATACAGATTCTTATTCAAGCGAACCGCATGCCAGGAAAGGGTTGAAAATCCTGGACAAGTCCCAGGGATATTATATGGAAGGAGGGAGAGTTGTCGCTCCTGTATCTGTTTATGATTTTTCTTTTGGACCGGATGGTGAAAAATTCCCTGCAGTGGATTTCAAGCACGTTGTGAATATGGGGGAATACTATGGGATATGCGTGCAGGCCGGCAAGGGCAAGTTCTGCGGAAGGCCTGGAGACACTATTCCTGTCAGATTAAGCAGGGAAGAATACAAAGATTTGCAGGATGGCAAAAAAGTGTTCGCTACAATAACAGGACTTGTTGAGGCTGAAAAGGATGGCAGGGAATTAAGGGAAGCCTGGAAATATCCTGTATGTTTTGAGCGTTCCAAATAACACTTATTTCTTCCTTCTCCTTGAATATTTACACGGCCCGCTAAGGGGGCATTTTGCGCACAAAGGCTTGTTCTTGCAGATATCCTTTCCAAGCCTTACAATAAGGGCATGATACTCCTTGTACACGTCCGCATCCTTCGGGAGATTCTTCTCGAAGAGCAGGCGCACTTTGTCATAATCCCATTTCTCCTTTATCATCCCGAACCTTGTGAAGATTCTGCGTGTGTAAGCGTCTATCACAAAGAACTTCTTGTTGGCTGCATAAAGGAGTATGGAATCCGCTGTTTCAGGCCCTATCCCATGGATAAGGAGAAGGTCCTTCCTGTCCACTCCATGAAGGAAGCTCTTCTCGCTGTCAAACTGCGAGATGAACTCGGCCAGTGCCTTGATCCTGTGGGCTTTCTGGGTATAATAGCCCGAGGAGCGGATGTAATTCTTGAGAATATGGTTGTGCACTTTGAGGATTTTTGCAGGCGTGGTTATGCCTGCAGTTCTCAGGCTCGCGAGCGCCTTCTCCACATTCCCCCAGTTGGTGTTTTGCGTAAGAACGGCTCCCACGCAAACCTCCCATTCAGGAGGGGAGAAGCCGTTCTGCATGGGCCACCATCCCTGAGGCCCGAACTGCTTCAGAAGACGACGGTAGACCTGGACGGGTTTCATACATATTGTTTGGTGTAGTAAGTTAAAAAGAATCATAAAAAATTCAAGTGTTCAATTTTATTACATCTTTTTTTTGCTTGGGTTTCATTTCAGGCGGACTTTACCATGGCCTTTAGCTCTTTGTCAGTCGTCTTCATATGGTGGACTTTTTTGACGTGTTGCTTAGCAAGGTCCATGACTTCCTTCTCATCATGGCTTCGGACCATGAATCCACATGTCGGGTCACAACTAATGCTTTTCAATTGCTCCATACAAATCACCCCCTCTTGGGTTTATTTTGAGAGCGAGAACAGGCTTTTCATTTGGTATAGAAAAAGCCCCTGCTCCCGTTTGGGAAATTTGATTATTAGAACGAATGCAACTATTATGTATAATATATAACGGTGTTATATATAAAGCTATCGGCCCTATTTATAAAGGAATTTATGCCCGAAGATTTTATATTCTAATAATACAACTACTCCTATGGCCGCATCAAAAGTCCCGTTCGCTTCAGAAAACGTCAAAGGATGCATTTGCATGCAGTGCCCTGTGCAGGTGAAAAGCCTTTGCGCGAGGGAGAAGGAGAAATCCGCAAAAAGCATTGGGTTCCCAAACCCTCAGGATGTCCCGCGGCTTTACTGCTCTTCCGGAAAAGCAGCATGCAAGGACATTGACACAAAGCAGATGTGCATCTGCGGCGCATGCCCTGTATGGCACAAATTCAAGCTGGCTGGTGCAAAACCAACGCTGCATTTCTGCCGCGACGGGAAAGCGATATAGGGAACTTGTTGAAAGAGGAATCATATGGAAGTCAAAGACACTCCAGGCAACAGGAAGAATTGCCTATGCCCAAAATGCCCGAGCTATTCCCATGATTGCAAAGGGGAGATCCTTTACTGCTCTTTAGGCAAAAGCAAGTGCGACATAAAAGCAGCGGGATGCATATGCAATACATGCCCTGTCTATTTTGAGAACAGGCTCTCAGGTCTCTACTTCTGCGACAAGGAGACTCCCGGTGGCATGCGCAAGAAGCGCTCTTCAGAGAGCGAGGAGTTCTACCAGGCTGTGGTGGACATAAAGGACATGGCGTTCTCCGGTTCAAGCATAGTGCGCTCCATGGGCTCGCCAAAGAAGCTTCCTTTCTCCCTGGATGATCTGCACTTTGTCCCAGCCCAGGTGCACAAAATCCCGCTCAACAAGGAGGAGAAAGTGAACACAGAGGTGGTTATAGGCCCTGCTTCCAAGAAACCCCTGAAAGTCTCTTCTCCAGTCCTGATTTCTGGCATGAGCTTCGGTGCCACCTCAAAGAACATAAAGCTTGTAATCTCCCGGGCAGCTGCAAAGATGAAGATAGCATATAACTCAGGGGAGGGTGGAATCCTCAAGGAAGAGCTGGAAACCGCTTCTGGCTACCTTATCGGCCAGTATGCTACCGGCAGGTTCGGGATTAATGAGGAGATTATAAAGAAGGTCGCGGCTGTGGAGATCCGCTTCGGCCAGGGAGCGTATCCTGGGAAAGGAAGCTACCTTCCTGCCGAGAAAATGACTCCCGAGGTCGCGCATCTCCGGGGCCTTCAGGATGGAGAGCCAGCATACTCTCCTGCCCACCACAAGGACATGACTACCCCTGAACAGATTGCACAAAAAGTATCATACATCCGCAGGCTCACAGGAGTTCCAGTCGGCGCAAAAATCGGCTGCGGTAACGTGGAAAAAGACCTGGAAGTTCTCGTAAATGCTGGCGTGGATTTCATAGCCTTGGACGGCTTTGGAGGAGGTACAGGAGCGACTGACGCTTATGTCCGCGATAACGTGGGAATCCCTATTTTCGCGGCAATCCCCCGCGCGCACAGGTTCCTGCAAAAGCTTGGAGCCCGCAAGAAGCTCACTCTTATAGCAGGCGGAGGCTTGCGCACTTCCGCTGACTTCGCGAAATGCCTTGCACTTGGAGCGGACGCTGTTTACATAGGCACAGCAGCCCTGATAGCCATAAACTGCGAGCAGTACAGGATTTGCCACACAGGGCTTTGCCCCACAGGCGTCACCACACACAATCCTGTCCTGACCAGGGAGCTGGACGTGCAGAAAGGGATTGAGCGCTTATGCAACTTCCTTCGCGTTTCCACAGAGGAGATAGCCGCTTTTGCAAGAATAGCTGGAAAAGACGATGTGAACAAGCTGGATTCCGAGGATTTGGTTTCGCTCAAAAAAGATTTGGCCCAGCTAACGGGGATAAAATGGATTAACGGAGAATTTGTGGAATAAAACAGTTTAAGGTTTTGTTATGCTTTACCTGATCGGTTTGGGGATATGGGACGAGAAGGACATCTCCCTAAAAGGGATTGAAGCATGCAGGAAATGCAAAGAGATTTACGCGGAGCTATATACAGCTCGCTGGGGAGGGAACATCAAGAGCCTTGAGAAGATTACAGGCAAGAAAATCCGCGTTCTCGAGCGCCCAGATTTGGAGGAGAAATCGCATGTGCTTGTTGAGAAGGCCAAAACAAAAGATATAGCTATCCTTTTCCCAGGCGACCCGCTTTCCGCTACCACCCACCTTTCGCTCGTTTCCGAGGCTAAGGAGTCAAGAATCCCCGTGAAAGTCATCCATTCCTCTTCAATCTTCACCGCTGTGGCTGAGTGCGGCCTCTCCCTCTACAATTTCGGGAAGACTGTGAGCATACCTACGCCACAGAAAGGCTTCTCCCCAAATTCTTTTGCGGATTCCATCCTGGAGAACAGGAAGTCCGGGCTCCATACACTCCTTCTTCTGGACATAAGCATGCCCATATCCCAGGGAATAAACATCCTTCTGGGGATAGAGAAATCCACAAAAAAGAAGCTCATCTCGGACCAGAAGGCGGTCGCAATTTCAGGCCTGGGCTCTGAGAAGCAGAAAATCCTTTACGGAAGCGCAGGCTCGCTCCTCACCTCGGATTTGAGTCCTCCTGCAGTCCTGATAATACCTGGGAAGATGCACTTCACGGAAAAGGAGTTCCTGGATAAGCTCTAATCGCTCAAATCTATTTTCTGTCCGGGAATTATTCTGTCTTTATTTGATATCTTGTTTTTCTCGGTAACGCTGTCAACTTTCTTGTATATCTCTTTTCCGCGCAGGTTTAACTGGTTCATCACTATCTCAGAAAGGGTGTCACCTTTCTTCACTGTGTAAAGAATTTCTTTTGCAGCAGGCTTTATTTCTGCAACTATGTCTAGCAAAGCTTCATTTTTGAGTCCAAGCTGCATTTCTGCATCGGCCGGTAAATTCAAAGCATCAAAAGGATTTTTCTGGCTTGGCTTGTATTCTTCAGTGTATGCGGGCTTCTTCGATCCTGCGGTTCCCAGAAGTTTGCTGCTGAATTTGTAGTTAAGAGAGATATCCGCCGCAACTATCGTTAATGCCGCCGGTATCAATAATGGCGCCCATTGCTTGTAATATTCCCATTTAGATTTCCGTTTTCTGATCCAATGGCCTTTCTTTTTATCTGTAATCTCGGGCGTTCCATGGAATTTAGCAACATACCTGGCCCAGCCATCCAGATTTTTGAATTGAGGCATCCCACTATTCTCTTTCATAAATTCTTTATACCATTCCCTTAATTGGGATTCGTCAAAATCAACTTCCTTTCCAATCCTTTCATAATGCTTGGTAAGAAGCCTGCCGGCTTTTTTGTGTTCCATGCCTTTTATTAACATGAGACTCTTTGCTAGGGTTTCTGTTGGGTTATATCTATCAGCCCCGCCGTTTTCAAGCATCACTGCCTCGTCCTGCAGGGTTATTTGATTATCATCTGTATTCATGGTTCCCGAACGATACGGCTTTCCGCTACAACCCTCCATTTCGCTGTCATAAAGCTCATCAAGCATCAAATTATACTTGCGGGAAAATTCTTCCACTGTCCCATACTCTTTATTCTTCACAGCCTTGTACCATTTCCTGAGCTGCTTCTCATCCGCGCTTTTGCCGACTTCTCCAAGAAGCTTGGCAGCAGTCTTGTAGCCCACGCCTTCTATGCTCATGAAGTACTTGGCCAGGGTTTCCGTGTCCTCTCCCATGAGCGAATCCTTCATATCCTCATTAAGGATGTACTTGTCTGCGTATTTCCGCCTGGATTTTGCGGGCTTTGCTTCAGGGACCAGATTCAGAATCTCCTCATCAAAAGGTACCCTGTCTTCGAAAGCATATTTGGGAGCAATCACATGCAGTTCTTCCTCAAAAGGCACCATGTCTTCGGAAGGAAAATCCGGGATTTTTTCCTTGGCTGAGCCCTTGTGCTCAAGAAGCAAAGGTTTTGATAATGCGTAGTCTGCCAGAACAACCTGCTTCCCCTTGGACTTGCCATTATTGCCAAACAAACCCAGAGCTTTATGCAGCTCGTAAAAAGACGCATCAATTTTATTTGAATGGTTCACATTTCCGTTGCTGGATATTGCCGGCAAATATTTCAGGTTATCTGATTTGCCGGTAATAGCATGCGGCTCTTCTGCAATTACCTTGCTGTTTTTTACCAGGATTTTATCCAACCAGGAAACATCGCGTTTTGTGCTTGCCAGCAACTCGCGATATTCCTTAACAAGCCTTGTGTTCTCGATATTTTTATTGGCCCATTCAATCTGGCTTTGCCTGCGCCCGTTGATTATGATGCCATTCTTACGTTCAAACACCTCTCCGGCTATACCATTGTTACATTCAAAATCTAAAAATTGCCTTTCTATTTCAAGATCGGGGGGTTCTGTATATTGATTTTGTTTTCCTCCGTTTCCTGAAAACCAGTTGCGATAAATATGCTTGCCCAAGTCTGCAGCACTCCTAAGTATCCCCTTGTCTGCACGATTATCGCGATATCCTAATTCTTCCATATTTGTCACCATGAAGTCATAAATATAACCTATTTACAGTTAAGTATTTAAGCTTTTGCCATGCACTTGGACATATAAGCACAATATTCCGGATGAAAAACAGGAATCTTTAAATAAGTTCGCCTCCATTACTTAATCGGAATTTCAGGCCGAGTTTTTTGCTTAGACTGAGCCAGAGGCAAGAGCATATGCCAAAAATTGCATACAAAATGGGAATAATTAAACTTGCAGCAGAGAAAAAATGGAGCCAGAAGCTGAAAGAATATATTGACACTTTAATAGATATAGGAACGCCTCAGGAAGTGAAAGAATTTGTTTACGAAAACGTGTCGGACTCATATCCTCAGGCGACCAGAATAAGAAAATATGTGGAAGAAAGGTTAGGCAGATGATTTCAGCTCTTCCTTCTTTCCTAGCTTTTGCGACTCCTTCCGGAAAGTGTGCGTCCATCTTGTTCGCTTGCCTTCCCTTCTGAGCTTCCAGTTGCTCTGGCATTTTGAGTTGCAGAAGTAGAAAATCTTCCCGTCATTCCTGATAAACATCTTCCCCCTTGCTGGAGGAGTACTATTCCCGCAAAAAAAACATTTAGGCATATCCATTTCACCTCATGACTTACATTCAATACGACATTTATGACGAAGGCGACAAGAGTCGCCTTCCATCTCACCTTCTGCTCATGGCCTGCACGCTGTCCATGGCTGTGTCCTTAAGAAGTATAACATCCCCCCTCTTTATAGGGCCTACAACATTTCTGGTAAGAATCTTGCCTTTATCCCTTCCGTCAAGGACCTTTACCCTTATCCTGCAAACTCCCTTGACTCCCATTCTCTCCATAACCTGTATTACTTCCGCTGCGTTGGCTTCCATAAATCTCACGCATTAAATTCAGTCAGGTTTACTTTTGCATTTTGCTTACTTTCTCTGCAATCTCATTTATCAGCTTCTTCGCGTCCCCTTCCTGAGCGATTGCGATCGAGGAGGTCGGGACGTCTATCCCGCACGCCTTGCCCAGCTCAACCTTTGAAGGCACGTACACGTAAGGGACCTTCTTCTCATCGCACAGAACAGGAAGATGCATAAGGATTTCCGGAGGCGTGACATCCTCAGCCATCACAACAAGCTTTGCAATTCCCCTGTCTATAGCCTTTGTCGTCTCGTTCACGCCTTTCCTGATTTTTCCGCTGGTTTTCGCGATTGTAACTGCCTCGTAAGCCTTTTCCGCAAGCTCCTTAGGAACCTTGAATTTCACGAATGCCATATCATCCCCTCCTAAAGCGCGCGAAACGCGCTTTCAGGTCTATTCGCTTAGAAAGAAGTCGGCGAAGCCGCCTTCCAACTAAGATTACGATTATATAACTATATTAATATATAAACGTTTTGGGCTTTAAATGAACCTCGCTGTTGATTAAGCAGAAGGCGTCAAAGCCACCTTCACTCTTTAAACCTTCCCAATCCGCAAGGTCTTCACCCTGCTTTTGTAGAATCCGATGGCCTCCCTGAGGGCTTTCCTGCCAGCTGGAGTGAGGGCATAGACCTTCTGGCGACCTGAGATTGTTTTCTTAACATAGCCAGACTTGGAAAGAAGGTAGAGGACCTTGTATGCGGTCACAGTGCCAGGCTCAAAGCCAAACCTCTGCTTTATCTCCTTCCTTATAACATAAGCATGCCTGGGTCCATCCTGTAGGATCCTGAGTATGTAAATCCACAGGCACTCCTTAGTATTGAGCTGCGCTAGGCGGGAGAGGGGCATAATATCTTATTCTTTGTTTTACATAAATAATGTTATGAAAATTGACCTGCACGTCCATACCAAGTATTCTGAGGATTCCATAAACCCGCCCTGGCTCGTAATGAAAATGATAAAGAAGCGAAAGCTTGACGGCCT